>ERZ724523.418-NODE-418-length-24901-cov-6.725107_pt1 | contig 24901 bp, 24 predicted proteins | sample MGYA00376056_ERZ724523 | MGnify/ENA primary metagenome ERZ724523 (study PRJEB28724, sample SAMN07190888) | wastewater metagenome | isolation source: influent of sewage treatment plant in Hong Hong | place: USA: Christiansburg, Virginia | collected 2016-03-01 ... | reverse complement strand
TCCTGGGCCGGATACTTGTGGGCCACCGCCCAACGGGGCTCGCGGGACACGAAGCCAAGCTCCAGTTGCTGGGCCAGGCGATCCACCTTGTAGACCACGCCGTCGATATCAAAAGGCAGCTTTTCGCGCAGAACGGCCATTTCGGCGTGAAAGCGGGCCAGCGCCTCCGGCCCCAGGGCACAAGCCCGATGCTCGCAGACCGGCAAACCGAACCGCGCCAGCGCATCGAGCACGTCACTGTGAGTGTCCGGCAGCGTCCAGCCCTGCACTTCGCCCAAACCGTAGGCAAAGAAGGACAAGGGTCGCTGGGCCGTGATGGACGGATCCAACTGGCGCAGGCTGCCGGCTGCCGCATTGCGGGGATTGACGAAAATTTTCTGCCCGGCGGCTTCCTGGGCCAGATTCATGCGCTCGAAATCGTCCCGCCGCATGTAGATTTCACCACGTACTTCAAGCACCGGCGGCGCCTCGCCGTGCAAGCGAAGCGGTATCTGGCGCAGCGTGCGCACATTGCGGGTCACATCCTCACCAGTACTGCCGTCGCCGCGCGTGGCGGCAAGGACGAGTACACCGTGCTCGTAGCGCAAGCTGATCGCCAACCCGTCGAACTTGAGCTCGGCGGCGTAGGCTACCGGCGGCGCACTGTCGTCGAGCCCCAGGGCCCGGCGAACGCGGGCGTCGAAGGTGACAGCGCCCTGCTCGGTGGTATCGGTTTCGGTACGGATGGACAGCATCGGCACCGCGTGATGCACCGACGCCAGCTCGGGGGAAGGCTGACCACCGACCCGCTGGGTGGGCGAATCGGATGTCAGGAGTTCGGGATGAGCCGCCTCCAGATCCTGGAGTTCGCAGAAAAGGCGGTCGTACTCGGCGTCCGGGACAGTCGGCGCAGCGAGCACATAATAGGCGTGCTCATGGCGCTCCAGCTCTGCCCGCAGAGCCGACACCCGGGCACGGGCTTCCTGGCTTGCCGTCATGGCGAACCCGGGTCAGGAGAACAGGCGCCGGGCCAGCACAGAGCCCGGAGCAATGCCGTATTCGCCCATCTGGCCCTGGAACTGCTCGATCTGGACACGAATCAGGCCAACAGCCTTCTCGCCAAAGGGCGAACGGTTGTCGTCCACCACCGCGCCATTGAGGCCGTCGGCAAGCTGCTGGGCAAGGCTCATCATGCGCTCGAAAACACGCACGCCGTCGGCCACCCGCGGCACGTCGAGCATCAGGGTCACGCCCTGGGTCGTCAGCGTGCGCATGTCCTCGGCCACAAAGAGGTTCGGCTCCAGGTTGCTGAGCACGAAGAGACTGTTGCCAAGCTCGTCGCGGGCATGAAAACAACCGTCGCTCCACAACTCCAGACCTGCGACCTCGGCCAGACCGCGCAGCTTGGTACCGACAAACAGGTGTTCGCGGGCCACCACATTCACACCGATCTGGATATCCACCCCGGCGCAGAAGCGATCCAGTTCGGCCGCCCGGACCAGGGCTTCGCCCTTGGCCGGCACGGACGGAATCGCCATGAACATGTCACACATGTGCTGCAGGCCATCGGCAAGACGGTTCAGGTCGGCATCGCCGGCCGGCCCGCGGCGGTCAACCAGTTGCAGCGCGGCACATACCCAGTGATAGCTGTTGCCGCTGTTGGCACCGATGGATTCCCAGCGGTTGTCCAAGTCGGAGAAGCCGAACCAGCGCACCGGCTTGGTGATCGTCTCGAGCGGCTGAGCAGAGGCCTGCCACAGGCGCCCGGCCACCACCGGCTCGATGGATTCGATGCGCACGACCCAGTCGGCCCGCTCGTCCACCTCGGGGGGCAACAGCGGAGGCACGCGACGGGCGCTGGCATCACTGAGCGTCTTGGCACTGGGCTGGGCACGCGCAGCGGCTTCGCCGCCGATGACCGGCTCCATGCGCGTCCTCGTGCCCTGATCGGCCGGCATCTCGCTGAGCACCGGCGCCTGGGCACCACCGCCAGCCGCCAACTCGGCCTGTTTGCGCTGCTTGCGCTCCTGCCACTTGTTGAACGCAAAGATGCAGACGACAACTATGCCGCCGGCACCAACCAAACCCATTTGTAACTCACTGATTGCCATCGATTTCCCTTGTTTCCTGCATCAGGCTGCGACCGACTCGGCCAGGCGCAGCGCTTCCTCTATATCCACTTCCACTACCCGCGACGCCCCCTGTTCCTGCATCGTCACCCCCACCAGCTGCTGCGCGATCTCCATGGTGATCTTGCTGTGGCTGATGAATATAAACTGGGTCTGTGACGACATGCGCTTGACCATCTGGCAGTAGCGCTCGGTATTCGAGTCGTCGAGGGGCGCATCGACCTCATCCAGCATGCAAAAAGGTGCTGGATTGAGCTGGAACATGGAAAAGACCAGCGCAATCGCAGTTAATGCCTTCTCACCGCCCGAAAGCAGCTGGATGGAACTGTTCTTCTTGCCCGGCGGCTGGGCGACGATGGAGATCCCCGCATCGAGAATCTCGTCACCAGTCAGAACCAGCCGCGCTTCGCCACCTCCGAACAACATGGGGAACAGACTGCCGAAGTGACGGTTAACCGTATTGTACGTCTCCTGAAGCTGCTCACGCGTTTCCCTGTCGATGCGGCGGATCGCATCTTCGAGGGTTTCGATGGCGCCCAGCAGGTCGTCGGTCTGCATATCCAGGTAATTCTTGCGCTCCGCGGCGGATCTCAACTCGTCCAGCGCGGCCAGGTTGACCGGACCAAGATCGGCGATTTCCCGCCCGAGGCGGCCCACTTCCCGTTGCAGCGAGCCTTCCTTCAGATCTGCGGTCAGCAGCGGGGCGAGGGCGATTTCATCGGCTTCGGCCTCTTCCAGTCGGGCCATGTGCTGGCCTTCGGCCATCTCGGCGGCCTGCACGCGCAGGCGCAAATCGGCCACCCGCTCCCGCTGGGGCGCAGCAGCGTGTTCGGTGCGCTGACGCTCTTCCTCAAGGCCGCGCAACTGCCCATTGACCGCTTCCAGCGTGTTGCGGGCACCGGCCAGGGCCGCTTCCCGTGTGCTACGCAACGCGACCGACTCCTGCAATGCGGCCGCCACCGACACCTCATCAATCTCCAGCAGGGACTCCCGGCGCTCGGTAAGCTCTTCGGCGATGCGTTCCAGTTGCTCGGTGGCCAGTGCCCGGTTGCGGGCGATGTCCTCGAGCTTGCTGGAACATTCCCGTTCGGAATGACGGGATTCCTGCAGCTCCCGGGCCAGCGCCTGCTCGAGGGCACGCGTCTCGCGCAGCGCGCTTTCCCGTTCGCGACGTACCGCCTCAGCAGCGTCCAGTCTGCCACGCTGCAGGTCGGCCAGTTCGCGGCTACGCTCCAGCTCGGTTTCCGAGCGCATCAGGCGGTCCTGCTCGGCCTGTTCGCCGTGGGCGATCTCGCCCAGATCCCGATCGATCTGGCCACAGCGCTCTTCGTAGCGCACCCGCGCCTGGTTGAGCTTGAGCACTTCCACCTGCTCGGCATGCACGCGCGCCTGCAGGGCCTGAGCGTCGCGGCGCAGGTTGCCGAGGGTATCCTGCAAACGCGTGGCAAGCGCCTCCGCTTCGCTGACGCCTTCACGGGCCATGGTCGCTTCGTCGTGGGCCGCATCCACCTCTGTCGCCAGCTGGTCGATTTCGCGCTGGCGTTCGATGACGCCGTGGGTCCGGGAGTCCGGTGCGTAATGGCTGAGGGCATGGCGGGAAAGGCGTTGCCCCTCGCGGGAAACCAGGCTGACCCCCTCCGGCAGCTCGCTGCGCCGCTCCAGCCAAGGGGCCAGATCATCGACGACAAAAAAACGCGCCAACCAGCTGGCCATCACTTCCGCCCATTCAGGGTCGGCATTTACCACCGACAGAAGTGGTCGTGCGCCTTTCGGAACCGGAAAAGACGCTTCCTCAGCCGGCACACCGGCAAGCAGGAAGGCAAAGGCGCCCGGCACCTTGTCGCCCAATGCCGCCAGCGCGACTCGTCCGTCCTCAGCCGGCAGCGCCGCGAGGCGTTCGCGCAGCACGGCTTCCAGCGCCAGCTCCCAGCCGGCCTCAACGCGCAGGCGCTGCCACAGGGGTTTGAGTCCGTCGAGACGATGACGCTTCAACCAGTCGCCCAGTTGCCCCTGAACCTGGACCTTGTTTTGCAACTGGACCAGCGCCTCGCGACGGGCGCGCAATTCGGTAGCCCGCCGCTGGGCATGGCGCTCCGACTCCAGCGCCTCCTTGAGTGCCTGCTGGGCGCCAGGCAAGCGGGCCTGGGCGTCGGACATTTCCGCCTGCCGCAGGGCCAGGGTGTCCTCGGCTTCGGAAAGCGCCGCTTCACGCTCCGCCGCCACACGCAGATCCGGCGCCTGCACCGAGGCCTGCTCCTGCTGCAAACGCGCACGGCGCTGGGCGAGGTTTTCGAGGCTGCGTTCGCTGCTGACACGATGGGCATCCTCGACGCGGATCTGCTGTTCGGCCTGGTTCAGTTCGCGCCGCACCGCCGCGGCCGTGGCATCGGCGATCTGCTGAGCTTCTTCAGCCTCCGGCAGGCGATCGCCCACCTCGGCGTGGCGCATTTCGGCCTGTTCGGCCCGCAGGGCCGCGTTTTCAAGCAGGCTCTGCCAGCGCTCGCGGTCGGCTCCGAGGTTTTCCAGCTGGCTGCGCCACTGGGCGTCGTCTCGCTCCAGTTGAGCCAGACGGCTTTCGAGAATGCGGCGGCTGTCGCGCAAGCGGGCCAGTTCGCCTTCCAGGCGGGTCAGCTCGGAGCTCACCGCAAACAGCGCGCTCTGGGCCAGCTGAACCCCTTCGTTGGCAGCAAACTGGGCTTCGCGGACCGTTTCCAGTTGCCCCTCCAGCTCCTGCAGACGGGTCGAATCAGCCTCGATGCGCCGCGTCGCATCAGCCAGCTCTTCGGCCAGGCGGGCCTTTTCGGCACGTGCCTCGTTGCGCTTAATGAGCCACAAGAGGTTCTGGCGCTCCGACAAACTGGTATTGAGCTGACGATATTTCTCGGCCACAGCGGCCTGAACCTCCAGCTTGCCGATCTGCTGGCCGAGTTCGTTGCGGATGTCTTCGAGGCGCGTCAGGTTGTCTCGGGCATCGCGAAGGCGCCCTTCAGTCTCCCGGCGCCGCTCGCGGTACTTGGTGACGCCCGCTGCCTCTTCGAGAAAGCCGCGCACTTCTTCCGGACGCGCCTCGATGATGCGCGAGATCATGCCCTGCTCGATGATCGCGTAGGCTCGCGGCCCGAGGCCGGTGCCCAGAAAGAGATCGATCACGTCCTTGCGGCGCACGTGGATGCCGTTGATGAAGTAGCTCGACTCGCCTGTCCGGTCGAGCACCCGCTTGACGGCGATCTCTGCGTAGGGCTTCCACTGCCCCGCTGCCTTGCCTTCGGCGTTGTCGAAGACCAGCTCGACACTGGCCCGGGACACCGGCTTGCGGGTCGTCGAGCCATTGAAGATGACGTCCTGCATCGAATCGCCACGCAACGCAGAAGCACGGGACTCGCCCAGCACCCAGCGCACGGCGTCGATGATGTTCGACTTGCCGCAACCGTTCGGGCCCACCACTCCGACCAGATTGCCGGGCGTGAGCACGGTCGTCGGGTCGACGAAGGTCTTGAATCCGGCAAGCTTGAGTTTGGCGAGACGCACGGAAATCCGGAAAAGACAGCGGGTGGAGGGAAAAAAGCAGCAGCGATGCTGCAATGCCGCATGAGCGGCGGCCGCTATAATACCACCGGCCAAAACCGAGGCCACCGGGCTGTCTGATGCCTTTTTGAGCGCACCGCCCAACGCCCCGAACTCCCGCCCGCACCGGGCCGATTTACAGGACATCCGCCGAACGTGAACCCGCATCTCCAGGATCTTCACCCCTACCCCTTCGAAAAGCTCCGCGCCCTGTTCGAAGGCATCACGCCGCCTGCCGGCTATTCGCCGATCCGCCTGTCCATCGGCGAACCCCAGCACGCCACGCCGGCTTTCATCCGCGAATCCCTGGTCGACAACCTCGGCGGCCTGGCCAATTACCCGACCACCCAGGGCTCCGATGCCCTGCGCAAGTCCATCGCCAGCTGGCTGGAGCGCCGCTATAGCCTGCCCGCCGTCGATCCGGCCACCCAGGTGCTGCCGGTCAATGGCTCCCGCGAGGCCCTGTTTGCCTTTGCCCAGTGCGTGGTAGACGGCGCCAAGCCGGATGCGCTGGTGATCTGCCCCAACCCGTTCTATCAAATTTACGAAGGCGCGGCCTATCTGGCCGGCGCCAAGCCGTATTTCGTCAACAACCTGCCGGACGACCGCTTCGCTTCCGACTTTGCCACCGTGCCGGAAGCCGACTGGCAGCGTGTCCAGCTTGTGTACGTGTGCTCGCCGGGCAACCCCACCGGCCGCGTGCTGTCGCTTGATGAATGGAAGCAGCTTTTCGAACTCTCCGATCGCTACGGCTTCGTCATCGCGGCTGACGAGTGCTACTCGGAAATCTACTTCGACGATGCAAACCTGCCCATCGGCGGCCTCGAAGCCGCCCACCGCCTCGGCCGCAGTGATTTCCGCAACCTGGTGATGTTCTCCAGCCTGTCCAAGCGCTCCAACGTACCGGGCATGCGCTCCGGATTTGTGGCCGGCGACGCCGCCATCCTCAAGCGCTTCCTGCTCTACCGCACCTACCACGGCTGCGCCATGAGCCCGTCGGTGCAGGCCGCCTCGGCCGCCGCCTGGGACGACGAAGCCCACGTGGCCGAAAACCGTCGCCTGTACCGCGAAAAATTCGACGTCATCACGCCGCTGATCGCTGCCCACCTGGACGTGGAACTGCCCGACGCCGGCTTTTACCTGTGGGCGAACGTATCCCGCCTCGGGCTGTCCGACACCGAGTTCGCCCGCCGTCTGCAGGCCGAATATAATGTAACGGTTCTGCCCGGCAGCTACCTCGCCCGCGAAGCCCACGGCGTCAATCCCGGAGCAGGGTTTGTACGCATCGCGCTGGTGGCCGATCTGGCAGAGTGTATCGAGGCGGCCACCCGAGTCGCCACCTTTGCCCAACAACTTTCGAACAATCCATGACCGTCCAAGTACACATCATGCCCCATCACGAAAATCCGTTTACCGCCCTCATCGAAGACCTGTGGGAGCGCCGCACCGACCTGTCGGCAGCTACCGCGACCAAGGAACAGATCGACGTGATCGAACACGTGATCGAAGAACTCGACCAGGGCAAGCTGCGCGTCGCCGAGAAGATCAACGGCGAGTGGGTTACCCACCAGTGGATCAAGAAGGCCGTGCTGCTGTACTTCCGTACCCATGACAACAAGATCATGGAAGGCGGCGATACCCGCTACTACGACAAGGTCCCGACCAAGTTCGACAACTACGACGCCCACGACTTCGCCGCCGGCGGTTTCCGCGTCGTGCCGAATGCGATCGTGCGCAAGGGCAGCTTCATCAGCAAGGGCGTGGTGTTGATGCCCTCCTACGTGAACATCGGTGCCCACGTGGGCGAAGGCACCATGGTCGACACCTGGGCCACCGTCGGTTCCTGTGCCCAGATCGGCAAGAACGTGCACCTGTCCGGCGGCGTCGGCATTGGTGGCGTGCTCGAGCCCCTCCAGGCCAACCCGACCATCATCGGCGACAACTGCTTCGTCGGCGCCCGCTCCGAAGTGGTCGAAGGCGTCATCGTCGAAGACAACTGCGTCATCTCGATGGGCGTCTACATCGGCCAGAGCACCAAGATCTACGATCGTGCCACCGGTGAAGTGACCTACGGCCGCATCCCGGCCGGCTCCGTGGTGGTGAGCGGCAACCTGCCCTCCGCCGACGGCAAGTACAGCCTGTACTGTGCAGTGATCGTCAAGAAGGTCGACGCCCAGACCCGTGCCAAGACCAGCATCAACGAGCTCCTGCGCGACTAAGCCCAGACTGAGCCACTTGCGGGCCGCCACCCGGCGGCCCCTCCCCTTTCGGGCAGCCCGATGATCATCGACAAGCTATTCGCCCTGATGGCCGAGAAAAAGGCCTCGGACATCTTCATTACCGTCGGCACCCCGATCCACATCAAGATCGACGGCAACACGCTGCCCATCAACCGGCAGGCCATGGATCCGACGATGATCCATCGCATGGCCTACGAAATGATGACGCCGGAGCAGATCGAGCGCTTCGAAACCATGAAGGAGATGAACCTCTCCTTCGGCCGGCGCGACATGGGTAATTTTCGCGTCAATATCTTCTGGCAACGCAACAGCATCGCCATCGTCGTGCGCTACATCATTGGCGAAATTCCCCGGCTGGAACACCTCGGCCTGCCCCAGGTGCTGGCCGACGTCATCATGGAAAAGCGTGGACTGGTGCTCGTCGTGGGCGCCACCGGTTCGGGCAAATCGACGACCATTGCCTCGATGCTGGATCACCGCAACGAAAACCGTTCCGGCCACATCCTGACCATTGAAGACCCGATCGAATATCTGTTCAAGCACAAGATGTCGATCGTCAATCAGCGGGAAATCGGACAGGACACCCTCGACTGGCAAAACGCCCTGCGCAACGCCATGCGACAGGCGCCCGACTGCATCCTGATCGGCGAAATCCGTGACAAGGAAACCATGGAGGCGGCCCTCGCCTATGCCCAGACCGGGCACCTGTGCCTGGCCACGCTACATGCCAACAACGCGTACCACGCGCTGAACCGGATCTTCAGCTTCTTCCCGACCGATGCACGTGCGCTGCTGTCCCTCGACCTTGCCGCGACGCTCAAGTGCATCATTTCCCAGCGCCTCGTCAAACGGCCGGACGGCGGACGCATACCTGCCGTCGAGGTCCTCCTCAACTCCCGTCAGGTCGCCGAACTCATAGAGCGCGGCGAAATCTCGGCGATCCGGGAAGCCATGGAGCAAAGCCTGGCCCAGGGCTCGCGGACCTTCGAGCAGGATCTCTTCCGTCTCTACAAGGACAAGGTCATCACTCTCGAGGAAGCGCTGGCCAACTCGGATTCGCCGACCAATCTCTCGTGGCTCATCAACAACGCCCAGTTCGGCAACACGAACAACGAGAAATCGACGCGCCCTCCGTCCACCATTGATTTCGAGACGACCGAGCCGGACGGCTCCTCGTTCCGGGAATTCACCCTCGAACTCGACGACGACTAACAATTACAAAGCATGAACGCACCCCAAACAACAGGGAACCCCACCCTTGACCTGACCCGCGAGTTGATCGCCCGTCCGTCAGTAACGCCGGAAGACGCCGGCTGCCTGGAGCTCATCGCATCGCGCCTCGCCCCCCTGGGCTTCACCTGCGAGCGCATCGACGGCGGCGGCGTGAGCAACCTGTGGGCCCGGCGCGGCACCACCGCACCGCTGGTCGCCTTTGCCGGCCACACCGACGTGGTCCCCACCGGTCCGCTGGGCGACTGGCTTTCCGACCCCTTCGTGCCCACCGAGCGGGACGGCCATCTGTACGGTCGCGGTGCCGCCGACATGAAGAGTTCCCTGGCAGCCTTCGTCACCTCCATCGAGGACTTCGTCGCGGCCCATCCTGCGCACGGCGGCTCAATCGCCCTCCTCCTCACCTCCGACGAGGAAGGCGATGCCACCCACGGCACCACCCTGGTTGTGGAAACCCTGCGCGCCCGCGGCGAAACCCTTGACTACTGCATCGTCGGCGAACCCACCTCGGTGGATACCCTCGGCGACATGATCAAGAACGGCCGCCGCGGCAGCCTGTCGGGCAAGCTCACGGTGAAGGGCGTGCAGGGCCACATCGCCTACCCGCACCTGGCAAAGAATCCGATCCATCTCGCCGCTCCGGCCCTGGCCGAACTGGCCGCCGCCAAGTGGGACGAGGGCAATGAATACTTCCCGCCAACCTCCTGGCAGATGTCCAACATCAAGGGCGGCACCGGCGCCACCAACGTGATCCCGGGTACCCTGGAAGTGCTGTTCAACTTCCGCTTCGCCACCGTGCACACCGCCGATGAGCTGAAGCGCCGCGTCCATGAAGTCCTCGATCGCCACGGGCTCGACTACGACCTGGCCTGGACCCTCGGCGGCAAGCCCTTCCTGACCCCCCGTGGCGGCCTGGTGGCGGCCATCGAATCGGCAATCCGCGACACCCTCGCGATCACCCCGGAACTGTCCACCACCGGCGGCACGTCCGACGGCCGCTTCATCGCCGAAATCTGCCCGCAAGTCGTGGAGTTCGGCCCGGTGAACGCGACCATCCACAAACTCAACGAGTGCATCGCCATGGACGCCATCGCACCGCTCTCCGCCATCTACCGGCGCACCCTCGAAAACCTGTTGAACGTATCGGACAAGGCATGACCCACGACACCCCCATGGAAGACGACGAACACGACCACGAACACGAGCACGGCCCGCTGGGTGAGCTCGTCACCGTACGTGACTGGCTGCGCTACGCCGTGACCCGCTTCAACCGGGCGGGCTGCTTCTTCGGCCACGGTCTGCCGGATGCCTACGACGAGGCCGTCTATCTGATCCTGCACACCCTGGCCCTGCCCCTCGATCGCCTGGAGCCCTTCCTCGACGCCTGCATCCCCGGTGACGAACGGGAAGACATCCTCGAAGCCATCGAGAAGCGTGCCGTGGACCGCCTGCCGGCCGCCTACATCACCGGCGAAGCCTGGCTCGGCGAGTTCCGTTTCAAGGTGGATCCGCGGGTCATCATTCCCCGCTCCTACTTTGCCGAGTTGCTGCAGGACGGCTTCAATCCGTGGATTCAGGATCCCGACTCCGTCACCGCCGCGATGGATATGTGCACCGGCTCCGGCTGCCTGGCGATCCTGATGGCCTTCGCCTTCCCGAACGCCGAAATCGTCGCCGTCGACATCTCCCAGGACGCCCTCGACGTAGCCGCCGAGAACATCGCCACCTATCACCTGCAAGACCGAATCAAGCTGGTTCTCTCCGACGGGTTTTCCGCGGTACCGGAGCAGCGCTTCGACTTCATCCTCAGCAATCCGCCCTATGTGACCCAGGAAGCCGTGGACGCCCTGCCGCCGGAATACCTGCACGAACCGGGGATTGCCCTCGGATCAGGAGAAGACGGCCTCGACCTGGTACGCAAACTTCTCGTGGATGCACCCCGTTACCTCAAGCCGGAAGGGGTTCTGGCCGTTGAAGTAGGACACAACCGCGCCATCATGGAAAATGCCTTTCCCCACTTGACACCCACCTGGTTGTCCGGGCCCAGCGGCGACGACAAGATATTTATCCTCGAAGCGGGTCAATTGTTGTAAAAGCATTCGCCAATGAGGAATTGGTCGACCGTCTCGGTCGCCAGTCATACTTATGATCTTGCTTGGGCTCGCAATGAAGAATTAAAGGCCCAGATCACGGGAAGTAACGAAAAACATAAAAGCAAGGTCAAGGAGTATTTATGGCGACCGATCGCCCCATTCTTCTCGTAGAAGACAACCCCGACGATGAGGCACTGACTCTTCGTGCCTTCAGCAAAAACAAGATAGCAAACCAGGTGGTCGTCGCACGAGATGGTGTCGAAGCCCTGGATTATCTTTTCTGCACGGGTCAGTACTCCTCCCGCGACAGCCTCGTCAATCCGGCCTTTGTATTGCTGGATCTGAAGCTGCCGCGTATCGACGGACTGGAAGTGTTACGCCGCATCCGTGCAGACGAACGCACGGCGCTCCTGCCGGTGGTCGTACTAACCACCTCGAAGGAACATCAGGATATTTTTGAAGCCTACCGACTCGGCGCCAACAGCTACATCCGCAAACCCGTGGATTTCGAACGTTTTCTGCAGGCTGTTGGTCAGCTGGGGCTTTACTGGTTGTCGCTGAACGAACCGTCGGATCCGACGGCCCGCTAGAATGCGCTACAGCAGAGCTTCAATGTCTTTGGCCAGATCCTCTGGCGGGGTCATTGAGGCGTAACGCTTGACGGGCACACCCGCCTTGTCCACCAGAAACTTGGTGAAGTTCCACTTGACCGGCTGCGTCCCCAGGACCCCGGGCAGCGCCGCTGTCAGGAACTTGAAAAGCGGATGGGCATTGGCCCCATTGACCTCCACTTTTTCGGTCAGCAAGAAGCTGACGCCAAAATGAGTTTCACAGAAATGTGAAATCGCTGCTTCGTCACCCGGCTCCTGCCCACCAAACTGGTTGCACGGAAAGCCGATCACGACCAGCCCCCGCTCTCCGTAAGTCTCGTGCAGCTTCTGCAAGCCTGCGTATTGGGGCGTGAAACCGCACTGACTCGCCGTGTTGACGATCAGGACGACCTTGCCAGCAAGCTCATCGAAGCGGAGCGGTATTCCCGCCACACTCCTGACGTCGAAACCCAGGATGTTGCCGGGCTCCTGAACGCTCACTCGACCTCCTCGATCCAGGCGGCCTGAATCGCCTCCAGCACGCGCTCACCGCAATGCTTCGGATCGTCATTGAACTCCGGCAGTGCAATGACCCACTTCATCAGATCGACAAAGTTGATCTTCAGTGGATCCACCTGCGGATGGGCATCCGAGAGCTGGATCGCAATTTCCTGAACATCGGTCCACTTCATCAGTGCTTCCCTTCCCGCGCCATGTTGATGGAGTACTTCGGAATCTCGACCGTCAGCGGCACGGAGCCCACCACGGCCTGACACGACAGGCGGGATGCAGGCTCAAGACCCCAGGCCTTGTCGAGGAGATCCTCTTCAAGTTCTTCCGCCGGCTCCAGGCTGTTGAAGCCGTCGCGGATGATCACGTGACAGGTCGTGCACGCACAGGATTTCTCGCAGGCATGTTCGATCTCGATCCCGTTGGCAAGCAGGCTGTCGCAGATGGTCTGGCCGGGCTCGGCTTCAATTACGGCGCCTTCGGGGCATAGCTCCACATGGGGAAGCACAATCAATGTAGTCATGAGTTCTCAGTCCGGATTCGTTCAGAGCCGGATATCGTCAATCTTCTGGCCGGCCAGCGCACCACGGATGCTCTTGTCCATACGGCGTGACGCGAATTCGTTGGAGGCCCGGTTGAAGGCTTCCAGCTGGATTTTGATGGCGCGCGCTTCAGACCCTTCGGCAGCGGTGCGCAGGGCCGCGATGGCCTTATCCAGTTCGTTGCGTTCCGCGTCGCTCAGCAGCGCACCGTCCAGAGCCAGTGCGTGCTCGGTCGCCTCGATGACCCGGGCGGCTTCCACCTGTTGCTCCTTGAGGCCACGCTGCTCCATATCCTGCTTCGCGTGTTCAAAACCGGCCTTCAGCATACCGGCAATTTCGTCATCGGCAAGGCCGTAAGACGGTTTCACCTCGACCCGGGCTTCCGCACCAGTGGTGGTTTCCCGCGCCGATACGGACAAAAGGCCATCCGCATCCACCTGGAAGGTCACACGGATGCGTGCAGCACCGGCCACCATGGGGGGAATGCCACGCAGTTCAAAGCGGGCCAGGGAACGACAATCGGAGACCAACTCACGCTCCCCCTGGACCACGTGGAAGGCCATCGCCGTCTGGCCGTCCTTGAAAGTGGTGAACTCCTGGGCCCGCGCCGTCGGAATTGTCGAATTGCGGGGGATGATCTTCTCGACCAGACCGCCCATCGTCTCGATACCGAGGGACAGGGGGATCACATCGAGGAGCAGCCATTCTTCCTCGGCTGCCCGGTTACCAGCCAGCACATTGGCCTGCATGGCCGCACCGACGGCGACGACTGTATCCGGATCGAGGTTGGTCAGCGGGGTCTGGCCGAAGAACTCGCCGACCACCTGCTGCACATGGGGCATTCGCGTCGCGCCGCCCACCATCACCACACCTTTCACGTCTTCCTGGCTGAGTCCGGCATCACGCAGGGCCTTCTTCAGCGGCTTGAGGGTCTTGGTGACCAGGTGACGGGTCAGTTCGACAAAGGCAGCCCGATCAATGACGAGATCGACTTCTTCACCGCTGTCGAGGGTCATCTGGATGGGCACCGACTCGTCGAGGGTCAGGCGCTCCTTGACCTCGCGGGCCTTCATCAGGAGACGCCGGGAATCCCGGTCGGAAGGCAGCGAAATACCAGCGTTGTCGAGAATCCAGCAGAACAGGCGGTGATCGAAATCATCGCCGCCCAAGGCCGCATCGCCATTGGTGGACACCACCTCGAACACTCCCCGCGACAGGCGCAGGATGGAGATGTCGAAGGTGCCGCCACCCAGGTCATACACCGCGTAAACGCCTTCCGAGGCATTCTCGAGGCCGTAGGCGATGGCTGCTGCCGTCGGCTCGTTGAGCAGGCGCAGCACATTGAGGCCAGCCAGCCGGGACGCATCCTTGGTGGCCTGGCGCTGGGCTTCGTCGAAATAGGCCGGAACGGTGATCACCGCACCGGTGAGTTCGCCGCCGAGGCTCCGCTCGGCGCGCAAACGCAGATCCTTGAGGATTTCGGCCGACACTTCCACCGGGCTCTTCACACCCTGCACGGTACGCAGGCGAACCATGCCTTCGGCGTCTACGAAATCGTAGGGCATGGTTTCCACGTGGGCCACATCTCTCAGGCCACGCCCCATGAAGCGCTTTACCGACACGATGGTGTTGCGCGGGTCGGTAGCCTGGGAGGCGTGGGCCTTGCGCCCCACCACGATCTGCCCATCGGGCAGGTAATGCACAACGGACGGCAACAGCATCTTGCCGTCCTCATCCTGCAAACACAGGGTCACACCATTGCGAACCGTCGCCACCAGCGAGTTGGTCGTGCCCAGATCAATCCCAACCGCCAGGCGGTGTTGATGGGGCTCGGTGGACATGCCCGGTTCGGAAATTTGCAGCAAAGCCATCAGGATTCCAGCGCCGTCAAGGCATCGTTGATTTCATGTTGCAGCTTCTCGAGAAATTTGAGGCGCCGGACGCTGTCTGCCGCGCCCTCCAGATCACCGCTCTCGTCGAGCTGGGCGGCGAGCTGCTCGACCAGCGTCTTTGTGCTGTGGCGGATGCGCCGGGACAGCTCCTCGAGGGTATCCTCATCGGCGGCGTCCCGCGCTTCACCCAGGGCCTCGCGCCACTCCATCTGCTCCATCAGGAACTCGGAGGACATGGCTGTGTTGGTGTCGAAAGCCGGATCGACGCCACGCAGCTCCAGCAGGTAATGCCCGCGTGTCAGCGGGCTTTTCAGGGTGCGGAAAGCCTCGTTGGCGTGGGTGGCCCACTGCATGGACAGACGCTTTTCGGCATCTGAAAGATGGGCAAAGCGGTCGGGATGGACCCTGCCCTGAATGTCGAGATAAGCCTGCTCCAGCCTGTCCATGTCGATGGAGAAGGCGGGAGTCAGCCCGAACAGCGCGAAGAAGTCCTGCCGCAGATCCAGCATGTCAGACGGTAAAGCTTTCGCCGCAACCGCACTGATCCTTCACGTTCGGATTGTTGAACTTGAAACCCTCGTTCAAGCCTTCACGGACAAAATCCAGCTCGGTGCCGTCCATGTAAGGCAGGCTCTTCGGGTCGATCATTACCTTCAGTCCGTGGGATTCGAAAACCACGTCTTCCGGCAGCACCTCGTCGGCAAACTCCAGCTTGTAGGCCATCCCGGAACAGCCCGAAGTACGCACGCCAAGGCGAATGCCGACGCCCTTGCCGCGCTTGGCGATGAAGTTACCGATATGCGTTGCTGCCTTGTCGGACAGGGTCACTGCCATGATCGCGTTCCTTTCAGCTGTTGTGCTTTTTCTTGTAATCCTCGACCGCCGCCTTGATGGCATCTTCAGCCAGAATCGAGCAGTGGATCTTCACCGGCGGCAGGGCCAGTTCTTCGGCGATGGCGGTGTTCTTGATTTCCAGCGCCTGGTCGAGGGTCTTGCCCTTCACCCATTCGGTGACCAGCGAGCTCGACGCAATGGCGGAACCACAGCCGTAGGTCTTGAACTTGGCATCTTCGATGATGCCATCCTTGCCCACCTTGATCTGCAACTTCATTACGTCGCCACAGGCCGGTGCGCCGACCATGCCGGTACCCACGCCGTCATCTTCCTTCTTGAAAGCGCCGACGTTGCGGGGATTTTCGTAGTGGTCCAGAACCTTTTCGCTATATGCCATTTTCGTTCTCCTGTCAGTGCGCTGCCCATTGCACGCTATCGAGATCAACGCCTTCCTTGAACATGTCCCACAGGGGCGACAGTTCGCGGAGCTTTCCGATCTTGCGCTGCAACAATTCAATTGTGAAGTCGATTTCCTCGACCGTCGTGAAGCGGCCGATGGTGAAACGGATGGAGCTGTGGGCCAGTTCGTCGTTGCGGCCAAGGGCGCGCAACACATAGGACGGCTCGAGGCTGGCCGAGGTGCAGGCCGAACCGCTGGACACGGCAATATCCTTGATCGCCATGATCAGGGATTCACCTTCCACATAGGCAAAGCTGATGTTCAGGTTGTGGGGCACACGGTGCTCCATGTCCCCGTTAACAAAGGTTTCCTCGATAGTGGACAAGCCGGCCAGCAGGCGGTCGCGCAGTTCGCGGACGCGCTGGTTCTCCTCGGCCATTTCCACGCGAGCCAGGCGGAAGGCTTCGCCCATGCCGACGATCTGATGCGTTGCCAGCGTGCCGGAACGCAGGCCACGCTCGTGACCACCCCCGTGCATCTGGGCTTCCAGGCGGACACGCGGCTTGCGCCTCACGTAGAGGGCACCGATACCTTTCGGGCCGTAGGTTTTGTGGGCGCTGAAGGACATCAGGTCCACCTTCAGCTTCGACAGGTCGATGTCGACCTTGCCGGTAGCCTGGGCCGCATCCACGTGGAAAATGATGCCCTTCTCGCGGCACAGCTCGCCAATCTCGGCGATCGGCTGGACCACGCCGACTTCGTTGTTCACGAACATCACCGAAATGACCACGGTGTCCGGACGGATGGCTGCCTTCAGGGCTTCCAGATCCACCAGGCCATTTTCCTGCACGTCCAGATAGGTCGCCTCGAACCCCTGCCGTTCGAGCTCGCGAACGGTGTCCAGCACCGCCTTGTGCTCGGTCTTCAGGGTAATGATGTGCTTGCCCTTGCCCGAGTAAAAATGGGCCGCACCCTTGATGGCCAGATTGTTCGACTCGGTCGCGCCGGAGGTCCAGATGATCTCCTTCGGATCGGCGCCCACCAGCGCGGCGACATCTTCCCGCGCCTCTTCGACCGCCTTTTCCGCCGTCCAGCCAAAGGCGTGGCTGCGGGATGCCGGGTTGCCGAACAGTTCCGTCAGGTACGGAATCATCTTCTCCGCCACGCGGGGATCAACCGGCGTGGTCGCGGAGTAATCGAGGTAGATCGGAAACTTGAGCATCTTCATCTTCTCCGTGCTGCAAAAATTAAGTCGTTCCAACAACTTAGACCGTCATGGCGGTCAGGGTTCGGAGGCTCGCGAGATTCTCGCCGAGCGCCGTCAAAAATCCATCCACATCCTGCTGCGTACTGGCAGAACCGAGGCTCACACGAACCGCCGCACGGGCCAGACCGCTTTCCACCCCCATCGCCAGCAGCGTGTGGGAAGGTTCCGGGTTGGCACTGGAGCAGGCCGAACCGCTCGCCACCGCAAAACCCGCCCGGTCCAGCTTTCCGACCAGGGTGTCGCCATCCACACCGGGAATGGCGAAAAAACTCGTGTTAGGCAGACGCAGGGCATCTACCGAAAAAATCCGTGCATCCATATGCCGCAGGCCGGCTTCCAGTCGCTGCCGCAGCCCGGCCAGATGCAGCGCCCGCTCTTCAACTTGCGCAGCGGCCAGTTCGCAAGCCTTGCCGAATCCGACAATCGCCATCACGTTTTCGGTACCGGAGCGCAGATTCCGCTCCTGCCCGCCGCCGGCAACAAGGGGCGCCAGTTCCACCCGCTTGTCCACGATCAGGGCACCGGCACCGATCGGGCCATAAATCTTGTGGGACGACAGGGTAAGGCCATGCACACCCAGCGCCCGAAAATCCACTTTCATCTTGCCGAGGGCCTGCACCGCATCGCAGTGCATCCAGCCACCCCTGGCGCGAACCCCTGCTGCAAGGGCAGCCACATTCTGGATGACGCCCGTCTCGTTGTTGGCGAGCATGACAGACACCAAGCGCGGCTTCTCTGCCAGCAAACCTTCAAACGCCTGCGGATTAATCCGCCCAGCCCCATCGACGCGGATTTCTTCAAGGCGCCAGCCGCTTTTAAGCAGTTGCCGGGCCGGCTCCCTTACGCAGGGATGCTCGATGGCACTGACGACCACCAGGCCCGGCCTCATGGTGGCCGCGGCGCCCTTGAGAAACAGGTTGTTCGCCTCCGACCCCCCGCTGGTGAAAATCACCTCGGTAGGGTGGGCATTCACCGCCGCCGCCACCTGTCCCCGGGCCTCGTCGATGGCCTTGCGGGCCGCCCGGCCGTATTCGTGGCGACTCGACGCATTGCCGAAGCGATCCCGAAACCACGGCAACATCGCCTCACGCACCGCCGGATCGAGGGGCGTTGTGGCGTTGTAATCGAGGTAAACCGGGGCAAACACGACTATTCTCCGCGTGAATCAGGCCGTCAGGGGCAGCTTGCTGCCAGACCGGCAGGCCGTCGGCGAACGTTCGTCGTGCAGTATCGAAACCTGTCCCACCTTTTGCCGCTGCTGCTCCACCAGGCTCCCCAGCGTCACCGAATGCAGGTATTCATACATGCGGCGGTTGAGGTTGGTCCACAAATCGTGAGTCATGCAGCGATGCTCGTCGAGACAGTTTTCCTTGCCACCGCAGGAGGTTGCATCAAGGGGTTCATCCACCGCCGCAATGATGTCCGCCACCGTGATCGAGCCCATGTTCCGGGCCAGGGCATAACCGCCCCCCGGGCCGCGCACGCTGCTCACCAGCTCGAAACGGCGGAGCTTGCCGAACAACTGCTCAAGGTAGGAAAGTGAAATCCGCTGACGGTCGGCAATGCCTGCCAGCGTTACCGGCCCGTCCGCACAGCGAAGCGCCAGATCGATCATTGCCGTTACAGCAAAACGACCTTTGGTGGTGAGTCTCATGTCGGCTCCCGGGGGCTGGTAAATGAATAGTTGAACAATTCACTCAACAATATCAAACCCGACCAAATCAATCAACTATTTCGCAGCCTGCCCAAAGCGCGCCAGCGCTCAATCGACCATCTTGCCGAGGCCCTGCGGGTCGAAGGCATCCTCCGACTTCAAAGCCCCTTCCACCGAGATTCCGGCGGCCACCAGTTGATCGACCAGCACGCGAATCCGCCGGTCGGTTTCTACAGCATGGTCGAGCAGGCCGTGGAGCGCCTTCGACACCGGATCATCCAGGTCGCGGGTCACACCATAGGCGGTAAAACCCATCTGCTCGGCCTTGGCTTCACGCGCCTTGGCCGCTTCATCCTTGCCGGCTTCGATGACCCGTGCCGGGTTGCCGACCGCCGTCGCCCCTGCCGGAACCGGCTTGACGACCACCGCGTTGGAACCGACCTTGGCCCCGTCCCCCACCTCGAAACCGCCCAGCACCTTGGCCCCGGCACCAATCACCACGCCACGCCCGAGCGTCGGGTGACGCTTGGCGCCCCGATAGAGGGAAGTACCGCCCAGGGTCACGCCCTGGTAGATCGTGCAGTCATCGCCCACTTCGGCAGTTTCGCCAATGACCACACCCATGCCGTGATCGATGAAGACGCGACGACCAACAGTAGCTCCCGGATGAATCTCGATACCGGTCAGCATCCGGCCGATGTGGCTGGTGAAACGCCCCACCCAGTAAAACCCGCGAATCCACGCAGCGTGGGCAAAGCGATGCAGCCACAGGGCATGCATGCCGGGATAGCAGGTGAGCACTTCCCACCTGGAGCGTGCTGCCGGGTCCCGTTCGAGAACGTTGGCCAGGTCTTCACGCAGACGAGTGAACATGAGAGGAAACTCCCCGAAATTGAAGCGCACTTGCGCCTGCCCGCCTGCCAGTACACAGCAGGGACGAGCCAGATTTTATTTCCGACTATTTTAGTCTACTTCTTTTCAAAGGCCGTCAGCATCCCTCGCAGAATGTTGATTTCGTCCTTTTCCAGCCGGATGCGCCCGTAAAGACGCCGCAAACGGGGCCACAAGCGCTTGGAGTTGGTCGGGTTAAAAAACCCGCTGGCGGTAATTGCCCGATCCAGATGGGCATAAAAACCTTCGATCTGCTCAAAGGTTGCCGGTTCAAATTCCGTTGCCGGTGCGTTGCCGGGATCCAGTGCGGCCATGCGCAGCTCGTAGCACAGCAGTTGCACCGCAGCGCCGAGATTGAGCGACGAATACGTTTCGCTCACCGGTACCTTCACCGGCATGTGGCACAGGGCCACATCCTCGTTGGAAAGCCCCATGGTCTCGTTGCCGAAGACCAAAGCCACGTCGCCACTGGCCGCAAGCTGGACGAGATCGCCCGCCGCCTCCCGCGCCCACTTCATCGGCACAGCCATTTCGCGCCGGCGGGCCGTCATCGCCGCAGCGAAGACCGTACCCTCCAGCGCCTCGGCGAGCGTACCGACAACCCGCGCATTGGCGAGGATATCGTCAGCTCCGGCCGCCCGGGCGGTAGCCACCGGGTCGGGAAACGACTGGGGATTGACGAGCACCAGATGCGACAGACCCATGGTTTTCATGGCTCTTGCCGCTGCGCCGATATTGCCGGGATGACTGGTTCGGGAGAGAACGACACGCACGCGCTCAAGCGCGTTATCGAGGTTCATATTAAAATATGCGGTTTTCCAAATTAGAGTCGACCGGTGGGCCATTCATGCCCGGGCCGGCAGACCTTGCCAGACACCCATGCATCCCACTCTGAACATCGCCATCAAGGCCGCACGCCGTGCCGCCACCGTCATTAACCGGGCTTCGCTCGACCTGGATTTGCTCCGCGTCGAGACCAAGTCCCCCAACGATTTTGTGACGGAAGTGGATCGGGCTGCCGAAGAAGCCATCATCCAGGTGCTCCGTGAGGCCTATCCGAGCCACAGCATTTTAGCAGAAGAGTCCGGCGAGACCGGCCCGGAGGCTGACACCGAATACCAATGGATCATCGATCCGCTCGATGGCACCACCAACTTCATCCACGGTTTTCCCCAGTACGCGATCTCCATCGCGCTGGCTCGCCGGGGTGTGGTCGAACAGGCCGTCGTCTTCGATCCGAACCGCAACGAGCTGTTTACCGCCTCCAAGGGCGCCGGCGCATTCCTCAACGACCGTCGCATCCGCGTCTCCAAGCGCCTCAAGCTGCAGGATGCACTGGTTGGCACCGGCTTCCCCTACCGCCAGTTTTCCCACATCGACACTTACCTGGCAATCTTCAAGGAACTGACCCAGAAGACTGCCGGCCTGCGTCGTCCGGGTGCCGCTGCACTCGATCTGGCCTACGTGGCCGCCGGTCGCCTGGACGCCTTCTGGGAATTCGGCCTGTCGCCGTGGGACATGGCTGCAGGCAGCCTGCTGATCAGTGAAGCGGGCGGCCTGGTCAGCGATCTGTCAGGCGAGTCCGGCTACCTCGCTTCCGGCAATGTCGTGGCCGGCACGCCCAAGGTCTTTCCCCCGCTGCTGCAGCTCATCCAGGGCCACTGCGGCGACAAGCTGAGCGTCTGATCCATCGCGATGGCGATCCGCGCCCTTCTCCGCCTCGTGCTGGCGAGCCTGATGCTCGCCGGCACGTCGGCTTTTGCCGGCACCGTCCTGGTGTGGGGCGACAGCCTGTCCGCCGGCTACGGCCTGCGTCCCAACGAAGCCTGGCCGATACTGCTGGAGCAGCGGATCGGCGAATCGAAACTTCCCCACAAGGTGATAAACGCCAGCATCAGTGGCGAAACCACGGCTGGCGGCCGCAGCCGCTTACCCGCCGCGCTGCAAGCCTACAAGCCATCGGTGGTCATCATCGAACTCGGCGCCAATGACGGTCTGCGCGGCCTTCCCGCAAGCGCCATGGCGGCCAACCTGCAGGCCATGATCGACGCCAGCAAGCAGGCCGGCGCAAAGGTACTGCTGATCGGCATGCGCATGCCGCCCAACTACGGGCCGGACTACACAAGCCGCTTCGAGAACGCCTTCCTGGATCTGGCCAAAGCCAACAAGACCCGCCTCGTTCCCTTCATGATGGAAGGCTTTGCCGACAAGCGGAACTACTTCCAGCAGGATGGCATCCACCCCGTCGCAGATGCCCAGCCGGTCATCCTCGACACCATCTGGCAGCAACTCAAACCCCTGCTGCGCTAAACCCCCATCGTTCAGGGCAGACGCAACGACGGGTTGTGTCCCTTGACGGCGCAAATACGCTGAACCACCGCCGGCTTTGGCTCCACAACCTCGCCCTGTTCATAGGCGATCACCGTACACGCGTCAGCCACCCGCTCGAACAATTCGTGGGAGCGCAACAGAAAATCCGGATTGCTCGGCTTGCCGAAACGTTCGTTGCCGACCATGAAGGTTTCGTAGATCAGCACGCCGCCCGGATTGAGCGCAGTCAGCAGGAGTGGCAGGCGCGGGCGAAACAGGTAGTTGGTGACGATGATCCCGTCGAAATGTCGCCCCGCATAAGGCCATGGCCCCTCCTCGAGATCCGCCTCGCGGGTCGCCACGTGGGGCACGCCGGCGAGCAGCTCCAGCGCCACCGCGTCCTGATCCACGGCTTCGATCCGGAAGCCCTTGCTGGCCAGCCAGCGGGTATGACGCCCGCTGCCGCAGGCAAAATCCAGAACCTCGCCACCCGCCGCAATCATCGACGCAAAGCGCGTCACCCAGGGCGAAGGGGTCAGGGCACCAACGTGACGCATCACTTGTCGATCCCTCCGATGCACAGGTATTTCATTTCAAGGTACTCGTCGATGCCGTAACGGGAGCCCTCGCGCCCGACGCCCGACTGCTTGATGCCGCCAAAAGGCGACACTTCATTGGAAATGATGCCGGTGTTGATACCGACCATACCGTACTCCAGCGCCTCACCGACACGAAAGACACGCCCCACATCGCGGGCAAAAAAGTAAGCCGCCAGGCCGAACTCGGTATCGTTGGCCATCTGAATGGCCTCATCTTCGGTCTTGAAACGAAACAGCGGCGCCACCGGACCGAAGGTTTCTTCGCGGGCAACTCGCATGTCCGGCGTGACATTCACCAGCACCGTCGGCTCATAGAACAACTTGCCGGCTGCATGGCGCTTGCCGCCGACAAGTACCCGCGCCCCTTTGGCCAGCGCGTCGGCCACATGCGCTTCCACCTTCAGCACCGCATCGTCATCGATCAGCGGACCGACATTTACACCGGCCTCCAGCCCGTTGCCGATGGAGAAGGTCTTCACCGCCTCGGCAAGCTTGGCCGCAAACTCGTCATACACCGAATCCTGAACAAGCAAGCGGTTGGCGCAGACACAAGTCTGCCCCGCATTGCGATACTTGGAAACCAGCGCACCGGCTACCGCAGCATCGATATCCGCGTCGTCGAAAACGATGAAGGGCGCATTTCCCCCCAGCTCCAGCGACAGCTTCTTGATCGTCGGCGCACACTGAGCCATCAACAACCGGCCGATCTCCGTCGAGCCGGTGAAAGACAGTTTGCGGACAATCGGGCTGCCGGTCAGCACACCGCCAATCGCCACCGGATCGCCGGTCAGCACATTGAAGACCCCCGGCGGAAAGCCAGCCTGCCGGGCAAGCTCGGCCAGTGCCAGCGCAGTGAACGGAGTTTGCTCGGCCGGCTTGACCACCACCGTACAACCCGCAGCCAGCGCCGGGGCAACCTTGCGGGTAATCATCGCGGCCGGAAAATTCCACGGCGTGATCGCCGCACACACACCAATCGGCTGGCGAATCACCATCAAGCGGCGATCCACACCGGTGGTCGGCAGCGTGTCGCCATAGAGGCGCTTGGCTTCTTCGGCAAACCATTCGATGAAGGACGCGGCATAGACCACCTCCCCTTTTGCCTCGATCAGCGGCTTCCCCTGCTCCAGAGTCATCATCCGTGCCAGATCGTCGGCATTGGCAAGAATCAGGTGGTACCAGCGCTGCAGAATGGCGGCCCGCTCCCGTGCCAGCAAGCTGCGCCAGGCCGGCAAGGCAGCGTTGGCAGCATCCACAGCCCGAACGGTCTCGGCACCACCCATCCGGGGTACCTCGCCCAGCAATTCACCGGTCGCCGGATTGCTTACGGAAAAGCGGGTCTTGTCGTCGGCATCGCGCCACTGGCCATCCAGGAAAGCCTGTGAGCGGAAAAGCGAAGAATTCTTGAGGTTCTGCATGGGTCTGGGTCATCGTCCTGATTGATGCGGGCTCAGCATGGGCCGCGTCCTGCTCTGATGTCGACAGGCCCCGCGGGTTCCCCCGGCGCAGCCCTTTCGACGTCCAGCCCAAACCATAAATGAAAATGGGCGCCGAAGCGCCCATTTTTCTGAAACCGAAGCCTGAATATTACTGGGCTTGTTCGTTCAGCAGAGCCTTCATCGACAGGCGCACGCGGCCCTTTTCGTCGGTCTCGAGCACCTTGACGCGAACGACCTGACCTTCTTTAAGGTAGTCGGCCACGGCATTGACGCGCTCATTGGCGATCTGGGAGACGTGCAGCAGGCCGTCACGACCCGGCATGATATTGATGATGGCGCCGAAATCGAGAATGCGCAGCACCGGGCCTTCGTAGACCTTGCCGACTTCCACTTCAGCGGTGATGTCCTCGATGCGCTTCTTGGCGACCTGGGCACCTTCCGAGCTGACGGAAGAGATGGTCACGTTGCCATCATCGGTGATTTCGATGATGGTGCCGGTTTCTTCCTGCAGACCACGGATGACAGCGCCGCCCTTGCCGATCACGTCGCGGATCTTTTCCGGATTGATCTTCAGGGTGATCATGCGCGGGGCGAAGGTCGAAACCTCGTCACGAGCACCTTCCAGCGCGGTCTTCATCAGGCCGAGGATGTGCAGACGACCTTCCTTGGCCTGAGCCAGGGCAACCTGCATGATTTCCTTGGTGATGCCGAGGATCTTGATGTCCATCTGCAGCGCGG
>ERZ724523.417-NODE-417-length-24915-cov-4.222969_pt1 | contig 24915 bp, 18 predicted proteins | sample MGYA00376056_ERZ724523 | MGnify/ENA primary metagenome ERZ724523 (study PRJEB28724, sample SAMN07190888) | wastewater metagenome | isolation source: influent of sewage treatment plant in Hong Hong | place: USA: Christiansburg, Virginia | collected 2016-03-01 ... | reverse complement strand
CCGGTCCATACGTCGCAGATCTTCACGACCGCGCTCATCGTCATACAGCAGAGCACCGATCAACCCGAGTGTGTTCGCTTCACCAACACCCATTCCCACCGGATTCCAGAACACCCGCAGTGCCGTCGCACAGATCGCCTGGGCCAGCGGATGTTGCAGCCGCTTCTCTGCTTGATGGTAATAAAATGACTGGTGACGCCGCTCGTCCTTGGCCATCCGCAAAAGGAGCTTCGAGAGCTCCTCATTTTTGGTGTAGTAGGCAAGCTGGGTGTAGGCCGAAGCGGCCATCATCTCATCGACAGCGCCCCACGACATATGGGTAGCGGCGAAGTGCGGCGTGAGCTTGGGAATATTGGTGGTCAAAAACCCCTCAAGATGTTCCTGCCAGCTCATGGTCGCCAGAACCTTGGTGTAGCGGCCTGACTCTGGAGCGTGTCCACAAGCCGCAAGAAACCGATCGAGCGCCCGACCGTGGTGCGTCTCTTCGTAGACCCAGCACGCCATAAACTGGGTGATCTCTGGATCCCCCGCAGTGTGTCCTGAAAGAATATCGCGCAGATAGATGATGGTGTGGCTCTCAACGTCGGCCATGTAGCGCAGGATTCTCGCCTCATCTGCGGAGATTCCGACGCGCTTGATGTACTCCCAGTCGAGATCGGATGTCTCGACTGCCTTCGAGAGATCTACGAATCGTTCGATATCGAATGCCATTGCTGCGTTCCTCTGTGTGGATCGTGTATTTGTCGCTTATATCTTTATCACGCAGGATTCCCAAAAGGTGCGCAATGTCACATTCTGACCGTCGTCCTTGGTATCGGCTCTCAGCAAGGTCGTCGAACCATTGGATATGTATGCATTGGAGACTAGATCAGCCATATTCCGTCGCCAACGGCACTCACTTGTCGTTTTCGTGCATCCTCAAAAAGCGGGTGTCGAGGTGAACGATTGTCGGGAAAGAAGGCACTACACGCCGACCAACCAGCGTGTCCACAATTTGCATTCCATTTAGTCTCTCGCTTGCCTCTATTTGGCATCGCTTCGCCCTGATTACACCCTTTATCAGCCTAATATCTTACGTAATGTAAGAAATCTTGCCGTGGCCACACCACCTCCCAAGCAGGGTCGTGATAGGATGCCGCGCAGACGACCTGGAATCCCAGCATCAGTCGGATGCCCGTCCGTTCTGTCCATCATCTTGCGGAGTGATCATGTTCCCGATCGAAGCAAAACCCGGTCTGCGTGTGATGGTCTCTGAATTCGCGGAAAATCCCGCAGAAGCCATCGAGAAAGGTCTCGCTCTTATCGAGATGGCGGTTCCGACGGTCGACTCCTTGGGTCCACGCGATGTCTTGATTGCGGTACGCAGCGCACAAGTTGGCTGGGTGGATTTACTGATGACGAGCGGCCAGTACCAGCACATGCCACCGCTCCCCTATACCCCCGGATTAGAGTACGCGGGCGTTGTCCTCTGGTGCGGAAAAGAAGTCTCTCAGCGTGAATTTTCCGTCGGTGGTGAGGTCTATGTTGATGGACTCCTGGCTGGTCCACGTTCGCTCGGTGCCTATCAGTCGTGGGGTGGCTTCGCATCCTATGCGGTGGCACCGGCGGAGGCGGTACACCCACTCCCTGGTGGGTTCGGATTCGATGAGGGGTGTACTCTGCTCGGCAGCTATGAAACTGCGTATCACTGTCTTGTCACCTGTGGGAAGCTGCAAGCAGGGGAGTCCGTGCTGATCAACGGAGCCTCTGGATCGACCGGGTTGGCCGCAGTCCAAATCGCCAAGCTGCTCGGTGCCACCGTGATCGCAACGGGTCGCTCGGATGCCAAGCTCGCCGTGGTCAAAGAGCAAGGTGCTGATCACGTGATCAGCATTCGCGGTGAGGCAGGAGACCCCGGAGTCCGTCGCTTCCGTGAGGAAGTCAAAGCGCTGACCGGCGGTTTGGGAGTCGATGTCGTCTACGATGGGGTCGGCGGCGATATTTCACTAGAGAGCCTGCGCTGTCTTCAGTTTGGCGGACGGTTCCTCATCGTTGGCTGGGCAGCGACTCCTTTTGTTGCCAAAGGGAAGGGTCAGCGAGGTGCCCCCAATGCCAACCTACTGCCGACCAACTTGATCATGATGAAAGGCTTGTCTGTGCTGGGCTGTCCAACCATCCTTTCCACGCTTCACAACCCGGCACTGCGCGCGCCCCGTCTGGCTCAGATCATGAAATGGGTAGACGCTGGACAGATTCGACCTTACATCTCCCACCGCTTTCCGCTCACCGAGTACAAAGCGGCGCTGCGGGCCAAGTGGCGGGGCGAGGTGATCGGGAGTTGCGTGCTGCACCCCTAAACTTCGGTCTCTCTTCAGCGCTCCGCTGTTCGACATTTCCCGTCGCTAGATTCATCCCTCTTGCTGCCCGCTGTCGCTCTCGTCATGATGTCCGGCTGTACCGCTTTTCTGCTGAATCCCTGCGGGCCATCTGTAGAACATCCTGACCGAGGAACTCCACGTTGCGCGCTGTCCCATTCGCACCCCACATCCGTCTGATTGTCTCGCTTTGGACGTTGCTCTGTCCGCTCCTGTTTGGGAGTCTTTCGTCAGCCCAGGCAGGACCACCGCTCAAGGTCGGATTTTCGGCCAAGTCGATGCCGTGTGCCTTCAATCCCGATGGGCAATGGCGCGGCTCCTTTTACGAGACGTGGAATGAGGTCGCAGTCAGCGCCAATCTACCGTTCGAGGTAGTGAACATCCCGAACTTTAAGCAGCTCCTACAGGCCGGTCAGGATGGGCAGGTCGACGTCGCAGTGGGCTGCATCAACATGACCCCTGAGCGACTTGCCAAGTACCGATTCAGTGTGCCGGTTCAGGAAGATGGACTTGCGGTCATGGTTCGCAAGGAGCCGTTTCACATCTGGTCACCCGTGGTTCGAACGCTGTTTTCACTGGATCTACTAGAGCTGCTTGGCGGCATCCTCGCGTTCATCTTTGTGATCGCGCTGTTCATCTGGCGGGTGGAAAACTACGCTACGCAAGAAAGCACCCTCAAAACGGGCAAGATCCGCACCTTTTCCAAGCTCTTTCAAATCCTGCTGTCGGGACCGGGCACCAACGTCATTGCTACCACCGCCCGCAGCAACAGCTTGATCGGCTTCACCTATTTCGTCCGCATGATCGCGGCCTCTGTACTGCTCAGCTTTGTGTCGGTCAACATCATCAAAAAATCGAGCCAAGATGTCGCGAGCACAGTCCGTGGTATCGCGGATCTAGCCGGTAAAACCGTCTCTGTGGGAACCGGCAGTGTCAGCGAGCACTGGGTGACGAGCTACAACGCAACCCTGTCACCCGCTGCCCAAAGCGGTCAGATTCGCATCCAACAGATCGACAGCCTAGAGCAAGCCTGCAACGCACTCCAGTCCGGTCAAGTCGATGCCGTGATCGCCGACAATACCCAGATTCAATACTACCTCACCAAGGTCAATCCCAGAGCCCCCTTCCAGGTGGCGATTCGCAACATCCATCGCCAATCCCAAGGCATGATCTTTTCGCCAAACCTTCCGGCCGAGACTGTGCTCCAGATCAACCAAGCGATTGCTCGACTCAAAGAGAACGGGACCGTCGACAACATCAAGAAGCGCTGGATTCCTGAATAGGCATCGGCGCATCACTGTCTTTCAAAAATCAGCGTCTGATTGTTGGATGGCATCGCGACCCGTTCCACCAAGCGCAGTCCAAATTCCGCAGCGAGCGACACCACCGCTTCGAGATCCCGAACACCCCAGCGCGGATCACGGGCCTTTAGATCCGCATCGAACGCAGCATTGCTCGGGGAGGTATCCACGCCTCCGATCCGGTAGGGACCGTAGATACATAGGAGTCCCCCCGTAACCAGGGTCCGCGCCGCTCCTTTCACAAGACCAACCGTGCATTCCCAAGGAGCGATGTGGATCAGGTTGGCGTTATAGATGACCGCAGCAGAATCGATGCCCCACTCGGAGTCGAGCACATCAATTCGACGCGGCAGGTGCAAGTTGGGCAGCTTGGCTTCGGACACGTACTCCGCAATGCTGGCCAAATGTTCGGGCGCAAGATCCGAGGGGAACCACTGCAAGCCCGGAAACTGCTCCGCAAAAAACACGGCATGCTGACCGCTCCCGCTTGCGAGCTCCAGCACAATTCCCGACGATGGAAGCACTCTCTTGAGTACCTCCAAGATGGGCTGTTTGTTCCGCTCAGGAGCTGGGAAAACAAGTTTCATGGCAGCCCACTGTACAGGTCTTTCAGGGTGACTGCTAGTGACTGCTAGCGACTGCTTTCGTCTGTTCCGTCCAACACGGCGCGTACTTTCATCGCCAACGTAGGTGAAGAAAACGGCTTCTGTAGGAAGGCATCCACCAAGGACTCCACTCCATGACGCGTGACCGAGTCTTCCATGTAGCCGCTCATGTACAACACCTTGATCGTCGGTCGGCGCTTGCGAACCGCATCGGCCAGCGTCCGCCCACCAAAATCCGGCATCACCACATCGGTCAAGAGCAGGTCAATCTCCCCGGCATGCTGAGACTCCCGTTCCAGCGCTTGTTGACCACACTCAGCGTCGATCACTTTGTAACCCAGCAGCTCCAGGGTTTGCCGGATCATCTTGCGAACCACCTCGGCATCCTCTGCCAATAGGACGGTCTCTGATCCGAGCGGCGCCCCCTGAGTAGCCATGGTGCGTCCGAGCAGTGGCTCACGACCCTGCGCTGGCAATAGCACTCGAAACGTAGTGCCCTTCCCAAACTCGCTCTCAAAAGAGATGTGGCCGCCTGCTTGGCGGACGATTCCGTAGACCGTCGCCAGTCCCAGACCCGAGCCTTTGCCAACTCCCTTGGTCGTAAAAAATGGCTCGAAAATGCGCGGCTTCGCTTCTTCGGTCATACCCATTCCGGTGTCCTGAACCGAGAGCACCACATAACGACCAGGACGTACTTCCAGCGACTCCTGTCCGTGCCCTGGTGCGAGTTCTTGCACGGCGGTCGAGATCACCAGCCGCCCTCCTTGGACCATGGCGTCACGGGCATTGAGCGATAAGTTGATCAAGACTTGCTCAAGCTGCACCGGATCAATCCTGATGTGGGGAATCCCAGGACGTAGCTGGGTGAACAAGCCGATGTCTTCCCCGATCAAACGTCGCAGCATTCTCGTGATCGACTGCACCATTTGATTGAGATCCAGAATCTTCGGTTCAATGATGGCGCGACGGCTAAAGGCCAGGAGCTGCGCAGTGAGCTCGGCGGCTTTCTCTCCTGCGGCGCGAATATCGGCCGCGACATCTTGCAGCGGGTCTCCCGGGGCGAGAAGCTCTAGGAGCCGATCGCTATAGCCATTGATGACCGTCAATAGGTTGTTGAAATCGTGAGCCACACCGCCCGCAAGCTGGCCAATCGCTTCCATCTTCTGCGATTGACGGAGCTGTTCTTCGAGCCGACGTCGTGCACTGATGTCGCGAATCACTCCCGTGTAGTGCGGTTCTCCGTTGAGCAGAAAGCAAGACACCGTGACTTCCGCCGGAAACGTACGCCCACCCTTTTGAACCGGAAACAGCTCACGCGTGGTCCCTACCAATTCCGTTTGGCCGCTCCGTAAGGACTGCTCGGCCAGACTCCCTTCGCTCCGAAGATCGAAAGGAGGAGGTAGCAGAACCGAGATGTTTTTCCCCAGAAGCTCTGACGGCGGATAGTCAAACATGCGCGCAGAGGCCGAGTTGGCAGCAACGATCGCACCAGTGCGGTCGGTTGTAATGATCGCGTCTGTCACGCTGCTCATGATCGAGCGAAGCAGTTCATCCGATCTCCTCTGTTCGCTGCGGTCCAAAAGGACCGTCAACATCAAGCGGCGGTCACCCTCCGCAATCACTGTGGCCACCGGACGTACCGGAACCAAGTTGCCATCCCGCCGCACCAGGTACTCATCCGTTTCAGCGTATGCGCTCGCTCCGGCACGGAGTGCCTTGACGCGATCTGCGACAATGGGAATGCGCTCTTTGGGCATTAGATTCCAGACGGACGAACCGACCAACTGACTCCGATGGGTATACCCAGCGATCCGCAACAAGGCCGCGTTGCAATACTCAATCTGTCCTTCGGAATGAACCAAAATCCCAGCTGGCACAGCTTCGAGTAGATGCCGGTAGCGCTCCTCACTCGCACGCAGTCTGGCATTGGCCAGATCTCGCTCGATTGCAACCCCCGCCAACTGCGCCGCACTCGCCAGTACCGCAGTCACCTCGGCCGGTTCGTACTCTGGCGTGGCGTTCTTGCGATACAGGGCGAAGGTACCGATCACCGGTCTCGGGGTTGGCAGAGGCTCCCGCGATGACTCTCTCAACTCACTAGAGACGATCGGCACCGACAGACAGGAGACCAATCCGTTCGCGATGGCAATGGTCCGATAGTCTATCCACAGCGGATCGCTGGCAATGTCTGAGACATACACCGGCTCTCTACGATAAACACACGTACCACACGAGCCCACTTGCGGACCGACGGGAACGATGCTCACCGCTCGATTAAATTCCGCAGGCAATGATGGAGCAGAAGCCAATCGCAGACTCTGCCCATCGGCATCCAGGAGCAGCACCGAACAGAGCCCGCCGTCAATCATGCTCTCGACCAATCGAACCACTTCGTGGAGTACCTCTTGCAGTTTGGCACCCTTGGCAATCTGATCGAGAATCAGATTCTGTCCACGCAGCAGCAGCTCTGCATTGCGCTGCTCGGTCACATCTTGAATCGTGCCTAGCAGCGTTGAAATGTTCCCATTTCCGTCATAACCAGCCTGTCCCCAAAACGACATCCGCCGAATCTTTTGATCCTTGCCGATGAACCGTAGCTCGCAGGCTTGTGGCGTTCTGAAGGTCAGCGCTCGCTGGATCACTTCGAAGAGCTTTGGCAGATCCATCGGATGAAGCATCCGCTCGATATGGTCAGGTGATGAAGACAACTCCAGGGAACCAAAGAGCTCGGTGACCTCTTTGGACCATGTGATTCGACCTGTCTCCAAATCCTGAACCCACACCGCCATCCGTGCCGCCGATAGCGCCAACTGCAAGCGGTCACGATGCTCTTTCAGCGACTCCTCGATCTGTCGCTGCGACGTCCTTTCATCGCCCAGGAGAGACTCACTGTTTTTCGGCGCAAGTTGTTCGCGCTCGATGTCGCTCATCTCCCCCCCCTTATTAGGCCCCCGCTGATCGCATACATCACCTCTCCATGACGATGATGTAACCCAGCAGGTCATGACCCCCAGGGCGATCGCGGGGAACGGATACCGTCTTCTATTTGATCACAGATCGCGGCTGGAATGCGACAACTACTTCCATCACCAGCAAAGTCGCGGTGATGAAAGCCTTGGTCGGCTGAATGGAAGGAGACGCAGTGGGGAAAACAACTTCACCGAAGGACGGGTAGAGTCCTTACGGAGTGGTGCGCTGGGCGCTAAAGCGGAACGCTCCGGTTGACAGCTCTAACGAACGCGCTGCCAAGGACCACTTGGTTGGTTTCGGATCCTTGGCGTTGTACATGATCGCCAAGCCGTCATACAAAGAGGTGGTCACGCTGGCGCTATCGAGCGCCTTGGTGAAGGAGTCACGCAGCGGTGCTTCGACCCAAGTCGCCAGGTTGGTCTTGAGGATTCCGTCAATGATCCCATTACACCAGCCGCTGCCACCACAGTTCTTGGTCGAGACGTTGAAGTTGGCCTTCACCGCCGCAGCCTTGGCACGCTCGGTCGCCTTGTCGTAGGTCAGGTCAGTGGCCAGGTTCGACGACTTGATCACGATATCGGCAGGCAGCTTCCCAAACACTGGCACAGTCACCACGACATGGAGCTGTCCGTGGAACGCCAGCTTCACGGTCGCATTCGATCCCGCGAGCGTCAGACCCGTAGTCGCCATCTCTGCTTCGAGGCTGGTGATATCAATCGTGGCACTCGATGAAACAATCGGGGGAACCGCAAACGTCGACTTGTGGGCCGCTCCGTTCGGGTCTCCGTACAGTACCTGCGACAACTCCGAAGAGGGAGTAAAGGTCGCATTACCACCACCGACAACGAAGGTGCAGTTCTTCAGCTTGACGGCATTGGTATAACCATCAAAGTCGGCCTGCCCGATCGAGCCTGCCTTGGTCTCTGTCAGTTCCTGTTCTAGCTCGGCGATATCGGCTTCGCCACCACAGCCAACAAACGTTCCGGTCGCGAGAATACTGACGCACAGAGGGACCATCTTCATCGACAGACGTTTCAACATCGGGAGGCCTCCAGGTTTCACGTTTCTGGTTGGAACTACATGCGGACCAAGCGCTCGTCGTACCGATAAGCGAGGACCGCGTCAATAGGAATTCGGAAAGACTCTCTACGGTTCCGCAAGGAACATCTGTGCGCGCTAGTTGTAGCGATTCCACAGGTTGTACACTGCGGTCTTAGCGGCTTGGCTGGCTGACCAAAACGTATAGTGGGTGTGGCTGGACAGTCCGTTGCGTCCCGCGTGGTAGTCCTTCACCTGTTCATCGAGCGCTACCTTCATCGCGCATCCGGCATACACTGCGTGGATATGAGGCGCTTCGCTAGCAGGCCAGCCATCGTGTCCCGGCTTGCGATACCAAGCGGCGAATCCGTACGCACTCAGCGATGATAGCAATGTGCGAATCTGACCCTCGGTACGGCCTCCGGTTCGAATGTCCACCGCAGCCGTATACGCTTGTCCGCTCGCGGTTCCGTCTTGCGCGTGATAGCCCGCAGATGCTGGAGCACTGCCAATGGTCTGCGAGATCTGGTCCGCACCGATTCCGATGCAGCGCAGTCGATCCGAGGCATCAGGATGCAGTCCCCACTTCAACATCGCTTTGTGAGGACAGGAGGCCGTGATCTCGCGCTCTTCCAGCGGTTCGATCTCCAGGTCTTCCAGATCCTCTGCGGTGCCACAGCCCGCAGCGAAAACCAGTATGGGGAGTGCAAATCGAGCCAGTAGTGTTCTCATGCCCCACGCAATATGCACTGACCATGCCAGCCATTGCGCAGCCGTTCACACGCACCGCAAGCGAAGTTCAGCGACGGCAAACATCCACCCATCGCGGTCGCCGCAGAGTGTAGACTTTTGCCATCACCTGAGGGCGACAGGTGATGGCAAAAGGAATCAGTCCCCCGGTCGAGGGGTCCACAAGCCATGTGGACGACCCGCTTGAATCAAGGCGATCACGGTCTGCACTCCCGGCACGCCATCGACTCCTAACGAAATCCCAAGCTGCTGGTTGAGCTCCGCCTGGCGCGCCTTCCACACCGCGATATCTTCCTGTTTGTCGAAGTCATAACGCTCATAGCCCGCTTGTAAGAGCCGCTCGAAAATGGCGTCTCCCGGATCTCCCTCTCCTCGATCATCGCTGACTTCACGATGTCCGTAGACCCCCACCACCGATGATCCACCCTCAACCAGGCGCGCCACCGCTTGGTTGCGATACGGCCAGTGAAACTGCCGCTGGATTCCAAATCGCCGAGTCAAAAAGTCGACCAGTCGGACCGCTGCGTCAAGCTGTCCTTCAAACAGCTCCGCTTCATTGCCCTGATACATTTCGATGCCGATCGATTGATGATTCACCATCCGATTCCCGGCATGATAGGTCGTCTCTGTTAACAGATCCGCCACGCACGCGATCGAGCCATCAAAGTCGATCACAAAGTGCGCGCTGGCACAAATGTGATCTTCTGCCCACCCGGTCATCACCTCTGCCTTGTGGTCCACTTCGGAGTGTGAATCGACTCCTGTCATGATTCGCTGCCGTCGGAGATCGGTTCCGCCGGGGATGCCACGCGTTGTGTGCAGCACGATCGAATGAATCCACGAATCCGCACTCCGTGGTTCACGATCCGGCTCGGTCAGCCGCAGCCCTTGGGGATCGAGCCAACTCCGGATCGTAAGTCCGGGCACTTCCTCTGCAACTCCACCAACGATGACGCCCATGACAGCTCCTATCGCGGATTCGTATCGGCAAGTATACAGGGATGGCTATGACAGGCCCATGATCGTGATGGCCCACGTCTCGGAACTCCATGAGAGCCGCGACTGCTGATAAAGCCACGGCTGCAACTGATGCTACAGACTCACGATTCCGTGCACTGTTTCGGTCCTGGGAACGACACGCTACACTCTGAAACAATGTACAAACATCTCGGTTCTGCGCTCGCAGTGTGGTTGGGCCTTGCTCTGTGTCCACTCGGGTGTACCAGCGACAGCACCAATGGTACTCCACCACCCGATACCGGACCCGGAGGAATGCCCCTTCCCAGCACGCCGTCCTGTACCACCGCAGCCGGAGGTGGCACAGCACAGGTCAAGACCCCAACCCTCCTGGTCACACTCAAGGATCGTTATGAAGAAGCGTGGCTCGGCTCTGCTGCGGTCGCGGACGTTAGCGGAGTTTAAGCCAGGCCCTACAGCACCTCACCTTTGGGGGCATACGAAGTGCTGGCGCAGTTGGGTCGCAATATACGAAATAATGTGTCGGGAACGCGGAGTCGGCGCAAGCAGGCAAGCGGACGAGACCGGGGAATCGCTCTTTACGGAATGACCGGGGGTACAGCGTCACTCTGTACGCAGGAGGTCAAATCAAACAACATGAACTCAAGGACGCGCTCTTGAGGAGTCAGCGCCTTCATGTGACACGCGCTTGGGAAGGTACCGGTCGAACTCCGCCCGCTACCAATGTGAAAGCTCGAGTAATAGACTCGTCCGCACTGGTCTTTTTCGGCGACGGTGGTCGGCGTATTGAAGGTGTACGACTGCGTATTGGTCGCTCCAGAGTAGAGCCACCGCTGCGCTGGCGGTTTGATCTGGCCAACGCGGCTGTAAGTCTCGGAGAGCGAGAGGTTCCCTCCGGTCGCCGCACCAAGTCCCTCCAGCCACTCGGACAGCGCTTTGCCTTTGGGAAAAGAGGTATCGATCGATGCCGGATTTGCGAACCCACCAGGACTCGAGAAGTTGCCGGTGGACGGCCAGTCTCCCTTGCCCTGGGCAATGACCGGATAGGACAGGTCGGTGATGAACAGACGACCCCCGGTGTTTGCATAGTCGAACAGATTCTGCACGCCCGCATCCATCCCACTGGGGTAGGAACTGCAGGGCAGCGCAACGAGCTGGTACTTCTTCAAAGTCGCCGGATTCCCCCACAGATCATTGCCCGTTGGTGCGCCCGCGATGTTGTTGCCGCTGCCATGGTAGATGTGGATGCGTCCTGGACCACTTGGGATGGTGAACTCGGAGGTGTCGATCCCAATGGCGTTCAGGATGCACTCTGTCGGATCGTAAGTGGACGTGACGATCGCGATGCGCGGAATGTCGCCTTCTGTGCTGTTGCGAGGGAGTCGAGCATCACCATCGGTCACGTGGGTATCCACGCACTCACCAACCGCCGGAATGGTGATCTTGCGACGGAATCGCCCGATCTGAATCACCAGCGGAATGTTGGCTCCGGCGGGCATGTCCTTGAGCACGAAGCGGCCCTTGGTATCCGTGAGCGCGGCGGTAAGGGGGTTGCCCGACACCGACTTTTCGCAGGTCTCGCAGGCAACGCCATCATCGAACGGGCGCAGCTCACCGTTCGGGACAAAGACCAGTACGTTGTAGAGTGGATCCTGGCCATTCGGCGCGAAGACCGTGCCTGACAACGTGGTGGTGTTGGAACCACCGCACTTGGGCTTTTGACAAGCCAGCCCAACACAAGGAATGGCGAAGTCTCTTGGTCGGTAGCGAGCGAAATCCTCTACGCCGAGGTCGAACTCGTAGTCCTCAGCGCCGATCCGCGCTGAACAGCTTGACGAACAGACTGTTCCCATCGAGAGAAGGCACGTCAAAATGACCGATGTGGTGGTGTTCATTTTTGTCTCCCGCATGGCGTTTCTCCTCGGATTGCTTGACCGCAGAGCCAGCGATTCCGTGCAGTACCACACATCACCGCAGAGCTACAATTGTTCTGCTGTTTCGCAGCAAATTGAGCCGTACCGCTGTCTAACGGATGAGTCGATGCATAAAGACAACTTGCATCTGTTTCTTATTGGGCCTGGCTACCGCAGTCGATCGATCACACTGCGCAGGACGTCGAGCTGCACCTGTCCCAGTCGGCGGGCCCGCTTGGGAGTCCAGCCATCGGAATGAGGTCTGTTGCTTGCGTCTTTGAACGGCTGCTCCAGCGTCATCGAAAGACAGTCGAAGGTCTGTCCGACCCAGTTCGTGGCCATCGACAGGTTGGCCTGTCCCGGCGGATCAATGGGATAGCCGTGCTCTTTCTGGAACTCTGGTGTGCGACGGATCAGCTCATCCACATAGCCGTGTTGAAGCTCCGCGAGGCGCGGGCCAAAGCGCGGAATTCCATTGGCACCCGCAATGAAGTTGTACGGAAGTCCTTCGTCCCCGTGTACATCCAAACAGAAGTCGACTCCGGTAGCCATCATCCGCTCGCGGACCAGAAACACTTCGGGACTCCGCTCCATCGTTGGCTCTGCCCACGCCCGATTGAGGTTCATTCCTGCGGCGTTGTTACGAAGCTGGCCACGATACGACCCATCGGGATTCATGTTCGGCACGATGTAGAACACGGCCTTCTCTAAGAGCGCCCCCGCCACTGGATCGTCTTCCTCGAGCAGCCGGTGCAAAAGGCCTTCGACCAGCCACTCTGCCATCGTCTCGCCAGGGTGCTGGCGGGCAATGATCCACACATTCCGTCGTCCTTTGCCAGGCTCACCAACCCGCAACAAGTCGAGGTCACGACCTTCGACCGTGGCACCGAGTCGCTGGTACTCCACCTGGGGTTGACAGATTGCATGCGCAATCAGGTCGGCATGGCGTTCCAGGGAATACGGCGCAAAGTAGGAGTAGTAGACGCTGTCATGGCGCGGCGTGTCGTGGATCGTGAGCACCTTGCCATCGAAGGTTGTATCGACGCGGCCCCAGTGCGTGCGGTCGTAGGAACAGCACGCCCGGTAGTCCTGAAAGCCTTCGGGATAACTGGCATCGCCGGCGTTCTCGATGCGGAGCCCAAGCGAGCGCCCCTTTGCGCCGGTGACCCGAAAGTGGAACCACTGGAAGTGATCTTCGCCAGCGTCCTTGCGGATGGTAAGACGGATGGAGGAGGGGTCGCTCTGATCAACGACCTCGATGTTTCCAGAGTCGAAACGGCTGCTGATGTACATGGCTGGCGCGGCACGTTAGCATGACCTCCGCCAACTGCCCGAGGCAAAATGCCGTGAATCCATCCGCACGGACTGATTCCGTCACAAAGTGCACACCTTGAGCCGACCAAACGTACCCAATCCTACGTCGGCACAGCGGCTAGGGAGCAGCGACGCCCCACCTTATTTAAGAAATCCACGACGGACGAACCTTCATGGCGGTCACGGACATTTCAAGAAATTGTTTTCGCACCGTCAATCACTCTTAATCGGAGCTGCTTAAAATTGACTATTTTTGCTGTGAGCTGACCAGCCAGCAGCGGAGTAGAGCCAACCTCTCTGGGCTCCCGATGCATCGCCGGACCTGCGCTTGTCGGTGGAGCGACGGTGAATTGGCTACATACGCTTCCTGAGGAAGACTGGTGGGTAGGCGAGTTGCCAATTGGCGAATAGCGCTATCTGCCTAATCGGTGTTGGCGTTAGTCACCACCCCTAGCGGGTTCATCGCATCCGCGCTCTCCTGACGAGTCGTGTTCCGCTCAGCCTTGAGTCCAGCCGAAGCTGGTCCAGACTGGTTGTGATCAGGATGCCCGATCAGGTGATCGATGTGCTGGGACTGGCTGGCGTAGAGCGGATTCGCGTACCACGGTGCGGGGCCGGACCAACGACGGGGTAGTGGTGCCGGCAGCACCGTTAGCGATCATGTGCAAGCCGTCGGAGAGGACCACCCGTTTGAGCTACCTAATCACGAGCGCACCTACTTGGATTGTAGCGTTGCTTTGATGCACAGTGGGTTCTGCTGCGCGTCGTAGCAAGCGAGCGCAGATGCAAGAAGGAATTCTGCGGAATCAGCTTGAGGACGAAGTAGAGGATGTGCGTGGGAGGACCGAAGACGTTCGCTACGATCTGACGCAGGAGCTCAAGCAGCTTCGTCGAGAATTGGATGAACAGAGGCCATCGAAAGAGCGCGTTTCCGCTGAACAGGAAGGGCTGAATCGTCGAGTAGCGGAGACCCGTGTTCGATTTGACGAGAGCGTGTGGGCGCTCGATCGATTGTCTCGCACAGGACAATCGGTACTGAGTGAAGCGGAACAGCTCGCACTGCTGGATCTACGCGCAAATTTGCCTCTCTGCGGAGCTACAGGAGACGCGCTCTCATCGAGATGTTGCCGTCGCTGAGTGAGAGCGGGTGGTCGCTCGCATCCTTCAATTGATGTCTCCCGGTCAGTATCTGGAACATGCCGCAGCAAAGGGGTATGACCTGCTGACGGACCCACTCATCAAGCTCAAGCGGCACGAGGTTTTCGTCGAGAATCAGCTCGCCCACTGGCAAGCGATCCATGGCAAACAGGGGCGCGCCCGCCGATTCGATTCCGAACAGACACTGGACGAGCAAGCCTACGCGGCGGCGATGTCGCTGCGCTGGAAACACATCGATCATCCTCACATCCGTCGCAAACAACCGCCCAAGTGGGTCGCGTTCGGATTCCTACTCGATACAGAGAGCGAGCCGTATCTCCTGAAGCTTACAGAGTCCCGAATCGCCACGATGCAGACCAAGATGACAAGGTAGGGAATCAGAACGGCTGCCGATGTGAAAAAAGGTCGGTCGCTTTGATGATACTGTGACGTAACGGGGGGGGCTGCTGCTTGGACGGAAATGACTCGACGGACGATGCCGTTGCCCGGCTAGTGAATTCCCCTACATTAGACGGGGAGCCTGGCGGACCGCCGCCTGCCGATGTCTCCCACATCGAGGTCCGGGCGTCGCGGGTCGGTCGCTTTGTGCTGCTTCGCAGGCTCGGCTCGGGCGGCATGGGGTCGGTGTTCGCGGCTTACGACGAACAGCTCGATCGCAAGGTGGCACTGAAGATCCTGCACAAAACGCAGGCCGGCAACTCGGAGCAACGGCTGCGAACGCTGCGCGAGGCAAGAGCCGCGGCGCGCATTTCACATCCCAACGTCATTGCCATCTACGACGTTGGCGAAACCAACGGCAATATCTACATCGCCATGGAGTATGTGGACGGCGGCACCCTCCTCAATTGGCAGCAACGAGGCGATCGCTCGTGGGAGGACATCCTAGAGATGTACCTGCGAGTCGGCACCGCGCTCCTCGCGGCACACGATGCGGACGTGATCCACCGCGACATAGACCCCCCCCATTTTCCCTCGGGATAGCCAAACTGCTTTTCCGGGGGGAAAGTGGGGGGAAACCGAGAGCAGGGATCCCATTCCCTCTCATCCCAGTCAACCCCCAAGGCAGGTCTTTGGGTGTCGACGGAGATAGGAACTCTCCCCAGTCGTGACCCCAGTCAGCGCGCTATGCGCTGGGGTGTTTCCGGTCCGGCACCTAAACGCACACAGGAATGCGGCTACCTAACCGAGCCGGGCGGCTTCGGGGCGTGGTTTTCGGGGTGGGGCGCGGTCGCACAGAGAGACTCGGCGCTCAGGCTGCGGCCGGGTCTGCTTGGTGTGGCGCTGGGGAAGACTCCGACGGCTTGACTCGGCGGAGGATCAGCCAGGCCGGAACACCGATGGCAAGGACTGACTGGAGGAGGGACTGGACCGTGATCACAGGTACGGGCAGCGGGGGAATGACCACCAGCACAAGCATCAGGAATACGATCGCCAGACCGCCGCGCACTCTGCGTACTTCCACTGCCAACAGTGTCATCGCCCACAGCAGTCCAATCAGCGTGTAGCCCGGCGCAAATGGACTCTGCAGGGCCGCCAAGACGAGCAGCGACATCCAGGTCACCGCCTTTGCTCGACGATCCCCCTGTCTTTGTGCGCTCACCAAGGCCAGCACGACCAGCGCCGCGGAATACGCTCGACCGAGCCAGCGCCCGATGACCCAGGGATCCCCGACCTTCATGCCCAGAAGCTGGAGCTTAAAGGGAATCCCAAACGGAGACATGTTGGTCAGGATGCTAAACACTTCGTCATCCATGAAGGCGAAGGCCTCTCCGGAGCCGAGGCGGGGGAGTAGGTACGTAAGGAAGGCCGTCATGGGTTGCACCCCGATCGTGAGGACGGACAGCGCAAGGAGGATGACTCCGAAGCCAGCGCTCCAGGCGGCGCTCCGAAAGCGACGTTGCCCAAGCAGGACGATGCCGAGCAGGCAGGGGGACAGTTTCGACAGAATCGCAAACGCGAGCAGCGCTCCTCCCAAGGCGTGGCGATTTCGATCGAATGCAACCATCGACAGGATCGAGATCATCACCACCGCAATCTGGAAGTTGCCGGTCTGAAGCGTGGCCAGCACGGGAATCGTCCCAAACAAAATCGGTGCCAGGAGCAGAACCCGGTGGGTGTTCGGCCCGTCGATCCAGCGCGCTACGATCCACAGACCAGCCGCCATCAGCAGCCCCGTGAGTCCAAACCACAGGGCACGCTGGGCGGGGAAGTCTCCCGTCAGCAGCCCCAGTGGCCTCATGATCAGCAGGAATGGCGGCGGATAAGGGTAAAAGTCGAGGAGGAAAGGCTGGTAGGGGTTCTCCACGCCTGGTTCCCGGGGCGGCATGGAGTGGGCACCGAACCACCATTTGGGGTCGTAGAGATTGTCCACCCGCTGTCGGCTGATCTGCTCGGCCTGCACGTAGGCCGTCAGACAGTTGTGGGTCTCGAGAAACTTCTCGCCAGGGACGCTCTGCTTGTCGACCTGTGTGGCGTCGCCCATAAAGATGCTCAAACGCGTAGTCGACATCACTGCTGTGAGCGCGATTAGCACGTACAGACCGGCCAGCACTTTGTGGCGAGTCACCAGACCATCCAGCGAAGCCGGGAGTTGGGGGACCATCCAGTGCAGAAGAAAGGCCATGGCGGCGGCTGTGAGAAGCAGAGTCAGGAGTCCTGCCGTACCGAGCGACCATCCGACGGTGGCAGCCACGGCAACGATTCCTCCCAAGCCAAGGAGCAGCAGGGGGCGGCGGCTTGGTCGAAGCGCTTGGAGGACAGATGTGGCCACTGCGATTGTCGTAGCGGCCACAGTCACGGCACCGGCTGTCCCCGCTGGACCAAAAACGTGCACCAGAGGTCGCCACGCTCCCTGCGCAACGAGCGGCGCAAGCAGCAGTGCCACCATCGCGCCGAAAGCAGGGCGCTCCAGACTTCGAGTCCCAACATCGTTCTTTTGATCGCTCATCGTGCGCCCCGTGAATTTGCCCAAGAAGGTGTCAGTGCGGCTGTGAAGGGCTCATCGAACGACACCACACCGCAGTTTGTCCACCGAACAGTGCCGATGGCGCGTTCGGTCAGTCTTTTTGGCGCGTCTGGTCAAGCAGGCCAGCGCAGTTTCCTGCGGGGAAGGGAGTCGGCGATGAGCGCCTGTGACCCTGCTGATTCCGCTCAATGAACAGATTGACGAACTGGATCATCAAATGGAGGCGCGTGCGGATGCAGAGCCCGATGCGCAGAGACTCCAAACGATTCCAGGAATTGGTCCGCTGACGTCGCTCACGTCACCAAATCGGGTGTAGCACGTGTGAGAGTGATGCTGGTGCAAGCGGCGCAACGGATTATGCGGCTGAAGAATCCGAAGACTACCGCACTCTGTACATGGGCAGAAGGAATCACGCAGCGTCGAGGAAGGAGAGTTGCAGCGGTGGAGCTTGCGCGACGGTTATCCGGCATCATGTAGGCCATGCTCAGGGATGGAACGGAGTACGAAGCCAGATCACAAAGGAGTGCGGAGCTGAGTCGCGAGTTGCCGCACTTTCTGCAACGGCAGCGCACCTGAACGAGGTCAATCTTTCGATTGGTAAATGAGCCCTACGATTCGTTCTGCTTCGTCGTGTTTCCGCCATGCTGCGCCAGTGCCTCGCGCAGTGCCTCGCCGGGTTCACTGGTCATCGCAGAGACGAAGTTGCGCGCTCGTCCGACCTCGATCGATTCCCGAGTTGCATAGTGCCGCGAGGTCGTCGAAAAGCTCGCATGACCCAGCGCTGCGGCGACGTGCTGACTGGTTGCTCCGGCAGTGAGTGCCAGCGAGGAGTGGAGACCCCGCAGCGCGTGCGGACAAATCTGCTCGATGCCGAGCTTCGTGCAGAGTTTCTTGAGACGCTTGTACATCCAGCCCGATCCCGGCTGAGTGACCCGGTCGGCTGCAAAAACTCGCTGAGACTTGGGACGCCCCTGACAAAAAGCTAGGAGCAATTCCGCAACCGGCGCGTAGAGTTCCAATTTGCGCACCGCATTCTGGCTTTTTGTGCCGTTCACGTAGACGACGGCACCCTCGATGCACCCAACGGTCAGACCGAGCACTTCACTCGGTCTAAGCCCTAGATAGAGCTGCACTAGTAGGGCGAGTGCGTCCTCCTCACCGGCTGCGGCTTGTTCAAAGAGATGTCGGTCTAGCAGACGAGCCTCACCCTCGCGAGGCTGCTTTTTACCCGCTTTGGTCTTGCCAACCGGCTCGACCGCTTCCCACGGGTTCTTGGTCGCCATGTCCCGACGGACAAGCCAGCCCCAAAAGGCTTTGGCTGCCCGCAACCTTCCATGGTGCGTGGCAGCGGAGCGTGCCCCTTTCTTACCCGGTCGCTTCGTCTCGGCCAGGTAGTATTCTTCGGCCTTCGCTTTGGACACCCCCATCACCTGACCATCTGGAATGAGCTGCTTGAGCGCCTGGATGAGATCCGCCACAGCGCGAGGACTTCGGATCATCGTCGCTTTGTACTCAGCATACTGGTCGAGTGCCTCGTGGACCTGCAACGGAGAAGCCTGCGCTAGCTCTTGCTCAAGCTGCCCCTTTAGTTTCTCCGCTTCGGTCTTCGTGGGAGCGGTGATGGACAACTTTCGTCCGGTGGCCGAGTCTCGGATCTGCACCCTCCATCTTGAGCGACCCCTGGACGGTGCGTACGGTCCGTAAATAGTCTGCACGCCGGTATCATCGCACAATGAGACGTAAGCGGACAACCGGCTTTTGAGTAGGCTGGATCGTCCTCGATTCTTGTTGGCTGCCGTGGTTGCCAACATCCGTGACTCCGTTCCCCCGCTTTTTCGGACGGGGGGGAAATGGGTTGTTGGCTTCTCCTCTCGGGTCTATTTCACCGCGATTTCAAGCCGGACAACGTCCTCATTGGAGGGGATGAGCGGCCTCGCGTTGTCGATTTCGGACTGGCGCGTGTGAGCACGGCTTTGGGCGAAGACGCACTCATGGGCGCTGGGCTCGATGGAACGGTCGTGCCAGAGACAGAGGCCCAGAGCTTGGGATGTATGACGAGGCCGGGCGTCATCTCCGGAACTCCGGGCTATATGTCGCCCGAGCAGTATCGCGGTGGTGACATCGACAGTCGCAGCGACCAGTGGAGCTTCTGCGCGGCGCTTTACGAGGCGCTTTACGGCTATCTGCCGTTTTCCGGATCGAGCCTCCACGAACACGAAAAGAGCGTGCATGGCCTGCCATGTCCACCGCCGCCCGACACGAAGGTTCCGGATGAAATCCGGCAGGCGCTTTTCCGCGGGCTGTCTACAGAGCCGGGACAGCGCTTTCCCTCGATGGCAGAGCTCATCGCCAGCCTAACGCAGGAACTGCGCGGTGACATGGCCGCTGGTCGGCAGTCACGACTTCGCTTCAACCTCGCCTGGGTCATTGCGATGCTCCTGACGATTACCGTCGTTCAGATGCGCTACGCACAATCCTCTGTGGTGCCGCATCCCCCGGGTCTGTTTTGGCCGGGGCTCATCATGGTCGTGCTGCTTGGGGGGCTGTCGCAACGGCAAACACTGCTCCGGAACCGCTTCCACCGCCACTTCTGGATCCTGCTCCTTGTGACCCTGGTGCTGTTTTTCTTGCAGCGTCTTGTCGGCTTTGTGCTCGACCTGCCAGTGTCGCGGACGTTCCCTTTCCAGATGGTCGCCTTAGCGGGCACAATGACAATCGTAGCGACAACGCTCATCAGGTGGCTGTCCTTCCTGCCGTTGATTCCTCTGCTTGCGGTGCTGTTGTCCGTTACGACTGCGGTTCCGCAACAGATGCTACTGCTGGCGTATCCGCTTACGGGGCTCTGTCTGGCCATCGGCTGGCATCGGGCGGCCCAGAGCACGCAGCACGGGATCGGGACATCCACTCTCGAATCGAGCAGCAAGTCGCAGCCTCGTCGTACTCATTTGCGTCCAACGTACCGCAGGCGAAGAGCTTCTTTGCGCAGGAGCCACAGTAAGAGCAGGTACTCAAGTACTGGCGACATCGCTTGATCGCTAGACAGCGACGAGGAAGCCACGATACCATCGTGGTAGGGCCAGCTCTCGAAACACAAGCAGGATGTAGGGAGGTACCAGACTGCCATCATGACCAAGTCGACACGGCGGGGTCTCCTGAAGCAAGAGGTGCCGTTGGTCGGCTTGTTGCTCGTCTGTCAGAATGGCAAACCGCTTTGTGTACCGCTGCCTTTCTCCATGGGTACGATCGAGCTTGGCCGAGGCACGCTCAGCAAGCACGTCGATGTAAAAATGTCGCGCCACCATGCTCGAGTGCGTTTCGATGGCCGTTGTTTCTTTGTCGAGGATCTTGGCAGTCACAACGGCACCCACGTAGATGGAGTACGCCTAGAAGAAGGCCGCGCCTTCCCGAACCCACGGGTCTTGCGCGTCGGTGATTCGCTGTTCGTCTTTTCCGCGGATCTGCGGCCTATCCAGTCTGCTGGCATCAGGCGGGACGGCGAGTTCGTCCACGGACCTGCGCTGCAAGCTGTGTATGAGAGGACGCGGAACATGGCGTGCTTTAGCGACATCCTGCACATCTGCGGAGAAAGCGGAGTCGGCAAAGAGGGGGTAGCGCGGGCTGCTCATGCTGCCGGAGCGCACAGCAATGGGCCGTTTGTCGCCGTCAACTGTGCAACCGTTGCGGAAGGGGTGGCCGAGCGACTGCTTTTTGGAGCCCGCCGTGGTGCCTATTCGGGCTCGGTCGCGGATGCCGTCGGATTGCTGCAGGCAGCGAACGGCGGCACGCTGTTTCTCGATGAGATCGCCGAGCTGCCGTTGTCCGTGCAGGCCAAGCTGTTGCGCGCTGTCGAGAGCCACGAGGTGCTGCCGCTCGGCTCCAACAAGCCCGTGCCGGTGAATCTGCATCTGTATTCGGCGACCCACAAGAAGTTGCGCGCCGAGGTCCATCATGGCCGCTTCCGCGAGGATCTCTATTTTCGGATAGGCCGGCCTGATATTTGTCTGCCGCCGCTGCGTCAGCGAATGGAGGAGATTCCCTGGCTGGTCGATCTGGCGCTACGAGCGGTTTCACGAGAGATTACGCCGCAGTTGTCCCTCATCGAGCTGTGTCTCTTGCGCTACTGGCCAGGCAACGTCCGAGAGCTACTCGCCGAAATACGCATCGCCGGGCTTACTGCGCTCGCCGCGAAGCGCAACACCGTCGAGCACAGTGACCTGTCTGAGGACGCGGGCCGTCGTTTTAGCAGCTCTCCTCATTCGCCTCCCTTCGCCACCTCGATCCCGCAACCAGAAGCACCGAGGAGCAGTCCGCCTCTTGCGGCCTCAGTTCCGGTGCCGCCCCCCACGTCCACGGTACCTGCGCACACCTCCGCCCCGCTTCCCCCTGCGCCACCACCCACGCGTGAGCTCATCGAAGACACATTGCGCAAAGAAGAGGGCAACATCTCGCGGGCGGCGCGAGCCCTCCGCCTGCACCGCACCCAGCTCAAGCGCTGGATGCAGCGCTTCGGTCTGGCCGGGTCTTCTGCCAACGAAGATCTCCAGGACTGACCGCGTAATGATGTGGCTCCGCTGCCCGATGTGTCAGCGCCCGCCGGAGTGAAAGCCTCCTTGTGTCAGCCGATTTGGCCCCGTGTGTCACTGTCTGTGACTGAGCTTCACCCCGTTTGGGGTCTGTCGCATTCCGTGCCATCGACTTTGGAATCGCCTGTCGCCTAGCGCCAGAGACAGCGTGGCAACCAGAGCCGGGCTTGGTACGTGCATTGCATTGCTCCAGGCTGTGCCCCTCTCGCATGTCCACCCCGCTGGGAAGAGGACTGAGTGTCGAAACACATGGCATCCATCGGCGCGCCCCTACGCATTACCCTGGAGTTTGCTCGCGCTGAGGATGCAGGCGATCCGTACGCCTTCCGTTTCGTGGCCCAGGACTACCTGTTGCGCAGCGAGGGCGGCTCCTTCAAGACAGGGCGCCTGCAATGGGACGACAAGCTTCTTTCGGACCTTGCGGCACTGCGTCGCCCGCACCGTGACCCCGCCATCGTGCAGCGCGTGGGAGAGACGCTGCGGCGCTTCCTGTCTGCCACGAAGTGGGCGCGCGACGAAGACAAGATTGTCCACGCCATCAAGGGGCACCAGCGGGTGATCTTGACGCTGCGCTCGGCAGCAGCAGAGCTCTACGCGCTGCCCTGGGAGCTTCTTACCCTGGAGGCGACAGGGCAACACATCGGAGAGCTCCCGGGGACGGTTCTCCGGTATGAATGGCCCGAGACGCAGGCGATTTCGGGATTCGCCATGAATCCGCAGCCTCGGGTGCTCTTTGCCTGGTCTGCTGCCGCTGGTGCCGTACCTGCTGCCGAACACCACGCCGCGTTGCGCGCCGCCTATCAGAAGTCTCCGTACGGCTTCGACCCCGACCAGGATGTGCTGGCCCATGCCTCGCTGGGGAAGCTGTCGCAGGCGCTCCTTGCTGCCACCAAAGCCGAGCGTCCCATTTCGATCCTGCATCTTTTGTGTCATGGCGGAAAGGCCGGCAGCACGTTCGGCCTGGCGCTTCAAGATGAGGACGGCACCGAGACTGTGGTGGCGGACGCAGGACGGCTGCGGCAAATCCTGGCGCTGCATGCAGGCACGCTGCGGTTGATCGTTCTTGCGGCCTGTGACAGCGGCAACAGTGGCGACCTCGGCAACCAACTTGGCAGCGTGGCCCAGGCTCTTCACCGGGCCGGAATCGCGGCCGTCGTGGCATCTCGGTATCCGCTGTCGGTGGCGGGCTCGATTCGCTTTGCCGAGGCCTTCTATCCGGTGCTGCTCAAAGCAGGCCACCTTGAAGCAGCGATCTTGGCCGCTCGTCATCGCCTTGCTGAGGATGCGGCGCAGCTCGACTGGGCCAGCCTGCAGCTTTATGCCCATGGCGAAGAGCTCCCCCAAGCGGTGCCGAAGGTGAATCCCAGCGCGCCACGCCAGACACTATCGCTGACCGATGAGCCGGTGCCCAAAGCGCTGGTGGCACTGGCGCGGTTCGTTGAATCGCCTGCCGTCATGCGAACGGCGCTGGCAGCGGTGGAGCTGGCCCAGCGCTGGAGACTGAGCGCCATGCTGCGCTTGTCTGCCGCTCTGTATTGGCTCCATCGCTTGAGACTGAGCGCGATGGTGCGTTCTTCCGCGGCTGTGGATTGGCTCAAACGATTCCGCAAGCCGATTGCACTCGCGGCGGCCGCCATCACCTGTGTGACACTCTCCATTGCAGGCCTTATCTGGTGGCAGACCTCGGATGAGTCCCCGACGGCAGATGACTCCGCCTCTAACCACCAGCGCCCGGCCCTTGACCTGGGTCCGCCCACGGCGGCCATCGCACCTGCCCCGATCCATTCCAGCCACCACAACCAGCACAGCCACCACAACCAGCCGACCAGCCCGGCGGCACGTCCCCCGGAACCCCACAAATCCTCCCCCAAGGAACCCCACAAAAAGGCCAAGAAGGGTCACAGGCGGAAGCATCACTAGCCTGCGCAAACTCGGCGGCGGATAGGAATTCAGAAGGTGCGGATGGATGGGTCCGGTCAGGAAGTGGACCGGACCGTCAGGAATCGGACCGGTCCGTCAGGGAGCAGGCTGCTCCCGTTCAGTTACGAAGACTGCCGCTGCTGCTTGCGGAAGTACTCTTCCCAATGTGAACTCCAGTACGAGCGGTAGATTTTCTTGTAGTGCTTGGATCTCGGTCCCGTCGGAGGATTGGGAATAGGAGGCGGCGGTGCCTTGGGAGGCTCCGGGAGCTTCACGGCCTCTTTCCAATATGGAAACCAGTACGATCTCCAGTAGGCGCTCCAGTACTGACGCACTGCCTTCTCAGCCGCCTTGTCATCCGGCGTAGGATCTTCGACTGGTGGCGGAGGTGGCGGAGGTGGCGGGGGTGGCTCGGGTACATCGAGCGGCGTAGATTCAATTTCAAGGGTTGTCCCAACGGCAAGTGCGCAGCTCAGGTTGAGGTTGATTTTCTCTACGCGCTTGTACCAACCATTGTTCGAAGGATCCGGGGTGGAACCGGCAATCTGGTCCGTATACCAGCGGGTGGCGGTCGTCTGGAAGTAGGTATTTGGGGGAAGCACAGCCATCTGCTGGGTAAACACCGCTACGAAGCTGGATTGCGGTGGTATGTTGAACTCTTGCACGACACTGATGTCGGTGCTCTGGGTCACGCTCGTCGTCTTGGTTGTGGTCTTCGAATAGCTGAAGCTGAGCGTGATCGACATGGACCAGGAAGCAAAGAGTCCGCTTACGCTGTAGGATGCTGAGAGCTCTGTGCCGGTAGTGATGGTACTCGAGACCTCAACGGATACGGTCTCTGCCTGCGTCTTATTAATGGCGATGGTCTGTGTTTGCTCCGCTGGCGTTCTATTGGTACCAGAACTGTCAGAGTGAAGACTTTCCGAATTTCGGATATAGCGGCTCAGATCCACAGACACCACATCGATGATTTCCTTCACTGGCGTGACGTTCATCCACGAGAAGCCAGAGATTCTGCCGCCTAAGTTCACTGCGTCAAGGTTCTGTTCCTTGAAGGATCCCCAGC
>ERZ724523.415-NODE-415-length-24950-cov-15.913918_pt1 | contig 24950 bp, 22 predicted proteins | sample MGYA00376056_ERZ724523 | MGnify/ENA primary metagenome ERZ724523 (study PRJEB28724, sample SAMN07190888) | wastewater metagenome | isolation source: influent of sewage treatment plant in Hong Hong | place: USA: Christiansburg, Virginia | collected 2016-03-01 ... | reverse complement strand
CATGCGCCACCCCCAGCTTGCACCGGTCGAAGTGTTTCTCGACCCTCGACAGCCGATTGTCACCCGCACCGATCTGCGTGGCAGCATTGTCTATGCCAACCCGGCGTTTATCGCCATCAGCGGTTTTAGCGCGGCGGAACTGATTGGCCAGCCACACAATATTGTCCGCCACCCAGATATGCCCAAGCAGGCATTTGCCGATTTATGGCGCACCCTGGCCGAGGGCAAACCCTGGCGCGGGATGGTGAAAAACCGGACCAAGTCTGGCGATTTTTACTGGGTGGAGGCCTACGTCACCCCGGTGTTCGAACAGGGCCAGCATGTGGGCTATATGTCGGTGCGCACCGCGCCCAAGCGCAATGAAGTGGCCGATGCCGAGCGCTTGTACGCTGAGATTCGTCAGGGGCTGGCGGCTTTTCCGGCCACCCGTCAGCCGTGGACGCCATCGCTGCTCAGTGTGGGCGGCGGCATGGTGGGCTGTTTGCTGCTGGCGGTGCTGTTCAGCATGCTGACCCCCTCAAGCTGGCTGGGGGTGGCGTGGCTCAATGGCCTGGCATTGCTGGCTGGCGTCTGGATGACATTGAGCGTGCGCCAGTCGCTGCGCCATATGCGCCAGTCGCTCAGGCTGTTTGCTGAGGGCAATTTTCGTGGCCGGGTGGCGCACAGCGGCCCGCGCGAATGCCAGGCGCTGGCTTCGCAATTGGAGTCGCTGCGGATTCACTCGCGGGCAATGATGTCTGATGTGCTCAGCAGCAGCGAGCGTCTGCTTGGTGCGGTGGAACAGCTGGGTTGCCAGACGCACGACATTGCCGAGCGCTCGCAGCAGCAAACCAGCAGCGTGGCGCAGGTGGCGGCGGCGCTGGAGGAACTGACCACCTCAGTGCATGAAATTTCCGCCGCCGCCCAGCAAAGCGCGGGCTACGCCGAGGAGTCGCAACAGCAGGTTTTCGCTGGCCGTGAGGCGATGCAGGCGTCGCATCTGGCTACCTCTGCCGTGATTGATGGGGTGGAGCGCGCCCGGTTGATGGTGGCCGGCCTGCAGGCCACCTCCGGGCAGATTGGTGCAGTGGCCACCCTGATTGAGGACGTGGCCGAGCAAACCAATTTGCTGGCGCTGAACGCCGCCATCGAGGCCGCCCGCGCCGGGGAGCAAGGGCGGGGCTTTGCCGTGGTGGCCGATGAGGTGCGCAAGCTGGCCGAGCGTTCCGCGCGCAGTGTTGGCGATATCCGCACGCTGACCCAGGGCATCAATCAGCGTACCAACGACGCTATGGAGGCCATTGCCCAGGTGGTGACACAGGTGGCTGACGCGTGCGAGCGGATTACGCATTCCGCCGACAATCTGGCCGGGATTGACCACGCCAGTCAGGCAGTAGCCAGCGCGGCGCAGGAAATTGCCCTGATGGTGGAGCAACAGTCTGCCAGTGCCGTGGAGATTGCCAGCAGTATGGAGCAGGTAAACCAGATGAGTGAACAGAACCTGTCTACGGTGGCGTGCGCCACCCAGGCCACCGTGCAGCTGCGCCACACGGCACAGGCGATGCGGGCGCTGGTCGGGCATTTCGAGCAGTCGCTGTAGCGGCCCACGCTGCCGCCAGGGCCTGCAACAGGCGTCTGGGGGCGGCGTGGGTCAGTGTGCCGGCAAGAGCGAGCCGCTCACAACATGCCGCGCAGCGGTCCTGGCTAGGCGCGTGACCGCAGACAGAAACAGGACGGCAAGGTCACGCAACAACGCCAGGACGGTGTGGTGAGCGGCGTTAAACGCTGTCGTCTTCGCGGGCACCGTCGATGCCCAGTTCCTGAATCTTGCGGGTCAGGGTGTTGCGACCCAAGCCCAGCAGGTGGGCAGCTTCCACCCGGCGGCCACCGGTATGCGCCAGCGCGGTTTTGATCAGCGCCGCTTCAAACTGATGGGTCAGGCTGTCGATAATGCCGATCTCGCCACGCTTGAGCCGCTGATCGGCCAGATGTTCCAGCGCCGTCACCCAATCTCCGCTGGGCATGCCACCTGGGCTGGCCTGCGGTGATTCTTTCATTTCCGGCGGCAAGTCGCCCGGTTCGATGGTCTGGCCGGGGGCCATGACTGTGAGCCAGTGGCAGATGTTTTCCAGCTGGCGCACATTGCCGGGGAAGGGATAGACCTTGAGCATGTCCATTGCCCCGTCGGACAGGCGCTTGGGCTCGACGCCCAGTTGCTGCGCGCTCTTGAACAGGAAATGGCGAGCCAGCAGCGGCACGTCTTCCTGGCGTTCGCGCAGCGGCGGCAGACGCAGGCGAATTACATTCAGCCGGTGAAACAAATCCTCGCGGAACAGCCCCTGCTTGACCCGGTCTTCCAGATTTTGATGGGTAGCGGCAATCACCCGCACATTGGCCTTGATCGGCTGGTGGCCGCCCACCCGATAGAAAAACCCGTCGGACAGCACGCGCAGCAGGCGGGTTTGCAGCTCGGTGGGCATGTCGCCAATTTCATCCAGAAACAGCGTGCCGCCTTCGGCTTCTTCAAAGCGGCCACGGCGCTGGGTGGTGGCACCGGTAAACGAGCCGCGTTCATGGCCAAACAGTTCGGATTCCAGCAGGTCGCGCGGAATCGCTGCGGTGTTGATGGCGATGAACGACTTGGCCGCGCGGTTGGAGTGGCGGTGCAGCGCGTGCGCCACCAGCTCCTTGCCGCTGCCGGATTCGCCAGTAATCAGCACGGTGACTGACGATTGCGACAGCCGGCCAATGGCGCGGAACACATCCTGCATCGCCGGTGCCTGGCCCAGCATCACCGGGGTGGCGTCCATGGCGTCCGGGCCGGCGTTGTCGCGCTCGGCTTCGCCCAGGGCACGCTCAACCAGCTGCACCGCCTGATCCACGTCGAAGGGCTTGGGCAGGTATTCAAACGCGCCCCCCTGAAAGGCCGCCACGGCGGAATCCAGGTCGGAGTGCGCGGTCATCACAATCACCGGCAAGGTGGGGTGTTCGGCCTTGACCGTGGCCAGAAATTTCAGCCCGTCGGTACCGGGCATGCGGATGTCGCTGAGGATGACCTTGGGCAGGCTGTCATACATCGCGTTCAGCGCATCGTCGGCGTTGGTGAAGCTGGCGTAACTGATGCTGGCGCGGGTCAGCGCCTTTTCCAGCACCCAGCGGATGGACTTGTCGTCGTCGATGATCCAGACGGATGGCGTCATGCTTTTTTGTCTCCAAAGGGCAGCAGCACGGTAAAGCAGGTGTGGCCGGGGCGCGAGTCGAATTCCACGGTGCCGCCATGCTGGTGGACATAGGTTTGCGCGATGGTCAGCCCCAGGCCGGTGCCTTCGGCGCGGCCGGTGACCAGCGGATAGAAAATATGGTCTTTCAGCTCGGCGGGAATGCCGGGGCCGTTGTCGATGATCTGCAGCAGCATGGCCAACTGGTAGCGCTTGCGCGCCAGCGTCACCTGGCGGGCCACCCGGGTGCGCAGCACGATCTGGCCGCGCCCGTGCATGGCCTGGATGGCGTTGCGCATGATGTTGAGCACCACCTGAATCAGCTGCTCCTTGTCGGCAGTCAGCGGTGGCAGGCTGGTGTCGTAGTCGCGGCGGATGGAAATACCCTGCGGGTACTCGGCCAGCGCCACACTGCGCACCCGCTCCAGGACCTCGTGAACATTCACCTCGCCCAGGATGTGCTTGCGGTTGGGGGCAAGCAGGCGGTCGAGCAGCTGCTGCAGACGCACCGCCTCGTGGGTGATCACATCCAGGTATTCTTTCAGCTCGGGCCGGTCGGCCAGCTCGTGCGCCAGCAACTGCGCCGCGCCGCGAATCCCGCCCAGCGGGTTTTTGATTTCATGCGCCAGGTTGCGGATCAGCTCGCGGTTGGCTGCCTGCTGGATCAGCAGGCGTTCTTCATTGGCAATTTTCAGCTGCTGTTCAATCGGGCGCAGTTCAATCAGCGCCGCGCAGCCGGCCACATTGATCGGGGTGAGTGTGCAGATCACCTGCAGCACAATCTGGTTCAGCGTGGTCAGCGACAGGTCGTGTTCGGTAAAGCTGACATCGTGCGCCACGGCGGCGCGCAGGCCGGCCACCAGGGCGCGGCCATCGATGAACAGGGTGGACAGCGTGTGTTTGAGCAGTTCTTTCTGACTCAGGGCCAGCAGATTTTCGCAGGCCGGGTTGACGTAGCGGATGCTGCCGTCGCGGCTGACAGCCAGCGTGGCGGTTTCCAACAGTTCTAGGCCGGCAAAGGCGGTATCGGGCATGGCGGACAGGGCTTGGGTGCGTTAGTCGGAAAAACGACACGGCCAGGGTCAGGCCGTTGAATCGCTCAGGCCAGATTAGCAATAAGCGAGCCAGCCCAAAACGGTGCGCCATGCGCCGGGAATGGGGCTTGCCGCTGAGAATGCCAATGCTATGCACAATAGTAGGGCATCAGCCGGCAAAAAACCGGAAAACTCGGCCCAGAGAGGCGCATTTTTCGGGGGCGTGATGATGGCATGCGCAACGGTGAGGCGTGGGCACGGCAGCAGAGGGTGGATAAATGTTTAAAAAAATAAACAAACAGGCGGTATTCACCTACTTTGGCCAGCAAGTCGCCCCTGCGGTCAGCGCCCGGCCCCCAGTCAGGGGTCAGCGCCGGCTGATTTCGCGCTGTAGGGCCGCGATGTTTTTTTCCCGCTCGGTCACTGCGTCGCGCAGGCCGCGCAGCAGTGCCGAATCCGGCTTGGCGTGCTGTTCGGTTTCTTTCAGCATGCGCCGGGCGTTGCTCAGGGCTTTTTGTTCGTTATTCAGTTCTTCCTGCAGGATGCGCGCCCGGCCAGTGTCACGCTGGCGCTGGGTGGCGCTGTCGATCACCGGGTAGCCGCCGGGGCTGGGTGGCGTGCTGCCGCGTGGATCCGGGCTGGCCTGGGGGCGGACGGTGATCCGTGAGGCACCATCGCGGTTTTGCAGCAGGGCCGATGGCGGGGTGTATGGATTGATCTGTACTGGCGGCAGGGGGCTGCGTTTGGCACCGGGCACCGGGATATTGGAGTAGGTGACATTGCCGTAGGCATCCACGTATTTGTAGATGGGGGCATTGGCCAGCGCCGGTCTGGCCAGGCAGGCCAGCAGCACGGTCAGCAGACGAAGGACAAAGCGAAAGCCGGTCATGTGCTCATGATACCCAGTTCCGGAGAAAAACAAAAAGCCAGGACACGCCGATGGGCTGGAATGGTGTGGCGTGGCGGGCATTTTTCGGGCTGCACGCGCATGAAAAACCCCGCAGGGTCAGCTGACCTTGCGGGGTTTTGGCCATCATGCTTGCCTGCCAGTGGCAGGGCGGCAATTACAGGCTGTAGTACATCTGGAATTCCACCGGGTGGGCGGTCATCCGGGTTTTGTTCACTTCGTCCATCTTCAGCTCGATGTAAGCGTCGATGAAGTCGTTGCTGAACACGCCGCCACGGGTCAGAAACTCGCGGTCTGCGTCCAGCGCGGCCAGGGCTTCTTCCAGGCTGGCACACACGGTCGGAATCAGCTTGTCTTCTTCCGGCGGCAGGTCGTACAGGTTCTTGTCAGCCGGGTCGCCCGGGTGAATCTTGTTCTGGATGCCGTCCAGACCGGCCATCATCAGCGCGGAGAAGCACAGGTACGGGTTGGCCAGCGGATCCGGGAAGCGGGTTTCGATACGACGGCCCTTGTCGGATGCCACATGCGGGATGCGGATCGAGGCGGAACGGTTCTTGGCCGAGTAAGCCAGTTTCACCGGGGCTTCGTAATGCGGCACCAGGCGCTTGTACGAGTTGGTGCCCGGGTTGGTGATGGCGTTCAGTGCCTTGGCGTGCTTGATGATGCCGCCAATGTAGTACAGCGCGGTTTCCGACAGGCCGGCGTAAGCGGTGCCTGCGAACAGGTTCTTGCCGTCTTTCCAGATGGACTGGTGAACGTGCATGCCCGAACCGTTGTCGCCGACGATCGGCTTCGGCATGAAGGTGGCGGTCTTGCCGTACTGGTGAGCCACATTCTGCACCACGTACTTCAGGGTTTGCGTCCAGTCAGCACGCTCCACCAGGGTGGAGAACTTGGTGCCGATTTCGCACTGGCCGGCGGTGGCCACTTCGTGGTGGAACACTTCAACCGGGATGCCCAGTTCTTCCAGCACCAGCACCATTTGGGCGCGGATGTCGTGCAGGCTGTCAACCGGCGGAACCGGGAAGTAGCCGCCCTTCACACCCGGACGGTGGCCGGTGTTGCCGTTTTCATATTTCTTGGCGGAAGACCAGGCACCTTCTTCGGATTCGATTTCCACAAAGCAGCCAGACATGTCGGCGCCAAAGCGGATGCTGTCGAAAATGAAGAATTCCGGTTCCGGACCAAAGAAGGCGGTGTCGCCCAGGCCGGAGGCTTTCAGGTAGGCTTCAGCGCGCTTGGCGATGGAGCGCGGGTCACGGTCGTAGCCCTTGCCGTCAGACGGTTCGATCACGTCGCAGGTCATGAACACGGTCGGCTCGTCAAAGAACGGGTCGAGGTTGGCGGTGTTGGCATCCGGGGCCAGCAGCATGTCGGAAGCCTGAATGCCCTTCCAGCCAGCGATGGAGGAACCATCAAATGCGTGGCCATTCTCGAACCATTCTTCGTCCACCACATGGGACGGCACGGTGACGTGCTGTTCTTTGCCACGGGTATCGGTGAAACGCAGGTCAACAAACTTGACGCCGTTGTCCTTGATCATTTTCAAAACGTCAGCAACCGCCATAATTCTCTCCATGAAGACGTGTGAGCGTAAATCTGGTTTTATCCATGCCTGGATCGTGCCAGACAAGTCGCAATGAGGATAGCAGAAAACATGCCATGTATAGATGCGCGACACAGACATTCTGCCATAAGGCTTTAAGTAGCGTCATATTTGTGTTTCTGCACCAAAATGGTGCGTTTTGTGTGTTTGTGCTTCATATTGGCGCAATGTGCCTTGCCTTCGCACCATGTTTTGGCGTAGCCGGGGGGCGCAGGCTTTGACATAATCATTGCCATTGTCTGAAACCCGACGCTTTGCCACCTGCCTGGGCAGGTGGCCCCACTTGGAGAACGCCATGACGACTATCGCTGATGTGCTGCAGCGCGCCCAGCAGCGGACGCAGACTGCCCAGCTGCCGTATGCTGGCGCGCTGACCCCGGAAGAAGCTTTCGTTCTGTTGCAGCAGTTGCCCGGTGCCGTGCTGGTGGATGTGCGCACCCAGGCAGAATGGACATTCGTCGGCGGCGTGGCCAACGCGGTGCAGATCGAATGGAAAAGCTTTCCCGGCATGCAGCCCAACCCGGCCTTCCTGGCCCAACTGCAGGCGCAGGTGCCCGCACAAGCGCATGTGCTGTTTCTGTGCCGCTCTGGCGCACGCTCGCACGATGCCGCGGTGGCTGCCACGGCAGCCGGATTCAGCCACTGTTACAATATTCTCGAAGGCTTCGAGGGCGACCGCGACGCCAATGGCCAGCGGGGCCGGCTCAATGGCTGGCAAGCCGCAGGGCTGCCATGGAACCAGGGTTGAGGCTATGATCTCCCCTTCTGTTTTTTTACCTACCTGTTGAAGTGCGCCATCATGACTGACCAATATGCCGTCATCGGCAACCCCATTTCCCATAGCCAGTCGCCGCTGATTCACAGTGAATTTGCCAAGCAGACCGGCCAGAACCTGGCTTACGACCGCCTGTACGCGCCGCTGGACGGGTTTGACCGCGTGGCCAACGACTTTGTCGGCCAGGGCGGCAAGGGGCTGAACATCACCCTGCCATTCAAGGGCGACGCTTTCCGTCTGGCCAACCAGCTGACGTTCCGCGCCAGCGTGTCCGAAGCGGTGAATACCCTGACCTTCAAGGACGGCGTGGTGTACGGTGACAACACCGATGGCGTAGGCCTGGTGCGCGACATCGTGGAAAACCTGGATATGCCCATTGCCGGCAAGCGCGTGCTGGTGCTGGGTGCCGGCGGTGCGGTGCGTGGCGTGCTGCTGCCGCTGCTGGAAGAAAAGCCGTTGCGCCTGACCGTGGCCAACCGCACGGTAGAAAAAGCCCAGGCGCTGGCAGCCCAGTTTGCCCCGTATGGCACCGTGGATGGCGTGGGCTATCCCGAACTGGCCGGCGAGCAGTACGACATCATCATCAATGGCACCTCGACCAGCCTCAACGACGAACTGCCGCCGATTCCGCACGGTGTGTTTGCCCCGGATGCATTGGCCTACGACATGGTGTACAGCGCCGGCCTGACCCCGTTCCTCAAGCGCGGTCAGCAGGAAAAAGCCGCCGTGCTGGCCGATGGTCTGGGCATGCTGGTGGAACAGGCGGCGGAATCGTTCTTTATCTGGCGCGGCGTCAAGCCGGAAACCCGCCGGGTGATGGGCATTCTGCGCGAGGTACTGAGTTGACATGGCGGCGGCTGGGGCAGTTTGCCCTGGCCCTGCTTGGGCTGATTTTGCTTTACCAGCTGTGGATGCTGGGCTGGATTGTCTACTGGCAATGGCATAACCCGTCGATGACGGCATTCATGTCCGAACAGCAAGCGCGGCTGGAAAGCGAAACCGGCGAGGCGGTGCTGCAGCATCAGTGGGTGGCCTACGAGGCCATTTCGCCGCAGCTCAAGCGTGCGCTGGTGGCCAGCGAGGACGCCAAGTTTCTTGAGCACGAGGGATTTGACTGGGAAGGCATTCAGGCCGCCTGGGAAAAAAACCTGGCCAAGGGGCGCATTGTGGCGGGCGGTTCGACCATCAGCCAGCAGCTGGCGAAAAACCTGTTTTTGTCCTCGCAACGCACCCCGTGGCGCAAGGGACAAGAAGCCGTGGTCACCGTGATGCTGGAAGCGGTGATGGACAAGCGGCGCATTTTCGAGATTTATCTGAACGTGATCGAATGGGGCGATGGCATTTTTGGTGCCGAAGCCGCCGCCCGCCATTACTTTCGCACCAGCGCCGCGCGCCTGTCTGCACCACAGGCCGCCCGACTGGCAGCGATGGTGCCCAATCCGCGTTATTACGACCATCACCCCAACGACCGTCGCCTGGCGCGCAAGGCAGCAATTATTGTCCGGCGGATGGCGTATGCCGATGTGCCACGCTAGGAGGCCTGGGGCGGCATGGCGTGCGGGCTCCCTGCATCGGCACATTGCCGCCGAGGCTTTCCCCGTTACCCGCGCAAAAACTGCTCACGTCCACTCAGCCAGCGCTGCAAATGCGCCTGCACCGCCTCCGGCTGCTCAGCCAGCAGGCGCGGAGCCCAGTCGCGGGCGGCGTCCAGCAAGGGCTGGTCGGCGTCCAGGTCGGCAAAGCGCAGCATCGGCGTGCCGCTTTGCTTCGCCCCGAGAAACTCACCAGGGCCGCGCAGGCGCAAATCCTGCCGGGCAATTTCAAAGCCGTCGGTGCTGTCATACATCACCTTCAGCCGTGCCTTGGCCAGCTCGGACAGCGGTGCTTCAAACAGCAGCACGCAGCGGCTTTCTGCCGCGCCCCGGCCCACCCGGCCACGTAGCTGGTGCAGTTGGGCCAGCCCCATGCGCTCGGCGTGTTCGATCACCATCAGGCTGGCGTTGGGCACGTCTACGCCCACTTCAATCACCGTGGTGGCCACCAGCAGCTGGATTTCATTGCGCTGAAACGCTGCCATCACCGTGGCCTTGTCGCTGCTTTTCATCCGGCCATGCACCAGCCCCACCTGAATGCCTGGTAGGGCCGCGCTGAGTTCGGCGTGGGTGTCCACGGCAGTTTGCAGCTGCAGGGTTTCGCTTTCTTCAATCAGTGGACACACCCAGTACGCCTGCTGGCCTTTGGCCACCGCGCCGGCCACTGCGCCCATCACCTCGCTGCGGCGGGCAGCGTTGATCAGCTTGGTGACAATCGGCGTGCGCCCCGGCGGCAGTGCATCAATCACCGACACATCCAGATCGGCGTAATAACTCATGGCCAGTGTGCGCGGAATCGGCGTGGCGCTCATCATCAGTTGATGCGGCTCGCCGCCCTTGCCGCTCAGCGCCAGGCGCTGGCCGACGCCAAAGCGGTGCTGCTCATCGACAATCGCCAGCCCCAGACGGGCAAAGCCGATATCGTCCTGAAACAGCGCGTGGGTGCCGATGGTCAGGTGGGCATCGCCGCTGGCCATGGCGGCCCGTGCGGCGCTGCGGGCGGTTTTTTTCTGGCTGCCAGACACCCAGGCCACATTCAGCCCCAGTGGCGTCAGCCAGTCGCGCAGTTTCAGATAATGCTGTTCGGCCAGAATCTCGGTGGGAGCCATCAGCGCGGCCTGATAGCCCGCTTCGATGGCGGTCAGCGCCGCCAGCGCTGCCACCACGGTTTTGCCGCTGCCCACGTCACCTTGCAGCAGCCGGCGCATTGGGTGCGGGCAGCCCAGGTCGGCGTCGATTTCACCCAGCACGCGTTGCTGGGCGGCGGTCAGCGCAAATGGCAGGCTGGCCAGCAGCGCCTGACGCAGCCGGCCATCACCGTGCAGCACGGGGGCTCCGCCGTGGCGGCGCTGGCGGTATAAAATCCGCATCGCCAGTTGCTGGGCCAGCAGTTCGTCAAATTTCAGCCGCTGCCAGGCCGGCAGCCGGCGCAGGGTCAGCGCCTGCTGGGCACAGTCGGGCGGGGGGTGGTGCAGGGTGTGCACCGCATCGGCAAAATCGGGCAGGGCCAGGGCCTGGCGCAGCGCTTCCGGCAGGGTGTCGCGCAGGTCTTCCACTTCCAGCGCCTTGGCAATCAGCCGGCGCAATACCGGCTGGGTCAGCCCTTGCACGGTGGGATACACCGGAGTCATCTGCTCGGGCAGGGCCTGTTCGGCCTTGACGCTGTGCACCTTGGGGTGAACCATTTCATCGCCATGAAAACCGCTGCGCAGCTCCCCCACCACGCGCAGCCGCTGGCCCACCGCACAGAGTTTTTGCTGGCTGGGATAAAAATGCAAAAAACGCAGCCAGATGGCACCACTGGCATCGGCCAGTTGGGCAAGCAGCTGCTTGCGCGGCTGGTATTGCACCTCGCACTGGCGCACCTCGCCTTCCACCTGCACGCTTTGTCCATAGGGCGCATCGGCAATCGGGGTGATGCGGGTTTCGTCTTCGTAGCGCAGCGGCAGGTGCAGCACCAGATCCATGGGCAGCTGAATGCCCAGACGGGCAAGTTTTTGGGCCGTTGCCGGCGGCACTTTCAGGCGTGATGCAGTCATCTGGCCATTGTACCTGCCAGACAGAAAAAAAACGGCGCGCCGACTGCTGTCGGCTGCGCCGTCTCAACCCCACTGACGTCACGACATGACGGAGAGAATGTCATGCCGCGCTTGGCTGGAACCCCGGATGGAACGCGGCTCACCGCATTGGGTGAAACCGGCCACAGGCCAATGCTGCCCCCATCGCGCCTGTGGCCTGCCCGCGTTTACTGGCGTTCCCACACCTGGGTGCGGCCCAACAAGGCCACCCCCATGAACCCGCGCACTTCCAGCTTGCTGCCGCCCTCGGTCAGCTTGGCCTTGCTGCTGTAAACCTGGCCTTTTTTCGGGTCGAGAATCTTGCCACCTTCCCAGCTGTCCCCGCTTTTTTTCAGGTCCCACAAAATGGTCATGCCCTGCACCGGCTTGTCCTTGCGCTCGCCGTCGCACTTGTCACACTTGGCGTCCGGGTTGGCAAACAGTTTGATGATCTTGCCACTGAGCACGCCGCCGCTTTCGCTGATCTGCACCAGCGCCTTGGCCTGCTTGGTTTCATCGTCGATGGTTTTCCAGGTGCCCACCGGCGAGTCGTCGTTGGCCTGCGCCAGCGACGACAGCAAAACGGCAGCAGCAAGGCCCAATACTCGCATTGCAGGTTTCATGCACAGTCTCCTCGTGTTGATTTTATTTCAAACGTTGGTTTGAATTGTGCGGCAAGCATGCCGCAGCGTCTGGCCATCCGTCAAGCGCACCCGGCCAAGTAAATTTGGGTTCAATACGGGTTTTCCCGAATAGGGCCAGCCCTAATTTCGCTTTCCAACAAATCCGCGCATTATCGCCCCGGTAAACCCTCTTCCCCCCTGTCGCCGCCACGCTGCTTTCTGGCCTGGCTGGCGGGTTTTTTGCCCGACCGGAGTCTGCCCCATGACACCTCGCAAACCTCTTTATCGTTCGCTGTATTTTCAGGTGATTGTCGCCATTGTGCTGGGCGTGCTGCTCGGCCATTTCTGGCCGCAAACCGGTGCCTCGCTCAAGCCGCTGGGTGATGGCTTTATCAAGCTGGTGAAGATGATGATTGCGCCAATCATCTTCTGTACCGTGGTCACCGGCATTGCCGGCATGGAAGACATGAAAAAGGTTGGTCGGGTGGGCGGCAAGGCGCTGCTGTACTTTGAAGTGGTCACCACGCTGGCGCTGGCCATTGGCCTGATTGTGGTCAATCTGGTCAAGCCCGGTGCCGGCATGAATGTTGACCCGGCCACACTGGACGCCAGCTCGGTGGCCAAATACACCAGCAAGGCCGGCGAGCAGTCCACCGTGGACTTCATCATGCACATCATCCCCAATAGCGTGGTGGGTGCCTTTGCCGAAGGCGAGATTTTGCAGGTGCTGCTGTTCTCGGTGCTGTTTGGCTTTGCCTTGTCGGCGCTGGGCCAACGCGCCCGCCCGGTGGTGAATCTGCTGGAGCAAATCTCCCACGGCCTGTTTGTGGTGATCGGCTTCATCATGAAGCTGGCTCCGATTGGCGCTTTTGGCGCGATGGCCTTCACCATTGGCAAGTATGGCGTGCAAAGCCTGTCTTCGCTGGCCGCCTTGATGGGCACGTTTTACTTCACCTGCGTGGTGTTTGTGTTTGGCGTGCTGGGCAGCATTGCCCTGGCCAATGGATTTTCGATTTGGAAACTGATCAAGTACATTCGCGAAGAATTGCTGATTGTGCTGGGCACCAGCTCCAGCGAATCTGCCCTGCCGCGACTGATGGCAAAACTGCAACAACTGGGCTGTGACAAGACCGTGGTCGGCCTGGTGGTGCCCACTGGCTACTCGTTCAACCTGGACGGCACCTCGATTTATCTGACCATGGCGGCGATCTTTATCGCCCAGGCCTGCGGCATCGACCTGACGCTGACGCAAGAGCTGACCATCCTGGGCGTGCTGCTGCTGACCAGCAAGGGCGCGGCCGGCGTCACCGGCTCCGGCTTCATCACCCTGGCCGCCACCCTGGCCACCGTGCCCACCATCCCGGTGGCCGGCCTGGCGCTGATTCTGGGCATCGACCGCTTTATGTCGGAAGCCCGCGCGCTGACCAATCTGATTGGCAACGCCGTGGCCACCGTGGTGGTGGCGCGCTGGGAAAACTCGCTGGACAAGGCCACCCTGGCCCGCGAGCTGGACGACCCGACCCCGCTGGTGGAACTGCATCAGCAGGATAGCAGCGCACCGGTCAGTACCCGTCCGGCGGAACAACAGGCCTGAGATCGCTCGCCTGCCGGCTGACGGCCCCCTTTTACCCCGGAAAGTGACTGACAACGGTCTGTGTTGGCCAGTCACCACGTTGAACAGCGATGGTTGCCGCCATCGCTGTTTTTTTATGGCTGGAACGGCGGCGACGCTTAGCCCGCTTGCGGCGGGGTGCGCGAGGCGGCCATCAACCGATTCCAGGCATTGATTTCTGCCACGGCAAACGACACATCGGCAATCTCCTTGGTGGAAAACTGCGCCTGCATCTCGGTGTATACCGCATCCGGCACGCCATGCGGGGTGAGCTGGGTCAGCGCCTCGGCCCAGGCCAGGGCCGCGCGTTCACCGGCACTGAACAGCGGCGCTTCACGCCAGGCAGGCAGTAAGGCCAGCTCCTGTTCGCTGACGCCATGACGGCGCGCCAGCGGCACATGCATGCCCAGGCAGAATGCGCAACCATTGAGCTGGGACACCCGCAGGCGGACCAACTCCAGCAAACGCAGCGCCACGCCGCTGTGATCGACATAATGGTGAACGCCAAGCATGGCCTGAAAACCATCGGGGGCGACAGCGCCCACGTCAAAACGTTGTTGCATAACAGCACTCCTTGAGGGGGAAGACAGTGAACAAGCGCCCATCTTAGGGGCGAGATGGCCTGATGAATATGGCCATTTACGGGCAAAATGCTTGGGCCAATTGGCACCACTGCCCGGAATCCGCCCATGCGTTGCGCCACCGAAATCGAACTTGCCCTCGCCCCGCGCGCCAGCGGGCAAACCTTGCAACACTGGCTCTATCTGGAATTGCGCCGCGCCATGCTGTCGGGCCGTTTGCCAGCCGGCATGCGTCTGCCGCCCAGCCGCGAGCTGGCACGCCAGCAAGGCGTATCGCGGGGGACGGTACTGGCGGTCTATGAGCAGTTGGCCGCAGAAGGCTATCTGACCGGAGCGGTGGGGCGAGGCACTACGGTGTCCACCCGCCTGCCCGGCACCGCCAGGCTGAGCCCATCCGCACCACCAGCGCTGGCCCCCACACCACCGCGCCTGTCGCGCGCCGGCCAGCAACTGGCGGCCACGCCATTCCCCCAGGATGAAAGCCGCTTGCCACTGCGGGCATTTCGCCCCAATCATCCCGATCTGTCGGCATTTCCGCTGGCACTGTGGAACCGGATTGTTGCCCGGCGCAGCAATGCCCTGCGCCCGGCCAGCATGGGCCATGGCCCTGCTGGCGGCGATGGTGCGCTGCGCCAGGCCATTGCCGACCATCTGCGCTACGCCCAGCGCATTGTCTGCCGGCCCGAGCAGGTGCTGATTCTGGCCAGCGCCCAGCAGGGGCTGGACTTATGTGCGCGCCTCTTGCTTGACCCCGGCGACAGTGTCTGGCTGGAAGACCCCGGCTACCCAGGCGCGCGCGACCTGTTTGCAGCGGTTGGGGCACGGTGGGTGCCCACACCGGTGGATGGCCAAGGGCTGGACGTGGCTGCGGCGCTGGCGCTGGCCCCTGAGGCGCGGCTGGCGTATGTCACCGCAGCCCATCAGTCGCCGCTGGGCATGCCACTGGCGATTGAGCGCCGGCTGGCGTTGCTGGCCTGGGCACGCGCGCAGGGTGCCATGATTATTGAAGACGACTACGACGGCGAGTTTCGCTATAGCGGTCCGCCGCTGGCGGCGCTGAAAAGCCTGGACGACGACCGGGTGATTTATCTGGGCTCGTTCAGCAAGCTGCTGTTTCCCGCCTTGCGTCTGGCGTACCTGGTGGTTCCCGATAGCCTGGTGGATGCCCTGACCAGCGCCATTTCGCTGACCTGCCGGCAGGTGTCGCCGCAGATGCAGCGGGTGCTGGGCGAATTTATTGCCGAGGGCCATTTTGCCCGCCACCTGCGCAAAATGCGTGTGCGCTACGCCGAGCGCGCCGAGGTGCTGCAGCAGGCCTGTCAGCAGCAACTGGCCGGCCTACTGTCGCTGCCGCCCATTCACACCGGGCTGGACGCCACCGCACTGCTGCCCACCGGCTGGGATGATCAGTTGGTGGCAGCGCGTTTGCTGGAGGCCGGCATCGAGACGCGCGCGCTGGCGTTTTACCAGATTGCCCACCCCCCGCCGCCTGGGCTGATTTTGGGGTTTTCTGCATTTGATGGCGCGCAAATCCGCGCCGGGGTGGCTGGCCTGGCCCAGGTGCTGGAAACCCTGGCCAGGCAACGGCAGTGCGCCGGGTGAAGCGCTGAGGCTTATACCTGCAAGATGCCCTGCCCCAGCCAGATGACCTCTCCGGCCACGGCAATTTCCCCGCTGGCGCTGACCTGCAGATGCAGCACATTGGGCCGTTTCAGCGCGTGGCCCTGTTCCACCCGCAGGGTGAGCGGGTGCTTGCCGGCCAGCAGCAGCCAGCCGCCCAGGTTGGCGCAGGCCGAGCCGGTGCCAGGGTCTTCCACCAATTGGCCGTGGTGGGTGAAAAACAGCCGCACGGTGGCCACGCCCTGCTCGATATGCCAGACATAGGCCATGGCCACGCCCTGACGGTTGCGGCAGTAGGCATCCAGCAGGCGCGCATCGGGGCGGCAGTTCAGCACGGCCTCACGGCAGCACACTTCCACCAGCAGTTGTTCCGTGCCACAGTCAATCAGCCGGGCGGCCCGCACTTCATTCGGGGCAATCCCCAGTGCGCCGGCCAGGCGGTGGGTGTTGGTCATCAGTGGCTGCGCCACCGGGGGCTTGGCCGACAGCTGCCAGCAGTCGCCATCAGCCACCACCGGAAACACCCCAGCGGCCATCGACAAGCGCACCTGGTCGCCGCCCCAGCCCAGCCGGCGTACAATCGCTGCGCTGCCCAGCGTGGGGTGGCCGGCAAACGGCAGTTCGTAACCAGGGGTGAAGATGCGCACATGGGCGTGGGTGTCGGCCTTGTGCGGCGGAAACAAAAACACACTCTCCGACAAGTTCATCTGTGCCGCCACCGCCTGCAGGGTGGCGTCGTCCAGATCGCGGCCATCTTCAAAGACCGCCAGCGGGTTACCGCCAAAGCGGGTTTCGGCAAACACATTCACCAAGTGGTAAGCAAGAGTTTTCATCGGGGTCAGCGTCTTTCTGCGCGTGCTACCGAGTGTCTATTGTAAGAAGTTGCGCCCTGTCTGTCTTGGCTCATTCGGTGGTGGTGCCAGCAGAATGGGGGATTGCCATCGGAGTGGCCATGTCTGCGCATGTTTTGCGGATTGAATTACGTCATTTGCGCTATTTTCTGGCGCTGGCCGACACCCTGCATTTTGGCCGGGCGGCCGAGCGGCTGTGCATCTCCCAGCCGCCCTTGTCCAACGCCATCCAGCAGTTGGAAGCCGCGCTGGGCGAAACACTGTTCACCCGGCACAGCCGCAAGGTGGCGCTCACCCCGGCGGGGCGAGCGCTGATTCCGCATGCCCAGCAGGTGCTGGCCGGGCTGGATCAGGCGGTCAGCGCAGTGCAGGCTGCGGCGCGTGGCGAAAGCGGGCTGTTGCGGGTGGGTTATGTCGGTTCGGCGGTGTTTTCTGTGTTGCCGGCGATTGTTGCCCGTTTTCACGCGGCGTTTCCGGACGTGACGCTGGCGCTGCAGGAACGCCCGCCCGATGCGCAGCTGGTGGCGCTGCGCAGTGGTCAGCAGGATGTCGGCCTGGTGCGTCCCGGCCTGCATCAGCCAGGCTTGCGCTGTGAAGTGCTGCTGGATGAGCCCACTTGGGTGGCATTGCCCAGCCGCCATCCGCTGGCGCAGCGTGAATCGCTCAGTCTGGCCAGGCTGTCTGACGCGCCTTTTATCACCATCGACGCCGCCGATGGTGGTGGCCATGTGCTGGAGCTGTACCGTAGCCGTGAGTTTCAGCCCCGGATTGTCCAGCATGTGCGCGACTTGCACGCGGCGTTTGCCCTGGTGGCGGCGGGTCTGGGCCTGCTGTTGATTCCCGCCTCGGCCAGCCGTCAGCCCCGTCCGGGGGTGAGCTACTGCCGCACCGATGCCGGCACGCCGCAGCTGGATTTATGCCTGCTCACCCCAGAGCCGGCCAGTACGCCAATTGCCCGGCATTTTTGCCGGCTGGCGCGGGAAGTGGTGGCGCAGGAAACGGAATAATATCGGGAGGAAAGCAGAAAGCGCCACGCGCCCCGAGTGGCAAGCACTGGGGGCGCGTGGGGAGAACAAGAACAGCCAGAAAATACATGCGCCGGGCAAGGCCCAGCGCATATTCGGGTAGTGCCAGTCTGCGGTGTTCGCTGCCGGGACAGCACGGGCCACGAATGCAAACATCCGTGGCCCGTATCGGCCCAACAGCGGGATTGCGTTCCCTGCAGGACAGGGCGCGTAGGCTCAGGGTTCGATCGCGTCCACGCGTTCGCGCAATTCCTTGCCGGCCTTGAAGTGCGGAACGTATTTTTCCGGTACTTCAACACTGCTGCCCGACTTGGGGTTGCGCCCAACGCGCGGCGGACGGTAGTTCAAATCAAAACTGCCGAAACCGCGAATCTCGATCCGTTGCCCACGGGACAGACTCGTCGCCATCGCGTCAAGAATGGTCTTGACTGCGAGTTCTGTGTCCTTGGCGACGAGCTGTGGATAACGCTCCGCGAGCCTGGCGATGAGCTCAGATTTGGTCATCGCCCACCTGACTTACTCGTTGCTACCGGAAAGCTTGGCTTTCAGCAGCGCGCCCAGGTTGGTGGTGCCAGCCGTGGCGCTCACGTCAGACGATTGCAGCTTGCTCATGGCACCGGCTTCTTCAGCAGCGTCCTTGGCTTTGATCGACAGCTGGATCGAGCGGCCCTTGCGGTCCACATTGATGATCAGCGTTTCAACTTCGTCGCCTTCCTTCAGGTGGGTGCGGATGTCTTCCACACGGTCACGCGACACTTCGGAAGCACGCAGGTAGCCTTCAACGTCGGCTTCCAGCTGAATCACGGCACCCTTGGCATCCAGCGACTTGACCACGCCCTTGACCAGGCTGTTCTTGTCGTTCATGGCCACGTAGTTGTTGAACGGATCGCCTTCCAGTTGCTTGATGCCCATGGAGATGCGTTCGCGCTCGACGTCGATGGACAGCACCACGGCTTCCACTTCGTCACCCTTCTTGAAGTTGCGCACAGCTTCTTCGCCGGTGGCGTGCCAGGACAGGTCGGACAGGTGAACCAGGCCATCAATGCCGCCCGGCAGACCAATGAACACGCCAAAGTCGGTGATCGACTTGATGGTGCCACGGATCTTGTCGCCCTTCTTGTAGTTGGCGGCAAAATCGTCCCACGGGTTGGACTGGCACTGCTTCATGCCCAGGGAGATACGACGACGGTCTTCGTCGATTTCCAGGATCATGACTTCCACTTCGTCGCCCAGGGCAACGACCTTGGACGGATGGACGTTCTTGTTGGTCCAGTCCATTTCCGACACGTGCACCAGACCTTCGATGCCCTGTTCGATTTCCACAAATGCGCCGTAGTCGGTCAGGTTGGTCACGCGACCGAACAGACGGGTGCCTTGCGGATAGCGACGGGACAGGCCCACCCACGGATCTTCGCCCAGCTGCTTCAGGCCCAGGGACACGCGGTTCTTCTCTTGATCGAACTTCAGCACCTTGGCTTCGACTTCGTCGCCCACAGCCAGCACTTCGGACGGGTGCTTCACACGACGCCATGCCAGGTCGGTGATGTGCAGCAGGCCATCGATGCCGCCCAGATCGACAAATGCGCCGTAGTCGGTGATGTTCTTGACGATACCCTTGACCACTGCGCCTTCGCTCAGGCTTTCCAGCAGGGCCTTGCGTTCTTCACCCAGGGTTTCTTCCAGCACGGCGCGGCGGCTCACCACCACGTTGTTGCGCTTGCGATCCAGCTTGATGACCTTGAATTCGACTTGCTTGCCTTCAAACGGGGTGGTGTCCTTGACCGGACGGGTGTCAACCAGCGAACCCGGCAGGAAGGCGCGGATGCTGTTGACCATGACAGTCAGGCCACCCTTGACCTTGCCGCTGATCACGCCGGACAGGATCTTGCCGGTTTCCAGCGCTTCTTCCAGCTCGATCCAGGCGGCCATGCGCTTGGCTTTTTCGCGGGACAGCTTGGTTTCGCCGTAGCCGTTTTCCAGCGAGTCGATGGCGACGGTCACGAAGTCGCCGATCTTGACGTCAACTTCGCCCTTGTCGTTCTTGAACTCGTCAACCGAGATCAGCGACTCGGACTTCAGGCCGGCGTTCACGGTGACAAAGTTCTGGTCAACGTTCACCACTTCGGCGGTGATCACTTCACCAGCGCGCATTTCCTGAAGGGCGAGGCTTTCCTCGAACAGCGCGGCAAAGCTTTCTTGGGTGGAGGTAGTCATTAATAAGGAACTCTTGCATGCACACCTTGCGGTGTGCGGGGTGGGTTAAACACAACTGCGCCCGGGTTGCCCGAGCGCAGCGCGAATACAATTCAAATCAGGGTCAGCCCGGCTGGCCAGCCACCGCTGCATACCAGGCCAGCACCTGCTCGACCGCCTGGTCGATGCTCAGTGACGTGGTATCCAGCAGATGGGCGTCTGCCTCGGCTTTCAGCGGTGCCACGGCACGGGCGGCGTCTCGCGCATCCCGCTCCTCGATATCCTGCTGAATCTGCTCGATATTAGCAGCTTCCCCCTTGTCGATCAACTGCTTATGGCGTCGCCGCGCGCGTTCGGCGGCGCTGGCGGTCAGAAACACCTTCAAGCGGGCGTCGGGAAACACCACCGAGCCCATGTCACGGCCATCCGTCACCAGCCCCGGAGCCAGACGAAAATCGCGCTGACGTTGCAATAAAGCAGCGCGCAAGGCCGGCAGTACCGCCACTTTTGATGCGCCAATGCCGATGGCCTCGGCACGAATCGCCTCGCTGACGTCTTCGCCTTCCAACTGAACCACGCCCTCGGCAAAGGTGGCCGGCAGACGTACCGCGGCCATGGCCAGCCGGGCTTCCTGGTCAAATCCGATGCCGTGGCGCGTGGCGTACAGCGCCATCAACCGGTACAGCGCGCCAGAATCCAGATAATGAAAGCCCAGACGGGCGGCAATGCGGGCGGCAACCGTGCCCTTGCCGGAGGCCGACGGGCCGTCCAGGGTGATGACGGGGATCGTCATGGTGTCTGTCCAAATCACGCAAAGCGGGCATTTTACCGGGGCAGGCGCATGGCGGATAGCGGGAACACTGCCGATGATCCGGGGGCACCATCAGCAAACTTGAGTACACTGTGCGCAGGACAAACACGCACACGGGATGCGTCCATGAGTGAATATCAATATTATGAATTTGCGGCGGTCGATCAACCATTGACGGCCAAGCAGCAAGCCGAGCTGCGCCACTACTCCAGCCGGGCCACCATTACCGCCAGCAGCTTCAGCAATGAATACCACTGGGGCAGCTTCAAGGGTGATACCGAAGCCTGGATGCAACACTACTTTGATGCCCATGTCTATTCGGCCAGCTGGGGCAGTTGCTGCCTGCTGTTGCGGGTGCCGGCCAATGCGCTGGACCTGCTGATGCTGGAAGCCTGCCAGCCATGCAACAACAGCGAGTGGCAGGACGATCAGGATGCATTCAACCGCAGCTGCCACGGAGACAGTTATCTGCTGACCTGGCATTTTAGCGACGATTCTGGCGAGTACGAGCGCTTCTGGAACGAGGGCGGCGGCTCCGACTGGATGGCCCGCCTGCTGCCCTTGCGCGCTGAATTGCTGCGCGGCGATGCCCGTCCGCTTTATCTGGGCTGGCTGGCGCGGCTGTGCGCCGGGCAACTGGACGATGACCAGATGGAGCCGCCGGTACCGGCAGGGCTGGCTGAACTCACGCCGGCACAACAGGCACTGACGGAGTTTCTGGCGCTTGACCCCGACCTGCTGGCCGCCGCCGCCAGCGCCAGCCCGGCGCTGGCGTTAGCATCGGGAGCCGACTACGACAGTTGGCTGGCCACCCAGTCAACACCAGCGCTGCAGGGGAGTGTGCGCTTATTGCTGGAAGGCCGCGCCCCCGAAGCTGAACGCAGCGTGCGCCGGAGCTTTCGGGTCTGGCAGGCGGCCCAGCACCCTGAGCAAGCCCCCGCTTCACGTCGCCAAGTGACCGAGATCCAGCATCTCGCGCAACACATGGGCCAGCAGCGACTGCAGGTCAAGCGCCAGGCCGCAGCCGCGACACACGCCGAGCAACAAGCCGTCCGTGCCATCCAGCTGACGTTATTGGCGGCAGAATCTGCGCAGGAGTGGGCCGCGATTGACGCCCAACTGAGCCGTGGCGTGGCTTCCGGCTACGATCAGGCGCTGCAGCGGATGCTCGCGCTGGCCGAAGCCATGCAGTATGTTGATCGCAGCGCCGAGTTCCAGCGCGAGCTGGACCAACTGCTGGTGGTACATGGCAAGCGCCGGGCCTGGATGGCGCGGCTGGCAAAAACCCCCTTGCTGACGCGCTGACCCGATGCGCCATCAGCGTGGTGTTCTGAGCGCGCATGGCGCATTGCCGGTTTAATCCTGGCCGCCCCCTGCCAAACGGCGCACTTTGTGGTAGCGTGCTGGCTGCATCCGCCTGTCCTGAAATGCCGCCGCCTGAGCGGCCTGGCCAGGCGGGGTGCGCCGCCCCTTTGACCTTGCCGGATATCGTATGGAATACCTCGACCTCGCCCCCATCGCCCGCGCCGAAGGCAGCATTGTGCTGCCTGGCTCGAAAAGCATTTCCAACCGCACCTTGCTGCTGGCCGCGCTGGCCCAAGGGGTGACCGACGTGCTGGGCCTGCTGGATTCTGACGATGTGACGGTGATGCTGGCCGCGCTGGACCAGCTGGGCGTGCGCATCCAGCGCCATGGCGACAGCCGTGACTTTACCGTCAGCGGCGTGGCTGGGCCGTTTCCGGTGAAAGCCGGCAGTTTCTTTCTGGGCAACGCCGGCACCGCGTTTCGCCCGCTGACCGCTGCGCTGGCCTTGTCAGGCGGCGATTACCAATTATCTGGTGTGCCGCGCATGCACGAACGCCCGATTGGCGACCTGATCGACGCGTTGCGCGGGCTGGGCGCGCAGGTGGCTTACACCGGCAACCCCGGCTACCCGCCGCTGACGCTGGCCCCCACCGCCGCCAATGGCGCTGACCGGGTGGCAGTACGTGGCGATGTATCCAGCCAGTTTCTCACCGCGCTGCTGATGGCTCTGCCGCTGACTGGCCGGCGCGTTACCGTGGAAGTGATTGGCGAACTGATTTCCAAGCCGTATATCGACATCACCCTGAACCTGATGACACGCTTTGGCGTGCGAGTCGAGCGCGACGGCTGGGCGGCGTTCACCGTGGATGGCAGCCAGCGCTACCACAGCCCCGGCACCATTCATGTGGAAGGCGACGCCTCCAGCGCCTCGTATTTTTTGGCTGCTGGCGCGCTGGGGCGTGGTCCGGTGCGGGTGGAAGGCGTGGGCAGCAGCAGCATTCAGGGCGATGTGCGCTTTGCCGACGCGCTGGCTGCCATTGGTGCCGACATCCGCTGGGGCGATAACTGGATTGAAGCGCGTGGCACCGGCCGGGTAAAAGCCTTTGACGCCGACTTTAACCACATCCCCGACGCCGCCATGACCCTGGCCGTGGCCGCGCTGGCTGCTGATGGCCGTTCGGTGCTGCGCAATATCGGCAGCTGGCGGGTGAAAGAAACCGACCGCATTGCCGCCATGGCCGCCGAGCTGCGCAAGGTGGGCGCGCTGGTAGAAGAAGGTGACGACTGGCTGGCCATTACCCCGCCAGCGCAGCTGACGCCCAACGCCGCCATCGACACCTACGACGACCACCGCATGGCCATGTGCTTCTCCCTGGTGGCGCTGCTGGGCGTACCGGTGCGCATCAACGACCCGAAATGTGTGGGCAAGACTTTCCCTGGCTATTTTCAGGCGTTTGCCGAAATCAGCCAAGTGGCCTGAGTGTGCAGGGGGGCGCTAGCATGGCTCCGGACGTTTTGGTCCTGGATCGCCCCTCCTTACCGCCATCAGCGCTCGCATGGGGCATCTTCAAAAACAAGACGCCGTGGCCCGCTGGCACCGCCCACGAGCTTGACCGGGAACTCAGCCCGCCAACCGGCGTGCGCGCTGGCATTCGATCGTGGGTTTATGCTTTTGTACCCACCGCCACCCAGTAGGGTGTGGTGTCACTGAACTGGATGTTTTCAAAACCGGCGTCATGCATCATTTTTTCTATCTCGTTTCGGGTGAAGCGTTTTTCCAGTTTGGTCCCGAATCGGTCCAGTGCATCTGTCCTCAGAAAGTAAATCGGCTTGTTCCGGTAGTCCGACAAGGGAATATTGGAAATGTCGATGCCCATCTTTTCCAGCAGCCACGACAGTCTTGACAGTGGCCAGTACACTGACAGTGCAATCAATTGCGACACCAGCAGCTTGGCAGGAAAAGGCAGGGCGCTCACGCCTTTTCGCAAAATATCCGATGCTTTCCAGATCGCCTTGAACCACAGGGGCTTATTATCAAACCGATAATAGAGATACAGCAGGAAGGGGGCGCCACTTTTCAGCTTGTCGGCGCAACATCTGAGGCCATCCATGGTGTCGGGGATGTGATGGAGCACGCCCAGACAATACCCAAAATCCTGTGAGGCATTGGCCAGTGTGCTGCCGGAAACGGATGCACATTCAAAGGTGCAGTTCTGCTGGCTTTCCAGGTTGGCCCTGGCCTGATTGAGCGCGGTCATGCTGGGGTCAATGCAGTTTAATGTCCCAACCTTGGGGGCCATCATTTTTGCCCAGCGTCCACTGCCACATCCCATGTCAAAGCCGACCGACTGTGCATTTATTTGGTCGAATGGGAAAATATGAAAATATTGATTGAAAGCATTGTGTAGGACTTCCCCGGTCAATCCTTCCTGATTGAAGGTTTTCCATTCTTTGCCAAAATCTTCCACAACTCGCTCATCGACATTTTTTCGCGTACTTGCCATGCGGTATATTTTCCTTCCCTGTTGGGTATGCATTCATTGGGTGCCAGCGGTGGCTGGCTTGAAATGGACGACGTCAGGTTTGTGTGTGTTCAGGTTAGCTGAGCATCATCTGAAGAGATGTGCACCGCTCTGCTATCACGGCTTGATTGTTTGAGGGGGCAGGCAAGTCTTTTGAGCTGGATTTGCCTGAAAATGATTCGATCATTTAAGGAGACGCTTTTTGCGCACTTTTATGTGTGTTCAGACTGATGAATCATACAATTCATTTGCTGAAACGGGTGGCTAAAAGTACTTCTGGCGCATGTGTTCTGTTTGCTGTGCGCATGAACGCGCACGCTGGAAATCTATCACACATGAGCTTTGCATGACAACTGAGCATGTGGCCTGGTGCATCGGCATGGTGTGGGGGATCAATGCGGCGGCCTCTGGCGCCGCCGCATGTGATGTTGGCAACCGGCTTGACGCTGGGCGCGTCTCCACTGCCGCGAAATTAGCTAAAAATCATACTCCGCACAACCTTCCCTTACGGTAGAATGGCGCGCACAACCAATTGATCAGTATGTAAAAATGACAAAAAAACCGCCCCTCTCAGTACTCCAGTTCAATCTATAAAATTCACACCCTCATCACGTCCGTGGACTTCATTGCCCGACATCG
>ERZ724523.406-NODE-406-length-25268-cov-13.834371_pt1 | contig 25268 bp, 19 predicted proteins | sample MGYA00376056_ERZ724523 | MGnify/ENA primary metagenome ERZ724523 (study PRJEB28724, sample SAMN07190888) | wastewater metagenome | isolation source: influent of sewage treatment plant in Hong Hong | place: USA: Christiansburg, Virginia | collected 2016-03-01 ... | reverse complement strand
CGATTTAAGAAAGTGATCAACGAATAAGGAAAACACATCCTTTCCGGAGGTGTTTGGAGAGCTTTGAAAAATGTCATTTCGAGGAGCGTGAGCGACGAGAAATCCTAAGATCCCTCATTGCATTCGGGACATGGATTTCTCCCTTCGGTCGAAATGACAAAAATGGTTGTTATTCAAAGCGCTTAAAGAAGTCGGAGCGCGCAACCGCTTTGCGCGGTTAAGGCGCAATCGTCGCCGGAAGTCCGTCATCACCTTGCCCTGGATACCGGGAGTTTCAGTTTGTCCTTTGCGGTGAATTCGGACGGAAGCAAAACGGGCGTCTGATCCCTGTTCATTTCCAGCGACGCCGTTTCCGACACGTTTTTCCTTACAAATTCATAAAGCCCGCCGAGTTCTACGGTTCCCTCCTGATCCCTCGATGCCTCCCCGCGCATGCCGCGCAGAAGGTAATACGTGAACAGGCCGTGTTTGACCTTGTCGTAGTCCGAGCTCATCTGGCTTCCCGATGAGGCGGCGATCACCACGATCTTGCCGCCCGCGAGGACAGGGTTTTCGATGGAAATGCTTACGGGGCGCGTCCCCTCTCCGGTGATGCTCCGGCCCTTGGCGCCCGAAAAACAACTGTCCAGCATTACAACGACCTCCCGGACCGGCAGTTTGTTCAGAGCGTCGTACATCTTCTGCAGGGAATACAGCTGGGACGGATAATCGGGATGCCCTTCATAGGGAACGACAAAAGCCTCCGTGCCTCGCGGGCCCGGCGCTCCATGCCCCGCGTAATAGACGAATACCGTTGACTGACCTGTCACCCGCCTGGGGATCCATTCGCTGATGTGGGCCTCGAGGTCGCTCTTCGTGGCTTTGTCGTCCGTCAGGATCTTGATGTTGGACCTCGGGATGCCGCCCACGTTCTCAAGATACCGCGCCACGACTTCCGCGTCACGCGCCGCGTATTTGACCTCCGGTATCGTTTTTTCCCTGTACTTGCCGATGCCGACGACCAGAGCGACATTCTCCTTTTGCTCGTAATCCCGGACTTTCAGCGGGATATCGTCGACATTCACGTCCGAGACGATTTCCACGGTTTCTTTTACTTCCACCGATCTCATGGCCACCCTGAGGGTTCTGGCCTCCGCCGGCGAGCCCCCTCCGCCTTCACTGACCTCTATTCTGAGGTTCGCCGTTTCCGTTGACATGCGGGCCGGCATGACGGACTTGAACACCGCCGTCTTTTTCTCTCCCGCCGCGAGGTCTCCCATGAGACGTTTTTCACCGAAATGGCCCACCAGCAGAGGGTTGCCGGAGAGCGCGACCTGAACGTTCCGCGCCGTCTCCTCGCCCCTGTTCTCAACGGTGATCCGGAGTTCCGCTTCCTCGCCGCTTTCCAGGATACGATTGTTGTTCCGGTCCTTGAGTTGCGTCGAAAAGGAAAGCTGCGGCAGCTGAGAGATGACCTCGACCGTTTCCTTCACGGCCGACCTGGCGGGCTTCATGGCCATCTTCAGCGTCTTGGCTTCGGAGGCAGAGAATCCTCTGCCTTCCCCGACTTCGATTTTCAGGTCGGCGGTTTCCTGCTTCAGCTGAAGGGGAAGAGAGGCCCTGAACTCGACGGCTTTCTTTTCGCCGGGCTGGATATCGCCGACGGATTTCATGTCGCCGAGATGACCGAGCAGGTCCGGATGGCCGGAGAGAAGGACCCGGACGTCTTTTGCCGCGCCTTCCCCCCGGTTTTCCACATCAACTTTCAGCGCTATGGCTTCGCCCCCTTCGATCACTCCATCCCCGGAGCTTTCCGTGAAATGAACCTGGTAGACGAGGCTCGGATGGAGTGTCCTTGGCGGCGCTTTGACCGCGGTTGCCGCTGTTGTCTTGTTGAGGGGCTCCACGCCGCCGAGCACCATCTGGTATCCTTTTCCGCCTCCCACGTTCAGCAGGCCGCCGCCGGCGATAGAGAAGTTGCCGCCCAGGATTCCCCGGTCGAAATCGATGTAATCGATCAACCATTCATGTTTCCAGGCGTTGGCGGCCACCAGCCACGACCCGATATAGGTTGCTGTATACTGGATCTCCTTGGCGGACCGGATCGCGATCGTCCCTTCCGCCTCGGCCATGAACACCGGCGTTCCGATCCACGTCGCATCGGGCTTCACTTTGAACTTGATCTCCAGATTCTCGCGGTCCATATAGAGGACGTCGGTGAATTTCACAGTCTTCGTGACTGCAAGGCCCGGCATGGGTCCTCCCTGGACGTACCATGAAATCCCCCGGGCATAGCCCTTGGATCCCTTTTCCGGCCGGAACTCCTCCGCGGACCCTGTCTCGTAGAGGGCGATGCCACGGTTGAGGTTTGCCTTGAGAAACTGCGACATCTTTGCCAGCAGCGCTTCCTTGGCCGCCCTGTCCTCGCTTAAATTTTCGCAGCGCGCATCTTGGCATAATTGGACGACCTGCGGCTTCACCGTGGCGCACCCCGACAGTCCCGCAAGCAGGAAGACCAGGCAAAGGGCAAGGATCCTTCTCTTCATAACGGCATCATCTCCTCACTTCATAGCCGATGACGGTGTCCGTCCAGGAGGATTGGTCCATCCGGGACAATTCGCCCATCAAATCGGACAGGGTCGCATCTTTTTTCTTCCCGGGGAGAAAGTCCGTCTTTTCCTTCGTGGCGATGACGATGATGGTTTCATATGCCCGGGAGAGATTTGCCGGCGCATGGACCCGCAGTTTGAAGCCTGCATTCCGCAGGGCGTCGTCGGGGAAGATGAACTCCTTCCGGGAAGGAATCGCGTTCTGTTTCACAAAAGGATTGGGCAGGAGCCGGACGACCCGGCCGTCCTGGCTGACGCTGAATATATTCATGTTCAGATCTCCTTCGGCCGTGATCTGTATCCTTATTTCATCGTTGTCCTGAAAGACGGGATGGGACGGCGAGGAATGGCTGTCCACCCTCGAGACTTCGGCCCTGATGATCCGGATGTCTTTTCTGGCCTCCGGGTTCAAGGGCTTGACGCGGGCCCTGATCCGGCTGACGTAGACGACCTGTCCTTCCTCCGTCCGGACACCGTCGGAGAGCAGCTCCTCCTGAACAATCAGGCCCTTCGAAAATGCCGAGACAATGTCGCTGATGATCTGGGAATTGTAGACCACGCTGGCGCCCCGCACCATGATGCCCGATGTTCTTTCGACGGCGGCCCGCCTTGCGTCGTTCAATGACAGTGCCCGGGCCTGCGCAAGCGTCGTATCTTCGCCGAGGCCGGCCTTTCCTTCGGCCACAACATCCTGGATTTCAGAGCCGGCCGCTCCATCGGCCGCGGGGGGAAGGAAAAGACCAAGAGAAAAGACAAGAAGGCACAAAAGTTGAAAAATCCGCTTCCATGGCGGCTTAACCAACGGATGCGCTGTATTCAAAAGGCGGCCTGTAAACCATTGAGAAGGGAGGCTTGTTTTTGGCGGAAGATCAGTGAATTCTCCGCGCCGGGGCAAGACCGCCGGATTTGAGTTCAACAAGCGGTCCGCAGGCATCTCATTTCGTCGAGAGATATCTTTGCCCATGAGTTTCGTTTTTTACAGCCAAACCGACGTCGCTGTCATACGGGTTTCGAGGTGTCTGTTCTATTTATCGTTCACGGTTTGACCGGTTCTCCGAAAATTGCATTGATTGATAAAAAATCCGTTTGGACGTGAGTATATGAGGCGCGGACTTGTGTGTCAAGGTGATTTTGGGCGCAAGATGTAGGGCATGCCTGGGTTGACCGGGCAGGCGATGAATGCCGGGGCCCTTCGATAAGCTTCCTGTCGGATTTGAGCGCCGGGAAAGCCCGTCGGCGTCGGCATTGCAACAGAACCGTGTGACGGAAAACACCGTTCTCGCCCTTGACGGTCTCGTAAAGAGCCATTTGATCCCTCTTTTGTATTGTGACCGTTCGACAAGCTCACGGGGACATTGCCTGTCGAAGCATGGCGAAATGTCGAGCGCTTGCGTTCACCCTTTCCCTCGATCATCAGGGCGTCCAGGCTCAGGATGACGGCAGTGACTTTTTACGAGTTCATCGCCCCTGCTTGCCGAGCATTTCCGTCCGGTGGTGGGAGGCGAGCGCGTCGATCATGGCACCGATATTGCCGTTGATGAAGCTGTCCAGGTCGTAGCGGGTGAGGTTGATCCGGTGGTCGGTGACGCGTCCCTGCGGGAAGTTGTACGTGCGGATGCGTTCGGACCGGTCGCCCGAGCCGACCTGGCTTTTGCGCGCCTGGGCCTGCTCGGCGTTCTGCTTCTGCACCATGGCGTCCAGAAGGCGGGACCGCAATACTTTCAAAGCCTTAGCTTTGTTTTTGAGCTGGGATTTTTCGTCCTGACAGGTGACGACCAACCCCGTCGGGATGTGTGTGATGCGGACGGCGGAGTCCGTCGTGTTGACGCTCTGGCCGCCGTGGCCGGTGGAGCGGTAAACGTCGATGCGCAAATCGTTGGGATCGATCGTCACTTCCACATCTTCCGCCTCCGGCATGATGGCGACGGTGACGGCGGAGGTGTGAATGCGCCCCTGGGCTTCGGTGACGGGCACGCGCTGGACGCGGTGGGTGCCGCTTTCGTATTTCAGGCGGCTGTAAGCGCCCCTGCCTTCGATCTGGGCGATGATCTCCTTGAAGCCGCCCATGCCGCCCGCCGGCGAAGAACTGACGATTTCCACCTTCCAGCCCTGAGATTCGGCATAGCGCGCATACATCCGGAACAGATCGCCGGCAAACAGACCGGCTTCATCGCCGCCGGTTCCCGCGCGGATTTCCAGAAAGACGTTTTTGTCGTCGTTGGGGTCTTTGGGCAGCAGCAGGACCTTGATTTTTTCTTCCAGCGCGGCAAGCTGCTCCTGCAGCTGGGGCATTTCCTCTTTGGCCAGCGCCTTCAATTCTTCGTCTCTCTCCGCAAGGAGTTCCTGGTTTTGAGCAAGGCTCGTCTTGACCTTTTCATAGCTGCGGATCGCATCCACCAGTTCGGATAGGTCCGCGTGCTCCTTGGCGTATTTCTGATACAGCCCCTGTTTGGAAACCACCTGCGGATCGGACAAAAGCCCCTCGAGCTCCCGGTAGCGGAGTTCAATATCGCGAAGTTTGTTGAGGATCTTGTCCATGGCTTTGCCGTTCTGTTTTTTTAGAAATGGGGGCGAGGGAGGTAAACGCATTTACAGCGCTTCCCGATTGTCGGGAATGCGCTGTAAATGTTGGGGCGATTTTTTCATCATCAGAAGGGATGTCCTTGAGCGCTCCGCCTGTGACGGGTCGCGTCAGGATGGATTATTTTGCGGCTTTCTTTTTGGCTGCGGCGGCTGCCGGTTTGGCCTCGTATTTTTTCTTGAATTTTTCCACGCGTCCCGCCGTGTCGATGATTTTCTGCTTGCCGGTCATGAACGGATGGCAGTTGGAGCAGATTTCGATCTTGATGTCTTTTTTGGTGGAGCGTGTTTCAATCACATTGCCGCAAACGCACGTGATGGTCGTCGGTTTGTAGTCCGGATGAATCCCTGCTTTCATTGATTTTTTTCCTCCCGGCTCCCGGCCGTCTGGGCCGATCAGAGCCTTAGCATTTTAACAAGATGTGCTGCCTACACCATAAACTTTGAAAATTCAAGATATTTCTTACGAATTCATGGAATCCAGGAACTCCTGATTGGTGTCCGTCTTCTTGATCTTTCCGATGATGAATTCCATCGCGTCCACAGGGTTCATTTCCTGGAGCAGACGCCGCAGAATCCAGACACGGTTGAGATTATTTTTGGGAATGAGCAATTCTTCCTTGCGCGTGCCGGAGCGGATGAGGTCGAAGGCCGGGAAGATGCGGCGGTCGGCGATGCGGCGGTCCAGATGCAGTTCCATGTTGCCGGTGCCTTTGAACTCTTCGAAAATGACTTCGTCCATCCGGCTGCCGGTGTCGATGAGCGCCGTGGAGATAATGGTCAGGGAGCCGCCGTTTTCGATGTTGCGGGCCGCTCCGAAAAAGCGCTTGGGCTTGTGCAGGGCGTTGGAATCCACGCCGCCGGACAGCACCTTGCCGGACGGCGGAACGACCGTGTTGTAGGCGCGGGCCAGCCTGGTGATCGAGTCGAGCAGAATGACGACGTCTTTTTTGTGCTCCACCAGGCGCTTGGCTTTTTCAATGACCATTTCCGCGACCTGGACATGCCGGGTGGCCGGCTCGTCAAAAGTCGAAGAAATCACTTCTCCCTTCACGCTGCGCTGCATGTCCGTGACTTCCTCGGGGCGCTCGTCGATCAGCAGCACCATCAGGACGACTTCCTTGTGATTGGCCGTGATGCTGTGGGCGATGTCCTGCAGCAGAACCGTTTTCCCGGCGCGCGGCGGGGAGACGATGAGCGCGCGCTGCCCCTTGCCGATGGGAGCGAACAAATCCAGGGTTCGGGTGGAGTAGTTCTCGGAATCGAACTCCAGGTTGAGTTTATCCTGAGGATACAGGGGCGTCAGGTTGTCGAACAGGATTTTATCGCGGGCCTGCTCCGGGCTTTCAAAGTTGACTTCATCAACCTTCAGCAGGGCAAAGTATTTTTCACCCTCCTTGGGGGGGCGGACTTCGCCGGAAATCGTGTCGCCGGTGCGCAGATTGAAACGGCGGATCTGCGAGGGGGAAATGTAGATGTCGTCCGGGCTGGGCAGATAGTTGTAATCCACCGCGCGCAGGAAACCGAATCCGTCCGGCAGAATTTCCAGGACGCCGGAGCCGGAGATGACTCCGTTTTGCTCCGCCTGGGTTTGCAGGATGGCAAAAATCAGATCCTGACGCCTCATGCCGCTGGCTCCGGGGACTTCCAGCTCCTTGGCCAGATGGTTGAGCTCGCTGATGGGCAGCCTCTTGATGTCTTCGATGTTCATAAATTTTTCCTTGTTGTAATGAATGACAGGCTCGATATTGAAGGGGTGAACGCGTGTGTCTGCATTAATTTTCCGGAAACAACCGAGGAGACTCGCAATCTTAAAGCAGGTACGGATTTAATATCGGCATGTTTGTTTGAATACTTGAATCGCTCCAACAGGCAGGGCTCGCAGAGCCTCTGACGAATTCGCCGTCACGCTATATGAAACATCGGCGGCTGTCAAGGGATTTTCTTGGTTGGGGCGAAGGAGGGATTTCCCGCGGAAAATCATGATAAGTTTTCTCTTGATTCCTGGGCCGCGCTGAACTAAATGAAATCAATAAATTTTTTTGACGAGAGGATTAATGAGACCATGAAAGAGGTGAACTCCCGGGAAGGGATGGAAAAGTCCAGGGATACCGGTCCCGGCGAAATTTGTCTGGAGGACCTGAGCCCGGATTTGAAGGCGGCCTGCGCGCGCGCCGGATGGACGAGCCTGGTGCCGGTGCAGGCCATGGCCATTCCTTTTTTGCTGGCCGATCGCGATGTCATGATTCAGTCGCGAACCGGCAGCGGCAAAACAGGCGCTTATCTGCTGCCGATTCTGCAGAAAATCGATATGCATAAAAACGCCGCCCAGGCGCTGGTCCTGGTTCCCACCCGCGAACTGGCCCTGCAGGTTTCCCGGGAAGCGCAGATGCTGAGCGAGGGGACCGAGCTCAGGACGGCGGTGGTTTACGGCGGCGTCGGCTACGGCCCGCAGCTCGACGCCTTCCGGTCAGGCGCTCAGCTGGTGGTCGGAACGCCGGGACGCATTCTCGATCACCTGCTCAAGAACACGCTGACGCTGGATCATCTGAAGATGCTGATTTTTGACGAAGCGGACCGGATGCTCTCCATGGGATTTTACCCGGACATGGTCAAAATCCGCAAATATATCCCGACGGGCAAAATAGCGAGCAGCATGTTTTCCGCCACGTTTCCGCCGCAGGTGATTCGCCTGGCCGGCCAGTTTTTGCGCGATCCCGAACTGCTGAGTTTAAGCGGCAATGAAGTGCATATCGCGGAAAGCCAGCACATTTATTACCTGGTGCCGGGGATGCGCAAGGAGCGTTCGCTGGTCAGGATTATTGAAATCGAAAATCCGGCCTCGGCCATTATCTTCTGCAACACGAAAGACACGGTCCATTACCTGTCCGTCGTCCTGAAACGCTTCGGGTACGACGCGGATGAGCTCAGTTCGGATTTGGCCCAAAGCGCGAGGGAAAAAGTGATGGCGCGCGTGCGGCGCGGCGCGCTGCGCTTTCTGGTGGCCACCGATGTGGCGGCGCGGGGCATTGACATTCCCGATTTGTCGCATGTGTTTCAGTACGAGCCGCCGGAAGATCCGGAGGCTTACATTCACCGCGCCGGCCGCACCGGGAGGATGGGATCCAGCGGCGTGGTCATTTCGCTCGTCGCGGAAATGGAAAAATTCAAGATCCAAAGCATTGCGCGTTTTTACAATATTTCCATGGAAGAACGTTCCCTGCCCGGCGATGAGGAACTGGAGCGGGTGGTGACCGAAAGGATCACCGCTCTTCTGGAGGCGCGCCTGCGCGGCCGCGACAACATCCAGATTGAGCGCATGCAGCGCTTTAAGCCGCTGGCGCGCAATCTGGCTCAGTCCGAAGATGAACTGGCCATCATCACGATGCTTCTCGACGATTACTATCAGCAGTCTCTGCATACGCCGCCCGCCCAACCTGCGGCGGATGACGCGGAGGAAGCAGGAACGGCCGGGCCAAAGCAGAAGCCGAAGCCCCAGCGCCCGAATAAAAGGCCGCGGTCACGAAACCGGAAAGAGAAAAAACAGCCGCAACAGCCGTAAGAGGTTGACTTTTCAGACGCCTTGATTTAATACGCAAAAGCATTCAAGGAAAAAACACAGGGGATTTGTGAGGCCATGAAGAAGAAGGATTTATTGAAAAAACCCGTTCGTCACATCGACATCACGAAGATCAACGCCGTGGAAATTATTAAAGGCATGAAGAAAATGTCCTTTTCCGCGCGCGATCTGGCCTCAGCCGCCGAACTTTACGACCGGATGCTCAAAGAGAAAAACTGCGCGGTCATTCTGACGCTGGCCGGCTCCACCAGCGCGGCGGGCTGCATGCAGGTGTATGTGGACCTGGTGAAAAACAATATGGTGGACGCCATTGTGGCGACCGGCGCGTCGATTGTGGATATGGATTTTTTTGAGGCGCTGGGCTTCAGGCATTATCAGGGTACGCCGTTTGTCGATGACAAGCTGCTGCGCAGCCTGTATATCGACCGCATCTATGACACGTTCATCAGCGAAGACGATTTGCAGCGCTGCGATAAAACCATCAAGAAAATCGCCGACCTGCTGGAACCCCGCCCTTATTCGTCCAGGGAATTCATCGCAGAAATGGGCAAATACCTGACCAAAAACGCCAAGAAGAAAAATTCTCTGGTGCAGGCGGCTTACGAAAACGACGTGCCGATTTTCTGCCCTGCGTTTTCGGACAGCTCCGCCGGTTTCGGCCTGGTGCTGCATCAGGTGGAGCGCCCGGGCAATCACCTGTCCATTGATTCCGTCAAAGACTTCCGGGAGCTGACCGAAATTAAAATTCAGGCCGGAACCACCGGGCTTTTGATGATCGGCGGCGGGGTCCCGAAAAACTTCGCCCAGGATACCGTCGTTTGCGCCGAGATTCTCGGGCATGACGTTGACATGCACAAATACGCCGTCCAGATTACCGTGGCGGATGTCCGCGACGGCGCCTGCTCCAGCTCCACGCTCAAGGAAGCCAATTCCTGGGGCAAGGTGGATTCCTCCTGCGAACAGATGGTTTACGCGGAAGCCACCACCGTTTTGCCTCTGCTGGCCAGCTACGCCTATCACAAGGGAAGCTGGAAAAAGCGCAAAAAACGGGCGCTGTCCCGGATTTTTGCCAAATGATATTTTTTGAGCAACAGAGCGCTGTGAAAAAGCTGTAGATTCTCATTCAAATAAACGGGCGTTTTTGGCCCGTCCTCCCACGTGCGTCAGTGCCGTTGTTAAAAAGGGCCGTCCCTTCAGGGAGCGGCCGCGTGTGACGTTCCACATTCCTTGCGGCACAAGGCAAATCTTTTTGCAGTATCGCGCCGTCGCAGTGGAAACGGTTTCTCATTACATTGTGCCGCGCGTGATCATGAACGAGCTTCCCACCAGCGGGGGGGGGATTTTTGAAACGTGAATTGAAAAAGATGATGACGGTTTAGGCCTCCACGGCAGACGGAAGCCCCCGTCGGGGGAACCCCCGATCAACGGGATTTCAGTCTTCCCGGCGGGCTTTCATCTGGCGCTTCGTGGCGTCGAGCTCCATCTTGCGCAGGCGCACGCTCTGCGGGGTGACTTCCACCAGTTCGTCCTCGGCGATGAACTCGATGGCCTGATCGAGCGACAGAATCCGCGGCGGCCGCAGGATCACGGTGGCGTCCGAGGTGGAGGCCCGCATGTTGGTGAGCTTCTTTTCCTTGACGATGTTGACGTTGAGATCCTGCGGACGGTTGCGCTCGCCCACGATCATGCCCGCGTAAACCTCCGCGCCGACGTCAATGATCATTTCGCCGCGGTCTTCCATGGCGTAGCTGGCATAGCCCGTTACGCGGCCGGCGCGGTCGGCCACCAGCACGCCCGTGTTGCGCTGGGGAATGGCGCCGAACCACGGCGCATAGTCTTCCAAAAGGGAATTCATCACGCCGCCGCCTTTCGTATCGGTCAGAAACTGGCCGCGAAATCCGATGAGGCCCCGCGAGGGAATCAGAAATTCCATGCTGACGCGGCCGCTGCCTTTGTTGACCAGGCTTTCCAGTCTTCCCTTGCGGATGGAAAGCTTTTCCGTAATCCGGCCCACGAACTCTTCGGGGATGTCCAGAAACAGACGCTCCACGGGTTCGAGAATTTTGCCGTCCTCTCTCCGGGTGATGACCTGCGGCTTGGATACGGTCATCTCGAACCCTTCGCGGCGCATGGTTTCAATCAGGACGGCCATCTGCAGTTCACCACGCCCGCACACTTCAAACGCGTCGGTGCGGTCCAGTTTTTTGATCCGGACCGCCACATTGCGCAGCGCTTCCTTTTCCAGCCTTTCCAGAAGATGGCGGGACGTCAGATATTTGCCTTCCCTGCCGGCAAAGGGCCCGTCGTTGACGTAAAAGATCATGGAAACGGTCGGTTCATCCACCATCAGCCGGGGAAGGGCCTGCGGGCGGTCGTCCGACGAGATGGTATCGCCGATGGTGACGTTGTCCACGCCGGCCAAAGCGAGAATGTCTCCCGACTCCGCGGACGTGACCGGTTTTCGGGTCAGCCCGTAAAACGTATAAAGCGCGGAGAATTTTATGCCGGGGACGATCCTGTCCTTGGCGCAAAGGCTGTAGAGCCTGTTCATTTCCATCCGTCCGGCCTGCAGGCGGCCAACGGCGATCTGGCCGACGTAGGGATCGTAATCCAGATTGGTCACCAGAAACTGCGGATTGGCGTCGTCGTCGCCCGCGGGAGCGGGGATGGATTCAAGAATCGTCTGCAAAAGCGGCTGCAGATCGGAGCTGTCGTCGCCCGGGGTTTTGTGGCTTACGCCGGTTTTGGCGTTGGTGTACAGAATCGGGAACTCAATCTGATGTTCTTCGGCGCCCAGATCGATAAAGAGATCATAGGTTTCGGAGATGACTTCCTCGATGCGCGCATCCGGCCGGTCGATCTTGTTGATGACGAGAATGATCGGCAGATGGCGGGCCAGCGCTTTTTTCAGGACGAAGCGCGTCTGGGGCAAGGGGCCTTCACTCGCGTCCACCAGCAGCATGGCGCCGTCCACCATGTTGAGGCTGCGTTCGACTTCGCCGCCGAAATCGGCATGTCCCGGCGTATCGACGATATTGATTTTGACGCCCCTGTATTCCACGGCCGTGTTTTTTGCCGCGATCGTGATGCCGCGCTCCTTTTCCAGGGCCATCGAGTCCATCACGCGGTCTTCCACCGCCTGATTGGAGCGGAAGATGCCGGTCTGCTTGAGCATGGCGTTGAGCAGCGTGGTCTTGCCGTGGTCAACATGCGCAATGATGGCAATATTTCTCAAGTTTTCTTTTTTCATCTCTCTGTTTCTTTTCCATTCTTCAGGATGTTTTTAGGCTTCCGGTGAAACGACTCGCGACCGATGGGAGATCCCTGAAAGGATGTCTTTTTACAAAACGGGCTCCCCCATAACAAAATATCGCTCATTAAACCAGCGATTTTTTTAGCAGGTTTCCCCCTGCCCATGTACCCGTCAGAAGGGTGTGTCTTCATGGGCGGTGGCAGCGGGGCTAAAGCCCCGCACTACATTTCATTATTTCCCCATGCGCTATTCTTTTCACTTTCCACTCGTCGTTCATCGCTTTTTACCATCCACTATTCACTATCCACTATCCCGGCCTTTACAAATCCCCATTGAATTACTATACTTTCGGGGTAGTCAAAAAAACGATTCCGAGAGGCGCAGGAAATGACCTACATCAAGATTAATTTCGGCGGTGGTTTTGAAGACGAATTTCAGAAAGCGGTGGACGAAGTTTTCCATCTGGTTCGCCCGGCCTTCAAAAATTATGAATGCATCTGGCGTCCCGGCGTTGATGTCTGCGAATCGGCGGACGAAGTGATTGTGCTGGCCGATATGGCTGGGCTGAACAAGGAAGAACTGCATATTGAAGTGAATCGTCTTACAATGAAAATTTCCGGCATTCGCAAAGCCATTCAGCTTTTGCAAAATGCCCGGTACCGCCAGGCGGAAATTCCGCACGGGTATTTCGAAAGAAGCGTTGCCCTGCCTGCGCCCGTGGACGCGCAGTCCTCCGTTGCCTCTTATGCAGACGGTATTTTGATGGTGCGGATGAAAAAGCTGCCGGTCAACAAGACGCATCGGATCTCGGTCATTTCGGAAACCTAGCCGCTTTCTGCCCGACAACAACAGGAGGTTACCATGACGGAACAGAACGTCCCTGAAAATAAAAATACATTCAATATCCCGGAAGTGATTCCCATCCTGCCGCTGCATAATGTAATGGTGTTTCCCAAAACGATGATTCCCCTGGAAGTGACGGGCAGCGCGTCGGTTCTGGTAGATGAAGCCATGACCAAAGACCGGCTGGTGGGGCTGATCATGGCCAAAAAGGAGCAGGAAAACATCCAGCCCTATGCCAGGGAAGACCTGCATGCGATGGGCACCTGCGCGGTCATTCTGAAGATGGCCAAGACGGCGGAAAACCGAACGCAGCTTCTTTTACAGGGGCTCAGCCGTTTCTCCGTGGAAGAAATCATAGAGGGGAAGCCGTATCAGCAGGCGCGCATCCGGCTGGTCGATGAAAAGGAAGTGAAGGATCTCGAAACCGAAGCGCTGATGGCGAACCTGCTGACGCTGTTTGACCGGATTCTGAAGCTTTCGCCGTTTCTGCCGCCGGAGTTCGGCCCGATGGCCAAGTCCATCAGCGAAGCGGGAACGCTGGCCGATCTGATTGCGTCTGTTATTAATGCGCCGGTGGAGGAGAAACAGAAAGTGCTGGACACGGCCGACGTCAAGCTGCGCCTGAAAGAACTTACCAAAATGGTGAATCACCAGATGGAAGTGCTGGAGCTGGGCAATAAGATTCAGACGAAGGTCAAGGACGACATCGACAAAAACCAGCGGGAATATTATTTGCGCCAGCAGCTCAAGGCCATCCGCCAGGAGCTGGGGGAAAGCGACGAAAATACGGTGGAGACGGACGAGTACCGCAAAAAAATTGAAGAGAAAAATCTGCCTGAGGAAGCCAAAAAAGAGGCGCTGCGCGAACTGGAGAGGCTTTCGCGCATGCATCCGTCTTCGGCGGAATACACGGTTTCCTCCACCTATCTCGACTGGATCACGACGCTGCCGTGGCATGAAGCCACGGCGGATAATCTGGATATCGTCGCGGCGCGCAAAATCCTGGATGAAGATCATTACGGACTGTCCAAACCGAAAAAGCGGATTATCGAGTATCTGGCCGTCCGCAAGCTGAAGCCGGATTCCAAGGGCCCGATCCTCTGTTTTGTGGGGCCTCCGGGCACCGGCAAAACCTCGCTGGGGCATTCCATCGCCCGGGCGCTGGGTCGCAAGTTCTGGCGCATCGCGCTGGGCGGCGTGCGCGACGAGGCGGAAATCCGCGGCCATCGCCGCACCTACATCGGCGCTCTGCCGGGCCGGATCATTCAGGGCCTGAGGCGCGCGGAATCGAACAATCCCGTGTTCATGCTCGATGAAATCGACAAGCTCGGCAGCGACTTCCGCGGCGATCCCTCTTCGGCGCTTCTGGAAGTGCTGGACCCGCAGCAGAACAACACGTTTACGGATCATTATCTGGATGTGCCGTTTGATCTGTCGAAGGTTCTGTTCATTGCCACGGCCAACATGCTGGACACGATTCCGCCGGCGCTCCTGGATCGTCTGGAAGTGATCGAACTGACCGGCTACACGCAGGAAGAGAAGGTGAAGATCGCCGAAAAATATCTCATTCCGCGTCAGCTTGCGGAAAACGGCCTGACCGCGTCGCAGTTCAAACTGACGGGCAAGGCGCTTTCCACGATCATCACCGGCTACACCCGGGAGGCGGGTGTGCGCAATCTGGAGCGCGAAATCGCCAATGCCTGCCGCGGTGTGGCGGCGCAGATTGCCGAAGGGAGCCTGAAGTCCAAAACCGTGACGGAAAAAGACGTGCACCGGTATCTGGGAGCCGTGCGCGTGCCCACCGACATCGATGCGCGCATTACCCGGCCCGGCATTGCCATTGGCCTGGCCTGGACGCCGGTGGGCGGAGACATGCTCTTCATCGAAGCGACCGCCATGAAGGGCAAAAAAGGCCTTACGCTGACCGGTCAGTTGGGCGACGTCATGAAGGAGTCCGTCGCGGCGGCGCTGAGCTTTCTGCGCACCAACGCCGAAGCGTTGGGCGTGAATCCCGACTTTTTCGAAGACCGCGACATCCACATCCATGTTCCGGCGGGCGCGACGCCCAAGGACGGCCCGTCGGCGGGCGTCACGATGCTGACGGCCCTGACCTCGCTTCTGACCAACCGCAAGGTGAGAAAGCAACTGGCGATGACCGGAGAGATCACGCTGCGCGGCGCGGTGCTGCCCGTGGGCGGCATCAAGGAAAAGGTACTTGCGGCCTATCGCGCGGGAATCAAAACCCTCATTCTGCCCGCGTGGAACCGGAAGGACCTCGATGATATTCCGGCCAATGTGCGGAAAAAGGTGAAATTCCATTTTGTGAGCGACATGATGGAAGTGCTGCGGCTTGCGCTGGAGCCGGCCAGAGAAAAAACGATGAAACAAAAGGCAGAGAAGAAAGCGGTAAAGCCCGGAAGCGCGAAACCGGCGGCGAAAGGGGACAAAAGCAGAACAAAAATTGCGCGCAAACCGGTTGCAAAAAAGAAATAAATCCGGATTTCGCAAGAGAGATATAAAAAAATCAAAGCGGTCCTTTCGATGAGTCCCGATGAATCGGGACGAAGAGAAATCTTCATCATCCTTGTTTGTTGAAGATTTCTCCCTTCGGTCGAAATGACAAAAAATTAAATTCAAACCATTACGATATCGCTATTGCGTAATCCGGGATAAACATTTCATCCGACGTCGTATTCTTTTCTGAGGGTTCTGTACCGGAGCCTGTTTTGCGGATTCAACAACGGCGGCATGGCGCTGGGGGCGGCCTCGGGAACCTGGAGCTGCCGGAGCGTATGAAGGGAAGCCTGTACGTTTGGCAGCCGATGCAGTTTTAAAAAGAAATAAGCCATGTTGACGAAGAGATCCCGGGGGAAGATGCCGCTGATCTTCTCGAATCCCAGGCTTTGAAATCCGTCGCGGATAATGGTGGCGCAGCTCTTGGTCAGGATATGAAAGTCCCGGTACTTGCCGGGCTCTTTCGGATCGGGCGGTGTGCTGCGGATTTTTTCGAGTTCGGTGAAAAAAAATCCGGAAAGCCTGCGCGTGTCGAGGCCGGAAATCCTCAGCACATGAATCGTCCGCATGAAAAGCCTGCCGAATTTGTCGTAGTAGGGCCTTTGGGGGTCTTCCGTATTGTCGCGTCCGCTCGCCGGATCCGGGGCGAACTCGCCCAGTGCCGGCCGGAAAAAATATTCTTCGGGACTCATGGCCTCGTTCTCGTTCATCCAATGCGAGAAGTTGAAGACTTTCCCATTTACCAGAACGGCCAGATGTCCCAGAAACGACAAGGGATATTTCACGAGCCGTTCATTGAAGTAGAGTTCAACAAGGGAGGTATTAGGAACAGGCGTGTCCGGCCACACGAGAATGACGGGTTTGCCTGTTTCATAATCGATTTGCGGCAGCCTGCGGGCGCAGACGCTCTTTCCGCTCCAGTGCGCCAGATACCCGCTCCAGATTTTTTCGCCTTCCAGGTGCCGGCTGCCGTTTTCTCCGGCTAAAAAAGACAGTTCGCCGATGTTGGTCAGCACACCCCTGTAAATGATGTCTTCCATGGCGGGGAGCTCCCTTGACGGCCTGTGCGGCGGGTTTTGATCAGAGAAAAAATTTTCCGGGATTGAAGAGGTTTTCCGGGTCGAGCAGCGCCTTCAGGCGCTTCATGAGCATCAAACTTGCTCCGTGCTCCGTTTCCATAAAACGGCTTTTGCCGATGCCGATGCCGTGTTCGCCCGTGCAGGTGCCTTCAAACTCCAGCGCCTTCATGACGATGCTGCGGGTGGCCTCTTCCACGCGCGCCCAGCGTTTTGCGTCCTGCGGATCGTCCATGACGTGGACATGGATATTGCCGTCACCGGCATGGCCGAAGAGGTAGGCCGTCAGGTCCCGCACCTCGTTTTTGCTGAAGTCCACCATTTCGCTGTAGCGCGAAAGCGGCACCGCCACGTCCATGATCAGGGGCGAAAGGCCCGTGTGATAGCGCTTGATGGATTCATAGGTCTGATGGCGGATTTCCCACAGGCGCGCCCTTTCTTCAGCGCCGATTCCCCGGTCGATGGAAAGAGCGCCGTTTTGCTGGCAGATTTCCTCCACGAAGGCCATTTCTTCCGCCAGCCCCTGGCGGCTGTATCCGGAAAATTCCATCAGCAGCGTGGGATTTTCTTCCAGCGTCAGGTCCCGGTCGGCGTTGAGCACGCGCACGACGTTGGCGTCCAGAAATTCCATGGCGGCGGGCGCAAGCCCTGCGCGCATGATCTGATATACCGTCGTGGTGGCGTTCAGGACGGTGGGGAAGGTGGCGCGCACGGCCATGAAATTCACCGGCAAACCGGCGAGCTTCAGCGTGGCTTCGGTGATGATGCCCAGTGTTCCTTCCGATCCGGTAAAGAGTGCGGGCAGGTTGTACCCCGACGAGCTTTTGCGCGCGCGGTTGCCCGCATGAATGACCTCGCCGTCGGGCAGCACGACGGTCAGGCGCATGACGTAATCCTTCGTCGCGCCGTAGCGGACCGAGCGGATGCCGCTGGCGTTGTTGCCGATCATGCCGCCGATGGTGGCCGCCGCTCCCGGATCCGGCGGAAAGAAGAGGCCGTCGCGGGCGAGCGTCTTGTTGAGCTCCTTGTAAATGACTCCGGCCTGAACATCCGCCTGAAAGTCTTCCGGACGGACGGCGATGATCCGGTTCATCTCATTGAAGTCCATGACCATGCCGCCGCGGACGGGAATGGGATTTCCTTCCAGGCTGGTGCCGGCGCCCCAGGCCGTGACCGGCACCCGCTTTCCCTTGGCCCAGCGGACCAGACGGCTCGCTTCCTCGGTGGTATGGGGCCACACGACGACGTCCGGAAGAGACGGCGCGTGAAAGGATTCGTCGTGGGAATGCAGATGGCGGACGGATTCGCCCGAGGAAACCCGGCGTTCGTCGAGGATGGCTTTCAGTTCACTGAAATCAGTCATTTCGGTCGTGTTTGGTTTGCGGAAAGTTTTCCGGCCTCGTCTTCGGCCTCTTCTTCAAATCGCCCCGTTTTGGCAGCCTGATTTGCAAAGTTCTCGATCGAGCCGCTGTAACGGGTGATGAAGGTTTCGATGAGGAAGTCAAAGGGCAGATCGTCAAAGGAGCCGCGGTCGTTGATGTATTCCATGTGCCGCCGTCCCTCCATGTCGAAGGGATGAAGCACCGCGTCGGATTGTCCGTCCCAGTCGAGCGGTTTGACCTTGAATTTTTCACAAAGCGACAGGTTGAAGGTCGGCGTCACTTTCAGCCAGCGGCCGTCCAGCAAAACGTCATTGTAGCCGTGATTGTAAAAAATGTCCGTCTTCATCACTTCTTTGAGGCGTTTGGTGGTCAGGTGATTGCGGACATCGGCCAGATGAATCCGGCAGGCAATGCCCTGCGACCGCAGCAGAGCGGCCAGCAGGACCGCTTTGGTCACGCAGTAACCGTACCCCTGGCGAAGGACAGTGGTCGCCCGGAACGCTTCGCGCCGGGGATCGATCCGGTAGGGGTCGTAGTAGATTCCGTCGCGAACCGCGAAGAAGAGTTTGACGGCCTTTTCCCGGGGCGTTGCCGCGTCTCCGACGGCGTTTTGCGCGAAAGCCCGGATCTCCGGGGCGTCCCGCTCGATAAATTCCGTGTGCGCTAAATACAGTTCGTTCATGTTCTGCCTTTTTCAGGGTTGCACCATGACCTTGACGGCGGTCGGATCCTGAAGCTGCGTCCGAAAAGCTTCCGCGGCCTGGCTTAAGGGAAAACGATGGGAGATGATTCCCCGGCTGCTCGCTTTGCCGCTTTTCAGCAATTCGATCACGGCCGGAAAGTTTCCGCCCAGACAGCCCACCAGGGTCAGGTTCTTGCTGATGACGGAAAGGGGCTGCCAGTGGAGCGCTTCTTCATAAATGCCGACCAGCAGAATCTTGCCGCCGCCGCGCGCCATGGCTACGGCCTGATCGAAAGTGGCCTGGTTGCCCGCGCATTCCACGACGGTATTGACGCCCAGTTGATCCGTTGCCTGCATGACGGCCTGCAGCGTGTCTTCGGCCGCTGCGTCGATGACCGGATCCGCGCCGCAGCGTTTTGCCGCAGCCAGACGCGATGGCCTCCGTCCGGCAGCCAGAACCTTTTCCACGCCCAGGGCCTTGAGGATCTGAACGGCGTAAAGTCCAATGACGCCCAGCCCGATCACCGCCACGATGTCCGCCGTTTTGGGCTGGCCGCGGTTGACGGAAAAGTAGGAAATGGAAAGAGGCTCGACCGACGCCGCATCTTCATAGGTCAATTCCTCCGGCAGGGGAAAGACACTGCGTCCCAGGGCCGCGAAGGGGACATGGACATACTCAGCCATCGCGCCGGGAAACTGATAGCCCAAAAGCGCCATGGCCGAGCAGCGGTGCGCCTTTCCCTGCTTGCACCAGAAGCATTGGCCGCACGGAGAAAAGCCGACGGCCGTGCAGCGCGTGCCGACGGCGATCCCCTGAACGTTTTTGCCGACTTCCACGATGTCGCCGCTGAATTCATGGCCGAAAATGGTTCCTTCGTGCCCGTCCTCTTTATACCAGTGAAGGTCGGAGCCGCATACGCCGCAGGAGTTGACTTTAACAATGACGCCGTGGGGAGCGCAGACGGGATCGGGGACCGTTTCGGTTCGAATATCCTTCGCGCCGCGCAGGACTGCTGCTTTCATGTTGCCCTCCGGAAATTTTAATTTTAGAAGTATATTTCAAAGAATGGTTTCCGTGTCAAGCCGTTAGAAAAAGGACGCAATCATTTTTTATGTAGTGCGTGCCTTCAGGCGCGCCATCAGCGGGGTTAAAACCCCGCACTACATTACAGGACGTCGCTAATCATCGCTTTACTGGTAGTGCGTGCCTTCAGGCGCGCATGTCGTTTGATGTTGATTATTTTTTCACTGTAGGGAACGGTCGCGACTGTTCCCCATGGCCTCGCTTCACGCGCTGCAAATCCGGTTGCGGCCGGTTTGCTTGGCCTGATACATGGCCTGATCGGCGCGGAAAAGGAGCTGTTCGGGGGTTTCCTGCGGCAGCAATTCGGCTGCGCCGATGCTGACGGTCGCGAAAATCTCCTTTTTCGGGTCGGGGCGGAAGGATATTTTTTCAAAACCGGCCCGGATGCGCTCGGCGGCCTCCATCGCGGCGTTCAGGTCGGCGTTGTGGAGGATGACGACGAATTCTTCTCCGCCATAGCGGCAAGCGATATCTTCTTCCCGCAGGGTCTGAATCAGCAGCCCGCCCAGGGCCGCCAGCACCTTGTTTCCTTCCGGATGTCCGTAGGTATCGTTGAAATCCTTGAAATGATCGACATCCAGCATCAGCAGGGATAATCGCGTGCCGCTGCGCCGCGCCGCCGCCGTTTTTTTCACCAGCGCCGGATTCAAGAAACGCCGGTTGAAAAGCCCCGTCAGTTCATCCGTGACGCTGATTGCCTCGAGATCCCGTTCCCGCTCGCGAAGCTGCTCTTCTTCCTCCTGCATAATGCGGATACGGTAGCCCAGTGCGAAAGACAGAAGGACAGCTTCGGCGGCGCTGCCGAAGATGACAATGTGCATGGTGAAGGTATTATTGGGGATCAGACCGTAAAATTTGAAAAAGAAGACGAAAGCGCACAGCAGAAAGACACCGAAGGCGATGAGGTAGAACAGGGCCGGCCGGAAACCGGAGCGCAAAGACGACAGGGCGGCCGTGAAAAGAACGACGGAAACCACCTGTCCCGAGAGGTAGGACAGCAAATTGCCAAGCCATAACTGTCTCAGCAAAACCAGCGCAATGATCGTCCCTATAAAAACCGCCAGGCCCTTGAGCAGTTTGTCGTGGCGGGGAGCCGTTTTCGGTGTGTTGAGAAAGACAATGCCGAAAGAAACGGCAAAAATCATCATCAGGGCTGCGAACACCGGGATGCCGGACATCAGAAATGCGCCCAGCGGCGGCCAGATATACTGGAAAAGTCCGACGAGAACGCACTGCCACAGCAGCAAAAAGCCGATATAGGTGATGTAGAAGAGATATTGACGGTCGCGGATAAACAGATACAGGGCCAGATTGTAGAGAATCATGGCGATCAGGATGCCGGCGAAAAATCCGACGATCAGAAAGAGGACAAAGCTCATTTTGCGAAAAGCGTCGATGGTATAAAGCGTCGCACGAAACTGCAGCGCATAGGGGGTGGCGACCCGGACGACCACCGGACGGGACGCATCCAGGTTGTCGGGCAGAACAAATGTCGGGTAGAGGAAGGGGAATTCCCGGCTTTTCTCTCCCTGCCGCCATCCTCCATGGAATTCAATGAGGTCTGGCTTGCCGTCCAGGATGACCGGAACATAGAGCGTGACGGCGCCCAGGGCGGCGTTGTCGAAAACCAGAAAGGAGCGGCGGCTGGCCAGCGCCGTTTCATCCCCGGAATCGGCGGGAGCGATGCGGCATTTAAACCACAGTGTTGCTCTTTTAAAGCTGAACTGAAAGGAATATTTCGTGTGGCGTTGAAAGGGTTGTCCGCTGCTGAGGATGTCCTGATACTGCAAGCGCCCGGAGTAATCGAGCAGATATTCGGACTGCGAAGCGATTTCGACGGCGGGCACGGCGCCGCCGACCCGGATGGGCGGCGCTTCCCCGGCCTGTGCGGTGATCGCCCACAGGAGGACGAGGCAAAGAATGAATGGACCGATTCGATGAAGTGTTCGCGGGTGCAGGATCATTTTCATTCCTCCTTTGATGCATCCCGAAACGCGGTTTTTTCAGATTCCGGAGTCAAACATGGACCACATTTTGTCGCGGTCGATGTCCGGGCGGTTGTCCCGGAGCCTGACGATTCCCTGTCCGGAAAGCTCCTGAAAAATGTTTCTGATTTGGGACGGCTCTTTTCGGGTCAGCCGGGAAATCTGCTCAATGTGCTCATCGACGGTGGCTTTGGGCTGATCGAGAATTTGCAGGAGGATGAGCATCTGCGTTCTCCGATGCGTGAATTCTTCCAGGGCCGCGTTGGAATTTTTCAGGCGTGAGGCGAATTCGCGCAGCATGGCCAGCGCGACCTCCCGGCTTTCACGAATCAGGTTCTGGAAGGTCCGGTCGTCAATCACGGCCAGGTGGCTGTTTTCGAGCGCTCGCGCCGTTGCGGTCCTTCGGACGTCAATGAGCGCCGCCATTTCACCGAAGTACTGCCCCGGCCCCATTTCCGCCAGCGTTTTTTTGACCCGGCCGTCGACGCGCTCCAGTCGGACGCGCCCCGAAATCACATAAAACATCTCGCTGCCGGCATCGTTCTCGTTAAAAACAACTTCGCCTGGGGCGTAAATACGCCCGAATTTCTGGAAGAGGCGCGCGTCCACCTTTAGAAGGGAATGATGAGGTTTGAGCAAGGCTCTTTCCAAAAGCAGCATGTCGCGCCGCTCAAAGGACGACATGATCTCCGCGCAAAACAGGAAGATCAGCGCCACGTAAAAAACCCAGATGACGAGGATCACAACGGTTTCCAGGGAGCCGAAAATGACATTATAGCGGGTGTAATTGGCTACGTACCAGGTAAAGAGCTGTTTGGCGATTTCCACGAAAAACGCGAAAATCGCGCTTCCGGCCAGGGCTACGGAGGGACGGATTTTCACCGTGGGGATGATCCGGTAAACGAATGCGACCAGAATCACGACCATCAGGTAGGGGACGATGTAGCGCAGGCCGATTTGCGCCGGCATGGTCAGGGAAAGCAAAAGGCCGTCGGCCGATGCCGTCGGTTCTTTCGCGAGCAGCGTGGCCATATAGGTGATCAGGATGCTTAAACCGCCGACGATCCAGGCAGCCGGGATCATGGCGATGGCCATTAGTTTGGAAACAAAATAATTTCGCTTGTGCCGGGATCGGAAAATGATGTTCAGCGCCGATTCGACGGCGTTGAAGATCGCGGCCGACAGCCAGACGAGGCCCAGGACGCCGATCCAGCCCAGCACCTTGCTCTTGCCCTCGATTTGCCCCACCTGCTGGAGGAGCGTTTCGGAAAAATAGGGATGAAATCCCTGAACGGCGCCGACGATGTCTGTCTGGAGGGTGGTGTTGGAGCTGAAGAACGACCCGGCGGCAATGAGGGTTAAAATAAAGAGCGGGATAGCGGACAGGATGGCGTAGAGCGCAACGGCCGCGGCCTGATTGGCGTCGCCGTTCAGGCTGAAATTGTTGACGGCGTCATACACGATGTCCCAGGCGCCGGCGGCCCGCATCTGCACCGATTCTTTGCGCGTCTTTCGAAGAGCCGCCCGGTCTTTTTCCCCTTCTGCCATGAATTTCCGCCTGACGCCGACGTATTTTGGGCGCATCTTACATCGGAATGAGCATCCGGTCAAAATGAATATTAAAAAGAATGCTGAACAGCAGACTGGAACAAGGGGTTGCAACCCTTTGTTCTCACCAGAGATGATTGTTGTGCGGTGCTTCAGCCCCTCTAAACCCGGCGCCGCTAACGCCACGCACCATCATCGGGCTGGAAGGTTGTAAATGTAGTGCGGACATTTATGTCCGCGAATGGCGGGGTTAAAACCCCGCACTACTTTTGGGCCTGTCCAATCCTGGCATTGCGCTGCTTCGGGGAATCGATCAGGCGGCAGGCGCCCAGGAAAGACTCCACTTCTTTAAAAACTTCCCGCGCGATGGGGCCGAGGACAATGCCATGCCGGTTAAACTCAATCCAGGCGAAGCGCTTCTGATGCGCGCCCAGGCGTTCATAGATGGCAGGCCCGCTTTTCGGGGCGACCTTGGGGTCCTGCCGACCCTGGAGGATCAGCGCCGGAATTTGAATGTCGGCCAGCCTCCGTCCGACGCTTCTCATCAGCTTTTTCACCTGCACGAAAGAGCTGACCGGGCAAAGGAGATAATTAATGTGGGGATTGTCCGCGTCGTTCTTCATGAACTTCACGGCCAGGCGATCCATGCCCAGATTGGCGCAGAGAAGATTGAACCCGTGCAGAAGCTCGGCAAACCTCGATGAAAAGCTTTTAAACCGAAGGGGTGCGCTGACGGCGATCACCGCCTCGAAATCACGAGGTTTGAGGATGGCGGATTGCAGCGCGAGGCCGGCGCCGGTGGAAAAACCGGCCACCAGGATTTTGGCGCAGCAGGTTTTCAGAAGGGCGTGGCCGCGGTCAACCGAAGACAGCCAGTCGTTCGCGTTGCGCGTCGAAAGATCTCCGGAGGATGTTCCGTGACCCGACAATCGGGGCGCGTAAACGGTCAGGCCCCTGGCGTGCAGAAATTCCGCCCACTCGCGGACTTCCGCCGGCGCCGCCATCAATCCGTGAATGAGCAGGACGCCGGTGTCGGATTCAGGCGCTATGAGCAGGAAAGGCATCCCGACCTCGGGAGGCTTGCTCTCACCCGCCTTATAATTTTTTTCGTAATCCTGAAGAAATAATTTCAGTTCCTCCGCCAGAAGCAGATTCGTTGCAGGGCCGGGTGGTGCGGGCGGGGAAGACGCACTCATGATCAAACGCCCGGATGGGAATAGACGCCGTAGATCATGGCGTAATGAAGGATGCCGCCGATCAGGACCATGATGTGAAAGAGTTCATGGAAACTGAAAATTCCCGGAATCATCCGGGGCTTTTTGACGGCGTAAATAATGGCGCCGATCGTAAAGGAAACGCCGCCCGACACCAGGAGAATCGCCTGGGAAGAGGACATATTGGCCAGCATCTGCTTGAGGGTGAAGAGCGCCGACCATCCCATGAACAAATAGATGACGGCATACAGTTTTCGGGGCGCCCCCGGGAAAAAAATCTGTGAAATCAGTCCGACGCCCACCAGACTCCACTGAAAGGCAATCATCATCCACTTGTAGGCGCCGTCGAGACAAAAATAACAAATCGGTGTAAAGGTCCCGGCAATCATGAAAAAAATGGCCAGCCGGTCCATCTTCCTCCAGAAGGACAGCTCATTTTCTTCCTTTTTAAAGGCATGGTAGAGCGTGCTGGCGGAAAAAAGAAAAACGACGGATATTCCGTAAATCAGCGCGGTGACAAGCCCGGAGGCCGAATCGCTGGCGGCAATGGCCAGATAGACGGTTCCGATAATGGCGGCAACCGCTCCGGCAAAGTGTGAATAAAAATTAAACAGCTCCTGTGTTTTGACTTTCATAACTCTCTCCCTGAAAGAGACAACTTGCTCTTTTCGCGCAAAACTTGTTCACAAATTTCTTTAAAAAGCGAGGATAAAATATGGCGGAAGGGCGGACGGATGCGGAGGTGGAAAGCGAAAAGGACACAAAGTATATTGCAAAGACGGGTTTCCTGGGTTATGTAATCCGCCATGCACAGGATATTGAATTTCATGATGATGCTTCTGGCGGTGACAATGATCGCCGCATGTGAGAGGTCGCCGCAGGCCGGGAACGCCGGTTCCAAAGGGGACAAGCCGCCCGCCTATGGCGATATTCTGGTGC
>ERZ724523.401-NODE-401-length-25422-cov-6.537588_pt1 | contig 25422 bp, 19 predicted proteins | sample MGYA00376056_ERZ724523 | MGnify/ENA primary metagenome ERZ724523 (study PRJEB28724, sample SAMN07190888) | wastewater metagenome | isolation source: influent of sewage treatment plant in Hong Hong | place: USA: Christiansburg, Virginia | collected 2016-03-01 ... | reverse complement strand
CCTTCGCGGTGGCCATCTCAGTGGTTTGGGGTCACCAGCGGACAGGCCCTGGCCGGCACGATCGGGCCGCTCATCGAGGTGCCGGTGCTCGTCGCCCTGGATACCTGAGCGCAGCCATGAGCGGGTGCGGGGCCGGACGCCAACGGTTGTTTCGAAGGACCACACCAGGATTGGCCTGACTGGTTGGTCATGATTCTTCGTCCTCAGCATGTTCGTCGAGCCACGCTTCGCCGGCACGGTAGGCCGCTTCGGAGGAATGTCCGACAATGGCGTCGGCCTCGAATACCGTGACCTTGTTTTTGAGGTCGATCCGACCCGAGCGTTCCAAGGTCGCCAACACGGGGCCGCTGACGCCGCTCAAAAACAGATGACCGCCGGCAGCGGCAACACGATCCGCGTAGCCCGCCACCACCACGAGCGCGGTCGATCCGAAGGTGGACCGACCTCGCAGGCGCACAATGACCACCGGGGTGTCCGCCCCGGTGGGATCGGGCAGGTGCCTCTCGATCGTTCGTGAACCGGCGTACAACATGGAGCCGTACACGTCGAGCAGCACCACACCACGGCTTTCGAGGTGGCCGGGCACCGCAGCCTCTTCAAAGTGGCCGTCCTCCAATGGCACCAGACGCACCACCTTGAGGTCCATCAGTTCGGTGTTGAGCTGAAGGAGCAACGAGAGCGTCACGCCAATACCCACCGCGGCCGCGATCGGAAGCCACAGGGTGGCCACAAAGGTACTGACCAGGGCGATCTGCGAGCTGGGACCGGCCTGCCACACCGTGATGACACGCCCCCAACGAAGCGCACCGTACGCAGCCACGATGAGGACCGCTGCCAGGGTCGTCATCGGCACGACCTTCACCAGGCTGGAGAACAGCGCCAGGATGATCAGCATCCACACGCCGGCCGCCACGGACGCCCACCTTCCGACGGCGCCTGCGCTGCGGTTGAGGGCGGTCTGGCCGACGGAGCCACCGACGGGCTGCCCCCGGTAGAGTCCGGCGGCCAGGTTGCCGGCGCCCTGTGCGATGAAATCTCGATTCGGATCGGCCGCTGTGCCGTCGGGGTTGGGTGCCGACTCGCTCACCCCCGCTCCCTGCACCAGAACGATTGCGGCCACCGCAAAGGCGCCGGCCACCACGTCGAGCGAGAACGCGCTCAACGATGGGAGGTGCGGCAACGGCAAACCCGCCGGGATTTCGCCGACGTCGCCGACGCGCACCACGCCTGCTGTGCCGAGGATCTGAAGCGCGATCGTCGGCACAGCCAGGGCCACGATCGACGCATACGACGCCACCGGGCCCCGGCGGAGTGCGAGCAGGATGGCGATGGCCACCAGCCCGGTCACCAGCGTGGGCCAGTCGAACAGGCCGGGATGGGTGACGACGTGGATGGCCCGGCGAAGCGCCACGCCCCCCTCGGAGGGCACGCCGGTGAGGTAGTTGAGCTGGGAAAAGAGAATGTTGACGGCAACGCCGGTGAGAAACCCGGTCATCACCGAGTGGGAGACAAAGCGGGTGTAGCGACCGAGCCGGAGGAGGCCCGCGGCGACCATGATCGCCCCTGCCAGGAGCGTCAGAAGAAACAGCGCTTCGGTGCGCTTCGTCGGGTCAACCGGTGCCAAGCTCGACCCCGCTGCCAACGCCGCTGCACTCGTGGTGGTGACCACCATCAGCCGCGTGCTGCTGGTCATCCCCCCGGCAATCGGAGCGACGAGGCTGGCGTACAGCCCATGCACCGGGTTCACACCAGCGAGCACGCTGGCGGCCATACCGTCGGGCACGCCGCCGATCGCAACCGGCAGTCCGGCGACGGCGTCGGTTCGCAGCGCACCACGGTCGGACGGCCGAATCGACGACCACCACCGCTTCACCGCCAGACGAGGCGCGGGCCGCCCGCCCTCGGTCATCAGCCGACCCACATCGATTGGTACCGGCGAGGAACGACGTCAGTGCCCATATCCACGAAGCTAACCATCGACAGCCATCAAGTCGACGGTGTCGCTACCGGCGCTCCCTTGGCCGCCTCCAGCGGGAGCAGGATCGCTCCGATCAGAAAGCAGACTGCTCCGAGACAGGTGCCGAGGTTGACGAGCGCAATGTTGGCAGGTTGCCCAGACGTCAGATAGCGCGCTGCGATCGCCGAGACACCGAATGCCACCGAGCCCCCCAGGTTGATCGCAGCGATCCGCCATCCGACCGAGCCGTCCGGGCGTGGTCGGGCCCCTGCGTTCGCCTCGAGGAAGGCCAGCCAGGAAGCCACCAGAAAGCACGCCGAACCCAAAAGGTCCGGAGCCCAGATCAGGCGGCGGGCCTGCTCGAGGCCTTGGTTGCTCTGTGTGGCGGCGAACGTACTGAGGTTAAAGAACAACGTTCCACCGAGCTGGATGGCGGCAGCCCACCAGCCCAGGTCGCCGGGGGAAGCGCCAAGTAGTCGTTGGCGGAGTGGACGCTTCGTGGCGCCCGCCCCGATGCTGGATGGCGCTGCCCGGCTCTCGTCGTACTGGATGATCGAGGCGGTGGTGAAGAGCACCGAGCCGCCGAAAAAGGTGGCGGACACGACCGAGGAGGCGACCGCATTGAAAAACAGCGGTATCGATCCAAACGCAAAGCAGATCGAACCACCCGCGAACAGCCCGGCCATCCACCAACACGACGGCGACGGCCGCCGAGCGCGACGGCCTGTGGAAGCCTCATCCCCGCCAAGACCGAGACGCTTGCGGTGGGCCCGAGAGCGCCACTCCACCAGGCGCCCATCGGGCCGCCGCAAGTGCGCCCTGGTAATAAACGGCCCGGCGTGCCTGGTGTCGACCACCGCCCAACCGTCGGGAAGGTGCGGCAAACCCCACTTGGCACGTTCCGGCCGGTCTTCAGGGGCAGTGGCCAAGCCACTTCCCTGGTCCGGCCGCCCGATCATGCAAGGATTTTAGCCTTGCCCGCAGCAAACTCGGCTTCGCTGATCGTGCCTTGGTCACGGAGGGCGGCCAGTTGGCTGATCTGGTCGGCATGGCTGGTGGTGCCGGCCGCATCTTTCACGTACGCGCGCGCTGCCGCATCCTGGGCCTGAGCCTCGGCGAGCCTCCGCTGGCTCATCTCGTCTCCGTGGGCCAGGACGTAGATCAACACCCCGAGGAACGGGATCAGGATGACGACGACCAGCCAGATCGCCTTGGAGAAGCCTCGCATCTCATGGTTGCGGAAGATGTCGGCGACGACACTGAACAGCAACATGAACCAAGCGAAGATGAGGTAGATCCAGAGCAGTGTCCAGAAGATGGAAAGAAGGGGATAATCGTAGGCAAACATGGTTCCATACTGAGCCCGAGCTACGACCTGGTCATCACCCCGATCGGGTGATCAGTCAGCCGATGCGGCTGGGCACGACTGGGCTGCGACCTGGGGCGCCGAACTCTCCATGAAGGTCGTCGTCTGCTCGATCAGCCTGGGCGTCACCGACCCGCCGCCGCCCGAGTAGGGCCGGCTCAGCGAGACCACCAGCAGGATCAGGACCGCTGTGAAGATCGCCGACGAACCGACGAGCAACGATTGGGTTGCCGGGGTGGCCGACAGGGTCACCATGAAGATCAGCACCACGACGAACGCTGCGCCGACGAACAGCAGCAACCAGAGCATGGTCGGCACCGTGGTCTCCGCTGCCACCAGCCTGGTTTCCCGTGCGGTCGAGATGCTGCCGACCTGCGAGGCCATGTTGGTTGCGGCGGCCGAGTTGAGGGCACCCGTGGTCGCTGTGTCGCCTTGGCCCAGCGACGCGACGAGATCGCTGAACGTCTGGTCGACCTGCGCCGCCCCAACACCGTCGTCCCGCATCGAAGGCCAGTCATATTCCGACACGCTGCGCGCGTAACAGATCAACGCACCCTGAATGCCCTCCGAAGCGCCGGGAAAGAGTTTGGCCTCCTCGAATGCAGTGCCGATCGACGTCGCCTCGTCCCCGACGGCGGAGCGTGCTGCGGCGAACTGCCCGAACAGGAACAGGATTGAAAAACCGACGACCACGCCGAACGCAGTCGAGACGTAGGACAGCGTTGCGGCCCACGGTCCCGCTTCGACGTTCTCGACACGCGGAAAGACCCGCCGGACCGCAAAGCCCAGCCCACCGACGACAAGCCCGGCGACGAGCAGATACAGCAGGTTGGTTTGAAAGGGGGTCATCGCTACTCCTTATCAGGGTCAACCCCCAGGCCGGCGATCGGCCGGCCAGGGGGTCGACGCGCTGGTTCTCACCTATTGCTGAGCCATCGCTATGCGATGGCGATCCTCCGGATCGATGAGGTGGTCGTGGGTGTCCGACCCCAGGTCGATCTGCACCCAGTGGATCTTTCCGGAGAACTTGCTGCTCACCAGGTCATATTCCGACCCCACCGGAGTGCCCGACTCGTAGCCGATGTCGGTGGTCTCGTCGGCCGAGAAGACCATCGGCTGGGTGCCGCCGATCCGACCTGTGCCGATGGCGTCGCCGTCGCAGTACAGGGTGACGTCGCCGCCCTTGCCGAGGCCGCCACCGTCGTAGGCGAACTCCGCACGAACCTGGTGGGTTCCCTCGGGGACCGCGCTGTCGGAGGTGGCGATGAACTCCTCGATGCCGAGCACGTTGTAGACGAACTTCAGCAGGCCGTCCTTGGCATACACCGCCCAGCCACCGAACCGTCCGCCCTGGGCGATGATCACGCCGTCGATCCCGGCGGCGGGCACGTCGACCTCGGCGGTGACCGAAAACGACTTGTTCTTGATGCTGACCACGCTGTTCTCGGAGAGTCGCCCCATGCCCGGGTAGAACTTCTGGGTGTCACCATGCACCAGCGTCGGCCGACCGGCCATCTTGGGCTCGAGCCGCTCGGCGGTGCGGTCGTCCATCGGCAACACGTTGAACTTCGTCGCCTCGATGAGCCACTTCCGCTGCAGCTTGGCGAGCAGCTCTGGGTGTTCCTTGCTCAGGTCGACGGCCTGGCTGTAGTCGGACGTGGAGTCGTACAGCTCCCACACGTCGTCGTCGAACGCCGGCATGTCGCCGCCAACCATGATCCACGGCGTCTTGTGCTTGGTGACGGCGCTCCAGCCCTGGTCGTAGATCCCCCGGTTGCCGAACATCTCGAAGTACTGGAGGTCGTGGCGTTCCGGCGAGGCCTCCTCGTTGAAGGTGTAGAGCATGCTCGTGCCCTCGATCGGGCTCTGCTGCACGCCGTTGACCATCGTCGGTTCGGGAAGCCCGGCGGCCTCGAGAATGGTGGGGGCCACGTCGATGCAGTGCGTGAACTGGGTGCGCAGCCCGCCCTTCTCCTCGATGCCGTCGGGCCAGTGGACGATGGTGCCGTTGCGGGTGCCACCCCAGTGCGAGGCCACCTGCTTGGTCCACTGGAACGGCGTGCACATCGCCCATGCCCAGCCGACCGAGTAATGGTTGTAGGCGCTGGGCGTCCCGAACTCGTCCATCTTCGACGCCAGAAACTCGGGCGTCTCGAGCGCCGCCATGCCGTTGAAGTTGGCCATCTCGTTGAAGGCACCGTTCATCGTGCCCTCGGCCGAGGCGCCGTTGTCGCCGACGATGTAGTAGATGATCGTGTTGTCGAGCACCCCAAGCTCATCGATCGCATCGATCACCCGGCCGACGTGATGGTCGGTGTGCTCGAGGAAGCCGGCGTACACCTCCATCTGGCGGGCGAGGATCGGCTTCATCTCCTCGGGCATGTCATCCCAGCTGGTGATCTCGTCGGGACGGGGGGTGAGCTGGGCATCGGCCGGGATGATCCCGAGGTCCTTCTGGCGGGCAAAGGTCGCCTCCCGCAGCGCGTCCCAACCGTCGTCGAACTGCCCGGCGTACTTCTCGGGCCACTCCTCGGGCACGTGGTGGGGGGCGTGGGTGGCGCCGGGGGCGAAGTAGGCAAAGAACGGGCGGTCCGGCATCAGGGACTTCTGCTGGCGGATCCAGTTGACCGCATGGTCGGCCAGATCCTCGGTGAGGTGGTAGCCCTCCTCGGGTGTCGCCGGTGGCTCAACCGGGGTGGTGCCGTTGTACAGCGCGGGGTCCCACTGGTTGTTCTCGCCGCCGATGAAGCCGTAGAACGTCTCGAACCCACCGCCGGCGGACGGCCAGGCGTCGAAGGGACCGAGCGGCGAGGACTGCCACACCGGCACCTCGTGGCATTTGCCGAACTGGGCGGTCGAGTAGCCGTTGAGCTTCAACGTCATCGCCAGCGGCGCCTTGGTGTTGGGCCGCACCGAACTGTTGCCCGGCGCAGAGGTGGCGGTTTCGGTGATCGAGCCCATCGCGACGGAATGGTGGTTGCGGCCGCTGAGCATCGCGGCGCGGGTCGGCGCACACAGTGCGGTTGTGTGAAAGCGGTTGTAGCTCAGGCCACCGGCGGCCAGCTTCTCGGCGTTCGGGGTGGCGCACGGCCCACCGAAGGCGGTGGACGCGCCAAACCCGACGTCGTCGAGCAACACGATCAGGACGTTGGGCGCACCTTCGGGTGGCAGCAACGGCTCGATCGGCGGAAAGTTCGTTTCCGGGTCCTTGGCGTCATAGGTGGTGTGCCCAAACTTGGGGCGGTCCGGGATCGGCAGCATCGAGCGGGCATGCGTGTCGGGTCTATTCGCCATGGCAAATCTCCAAATTCAGGTCCGGTCGGGAAGGTGGATCGTCCCGATACACAACGAGGTTCTGAAGTTAGTAGGACCGGATACCGACCAGCATCACCCACTCCGTACGATTCTGATCCGACCCCCACTGGCCCAGGTGTGGGTGAAGCCGGAGGCGGCCCGCTTCCCAATGTTGACGAGACACCGATCGAAGCGGCGATATATTGGCGCACCCATGGATACGAGCAGGGCCGCTGGCCGTCCAGCCAACTACTCATCATGGCGGGCCCGGCCTTCCGACGCGGAGCGTCCGCCAAGAGGTGAGAGTATTGAGCTGTGATTGACCTGGTTGCCGTTCGCGATCCAGCCCGCTTTACCGGGCCGCCCACGCGACTCCTCACACCCACGTCCGGGTCGGAGATCATCGAACGGACCCGCCTCGACGATCAGTATCGGGCCGCAACCGGTGGAGTCGTTCGCGTCCTGGCCCCAGGCGGTTACGGGAAGTCCACCCTCGTCGCACGATGGGCTCAGCACGACGAGCGCGTCGTCCGTTGGATCGACCTCGAACCCATCGACAACGACCCCCTGGTGTTTGGCCATTCCCTCAACCAGGCGTTGTCCGACCTGGACCCGACCGACCTGGACCCGACCGGGCCCAACGCGCCGGCAGGCCACGACACAGCGCGTCTTCTCGGAGGGTGCACCAACCCGTTCGTCCTGGTTCTTGACGACATCCATCATCTTGAGGGAGAGGCATCGCTCACGCTCCTCAATTCACTCATCGAGCACCTCCCTCCGGCGTCGACGCTGGTCATCGTGGGGCGGGCCCATCACCGGTCCGCGTCCGTCGCCCGCTTTCGACTCGATCCAGGCGTGATCGATGTGGGTGCCGACGCGTTGGCGTTCGACCTGGCCGAAACCGAACAGATGCTGAAGTCGATGGGCGTCGAGTCGAACATCGACGACCTCACCGACCTCGCCGACCAGTTCGAAGGTTGGCCTGCCGGACTTCGTCTGGCCGGCATGGCCGTCTCAAACGGACGTCACGGCTTGGACAGCCCGCTCGATCAGCTGGGGAGCCTCGATCACATCACCGGGTACATCACCGAAGAGTGGTTCGGGGCCCTGGATGCCGACGATCAACGGCTCCTGATGTGTCTCGGGTGCCTCGGACGCTTCTCTGGCGAGTCATGCGCAGCCATTCTTGGCCTCGCAGATGCGTCGTCGACGCTGCACCGACTGTGCCGCGAACAGTTGGTGCTCTTCGCAATGGATCAACGAGGGGAATGGTATCGGCTCCATCCGCTCCTCCAGCGCTGGCTCTGCGTCCGGCTCCGAAGCCAGGACCTCGCCCTGTGGAGCAAGATCCACGAGACCGCCGCCCGCTGGTGGGAGTAACGAGGCGATGTCGATCTTGCAATCGAATACGCTGTGGCCGGCGAGCATCTTGAACTGTGCGAGCAGCTGATCGCCACCCACACCCCGCTCTACGCAGTGCGCGGTATGCACACCACGGTGCAGCGTTGGCTCACCCACCTCGGCGCCGACAGGATTCGCGCATCGCCTCACATGTGCATCGTCGCGGCGGTGATCGCCATCGACGTCGGCGATGGCGAGGCGGCGCTGAACTGGTCACGTTTGGCCTGGCGTGAGGTTGACCGCGCTGACGACGCGGCGGTTCGGTTGGGTGACCAGTTCGTCCTGCAGGCGGAGGCACTTCAGGCTGCACTCGAACCACGTCCAGCTGCTGATCTCATCTCGGTGGGTGCCCATGCCTTCGCCCTCCTCCCCGGCGGCCCATGGCGAGCATTCGCAGGCCTTGCACTGGGCGTCAACCGATACCTCTCCGGCGATGCGGGCGCGATCGACACCCTGAACGAGGCGCTGTTCGAGAACGAGGTCGGCGACTGGTCGATCATGAACGCCGGTGCCGCCGCGGCCTTGGCGATCGTGCTCGATCTCGAAGGCCGCCAGGATGAGGCCGCCGGGCTCTGCACACGTGCGCTTCGACTCCTCGACACCAGGCGCGGCGAAACGTATCCGGCAACGGGGCTCACCATGGCGATCGCCTCGCTCATCGAATCGCGACGCGGGCGTCATCAACTGGCATCCGAACACCTGTTGGCCAGCCGCCGGCGCCTCGACATGCTCGAGAGCTGCGCCCCGTGGTACCGGATCCTCGGACTCGTCACGCTCATCCGCACCTGCCTGCTGCTCGACGATGCCCAAACTGCGGGGGATCTGCTCCGACAGCTTGATCTGAGCATGGCGATCCAAGACGACACCACCCCGTTTGCGGCCCGGACCGGCGAGCTTCGCCATCAGGCGCAGGCAGCCACCCGGCTGCTGTCGGGGCGGTCTTGGTCGTTGACCGCGGCCGAACTGCGGGTCGTCCAATTCCTGCCGACCAACCTCAGCCTCGCCGAAATCGCAACTCGGCTATTCGTGTCGCGCAACACCGTGAAAAGCCACGCGGCCGCCATCTACCGAAAGCTCGGCGCCACGTCGAGAAGCAATGCGGTGCTGCTGGCCCGAAGCGCCGGACTGATTGAGGAACGTCCCGCTGCCACCCACGCCGCAGCGCTGAACTCACGGTTGGTTTCAGGCCCACCACAAGGAGGGCAGCGTGTTCAGACCAAACGGTAGCAACGGGCCAAATCGTCTGGTCACCGCGCGCTCCCGGCGGGGGAGGCTCGTGGCTCAGATCAGCGATGCCGCACCTGCGGGGTGGCATCCCGAACCGCAACGGCAGACGCTCGAAGCCAATGGCGGTGCCACGGCGCAACACACGCGCCTCAATGCGGTTGTATTCCGCTAAGGCGGGCGGGGCACGGGAACGCTCGGCCTCAGACCTGGCGCTCCTGCTCTTCACGCTGGCGCCCACCCTCTTGTTGGGGCTGATCGCCGTGCCGGAGTCCGGATTCGAGCGTGCGGTTTCCGCGTTCGTCGCTGCGGTCCCGCGGGGGCTGGACATCATCTGGCGCCTCGGGATCGCCGGACTTGGGCTGTGGGTGGTGACGGTGCTCATCGGTGCTGCGTTGCTTCGCCGATGGGGGGTGTTGGTCGAGATCGGACTGAGCATGATCGTTGGCCTTGGCTTTGCAATGATCGCGTCGCTGCGGGTCAACCGCAGCTGGCCCAGCGTCGACCAGATCGTCACCGGCGGCGCCCACGGCGCGGTCCCTCTCGCACTGCTGGCGGTCGCCGCATCGCTGTCCTCAGCGGCGGGACCTCACCTCACCAAACCTGCGCGCATCGGTGGTCGGTGGAGCATCTTCGTTGGCGCCGCCTCCGCCGTCCTCCTCGGCCTCACCACACCGGCCGGCGGGTTGATCAGCGTGCTTCTGGGCGTCGCTGCGGCGGCATCGGCCCACCTTGGCCTCGGGACATCGACCGGCCGTCCCACCGTCGAGGAAGCAACGGCCGCGCTACGGGCACTCGGGCTGGAGGTCACCGCACTCACCAGTTCACCACGCCAATCCTCGGGAATCGTGGAGATGAACGGCGTCGGGGCGGACCGCGAGCCGATGCGGGTCAAGGTGTACGGGCGGGACGCGCGGGACGCCCAGTTGCTCAATGCCATGTGGCGCCGAGCCTGGTACAGCAACGACACGTCCTTCTCGGGCAGCCGCGAACGACAGGTTGAGCACGAGGCCTTTATCACCCTGCTCGCCGCAGCCTCGGAAGCGGGGGTCCCAGACGTGGTTGCCGCAGGTATGACCGTGCAGAGGGACGCCATCATTGCCCTGCGGGGGGCCGGGCGCCCGTTGACCAACCTCGTGTCCCTTGATGCCACACAGGTCGTTCCGCAGCTCTGGGAGTTGATCCACCAACTCCACAACGCCCGCATCGTCCATGGCGATTTGAGTCTTGATTCGTTTGGTTCCGTCGACGGCACGGTCGTTTTGGCCGAGCTGGCGCCCGCCACGATGTCGATCAGCGACGACGAGCGCACCACCGACCTGGCCCAGCTGAGCTGCATCACCGCGGCGCTGGTCGGGGTCGACGCAGCAGTGGGCATCGTCACCGAGCAGCTTGGACCGGCGGGCATCGAGGCGGTTCTGCCATACCTGCAGGTCCCGGCGCTCAGCCGGGAGTCACGGAGAAGCATCAAGACCGCCGATATCGATCTGGGACAATTCCGAACGGCGTTGGCCGGCGCTGCCGAAGTGGAGCCGCCCGAGTCCGCCAAGCTCCGACGGGTGTCGCCCAAGTCGATCGCAACGGTAGGGCTCATCGCCTTCGTCGCCTTCTCCCTCATCAGCACCTTCGGCAACATCGATCTGGCCGAGCTCGCCGACCTGCTCGCCGACATGTCGCCCGGCTGGGCATTCGCCGCCCTGTGCGTCGCCCAACTCGTGTACGTCCCCCAGGCGATCGCGATCAGGGGGGCCTCACCAAAGGAGGTCTCCCTCGGACCGTTGACCATGCTGCAGGCATCCGTGGCGTTCATCGCCTTGGCGGTCCCTTCGACCGCGGGGCGCCTTGCGTTAAACGTGCGGTTCTTTCAGCGCCAAGGCATGACCGCGCCGACTGCGCTGTCGGTGGGGGCGATCGACGGGTTCAGCGGATTTCTCGTCCAGATCACCGTGTTGCTGCTGACCCTGGTCGTGGGCGTCGGCCAGGTGGACCTCACGCTCGACATCTCGGGCTCCTCCAAGCTGGGTTGGATCCCCATTGCCCTCGGGGTGGTGGCGGTTTGCATCGTTGTGGCGGTCGTGGTTGCCGTTGCGGTGCCACAGCTCCGCACCCGCATCGCAGATCGCGTCCGGCCCGTCGTGGCCGACGCTCGTTTGACGCTCAGCTCGCTCCAATCGCCGGCAAAGCTCGCACAGCTGTTTGGCGGCAACCTCCTCAGCGAACTCATCCTGGCTGCAGCACTCGGCCTCTCACTGGGTGCGTTTGGAGCATCGGCGAACCTGGCGACGCTGCTGGTGATCTCCATCGGCGCAGCGCTCTTCGGCGGATTCATGCCGGTTCCAGGCGGCATCGGGGTGATGGAGGCGGCGCTGGCAACAGGCCTGGCCGCCACCGGTATCGATGCGTCGACCGCAATGGCGACCGCCTTGTTGTTCCGAGCGACGACCTATTACCTGCCACCGTTGTGGGGCTGGATGGCCATGCGATGGCTACAACGCAACAGTTTTCTGTAGGCACTGCACCTCCCTCTACTGCAACTCGGTCTTGATTTTAGATATCTTGATCGGGTGAGCAACCGAGATCCTTCAACCCAGGATTCGCTGGCCGCGGTCAGCGCCTTGGGCGAACCCAACCGGCGGGCGTTGTACGACTACGTCGTTGCAGCCGGTGACTGGGTCGGCCGTGACCAGGCTGCCGACGCCACCGAGCTGCAACGCGGGGTAACCGCCCACCACCTCGACCGCCTTGCCGCAGACGGTCTCCTTGAGGTCGACTTTCAACGGCTGAGCGGACGCTCCGGGCCCGGCGCCGGTCGACCCGCAAAGGTGTACCGACGCGCCACGTACGACATCCAGGTGACACTCCCCCCAAGGGACTATCAACTCGCCGGAGCACTCCTCGCCGACGCCGTGGCGCTCGCACAATCAAATGGCATCGCGGTGGAGGTCGCGATCGATACCGTCACCAAAGAAGCCGGGCGTCGCCTGGGCCGCGACATGAAGCAACGCATGGGCGGAGGACAAACCGCTGAGAGCGCCCACAGAGCCACCATCGAAGTGCTTTCCGAGCAGGGCTTCGAGCCCGACGAGCACGAAGACGGCACCATCGAACTGAGCAACTGCCCCTTTCATGCCTTGGCCGAACAGCAGACCGAACTCATCTGCGGCATGAACCACTGCCTGATCGACACCGCGCTCACCGAACTCGACGCCGGCGACCTTCAAGCCAGGCTCCAGCCAGACCCCAACGCCTGTTGCGTGCGGCTGTACCGAACCTGAAGCGTGCCGCTCCGGGAATTCCGCGGTGGGCTACCCTATACCCCCTAGGGTATAATGATCGTCTCGGAGGCGACGGGGAGCACCACATGAGCCAACACCGGCGGCAATCACACTGGGACGATCGATACCTCGCCACGGGTGGAACCACCGCAAGCTGGTTCGAGGCCGAGCCACAACTGTCGCTCGATCTCATCGAACTCGTTGGGGCCACCCCGGGGGACTCCATCATCGATCTCGGCGGCGGCGCATCATCGCTCACAGCCAGGCTTCAGCAGGGTGGTTACACCGACCTGACCGTGCTGGACGTCTCCGCCCAGGCGCTCGATACCGCGAAGCAGGGTGTCGAGCGCCCCGAGGAGGTCACCTGGATTCGAGCCGACCTCCTTGCCTGGTCACCTGCTCGATGTTGGAATGTCTGGCACGACCGCGCCGTGTTCCACTTCCTCGTTGACCCTGATGAACGCCGCACCTACCGCTAACTGCTGCACCGATCCCTCAGCCCGGGAGGCGCCGTGATCGTCGCCACGTTCGCCGAGGACGGCCCCACCACCTGCTCGTCGCTGCCGGTGGAACGCTACAGCGCCGACCGGCTCGTTGCAGAGATCGGACCCGGCTTCACGGTGAACGGGGCCGGCCGGTTCGAGCACGTGACGCCGAGCGAGGCCATTCAGCCATTTACGTGGGTCGCGCTGACAGCCGAACGCACCTGACCAACCCGGGTTCAAGGCGTCACCAATCGTCGGGCGCCCCCCAAGGACCAGTGTGCCGCCGCAACCGTGACCACCAGGAGCACCACCGCGCCCGTCTGATGTGCCACGCCAAGCGCCACCGGGACCGAGTGCAACAGGGTGAGGACGCCCAGCAGAAACTGCGCCCCAACGGCCGCCTCGACCGCAATCGCGTAACCCCGGGCCCCTGCACGAAACAGCTGGGCGGCCACCGCCAGCGCGGCCACAGCGACGACGACGGCCAGCCAGCGATGTAGAAACTGCACCGCCACGGGATTGTCCACGGCGTTCGACCACACCGGTGACAACTCGTTGAGCCCGCGCGGTATCCAGGTGCCGTTCATCATGGGCCAGGTGTTGTAGATGCGTCCTGCGTCCAGCCCGGCGACAAATGCACCCAAGGTGATCTGGGAGCCGAGCAACACGGCAAACGGCCACACCCAGCGGGACGGCCGACCCGTGACGGCACTACGGTGCGATGCGAGCGCCCGAAGGTCGAGGGCGGTCCAGATGAGCGCCACCAGCAGCACCAGGGCGGTCATCAGGTGCAGCGCCAGCCGCTCGTGGGCCACATCGGGACGGTCCACCAATCCGCTGGCCACCATCCACCAGCCGATCAGGCCCTGCAGACCCACCAGCAGCACCAATGCACCGAGACGGCGCGCATAGCCGGGCGGGATGGCACGCCTGGCCAGGAACCAGAAAAAGGGGAGTGCCAGCGCCAGGCCCAAAACCCGCCCCAGGAGGCGATGGAGGTATTCCCAGAAGTAGATGCCCTTGAATTCGGACAGGGTCATGTCGGTGTTGATGCGCTGGAACTCGGGCGAGGTTTTATAGGCGTCGAACTCGTCGTTCCATGCAGCCTCATCAAGGGGCGGCACGGCACCGCTGACCGGCTCCCAACTCACCATCGACAGGCCGGACTGCGTCAGCCGGGTGGTGCCTCCCACCACGATCATCACCAACACGATCGCTGCGAGCCCAAACAGCCAGATGCTCAGTTGTGCGGGCCGGGCACGGCTCGGTGGTGATGGCCGTTCCACCTCGGTGGGGGCGTGCTCCCGGTCGGCAGCGGCGACCACATCGAGCATCTGCTCACCCATCACGTCCAACCGGTTCGTAGAAGCAGGTGGGGTCCTCGGCCAGCGGGTCGCCCGTCACCGCGTAGGCGTGCGAGCGGGAACCGCCACAGACCTCCCGGTATTCACAACGACCGCACTTTCCGCCCAACCGGGCCGGATCGCGAAGGGACGCCAACAACTCGGAGCGCCGGTAAATCTCGGTGAACGGCGCCTTGCGCACCGATCCCGCCGCTCGGGGCAGGAAGCCGCTGGGATAGACGACGCCGAGGTGATCGACAAACGCAAACCCACGGCCGGCGTTGACATCCAACGGCGGACGTCGAGGCCCCGCGCCGGTGCGCGGCGTGGAAGCGCCGTCTGATGCAGCCGCTGCGGGCGGAACGGTCGCTGCTCGCAGGGCGCGCCCGACCGGCCCAGGTTCATACCCGGGCGGATCGCCACCGGCCTCGGCTCGTTGCAGCATCACCCGTCTGAAGTGGGGTGCTTCCGTGGTCTTGACCGGCACCCGGTCCGCGACCGACGCAAGCCACATCAAGACGTCCTCGACCCCTCGGGCGTCGAGGGCCACCAACTGCTCGCCGCGGCCGGTCGGCACCAGAAAGAACACGCTCCACAACGAGGCGCCAAGGGCCATCACCGTGTCGAGCAATGCTGGAAGCTCCTGGGCATTGTCCCGGGTGACGGTGGTGTTGATCTGCAGTCGGAACCCGGCGGCGCGCACGTTGGCTGCCGCCTCGATCGTGTCAGCATGTACGCCGTCAAACCCTCGGAATGCGTCGTGGGTGGCGGGCGTGGCACCGTCGAGCGAGAGCGACACCGCCGACGCCCCCGCCTCACGCAATTCGATCAATGCCTCGCTGGTCAAACGCGGCGTCACCGACGGTGACAGCGCCATCGGGAGGCCAAGGTCATGCCCATGTCGCACCAGCTCGACCAGATCGTCGCGCTCAAACGGGTCACCTCCGGTGAGCACCACGATTGGGCGGGGAGCGCCCAGCCCGGCAAGGTCGTCGAGCAGTGCCTTGCCCTCATCGGTACTCAACTCGAGGGAGTTGCGCCGAGTGATGGCATCGGCCCGACAGTGTGCACAGGCCAGCGCGCAGGCCCGCGTGACCTCCCAGATGACGATAAAGGGTCGATCGGAGGGGTCCAAGGTCAAGGTTCGCACCGCGCTGCGGGTGCCCGGGGCCGTCTGCGACGTTGTGGTCATGGTTGTGCCTCCTCGTTGAGAACAAGTTCGTCGATCAATGCCTCGGCACTGCGGTGGCCCGAAGCGATGCAACTGGAGATGCCCAGACCGTCGTAGGCGGCACCGGCCAGCGCAAGACCGGGCAGCCGTGCGAGCCCCGCCCGCACGTTGGCCAGCTTCTCCAGGTGCCCCACCTCCAGCTGTGGGATGGCTCCGGGCCATCGGTACACCTGCGCCTGAAGCGGCGAACCCGTCAGCCCGGTGGCCCGCTGAAGCTCGTCCACCATCTGGTCGACCAGTTGCCCGTCGGTCAGCGCTGCAACACGTTGCTCCCCCACCCGTCCCGCAGAGAGCCTGAACAGCACATGGTCGGGGTGACGAAGATGCGGCCACTTCGTGGACAGAAACGTGGCCGCCTTCATCAGCGTGCGGGCCTTGGCAGGGGTAAGTATCCCGGTGGCGCGCAGGGGATCGCACGACGCCGCCGATGCGGCGTCCCATGCCACCACAGCGGTCGCGACCGATGCGGTTCGCAGCGTGCCGAGCGGCGCTGCGTCCACGCCCAGCAGCGGTTGCATCAGGCCCAGCGCCGGCGCAGCCGGCAGCGCCACGACCACACCATCGAACTCGCTTCCGTCGGCGCCGGTTTCCACCAGCCGAAAGCGGCGCCCCGAGCGGGCGATGGTCTCGACCGGGGACGAGAGGCGCACCCGCACGTTGGTCCCAGCGAGGATGTGGTCGATCAGCGTCGCCAGCCCATTCGCAAACGTCACGAAGGACGGGGCCGGGTGAGCGGAGCGGACCGAGCCCAGCAGCAGCGAGCGGTGGCGGGCGGCCTTCGCCGCCAGCATCGGGGTGGCGGCCCGCATGCTGAGCCGGTGCACGTCGCCGGCGTGCAGGCTGCCGAGGACCGGGTCCACCAAACGGTCGGTCACCTCGGCGCCAAAACGTCGACCAATGAACGAACCGACGGATACATCGCCTTGGGCGCCAGTTCGCTGCTCCCGGGTCGCGGGCAGCAGCGGTTCCAAGCCGGCACGGGCCATGCCGAGGGGCGAAAGCGCCCCGGAGCGGACGATAGGCCACATGCGGGTGGGGCCGGCCGGGCCCATGCCTGCCGGCAATCGGCGTCGACGGGCGCCGTCCCAGATCCAGGCGAAACTGGAGTCGGCGGTGATCAGTTGGTCGGTGAGCCCCAGTTCGTCAAGCAGTTGTGCGTTGGGTCCGGCCAGGTGCAGCGACTCGGCGCCGACGTCCACCGGCTGCCCCAGCATCTCCACCGTGCGCACCTGCCCACCAAGCCGAGCACCGGCCTCGAACAAGGTGACGTCATGCCCGGCACCGGCCAGCCTGCGAGCAGCCACCAACCCGGTGACACCCCCACCGATCACTGCCAGAGAAGCTTGCACCATACCGAGGGAAACCTCCCGGATTCTGCGCCGGACCGACTGCCGTCGTGCCCAATTCGCAAGCTACCGGGCACCGGCGGCGCTGCCATCACCCGGACGCGGTGCCAGTGGGCACAGCACGCTCCAGCATCCGGTCTTGCGCGTAACTAGAACGTGTTCTACTTTTCGATGAACCATCGACCACCAGGAAGCGGAACCACCCATGGTTGTAATCCCCCGGATCGTCTCGGTCGATGACCACGTCATCGAGCCACCCCACCTGTGGGAGAACTACATCGCCCCGGAGTTCCGCGACCGTGCACCGAGGGTCGAGCGCATCCCGTGCGCCCACATGGGTTACGTAGGGGGAAAGTTCACCGCCGAGCCCGGCGACGATGGTGTGCCGTGCGATTGGTGGCGGTTCGAAGACCTCCTGATTCCACGAACCAGGGTGGAGTCAGCGGTGGGCTACGACCGCGCCGACATCACGGTGACCCCAACGACCCACGAGGAGATGCGGACGGGTTGTTATGACCCCACCGCCCGGCTCGCCGACATGGACCAGGGCCATATCGAGGCACAACTGTGTTTCCCCTCCAGCTTCCCGCGGTTCTGCGGCCAAACCTTCTCCGAGACCAAGGACAAAGACCTGGGGCTCGCCTGCATCGAGGCCTACAACAACTGGATGATCGAGGAATGGTGTGCCGATTCCAACGGGCGGCTGATGCCGTTGGCCATCGTTCCGCTCTGGGACCCCGAGTTGGCGGCCACCGAGTTGCTTCGCAACGTGCGGCGGGGCGTGCGAGCCGTCACGTTCTCCGAAATTCCCGCCTACCTGGGCCTACCGTCAATCCACACCGAATACTGGGATCCGTTCTTCGCCGCATGCGCCGAGCACGGCGTGTCCATCCATATGCACATCGGCTCGTCGTCGAAGATGCCTTCCACGTCCCCCGACGCACCGGCGCTCGTGGCCTCGGCGTTGACGTTCGGCAACGCCATGTCGTCCATGGTGGACTTCATGTTGTCGGGCGTGCTCGTTCGCTTCCCCGAACTCCAACTCGCCTACTCCGAGGGCCAGATCGGCTGGATTCCCTACATCCTCGAGCGCACCGACCACGTCTGGGAGGCAAACCGGGCGTGGGGCGACGTGGGCGACAGCGTGCCCGAACCGCCGAGCACCTATTTCCACCGGCAGATCTATGCGTGCTTCTTCGAGGATGAGTTTGGGTTGACCTCCGAGGCGCTCAACAAGATCACCCCCCAGCGCATCCTGTTCGAGACCGACTACCCGCACTCGGACAGTGTCTGGCCGGAGACAGAAGCCACCGCACAGCGACTGATGGGCCACCTCGACCAGGAAACCGTCAACCTTTTGTGCCGCGGCAATGCCATCAAGCTGCTCGACCTCGACCTACCGGTCAACCCGTAGCCCCATCGGCAAGGGCCGACAACACGAGGCTGCACCACAGGGCGATCCTCGCCCCACCCGCCAGCTGCTCAGGTCACTGCTCGGCGGTTCGACGCGCCGGCGCCGCCTGTGCCACCAGTTCCGCAGCAGACGCCTCAAGATGCGCGAGGAACCCATCGGGGTCATCGATGACCTCGGGGTCGACCGTGAGGCCTACCCCGAGCTCCTCCCCGTAGGACAAAACCCCGATGATGAGCGCAATGTTTCCAACGCCGGTGATGAACGGGTGGACTGCCTGCAGCTGGGAACCCAGGAGGTACATGGGTAGCGGCGAGCCTGGAATATTGGTGACCGCAAGGTTTGCAAACGGCTGCCGGGACAGTGCAAGTGGTCCCAGCCGACGAAGCAGCAGCGGTGGCACCACGTCCACCACCGAGAACAACGACGAGACCATCGAAGATCCTCCGCCCTGCTTGCGGCGCACCATCTCTGCATGGACCTCGGCCAGACGCTCCAGTGGATCAGCCGTGGCGACCGGGAGTTCAGCGACCAGTGCCGAGAAACTGTTGCCCGCCCCGGAATCGTCCCCGCCCACCGACCCCACCGGCACCAGCACGCGTGGCGGCTGGTCGGCCAATTCGGCCGAGACCTCATCACCCAGGTGTCGCCGAAGGGCGCCGGTCACCACGGTAAGCACCACGTCGTTCAGCGTGGTGCCGTGAGCGCGCTTCACCGACATCAGGTCGGGCATCGACATCGCTGCCCAGAGCACGTCTCGGTGGGGGCCCACCCGACCGTTCAGCGGCATTGGTGGCGCCGTCTCGACCCCTCCGCGCATGGCGCCGGCCACGGTGTCGGCCACCGACCGAACCACCCCGGGCACCCGTCGGGGATCCAGCAGGGACGCAAGTGGGCGAACCGCCCCAACAGCAATCTCACCCTGGCGTCGGGCGCGGGCCATGAGTGCCTCGGCCAGTAGCCGGTCGTTCCCGGGGGATGGCTCCGGTTTCCACGGCGCGCCCACATCGGGATCGTCCCGAGGTTCAAGGTCCATCAGCAACATCGCAGCGTCGAACAACGACAAGCCATCGGCCAACACATGGTGGACCCGAAGCACGAATGCCACCCGGTCGTCGTCCACACCCTCGACGAACCACGCGTCCCACAACGGCCGTGACGAATCCAGTGGCTCCGAAAGCAGCTCGCCGACGAAGCGACGCAGCTCGGCCTCACCCCCCGGTTCCGGCAGGGTCGAGGCCATCACATGATGGGCGATGTGGAAGTGGTCGTCATCAAGCCACATGGGGCGACCGGCATCAAAGGGGACCGAGGCAAGCCGCTTGCGAAATCGGGGCGACTGGTCCAACCGGGCATCAACGTGAGCCCGAATCGCGTCGAGCCGAAGGTTGCCGACCTCATCCCGCAGGGGCGCCGCCTCAAAAAAGCACACCGCCCCGATTTGAAGTTGAGCCTCCGGATCGCTGACGAAGAGCAGCGTTGCGTCCTCGGCGCTGAGAGGCTCGTGGCTCACGAGACCTCCGCCCCGCTGGAGGTATTGCTCCCCGCCACGGTGAGCCTTGGCTTGGCGGCCGTTCGCCCCGCCACCTCATCGATGAACTCGACGACGCAGTCGGTCAGACGCGCGGGCGAAAAGCGCAGCTCCACCGGCGAACGCGCACGTTCCAGGCGGGCGTTGGGCAGCTGGTTCACCAGGTTGACCGCATCGCTGAACGGGTGGATCAGATCGTTGCTGTGGGCCAGCACCAGCGTGGGCGCTTCGAGGCGTGACCGCTGGTCAAGGCTGGGCGCCACCGGGCCAACCAGCACCCCGTGCAGGATCGCCGCCATCACCTCGGGCGGAAGCGAACCGGCGTGCATCAGCGCGTTGACCGGCCCCCATGGGGTTTTTGGAAGGCGCCTCACCGCAGCGGACGTCACGCGCATCACCGGCCGCCCATAGTGGGCGGCCAGCAACATGGGCACGAAGGCAAGCGCGGCTGAAGGCACCGCCCACTCCAGCACGGGCATCTCCAGCACCAGGCCCTGCACACGTTCGGGGTGCTCGACCGCAGCAAAGAGGCTGACGTTGGCGCCAAGTGACAGCCCACCAAGCACGGCGCGCTCGACCCCAAGGTGATCGAGCAGGCCAATGACCTGCTCCGCATAACTGTCGATTCGGTATTCGGCCGCGTGCGCCGGGCTGTCGCTGCGACCGTGTCCAAGGAGATCCAAAAGCACCACCCGGTTTCCGCGGTCGGCCAGCGCGTCGGCGATGCCCCGGTTGAGGTTGGAGTCGAGCAACAACCCGTGCAGGTACACCACGACGCTGTCGCCCGAGCCGTACTCGTCGTAGACCAGTCGGTGGCCCTCGTGTTCGAAGCTGGACGTTCGGTAGGTCATGGGCGTCCTCGCCATTCATTTCGAGGGATTTCAGCCTAGCAACGAGTCTCTCTGCGCCGGGTGGGTCAGAACCCTCACCTCACCGGGGGCGCTTCATGATCGTCGAAGCGACCGTCATCAACTCAGAGCCTTTTGACGGGACGATTACCTGCTGCTCAACCCAAAAATTCATCGACATTTATATCGAACAGGTGTACGATATAACCATGTCCACCGGCGAGTCAAACCCCAACCAACCGAACAGCGACGGCAACCGCTGTGACAGCGGTCGCGACGGTGAGCCGGCGGCCATCTCCGGCGACCTTGTCGGGGCTTCCGAAGGTGCCCCGGAGCTAGATGAGTTGGTGGCGATCGCCGCTCAGCGGTGCAGGTTGGATCACCGCGAGAGTGTGTTGCTGGCCGAGATTGCCCAAACCGACGTGTGCGACGTGTTGCACGGACATCACCCCAACGTCTGGTTCGCCGACCGAACCCGACAGGCCCGCTACACCGCATCTTCACGCGTGCGCACCGCGCAGCGGCTCCACAACCGGTACGGCGAATTGGCCGACGCGCTTGCGGCCGGGGTGGTTGGATGGCAACACGTTGTGGTGTTCGATCGGGCCGCCAACAGCCGCATCCGAGCAGCCATGATCGAGTTGCTGCCAGGGATCATCAACCTCGCCCAGGTAGCAACGTTTGAACGCTGGTCCCAAGAAGTCCGCGGAATCGCCGACCGTCTCGACCAGGATGGCGGCTACGACCCCGCGACCGACCCGACCAACAACCAGCTTCACCTGGTGCCCACCACCGGCGGCATCACCTACATTTCCGGACAGCTGGTCGGCGAACTGGCACTCACGATCAAAAAGCTGATCGATGGGGAGACCGACCGGGTTCTGACCCGTTACCGGTCCGACGCTGAAGCCTCCGACGGCGACATTCCAGTGCCGTCACGAGCACAAGCCGCAGCCGAAGCGCTCGGCGAACTCGTCGACCGCGCTTCTAGCATCCCCGACGCAACAGGAAAGCTCCCCGAGCCCGAAATTGTGGTCATCCTCAACGATCAGACCGGTGATCTCACCGACGACGACGGCAACCACCTCTCACCGGTGATCCTCCGGTTCATCATCGCCGCCGGGCTCATCCGACCCCTTGAAATGGCTGGTTCCGGCGACCCGCTGCGAATGGGCCGCACCCTCCGCTGCGCCAACCGCCATCAACGCCGGGCCCTCACGGTCCGCGACGGCGGCTGCCTCTTCCCCGGCTGCGGCCGACCCGCTCACTGGTGCGACGCCCACCACGCCGACCACTGGGACACAAACGGCCCGACCGACATCGAAAACCTCGCTTTGTTGTGCCGGCACCACCACCGAGTCACCCACCGGCCCGGCTGGGCCATGACCCGGGATCAAGACACCGGAGACCCCAACGAAATCCGGTTCCGATGGAGGACCCCCACCGGTCGCCTCCTCGAATCCCAACGACACCACCAACGCAGCAAACCAGCCGCAGCGTAGGTCAGTAGTCACCGCAAACCCGGCCAACAAGATGTCATCAACGCGCACCAGCCCCACCGACCTCGACAATGAGGGTTTGTGTGACCGCCTCTGCGACCACGACCGATCGAGGTGCTATTCCCTCTCGCGTTGCTCGTCGATCCACCGGTCGATGCGTTCCCAGGCCCGGAACAGCCAGTCCATACGCTCGGCCGAGTCGGTCGGAATCTCGCTGGCCGGGACAACCCGCCAGGCCAAATGCAACGTCTTGTCCTCGGGGAGCGATGCCCACAGGTCCGAAACCGTAAAGATCTGATCGAGGCCGGTGTGAGCAACGAAGACCACATCAGCGGCGGGGCATGCGTCGATGGCGGCCAAGGTGCCCGCCGGGCGCGGGGCCAACACATGGGTCATCGACTCTGCGCGTCGGGCCGCCTCTTCGTGGCCGTCGCTTCGCAGCCGTTCAATGGCCCGTGTGCGGCGGCCTTCGGTGAAGTTGCCACCTTCCGGGAAGATCACAAACGCACCCTGGTTGGTCATACCTGATGCCAGTTCGGCAATCGAGGAGGTCGTGTCGCTGCCCGGTGTGGGGTTCTGCATGATGAACCGGTTGGGAAGCCGGTTGAGCAGTATGTCGAACACCGGATCAAGCTGAAGCGCCGCCTTGGCAACGATTCGGGGACGACGGCCCTCCCAGGACATGACCTCGTGCAGCAGGAGAAACGAGTCGGCGGGTCCGGCATGCCTGCTCAGCACGATCAGCGGGGCATCGCTGCTGGTGCCATCACCGGAATCGGTGGGCAACGCCATTCCGTCTTGTTCGATGTTGAGGGAGAACAGTCGGCTTCCCGTGTACACGAGGAGCCGCAATGCCCAACGCAGCAGCCGGTAGTGGGCGCTCACAAACGCCTCCGACGAGAGTTTCCAGCCGAACCCCGACGCCAACCACAAACCAAGGGCGGCCACGGTGACCACCACCTCGACGAACAGATAGCACGTGGCAAGCCCCAAAAGGCGCAGTGCCCGCCACTTGCCGGGAAGTCGATAGGACAGGATCAGCGCGGCGATCAGAAGCAGCGGCACGGTCGTGACGTACAGGAAAAAGATCAGCAGCGGAAGTGGCCAGAAAACAATTCGACGCACCCAGCGAGGGGGCAGCTTCACGATTCGAATGCATTCAGGTAGTCGACGGATGCCTCATAGGACCTGTCGATTCGACGCTCAATCGACTCCGAGTTGCCGCGCCGATACTGGCTCACGTCGTTGAACGACTTCGGGTCTCCGGTCGGCAGGACGTGCACTGCGATGTTGTCCGGCAGGTTGCGCAACGCCTCGGTGAAACGATGCCGACGGGAGATCTCGAAGGCCACCATCGCCACCTCCCACGGGTTTGACGGCGGCGCCAACGGCGCTTCCACCCGGCCGACCTGCAGCACGTAGATAGTGGTCGCACCGTGGGTGATCGCCCGGTCCAAGGGAATCGAGGAGACCAGCCCGCCATCGAGGAAGTGCTCGCCGTCGATTTCAACCGGGGGAAACATGCCTGGCACGGCCGACGACGCCAGGATGGCGTCAACCAGGGGCCCCGCCGAGAAGTAGTGGGCTGTGGCGTGCTCGATGCTCGCTGCGACACACTCGAAGCTCACCGCGAGGTCTTCGATGTGTCGAACGGGCAGGATCTGTTCGAGGAGTTCCCGCAGCACCCGGTTGTCGCTCAGGTGGGTCCCCGATCTGGCGAGGGTGGTCACCTTGGAAAAGACCGAGCCACCAAACACCCCCGAGTGGTCGAGCGTGGTCCACAGCTCGGTCAGCGCCTCGACGCTACGAGCGGAAGGGTCTGCGGCGATCATGGCCCCGTTGATGGAACCAATCGAGGTGCCCACGACCAGGTCGGGAATGATGCCGAAATCGATCAGCGCGCCGAGCATTCCCACCTCGTGTGCACCGAGATCCCCGCCGCCACCCAGGACGAACGCCGTCTCTGTTTCCATCACGCAGTTTCTACACCTTGGTGGTCACCTGGTGGCTCCGACCGACGGCAGGTGGAGGTAGGTTTTTCTAGTATCACGTAGAGGTATCGTGTCCGTGATGATGGCAGCCACCCTGGGAACGAAGCCGCAGGCACGCATCGTGCTCCTCCTCCCTACCGAGGGCTATCGGGCCGAAGCGTTCTTCGATGCCGCCTCTGCGCTCAATATCGAGGTGGTTGTGGCCACCGAACACCCCCCGCCACTCGCCACCGAGATGGAGGGTCGCCTGGTCGATGTCGACTTCGATCGGCCCGAGGTGTCGGCCGCAAAGATCGCCGCACTCGCCGAGCGGGTCCCGGTTGATGCCGTGGTCGGGGTGGATGATCAGGGCGTGCTCACCGCGGCGCACGCAAGCGAGCTGCTGGGCCTGGCGGACAATCCGCCCGACGCAGTTGCGGCAACCCGGGACAAGGTGGAGATGCGCAGCGTGCTCAAGGCATGGGCGGTTCCCCAACCTGAGTTCCGGGTCGCCGATTCCGATGCGGACATCGCCTCGCTCGCTGCCTTCGTGGGACTGCCCTGCGTGGTGAAACCAATCTCGCTCTCGGCCAGCACCGGTGTGATCCGCGCCGACACCCCTGATGACGCCGCCCTGGTGGCCCAACGGGTGCGCAGGATTCTCGTCACACACGACCGGCCGGGCGACGAACTGCTGCTCGTTGAGCACTTCGTCGCCGGGGCCGAGGTGTCGATCGAGGGGTTGTTGCGTCACGGCGAGCTGGAGGTTCTCGCGCTCTTCGACAAGCCCGATCCGCTCAATGGCCCCTACTTCGAGGAAACGATCTACGTCACCCCATCGCGCCTCTCCGTTGCCCAGCAGAACGCCGTGATCGAGGTGGCCGCTGCCGGCTGCCATGCGTTGGGTCTACGCGAGGGCCCGGTTCACGCCGAGGTCCGGGTGGGCAACGACACCACCGATACCCAGCCAGCGGTGTGGTTGTTGGAGGTGGCGGCCCGTTCCATCGGCGGTCTGTGCTCCCGGGTGTTGCGATTTGGCGCCGGTGTCTCCCTCGAAGAGGTCATTCTGCGCCATGCGCTGGGGCTCGATACCGGCCAACTCACCCGTTTCACCGGCGGGCCCGCCGGCCGCGGTTCCGCAGGGGTGATGATGCTTCCGATCCCCCGGTCCGGCCTCCTGGTCGAGTTCGCCGGCGTCGAGGCGGGCCAGATCGTCGGTGGCGGCCACTGGCGAAGGCACG
>ERZ724523.390-NODE-390-length-25678-cov-9.190532_pt1 | contig 25678 bp, 20 predicted proteins | sample MGYA00376056_ERZ724523 | MGnify/ENA primary metagenome ERZ724523 (study PRJEB28724, sample SAMN07190888) | wastewater metagenome | isolation source: influent of sewage treatment plant in Hong Hong | place: USA: Christiansburg, Virginia | collected 2016-03-01 ... | reverse complement strand
TCAATCCCCGCCCGTCATTGCTGACGAGCGAATGGTAAAGCCGATATCCGGGTCGATTTCCCCGAATAGCGTTTCAATCCACGCCCGTCATTGCTGACGAGCGAATGCAAACTCCAAGCGCAAAAAGTGACCAAGGAGCTGGTTTCAATCCACGCCCGTCATTGCTGACGAGCGAATGCCGACTTGCCGTGCTGGGGCGGGGCCTGCAATACCAGTTTCAATCCACGCCCGTCATTGCTGACGAGCGAATGCCTATGGCCTGTTGCACCATGAAAGCAATATTGTTGTTTCAATCCACGCCCGTCATTGCTGACGAGCGAATGGGCTTGCGCGTCGCTGTCCCAGGCAACGTAAACGGTTTCAATCCACGCCCGTCATTGCTGACGAGCGAATGCCTTCATGTGCAATCGTCTGATTTGCCACCGTAAAAAGCCCGCATTGCGCGAACCTGCACGTGAAGCTGGGTGGCAGACGGAGGGAGGGGGAAAGCTTTGATACTTTACTCATTCAATTCAAGGTTTTGGCGTCCGCGCGAACCTCACGGGGAAATCATGTTCACTTGGGGTTCGCGATGCGGAATGCTACAGCACCAACGGGCCGTTGAAGTCAGTCGCACGGAAAGTTCCGTGTTCGCGAACTTCCGAGCCGCGGCTGTCCGGCAGGCGGTAAAGGCGTAGATTGTCTTCGGCGGGGTCGATTTCGGAGAGGAGTTCCCGCTCCAGCATTTCAAACTGCATCAGGCTTACCTGACATTCAAACACGGATTTCTGAACCCGTTGGCCGATGCCTTCACAAACTTTGGCAACACGCCGAAGGCGGCGTCGGCCGACTTTTGTTTCGGTGTTGACGTCGTAGCAGACGATGACAAGCATGGCGGCGTCCTTAGCGGATGACGAAAGGCAGGTATTCGGGCATTTCGCCGCGCAGGCTGCGGGCCAGAAGGCGGGCTTGCACGAGGGGAATGACACCCAGAGGGACGGGTTGTTCCAGTAAAGGGTGAGTCAACTCTTCCTGTTTGCGTTCCTGCCAGGCCACGACCACGGCCTTGCGCGCATCCCCTTCCAGCAGAACGGCACCCCCTTCACGCTCGACAAAATCCTTGGCTCCGATCTGCCCGCGATTGATCAGCGTGAGGGCGAGGCGGTCGGCGATGGCACGGAACTCTTCCATCAAATCGAGGGCCAGTGCGGCACGGCCGGGGCGCAGGGCGTGAAGGAAGCCGACTTGCGGATCGAGCCCGGCAGCCTCGGCGGCCGAGCGGCAGTCGTTCATCAGCATCGAGTAGAGGAAGGACAGCAGGGCGTTCATGCGGTCGCGGGGTGGCCGGCGGCTGCGGCCGTCCATCTGGAACGCATCGCGGGCCTCGGGGCGGACAACCAGATTGAGGCCGGCGAAATACTGGCGGGCAGCTTCGCCTTCGAAGCCGCGCAGGGTGTCCAGGTCGGTGGCGGTGGGTAGGGCCCGCAGGGCTGCGGCGAGATCGTCGGCAGCACGGGTGAGGGTTGCTGTATCGGCTGGGTCCTTCGACTCTCGCGCACCCCGCTGAAGCACCTGACGGGCGTTCTTGATCTTCCCCGCCACGCAGCAGCGGGCGATATCAAGGGCGAAAGCAGGGTTCCCGCTGCGTGCAAACTGGGCCTGGCGCAGCAGCACGTTGCCCGAAATCGACCCTTCAAGGCGCGCCTTGAAGCGGCCGTGGCCGTCGAGCAGTACCAGCCCAATACCGCTGTCGGCCAGCCGGTGCATGAGCGGCGTGGACAGCATCACGTTGCCGAAACATACGACGCCGCCCACATGGTGGAGCGGCACGCGCAAGCGCGTCTCGTGTTCCACCTCAATGCGCACCGTGTCGTTGTCCAGATGCAGGTAGCTTTCGGGCGTGGTCACGTAGAGGGTGTTGAGAAGTTGCATGGCTCAGGCGTCCGGGTCGAAAAGGGCGTGCTGCAGGGCGGCCATGTCGGCCGTGTGAGACAGGGCCTCGGGTTGGCACAGGTCGCGCAGGGAGCAGGCCCGGCAGCGCTCGTCGTTCACCGGTGGCGGGGTATGGCCGGATGTGAGCATGCTGCGGATTTCCGCAGCGGCCGTTTCGACGGCGGTGCGCAGCGCAGGTGTGATCGGCACCACCCGACGGCGTTTGGAGGTGGCGTAGAACAAGGCGCCCTCCGTCACCGGCTTGCCGCTCATTTCTTCTAGGCACAAGGCCTGAGCGGCCAACTGCAGGTCATCGCAGGCGGCGATGGAGGCCTTCTTGTTGCGGGAGCCGTGCTTGTATTCCACCGGGTAGGGCGTGCCGTCGGGCAGAAATTCGACGACGTCGGTCTTGCCTATCAGGCCCAGGCGGTCGCAGAACACCGGCAGGGCACGCTCCACCCGCATCCCGGATCGCACCTCTACGCCAGGCTGGTCGGCGCGGGCATGCACGGCCTGTCCGCGCAGGGTGAACACGTTGTCTTCAAAGGCTTGTTCGAGGTGAATCAGCGCGCACTGGCGCGGGCAATAGGCCCAGTGCTGGAGTGCGGACAGCGGGATGGGGTCGAGTGGTTCTTGCACCGTGGTTGCCTTTAATGTCGCCGGCCGCGGCCGTTGAAATCTGAGCGCACCGCCTGCTGGAGACTGACGGTGCACTCAGCCAGTCGATCAGCCGACCCGGCGAATCAGCGACACGCCGGCGGGCATGTCGACTTCATCGACGGTGACTTCGTAGTCTTCGAAATTACGTGGAATCTCTGCCATCGGTTTGGCGGAAATGCGCTTGAAAAGCGCATGGGCGTGGGCGTTGCCGAGTTCGGAGTCGTGCTTGAAGACGTAGAGCCCCCGAGTCGCCATCTCGCCGCGGGCGGCGGAACGGTCGTGCTCGAACATGTTCTCCAGCGCCTGCCACAGCAGTTCCAGGTCTTCGTCGCCGAAGCCGGTTTGCTTGGCGAGGAAGGACGACACGAAGCCGTGGGCTACATAGATGCCGTAGGGCACGGTGTGCTTGCGGCCCATGGTGCGGTTGTCGCCCTGCTGCTTCTCGGCCTCGGCTTCGGTGGCCACGGCCATGCGGGTGATGGAGTGTTCGAGCGCAACGACCGGCGCGACCGAGCGGGCGAAGGTGAGCTGGACCGGGCCGCGCACCTGGCCGCAGTTGATGCCAGTGGACATGACTGCGCCAAAAGTCCGCACATCGAAGAAGTTCTGGCACATCCATTGACGGGCTTGGCCCACATCGTCGGCACTGCCTTTGCGCTTTTCCTTGGCAGGTTTTTTCTTCTTGCCGGCTGCTTCGTCTGCTTCCGGGGCCAACTCCTCGCCTGCTTCCTCGGACGCATCCAGCTTGAGCGCCGAGTAAGCGCGCTGGTGCTGGTTGTTGAGGATGGCCTTTTCGCGCACGTAGATTTCGAAACGCTTTTCGCCCGGCTGGGGATCGCGCTCGCTTTGTTCCTTAACGAGACTCACAAAGTTGCGCACCTTGCGCTTGAGTGATACGTCCGTCACCAGTCCGTGGCCGGATTCAGCATCGAGGCGGGGCAGGTTGCCGGCATCCGGGTCGCCGTTGGGGTTGCCGTCTTTCACATCAAAGAGCAGCACGAAGTCGTAGCGGTTGTTGAGAGCCATTATTGTTTCTCCTCGGTGGATTCGGTCTTGTCGGATTTGGTGAAGAAGGCTTGGCGCTGGTGGTAATAGCCAAGGGCGAAGCGGCCCTGGTTGGCGAGTGTCAGGTGGGCAGGAAAGTCGGTGACGGCGGAAAGTACCTCGCCGAGCAGTTTTTCGAACGACACCGAGCGGCCCTGGGAAAGCTTCTTGAGGTGGGCGTTCTTGAGGCGCAGCAGGGTTGTGAAGACAGCGACTGGCGTAGACGAGGCCGCGCCGTAGTAGCGGTCGCGGATTGTCGCGTTGAGGCCGGGGGACGCCTCTTCCTGGATTTTTTCGAGGACGGCGAACAGCCGCCCGAGGCGGTAGGCCGCGCTGGTGTTGTCGAGGTCGAGCATGGGTTGGAACTCCTTTTCCTGCGGATGGCGGCGGATGGAACGGTTCAGGCAGGCCTTGATGGCGGCGGCGCGGTGGTAGTTCACCTCCCGCTCGGCCCGGCAGCGATTTACCGCCGCGTTGAGCCACAGGCTGGGGTAAGGGGCGTCGGGGTCGGCGAGGATGGCATCGACGATGGCACCGCCCAGGTTGGGTGGAATGTTGTCGGCCTTGCCCTGCGCCGCACAGGCTGTGAGCAGGCGGAACAGGGAGGGGTAGTCCGGGTCGTGGGGGCCGTGCGCGAGCTGCAAATCCTGGAAATGCTGCAGGATGCGCGGCGCCAGTTCGACCAGCGTCATCGTGTGGAAGAAGCGCACGCTGATGCGCGCAGCGTTGGGGGCGAGGCCCAGCACAAAGTAGCGGCTCTTGCCTTCGGCGCCGTCGAAACGTCCGCTGTGCACTGAGTCGAAGAGCGTTGTTACCGCCTTCACGCCTGCGTCCGGGTCGTCGTGGTGGCCGAAGATGTCAGCCAACAAACTGTCGTATTCGGAGACGGCCTCGCCTTGCTGCTCGGCCCAGCAGACGGTGGATGCGTCGCCAACCTGGAAACGATTGCGCGAGCCCTTGGCGAGCAGGTGGTTCAGTGCGGTTGTGTAAGCGAAGGCCGCCGGCTTGCCGACCGGGGCGTTTTCACCTTGGCTCTTGGCGTAGGAGCCGAAGGCATCCAGGTTGAAGGACACAATATTGGCGCCAGAGGTCTGCGCACCCCATACGCCCTTGATCGCCGTGTGCAGACGTTCGGTCTCGGCAGGCTGGCCGGTGACGAGGCACCACGCCTTTGGGACGTCGTCGGCCGGATCGCAGGCAGCCATGGCGGCGCTGGCCACGGCCGGGCGCTGACAGACGAGTTGCGGTTCGCCGTGGAGCTTGAAGCTCAGCAGGGCGTTGCTTTCCTTCGCTTCGGCAAAGGCCGGCTCCTGCGCCAGGCGCTCCGGGTCGATTTTGTCAAGATAGGCCAGCACGGCCTTTAGCCCGGCGTCGGACTGTGCGGATTCTGGCAACGCTGCGATACGGGCGAGGAAAGCGGCATGCTGTTCGACGACCCGGTCGGCTTTACCGCGGGTGTCAATTCCTAGGGCGTACTCGACGTTGTCCCAAAGCAGGTTTGCAGCAATGCCGCTTGCCCGCTTGACACCCTGCGGAACGAGGTAGCGTCGGCCGACCTTCTTTTTGCCGTCCTGGCTGCGGGTGTCGCGCAATTGCACCAGTTCGCCGTCGGCGGTGATTTCGAGGACGAAGGGGATTTCCTTCTCCTCCAGCCCGTAGGCCGGCAGCCGTTCGGCCGGGTCGGCGGAGGCGCATTTGCGCTGGTAGTAGTCGTACAGGGCCTGAAGAATCATGACTTCACCTCTCCGGTTTCGAAGTCCGGCACGAGGATCACGCCGCTCTTCATCTCCGCCCGGAAAAAGCGCGGCAGTGGGTCGGACGGATTGGTGAAATCGAGGTCGTGGAGCATCCAGCCCAGATCGCGCGTCTCATCGATGGCAGGGCGCTCGGTGGCAGGGTCCGCTACCAGCCGGAAATCGGCCGCGAACTCGCGGCAACCGAGGTAGGGCTGGTTCACGCACTGGCCCTTGGCGGCGCGGCGGGCGAACATTTCGGTGTATTTGACGAGCGGATCCTTGGCCTTTGGGCTGAGGGTCAGTTCGGCGTGCAGGCGGTAGGCCACGTCGCGCAGGAACAGGCCGGCGCGCTGCTGGCGTTCGTCTTCGATGTAGAGCCCGAGATTGCCGCTGCCGGCGTTCATGGCCTGCTGGACGTTACGGGTCGAGACGACGGCGCCGACTTCGTTGCGCCGCAGGTTGATCCAGTGAATTGGGTTCAGTACCTCGATACGCGTGATCCGCCAGCGGATCTGCGGCTTCCACAGGATGGCTTCAAACACCGAACGCGCGGCCGACGGGGTGATGACGTCGTAGGAGACGCGCTCGACCTTCATCTCCGGCCGCGTGAAGCAGGCGAATGGGCCGCTGACTTCCAGACAGAATGTGTTCATTGTGGTGGGCTATTTGCGTAGTTGGGTGACGACGTAACTCACGACGAGCAGCGCGACAAGCAAGTAAATGGCATAAAAACGATCTGTTTGAAGCTGGATTGCCAGCAGCCGAAATTCTTGAAGAATGCCTGTCCAGTCCATGATGGTGTCTCTGCCGGTCTCGATGCCGCGCAGTCTATCATCGGTTTCCAGGACGAGCAAACTGAGTATGACCTATAAAATTTTATGTCTGAGAGTATAATTTTCACTCACCTCCGGGTGTGGATTGAAACCAGGACGAGCCAACTGAGGTATGTCCTAAGGCGGGCGGCAGGAGTTTTCTCCTGTCGCCCTTTCTTATGGCACCAGTTTCCAGGGCTCAATCTCCCCTTGCACGGAAAGGCCGCAGATGTCGTCGTACATCGTGTCATTGGCTTGGGCGTAAAGCCCTGGCACCTGTGGGACAAGCGTCAGGTCTCCCTGGGCGAGAAGTTCGTCGGCCACTTTTTTTCGTAGCGTGACGGTGTAGCGCTGCAGGGCGCGCATCAGCCAGCGTTCGGGGCCGTCCTTTTTGAGGGCGCCGAGGAGCATGTCTATCTTTTCGTCCTTGCCGTCCGGGCCACGGTAGAGAACGACGATGGGCGCCTGGTTGTCGGAGATCAGCTGGAACTTGTCGGCCGCTGTGCGGAAGGCGACTGGGAGCGGATCGTCGCGGGTCGGGGCCGGCTTGAGTAGTTCGACGATGCCATGCTGGTCGAGGTTCACGCTGGCGTAGAACTGGCGGAAGTAGGCTTCGAACAGTTTGCGGTCGAGGGGATTTTCGACTTTCCTCTGGAGCACGCTGCGGCAGGCTTGTGCGCCTTGGCTCAGCGAGCCCGCAGGTATTTTTCCGGGTGGCACGAAGACAAGGACTTTGCCCGGCTCGGGCAGGGTGCCCTCCCGGTTGCAGCGCCCGGCCGCTTGGGCGATGGAGTCCAGGCCGGCCAGTGCGCGGTACACCACCGGAAAATCGAGATCCACGCCGGCTTCGACCAGTTGAGTGCTGACGACCCTCAATGGCGCTGTGTCGAGCCCCTTCCGGCGGGCGTCGAGGCGGGCCTTGATGTGGTCGATGACATCCTTGCGGTGGGCGCCGCACATCAGCGCGGACAGGTGCAAGGTGCCCTTGGGCAGGCGTCGGTGCAGCTCGCGGGCGCCGCCGCGGGTGTTGACGATGGCGAGCACGCTGTCGTGGTCGGCGAGCTCGTCGGCCAGGGCCGGCCATTCGACGGGCGTGGTGAGGTCAGGCGGCAGGTGTACGTCGACGCGCTTGAGGGCGGCATAGAGGGCGTCGGGGTTGTCCATGAGTTCGGTGGCGTCGTCGAGGCCGCGCAGGTTCATGGACGGGTCGAAGTAGCTTGCGGTGGTGAGCGCCGGCTGGGTGGCGGTGCACAGCACGACGGTAACGCCGTAGTGGTGGATCAGCAGGCGCAATACGTCGAGGATGGGCTGCAAGAATTCGGGCGGGAGTTGCTGGGCTTCGTCGAGGATCAGCACGCTGCCGACGAGTTGGTGCAGCTTGCGGCAGCGCGACGTGCGGGCGGCGAACAGGGATTCGAAGAGCTGGACGTTGGTGGTGACGACGAGCGGTGCATCCCAGTTTTCGCAGGCGAGGCGCGAGGCGGTGGTCTCGGCGGAAGGATCGCTTTCGGCCTGGCTGTGGTGTTCTACAACGCATTCACGGCGCAGGGAGGTGAACACGTCGCGGAATACGTCGGCGGTCTGCTCGATGATGCTGGTGTAGGGAATGGCGTAGATGACGCGCCGCTTGCCGTGGCTGAGGGCGTGATCAAGCGCGAAGCCCAGGCTGGCGAGGGTTTTGCCGCCGCCAGTGGGGACGGTGAGGGTGTAAAGGCCGGGTGCGCGGTCGGCCTTGCTGCGGCACTGGCGAAGGATGTCGGCACGAATCCGGCGCACCGGCGTGTCGGCGGCGAAGCAGGCCATGTGCGCGTTGTAGGCGGAGCGCATCTCGGCAAGGCTTGGGAAGTCGCCACGGGCGTCGGCCTTGCCGGTGTCCATGAAGGCCTCGGTGTCGAGGAAGTCGGCATCGACGAGGGCCGAGAACAGCATGCGCAGCCACAGGGCGAAGGCGCCAGGAGTGAGGATGCCGCCGGGCACGGCGTCTTTCAGGTTGAGCGGGACGGCTGCTTCGAGGATGGCCGTGGGTGCGGCGCCCATGGCGTCGGAGTATTCGCGGCGGGCGTCGTCCGAGGCGAGGCGACCTTTCAGGCTGCCGTGCCAGTCTGCCAGCCCGGCGTGGTGGCCGGCGATGAGGTAGGCGAGCACCGAGGCGGCCAGCCTGCCGGCGGGGCCGTGACGGGATTCGAGGGCTCCGATGGCATGCAGTGCGCCGGCCGCCGAGTGGGTTTTGTCCTTCGACGGCACGCGTCCTTCGATGTGGGCGTCGCTGCAATCGCGGATGTAGCGCTGGAAGCCTGGCCGGTACTTGCCGAGGTCGTGCCACAGGCCGGCGAGGCGTGCCCAGTCGGCGCCGCCGAAGGCAGAGGCATTGCTTGCGGCACCTTCACTGACCTGCCGCAGGTGTTCCGCCAGTTCATGCGCCCGGGGGCTGCCATCCGCGCTTTCTGCTGTGTGGGCAAGAAAAATGTCGTCGGGGAATTTCATCGCGCGTCGTCCTGTGAGTCGATGTGGTCCATTCTGCATACCCCCATGCTCAAACCATGATCATCACAAATTTATCTTCGCCGCCGCTTCGTGCTCCCGTCGCACCGCTTCACGCAGGGCGGTGGGGGCGATGACTTTCACGTGGCGGCCATGGCGCAGGATGTCCATCAGCAGTTCGGGCTCCTGGCTGTAGGGCACGCGGAGTTCGAAGCCACCGTCGTCCAGAGCGTGTCCTTGCTGGTCGGTGTGCCACTTTTCCTGGGCGACCCAGCGGCTGCGCTCTGGGCTGAAGCGCAGCACGGCCCATTGCACTTCGGCACCTGCGAAGATGCCGTAGCCGCTGCCGAGTACCTGGTCGAGGGTGGTGTCGTCGATGTCGCGTGCCGGGTGATCGAGGATTTCGGCGCGGTGGATGGCGTCTATCGCAAAGCTGCGCAGTTCTTCGCGCAGATGGCACCAGGCGTCGAGGTACCAGTTGTCGCGGTAGTGAATGAGGCGCTGGGGGGAGACTTCCCGGCGGGTGATCTGGTCTCTGCCGCGGGCGTGGTATTCGATGACGAGGCGCTGGCGGCGCAGGGTGGCGGACCCGACGGCCTGGAAGTGCTCCAGCTGGAAGCTGCGGGCACCAACGGTCTGTATGCGGATGCGGCGGGCGACTTCGGCGGCGGAGTCGTCAGCAGTGCCGAGGATGTGGCCGAGGCGGGCGAGCAGGGGCCGGATGTGGGGGCCGAGCAGGCCGCCTGTGTCCAGATTGGCCAGCAGGTATTGCATGGTGAGCAGGGCGTGGATTTCTTCGGCGGTGAACCACAGGCCGGGGAGTTCAAACTGGGGGGCGAACTGGTGTTTGCTGTCTTCAAGCCGGTAGCCGCCTTGCTCACGGTCAAAATGGACGGGGGCGCCGAGGGCGTCACGCAGGTCGCGGATGTAGCGGGTCAGCGTGGCGCGGGAGATGCCGAGTTCGTACTGCAGGTCGTTGGCGGGGACGGCACGGCGGCGGCTGAGCAGGCGAAGCAGTTGGTGGAGGCGGTCAGTGGGAATCACGCGCGGGCTTCGATGGTATTCGCGAAATGCGAAAATGATCGTTGATCATAGCCTTTTGGCATGTTTCTGCTTGTCCATTCCTGCGCTTTCCGGATGTGACGCTGTTGGCTGTGAATTGAGCCAGAACAGGGCAGGCGTGCGTCGGGGAGGCTAAAGTCGGGACCAGTCATGACGCCCATTCGCCTGCGCCTCCGCTTGCTGCCTCGCTTCCTTCGGGTAGCATCTCCTGTCTGTCCGGGCAGGGGCCCGGCGTGAATTGAGGAGACGGTGATGCTGGCAGGCAAGACGGCTTTGGTAACGGGTTCGACTTCGGGGATCGGGCTGGCGGTGGCGCAGGCGCTGGCCAGGGCCGGTGCGAAGGTGATGCTCAACGGCTCGCGTCCGGCGGCTGATGCCGAAGCGCTGCGGGTCGAGCTGTCGGCAGAGGCCGGCGTCGAAGTCGGCTACACCCAGGCCAATCTGGCCGAACCGGCCTCTGCGCGGGCGTTGGTGGAAGCGACGATCGCGGCCTTCGGCAGCGTGGACATCCTGATCAACAACGCCGGCATCCAGCATGTGGCGGCGGTGGATGCCTTCCCGGATCACACCTGGGACCTGCTCATGGCCATCAATGTGTCGGCCGTCTTTCACACCACCAAGGCGGCGCTGCCGTCGATGAAGGCGAAGGGCTGGGGGCGCATCGTCAATATCGCTTCGGCCCACGGCGTGGTCGCCTCGCCCTTCAAGGCGCCGTACACGGCCAGCAAGCACGCGGTGGTGGGCTTCTCGAAGGCGGTGGCGCTGGAAGTGGCGGAGCAGGGCATTACCTGCAACGCCCTGTGCCCCGGCTACGTACGCACGCCGCTGATCGAAAAGCAGGTGGTGGATCAGGCCAAGGTGCACAACATGCCGGAAGACCGGGTGATCCGCGAGGTGATCCTCGCCGCCCAGCCCACCAGGCAGTTCGTCGAGGCCGACGAGGTGGCGGCGTTTGCGGTGTTCCTGTGTTCCGACGCGGCCAGGGCGGTCACCGGTTCGGTGCAATTGATCGACGGGGGCTGGACCGCGAGGTAGCCCCTTCAAGGAAAGACAGACATGGAAGAGTTCATCGGCGGCCTGTGGCATCGCTTCATCACCCGCGCGGCAACGCGCAGCTACCCGCAGGCGGTGGTGCGGCTGGCCGACATGGAGCGCACCGCCGGCATTCTCTTCCGTGCGCTGGGGGGCGACCCCGGTCTGCGCGTGGCCCCGGCGGCCGAGGTGGAGCACGGCGCCCGTCGCAACTGGCTGGCGCGTCTCGCCCATACTGGCGAAAAAACTGCCCACGCGGCGCGGGACGACGAAACCCTGCGCCTGCCGGCCGAAATCACCCTGTTTCCCGAACGCAGCCTGAACCGTGACCTCTACCTGTGGCTGATCGCCCAGGGCGCGGCACTGGATGTCGACCAGGCGCTGGCCGACAACTGGATCGTCGCCAACCAGACCGCCAGCGCGGCCACGCTGGCCGCCTTTCCGGGCTTCGCCACGCGCTACCGCCGCCTGGTGGACGCGGTGCTCGCCGAGCGTCCCGACCCGGCCAAGCTCCCCGCCGACGAGGCCGCCGCCGAACGGGCGATTCGCCAGGCCCTGCTCGCACCGGGCAGTGTCGGCAGCCTGCCCGCCGCCCGCAAGCCGCCCACGCCGGTGGCCCTGTGGTTGTACCCGGCGCCGGTGTCCATCGACCGTCGCCAGTCGCCGGCCAACCCGACCCCTGCCGAAAGTCGCGATGGCGGGAGCAAGACCAGCGACGCCACCGAGCGCCGCCGTCAGGCCCAGCGCGAAGACATGCCGGACGGCAAGAACGGGCTGATCCTGCCCTTCCGGGCCGAGAGCCTGCTGTCCTTCGCCGACTTCGTGAAGGTGAACCGCGCCCACGACGAGGACACGGACGACGATCCGGCCAAGGCGGCCGGCGAGATGGACACCATCTCGGTGGCCCAGGACGGCCACGACACCTCGTCCAAGGTGCGTTTCGACCTCGATCTGCCCTCTGCCGCCCATGACGACTTTCCGCTGCAAAGCGGCATCCTGCTGCCCGAATGGGACTGGAAGAAACAGACGCTCAAGCGCGACATGTGCAGTGTGACCGTGCTCGATGCCCGTGACGCCGAACCGGGCCCGCTGCCTTCGCGGCTGGTGCGCCCGGCGCGCAGCCTGCGGCGCCAGCTGGAGGCCCTGACGCCGGCCCGGCGCTGGATAAAGAATCAGCCCGAAGGCACCGAGCTCGACATCGACGCCTGCGTGCGCGCCTTCGCCGACCGGCGCACTGGCCACTCGGTGGGCAACAGCGGCGGCTACCAGTCCTGCGAGCGGCGCGAGCGCGACCTGTGCTGTCTGGTGCTGGCCGACCTGTCGCTGTCCACCGACACCTGGGTGAGCGACGATCAGCGCGTCATCGACGTGATCCGCGACAGCCTGTGGCTGTTCTCCGAGGCGCTGGGCGCCACCGGCGATCCCTTCGGCATCTACGGTTTCTCGTCACGCCGGCGCGAACACATCCGCATCCATCGCATCAAGGATTTCGACGAGAAGATCGACGACCGCATCCGCGGCCGTATCGGCGCGCTCAAGCCCGGCTTCTACACACGCATGGGCGCGGCCATCCGCTACGCCACGACGATTCTCGCCAAGCGGCCGGAAGCCTTGCGCCTGTTGATGATTCTGTCCGACGGCAAGCCCAACGACGTGGATCATTACGAAGGCCGCTACGGCATCGAAGACACCCGCATGAGCCTCAACGCGGCGCGCCAGGAGGGCGTGCGGCCGTTCTGCGTGACCATCGACAAGGAAGGCCAGGGTTACCTGCCGCACCTTTTCGGGCCGGCTGGCTACACTATTTTGCGGAACCCGGCCGAACTGCCGGCGCGTCTGCCCAGGCTTTACGCCCAGCTCACGGCGGGCTGAGCGGGCCAAGCAGAATACCGGCCACGCTGCGCGACAGCTGGCGGGCCGGATCGGCAGCGGGGCGCCCGAGCAGGTAGCCTTGGGCGCAGTCGCAGCCCAGCGCCCGCAGGGTCGCCAGCTCGCGCGAATCCTCCACGCCTTCAGCCACTACCTGCACGCCGAGGGTGCCCGCCTGGCGCACGAAAGCCGCCACGGCCTGCTGGTGGTGAGCGTCGCTGTGAATCTGGCGGATGTGGGCCGGGGCGAGTTTGACGAAGTCGGGTTGCGGTGCCGTGCCGTCGGCCCCGAGAGCGTCGAAGGCCAGCCCGAAGCCCTGTGCGACGAGGCTCCGGAGCGCCGCGTCAAGTCCGTCGGCGGCGTCTTCGCCGTGGTGAATGTGCTCGATGACCAGCCGTTCGGGGGGCAGCCCGGCATCTTTCACCATTTCCAGCAGCTCGGCCGCTGTGGCCTGGTCGACGATCATCGCCGCGCTCAGGTTGATGAAGAGCCGCCCGGGCAGACGCGCGGCCACGAAGGTGGCCAGTGCCCGGCGGCAGGCGAGGCGTTCCAGCACGAGCCCCAGGCCGGCATCGCGGGCCACCCGCAGCAATTGTTCCGGGGTGTGGAGCGGTGAGTCTGCAGGTCCGCGCATCAGGGTTTCGTAGCCCAGCACGTCCCGGCGGTGCAGGTCGAAGATCGGCTGGAAGACGAAGTCGAGCGCCTCATCGGCAATCAGGGTGCGGAGGTGGGCTATGAGGCCGCTGAGATACATGGCGGAAGGCGGGCGCAAGCCGATAGGGTAATACCGCCATTGTCGACAGCCTGTCACGCAAATTGCATGAAGCTTTTGTGAAGCTTGATGATTTTTGGGGCCGGCTAGACCAGTTCTGCCGCTTTCAGCTCGGCCTTGAGATAGGCATACAGTATCGGCGCGATGGCCACGCCGCCAAAGCCGAACAGCGCTTCCATGAACACCATCGAGAGCAGGATTTCCCAGGCTTTGGCGTTGATCTCGCCGCCGACGATGCGCGCGTTGAGGAAATACTCGGCTTTGTGCAGCAGCACCAGAAAGACCAGCGAGGCTGCCGCTGCCAACGGCGACACCGACAGGCTGATGAGCACGATGATGGTGTTCGAAATCAGGTTGCCGACCACCGGCAGCAGCCCCACCAGCGCGGTGATCAGCACCATGGTCTTGCCGAAGGGCAGGTGAATGCCCAGCAGCGGCAGCAAAATCAGGATGTAGATGCCCGTCAGGCTTGCGTTGATGAGGGAAATCTTGCCCTGGGCCACAAATACGCTGTGGAAAGATGCGTAAAAGCGGTGAATGCGCGCCATCAGGGCTTCTGCCAGGGGCTTGCGACTGCCGGGCGAGGCCACTTCCTGCACTGCCAGCATCGCCCCGAGAATCATGCCGATGAGGATGTGGGCCAGCGCCACGCCGGCCTCCTTGCCGAGCAGGCGCAGTTCGGGGGCGTGGTCACGCAGCCAGTGCACTGCCTCGGCCTTCAGCTCCGGGCCGTTGCTGGGCAGGCTGCTCGGCAGCCAGGGTGGCAGCACGGCATTGGCGCTTTCGATGGTTTCGGCAATCTTTACCCACATGGCTTCCACGCCGCCGCCCCGATGCAGCATCGAGACGATCCACAGGCCGCATCCGGATACGCAGGCCACCACCAGCACCGCCAGCCCGGCTGTTGCCAGCAGTTTGCCGCGCTGCCCGGCAAAGGATTTGCCGACCAGCGGCTGGGCGAGATGCACCAGCATGTAAACCAGCATGGCGGCGAACAGCCCGTGCAGCAGGTGCAGGCTCAACACCGCCAGAATGCCGGCGGCGGCGAGCAGGTAAGAGCTGCCAGTGACCCAATCTTTACGGCTGAACATCGACGACCCCGTTACTGTGCGTGGGCCGCAAGGGTATCCGCATTCCGCTTGTGGGCGCGTCTCAGAGCGAATATCCGGCGACGGCCACCGCATGACAGGCCGTTCCGGCCATCACGAACAGGTGCCAGATGAAATGCCCGAAACGCACGCGGGCATCGGTCAGGAAGAAGATCACCCCGGCCGTGTAGGCGAGTCCGCCAGCCAGCAGCCACAGCAGGCCCGGTGAAGGCATGCGGGCGATCAGCGGGACGGCGGCGGCCACCACCAGCCAGCCCATCAGCAGGTACAGTCCGGTGGACCACAAGGGGTGGCTCAGGCGGTCCAGCATCTTGAGGGTGATGCCGATGCCGGCCAGACCCCACACCACGCCGAACAGGCTCCAGCCCCATGCGCCGTTGAGCACGCCGAGGGCGAAGGGGGTGTAGCTGCCGGCGATGAAGAGGTAGATCGCGCCGTGGTCGAGCTTGCCGCAGATCGCCTTGGCGCGGCTGTCGGGCAGGGCGTGATAGAGGGCGGATGCGAAGTAGAGCAGGACCATCGTCACCGCGAAGACGATGCTGCCGACCACGGCGATGGTCGGCCCGCGCTCGGCGATGCTGCCGATCAGAAAGGGCATGAAGGCCAGCGCCAGCACGCAGCCGAGGCCGTGGCTGACGCTGTTGGCGATCTCCTCGGCCCGGCTCTGGGCGCGGGCGTTCATGATTACGGCTTGCCGCGCATGCCACCACGACGAGTGCCGCGATGGGAGTCGTCGAAGATCTTCCTTTGTTCCGGCGTCAGCACGGCGTAGAACTCCTTGAGCACGACGATATGGCTGGTCATCGCGGCTTCATGGGTCTTCATGCGTTCGAGCATCTTGTCTGCGCGTTCCGGGGTGGTCAGCTTGGCCCAGTCTTCGGCCTTGCCGGGTTCCGGCTTGTGCATGGGATGTTCGGAGTCGACGAGCTTCTTCCAGGCCACTTCCTGCTCGGCGGTCAGCTTGAGGGCGTCGTGGACCTTTTTGTGGTGCTGCTCCATGCGCTCGGCGCGGTGTTCGCGATAGCCGCCCGCGCCACCCATCGGCCCACAGGGGGCGTCGGCAAAGGCGGGAATGGCCACGGCCCCGAGGGTCGAGGCGACAAGGAGGGATTGGAGCAGATGGCGGGGACGGATCATGGCGATGTTCCTTCTGTTGAAAAGCGGCGGATTGGCTGGCACACAAAGCATGTAACGCAGTATGGCCCTGCAATGACTACAGCCTGAACCCCGCAGATGAAACAAAACGTACGCTGCCACACATAAGCCGGACTAGCCCATTACGCCATCCCACAGCAGCTTCACGCCCGACAGCCCCAGCCCTGCGGTGGCGAACAGGTAGAACGGCCGCTCGGGAATCCGTGCCAGCAGGTGCCTTCCCAGCCCCACGCCGACCGGTACCAGCGGCAGCAGCATCGCCGACATGATCAGGGTGTCGCGGGTAAACAGGCCGAGGCCGACGTAGAACGGCAGCTTGACCAGGTTGATGACGGCGAAGAAGAACACCGAGGTGGCGACGAAGGTTTCCCGTGGCTGGCGGCGGGACAGCAGATAGACCATGACCGGTGGTCCGCCGGCGTGGGCGAGGGTGCTGGTGATGCCGGATCCGACGCCGCACAACCAGGCGAAGTGGCGGGGCGGCGGGCCGCTGGCGGCGCTGCCCGGCTTGCCTGTGCGGAGCAGGCGATCGAGGGCGAAGGTCACCGCAATGGCCCCAACAGCGCCCTTCACCATGCGCTCCGACATCACGCCGAAGGCCAGCGTGCCGACGGCGATGCCCACCAGCGCGGCAGGGAGCAGCAGTTTCAGGTCGGTCCAGTCGGCCTTGCCGCGCCAGGCGCGGATGCCGAACAGGTCGATGGCGATGAGAATGGGCAACATCACCGCCAGGGCTTCCCGGGGCGACAGCCACAGGGCCATGAATGGTATGGCCAGCCCGCCCAGCGCGCCACCGAAGCCGGATTTGGCGATGCCGGTGAACAGGATCGCAAAGGCCGTGACGATCCAGCCGGTGGTGTTCATTTCCATGGTTTTTTCCTGGGGTGGCGCCTGATGGTAAGGGCTTCTGGCCCATAAAGCGGCTTTCTTTGACAGAAACGATGACTTAGGGCGGTGCCTCGGTTGACAATGCGCCTTCTTTGACAAGGTGGATGTTCATCCCCCGCCTGTGCAGTAAGCCCAATACCTGGATCAATGAAAGTGCTAGCGATTCCCTGCCCGGTGGTTGGTCGAAACCTCTGTATTGCTATTGCCTACCTGGTGCTTGGCGGTCTCGGCCTGGTTTTCGCCATTTCACCGGGCTACGCCAGTCCGATTTTTCCGGCGGCTGGCCTGGCTCTGGCGGTAGCGCTGTGTTTTGGGCGCGGTGCCCTGCCGGGGATCTGGTTCGGCTCGATAGCGGTGAATCTTGGCCTGGCCATCTTCCAGGAGCGCCTGTCGCCGGACACGGCCATCGTGGCCGCCTGCATTGCCAGCGGGGCCACCGCCCAGGCGTGGATCGGCCAGGCGCTGGTCCGGCGCTGGCAGGGGCCGGCCTGGCAAAGGCTCGAACACGAGCGCGCCGTCGTACTCTTTCTGTTGATCGGTGGCCCGCTGGCCTGTCTGGTGTCGGCGACGGTGGGCATCACTGCCCTCTATTTCATGCGCGTCATCGAGCAGGCCGTGCTGCCCTTTGCGTGGTGGAACTGGTTTGTTGGCGATACCCTCGGCGTTCTTACCTTTGCGCCGTTGACCCTGTGCTTTCTGCTCCGTACCGATACGCTGTGGCGTTCACGGCTGCGCCAGGTGGCCTTGCCCATGGCCCTGACCCTGCTGTTCGTCGGTGTTGCCATCTACACCACGGCGAACTGGGAGCAGAATACCCAGCAAGCGCGCCTGGCCAAGGATGCAGAGTCCCTCCAGAAGCGCATTGGCGATCGCCTGCTGATACACCAGGAGGCACTTTCCGCCCTGCGCCGCGTGCTGGAGGTCGATCCCGACATCACACCGGAGCAATTCGAGCGTTTCACCCTGTCCACGCTGGTGGATAACCCGGAAATCTCCGCCCTCAGCTTCAATGCCTACGTGCCGGATGCCGGTCGGCCCCGCTTTGAACGGGAGATGGCCAGGCGCCTGGCACAGCCTGGCTTCCGCATCTCCGAGCGGGACCACGAGGGCCGGCTCATCACGGTCAGCCGACGGGATATTTACGTGCCGGTCAGCTACATCGTGCCGCGCCCGGGCAATCAACCGGCTTTGGGCTTCGACATCAATTCGGAGCCCCTGCGCCGGGACGCCCTCAGCCGTGCTGCTGCCGGTAGCGGTATCGTCGTGACCTCTCCCCTGCGCCTGGTCCAGGACAACCGGGATCGCATCGCCGTGCTGCTGCTGTCCCCGGTGCATGGCGCCAGCGCCACCTCCGGCCCCGACTCCCGGCTGCTCGGTTTTGCGGTGGCGGTCGTCAAGCTCGATCAGCTGATCGAGGTGGCCACCCACAACTTTCTGCCCGCCGGCCTCACCCTGCGCCTGACCGATCCGGGTAGTCGCAGCGATACGCAGGGTTTCGATGGCACGCCGCCGGATGCCTCTGCGTCACGCGCCGTCTGGCGCGGGCCGTTCAAGATTGCCGATCGCGAGTGGGAACTGACGGTTTCGGCCAGCGACCACTATCTTGAGCAGAGCCGGCCGTGGGTTGCCTGGGCCGTCGGGGTTATCGGGCTGCTCTTCGCCACCTTGTTGCAGACACTGATGCTCGGCATGAGCGGCCGCACGGCCATCATCGGGCGGCAGGTGGAGCGCCAGACCGCCGACATCGCCGCCAAGAACAAGGAGCTGGCCCTCGCCAAGATCTCCACCGACAAATCCGCCGATGCGGCTTTCTGGATGTATCCGGACGGTCGCATCGCCCGGGGCAACCAGGCCGCCTGCGACCTGCTCGGCTACTCGGTGGAGGAACTTACCCGCCTCTGCGTGCCCGATATCGCTCCCGCCTTTTCGCAGGCCGACTGGGAGGCGCACTGGACCTACCTCGGCCAGCACGGTGTTCAGCAGATCGAAAGCCAGTACTGCCACAAGGATGGCACCTGCATCCAGGTGGCGGTGACCGCCAATCTCGTCAGCGCCGACGGGCAGGACTATGTGTACTCGACGATTCGCGACATCACTGAACGCAAGCTGGCCGAAGCCGAACTGACGCGCCACCGGGACCACCTGGAAGAACTCGTCGAGGCGCGTACCGTCGATCTCTCCATCGCCAAGGAAGCCGCCGAAACCGCCAACCGGGCCAAGAGCACCTTCCTGGCCAACATGAGCCATGAGCTGCGCACGCCGATGAACGCCATCATCGGCCTTGCCCACATGCTGGGCCGCAACAACACCGATCCGGGACAGAAGGACAAGCTGGCCAAGATAGCCCGTGCCGCCAATCATCTGTTGCAACTGCTCAACGACGTGCTCGAACTGTCGCGCATTGACGCCGAACGGCTGACCATCGAGAAGACCGGCTTTCGCCTGCAGAGCGTGATTGCCAACATGGACAGCCTGGTCAGTGCCAATCTCGACGCCAAGGGCCTGGCACTGGAGGTCGAGGTGGAGCGCCGCCTGGCCAGCCTGCCGCTGCTCGGCGACCCGCTGCGCCTCCAGCAGATTCTCCTCAACATCGTCAGCAACGCGATCAAGTTCTCCAGTCGCGGCAGGGTGGTGGTGCGGGCATTCTGCGTGGAAGAAGACGCAACGGGCATCCTGCTGCGCATGGAGGTGCAGGACAGCGGGGTCGGCATTCCGCCTGAAGCCTGGGAGCGCATTTTCAAACCCTTCGAGCAGGCCGACGGTTCGACCACCCGGCAGTTCGGCGGCACCGGCCTCGGGCTGGCCATCTGCAAGCGCCTGGTGCACCTGATGGGCGGCGACATTGGCGTTGGCAGCATACCGGGGCACGGCAGCACCTTCTGGTTCACCTGCCGCATCGACAAGGCCGATGCCGATGCCGGCGCGGTGGCGCATGCTGCGTCCCTGTCTGTTCAGGATGCCGAGAGCCAGCTGCGTGCCCTGTGTCGGGACAAGCGTATTTTGCTGGCCGAAGACGACTGGGTGAACCAGGAGGTCACCCTGGAGTTGTTGCGCCAGGTGCTCGGCCTGCACACCGACCTGGCCGCTGATGGCCTGGAGGCACTCCGGATGGCCAGCCACACGGCCTACGACCTGATCCTGATGGACGTCCAGATGCCCGGCATGGACGGCCTTGCCGCCACCCGTGCGATCCGCGCGCTGCCCGGCCACCACCACACCCCGATCCTCGCCATGACCGCCAACGCCTTCGAGGAAGACCGCCAGGCCTGCCTCGACGCCGGCATGGACGACTTCATCGCCAAGCCGGCCGATCCGGGGATGCTGTTCGTGACCATGCTCGCATGGCTCGGCCGGCAATCCTCCCGGCAGAACGAAGGCATACAATGAGGCTCCAGAAAACATCGATCCTGAGCGATGAACGTCTCCCGGCCAGCCATCTGGCGTAATGTCCTGCCCTTGCAGCGCAGGATCGTCCTGCTTGTCGTTCTGGTGTTGCTGGTTCTGGCCGTGACTTCGGCCCGCGCTGCGGAGGCCCTCAAGGTTTATCGCGTCGGCATCACCGCCTTTCGCGACAAGTCGGTAACGGTGCGCGAATGGCAGCCGACGATGGATTTCCTGTCCGCCAAGGTGCCTGGCGCCCGCTTCGTGGCGGTGCCGATGACGGTCAGTGAGTTCGAGAGCGCCCTCGGCAGGAATGAACTCGATTTCGTCCTGACCAACCCGCAGCACTACATCATTCTGGAAACCGTCTACGGCGTCTCCCGGGTTGCCACCCTCGTCAAAAGCGAGAACGGCAAATTCGTGAACCAGTTCGGCGGAGTGATCTTTGCCCGCAGCGACCGCCATGACATCCAGCGCCTGGAGGACCTGAAAGGCAAGCGCATCGCCGCCGTGGACCGCACCTCCTTCGCCGCCTTTCTGCTCCAGTACGACCTGCTCCGCCAGCACGGCGTGGATATCGAGTCCGACAGCGAGGTCCGCTTCCTCGGTTTTCCGCAGGATCTGTGCGTGCAGGCCGTGCTCGACGGGCAGGCCGATGTGGGTTTCACGCGCACCGGCCTGCTCGAGGCCATGGCCCGGGAGGGCAAGATCGAGCTGGCCCGGCTGCGCGTCATCAGCCCGGCGCGCTTTTCCGATTTTCCCTTCCTGATCACCACCGGGCTGTTTCCGGAATGGCCGCTGGCGGCCGTGCCGCGCGTGCCGATCGACGTCACCAACCAGGTCGTGGCGGCCTTGCTGCTGATGCCGCCCGACGGGCCGGCGGCGCAGAGCGCCCGTTATTACCGCTGGTCCACGCCGCTGGAATACAAGAGCGTCGAAAGCGTGATGCGCCGGCACCGCGTTTATCCCTACGACAAGCAGGAACACATCTCCCCGATGGACGTCGTCCGGGAATACGCACTGCAGATCTTCGTCGGACTCTTCCTGGCCGCGGCCGGGCTGGCGGTGCTCTATTGGCGCACCCGCCAGCTCAACATTGCCCTCAGGGCATCCCGCCAGACCCTCAGCGAGATGGCCCACCGGGATGCCCTGACCGGACTGCCCAACCGTAACCTCCTCGACGACCGGCTCGCCCTGGCCCTGGCCCATGCCCGTCGCACGGGTGCCCGGGTGGCCGTGTGCCTGACCGATCTGGACGGCTTCAAGCCGATCAACGACAGCCTCGGCCACACCGTCGGCGATGCGGTCCTGCGCGATGTGGCCCGCCACCTGGAGGCTGCGCTGCGCGAGGAAGACACCGTGGCCCGCTGGGGGGGCGACGAGTTCGTGCTGCTCATCAACGGGTTCACCGACACCGCCCAGCTCGAAGACATCATGAAGCGGATGCTCGCTGCGGTTGCCCAAAGTACCTGTTTCAGCGGTGGTTTTCCGGTCAGCGCGAGCATCGGCGTCAGCGTCTATCCGGTCGATGCCAGCACTGCACTGGGCCTCTTCAAGCACGCCGATGATGCGATGTACGATGCCAAGAAACGTGGCGGCAACCGCTATACCCTTCACGCGCTGCCCTCTGCCGTCGCCCAGTTGCCCTGTTAAGGATTCGACATGCCTTCCAGCCCTGCCGCACGCCCCCGCGTCGGCCTGTTTGCCACCTGCCTGATGAATCTGTTTCGTCCCAACATCGGTTTCGCCACGGCGAAGTTGCTGGAGGAGGCCGGCTGCACGGTCGAGGTGCCGTCCGCCCAGACCTGCTGTGGTCAGCCCGGCTACAACAGCGGCGATGTCGATGCGGCGCGGGCGCTGGCCAGGCAGGTCATCGCGGTTTTCGAGGGTTTCGACTATGTGGTCGGGCCGTCGGGCTCGTGTATGGCGACCCTCCGTGTCGATTACCCGAAGCTCTTCGCAGGCGACGCCGACTGGCTGCCCCGCGCCGAGGCGCTGGCCGCCAAGACCCACGAGTTGCTGTCCTTCCTCACCGATGTGCGCGGCATGAAAGCTGTCGCTGCCGACTACGCCGGCATCGCCACCTATCACGACTCCTGTTCCGGCCTGCGCAGCCTCGGCATCAAGGCGCAGCCTCGCCTGCTGCTCGGTGCGGTGGGGGGGCTTGAACTGACGGAAATGCGCGACGCCGACGTGTGCTGCGGTTTCGGCGGCACCTTTTGCGTCAAATACCCGGAAATCTCCAGCCGCATGGCGGACGAGAAAACCGCCAACATCGAGGCCAGTGGCGCGGATACGCTGCTTGGCGGCGACCTGGGCTGCCTGCTCCACATGGCCGGCCGGCTCAAGCGCCAGGGGTCGCCGGTCAAGGTCTTTCACACTGCCGAGGTGCTGGCCGGCATGGCCACCGGCGAGGGCATTGGCGGTACGTCGAAATGAAAGTCAGCAGCCCGCAGTTCAAGCAAAAATCGGTGATTGCCCTGGCCGACCCGCGCCTGCGCCAGGCCCTCGGCCAGTCCCGCAAGGGCTTCGTCAACAAGCGCGCCGAACTGGTTGGCGCGCTGCCCGAGTTCGAGCAACTGCGCGACGAGGCGCGCGATCTGAAGAACCACGTCCTCGACAACCTCGACCATTACCTGGAGCGCTACGAAGCCGCCGTCACTGCTGCCGGCGGCCATGTGCACTGGGCGCGGGACGACGAAGAGGCGCGCAGCATCATCCTCAACATCTGCCAGCGGGTGAACGCGAAGACGATCACCAAGGGCAAGAGCATGGTCTCGGAAGAGATCGGCCTCAACGACGCGCTGGAAGCCAAAGGCTACACGGTGGTCGAAACCGATCTGGGCGAATACATCATCCAGCTCGCCCATGAGCCGCCGTCCCACATCATCGCGCCGGCGATTCACAAGACCAAGGAACAGGTTTCCGAGCTTTTCGAGGCGGCCCACGGCGGCCCGCGCAAGACCACCGTCGCCGAGCTCGTCACCGAAGCCCGGCTGGTGCTGCGCGACAAATACTTCCAGGCCGACGTGGGCATCACCGGCGGTAACTTCCTGGTGGCCGAAACCGGTTCGTCGATCATCGTCACCAACGAAGGCAACGGCGATCTGACCCAGACTCTGGCCAGGGTGCACATCGTCACCAGCGGCATCGAGCGCATCGTGCCGACGCTGGAGGACGTGGCGCTCTTTCTGCGCATTCTGGCGCGCAGCGCCACCGGCCAGGAGACCGAAACCTACACCACCCTGTCCACCGGCCCGCGCCGCCCTCATGATCTCGATGGCCCGGAGGAATACCATGTGGTGCTGGTCGACAACGGGCGCACGAAGATGCTTGGCGGCAAGTTCCAGGACATGCTGCGCTGCATCCGCTGCGGTGCCTGCATGAACCACTGCCCGGTGTATGGCGCCATCGGTGGCCACGCTTACGGCTGGGTCTATCCCGGCCCGATGGGGTCGGTGCTGACGCCGCTGTTCGTCGGCCTCGATGCCACTTACGACCTGCCCAACGCGTGCACCCTCAACGGCCGCTGCGAGTCGGTGTGCCCGGTGCGCATTCCGCTGCCGGAACTGCTCCGTGAACTGCGCCACATGCAGCACCAGCAGGGCATTCGTCCGCCAGGAGAGCGGCGTGCGCTGGGCGCCTGGCGCTTCGTGGCCGAGCGTCCCGGCCTGTACCAGTTTGCCAACCGCCTCGCTGCGCGGGTGCTCAAGGGTCTCGGTGGCAGCACGGGGCGCATCGCCAGCCTGCCCTTCGCCGGCGCGTGGACCGATAGCCGTGACATGCCGGCGCCGGAGGGCAAGACCTTCCTGGAATTGTGGCAAGCCCGCAGCAAGCCTTGAGAAAAGACGATGACCGAAGCCCGTAAAGCCATTCTCGGCCAGATCCGCCGCGCCCTTGGTCGCGGCCCCTTGGCTGCCGCCGATGCCGCCGTTCTCGACGCCCGCCGGCCGACTCACTCCCGCATCGCCTTCGACGACGATCTGCTTGCGCGTTTTGTCAGCCGCTTCGAGAGCCGCTCCGGCACCGTCGTACGGGTCGGCAGCCTGCTTGAAGTACCGGCCGCCGTCGACGCTTACCGTCAGCAGCATGGCCTGCCGGCCCGTGCCGCGATTGCCCGGCCCCTTGCCGGCTTGTCGTGGCCGGCGGATTTTGTCCATCACCCGGGCCCCGCCGGCAAGGACGAGGTGCTGTCGGTCACCGCCTGCCTGGCCGGCATCGCCGAGATGGGCAGCCTGCTGCTGGCCTCCGGCCCCGATAGCCCGACGACCCTCAACTTTGTGCCCGATCACCACCTTATCGTGCTTCACGCGACACAGATCGTCCGGCATTTCGAGGACGCCTGGGCCATACTGCGGGCCTGTCCGGGCGGTATGCCACGGGCCACCAACATTGTTTCCGGCCCGTCCCGCACCGGTGATGTCGAACTCACCCTTCAGCTCGGTGCTCACGGTCCGCGCAGCGTGCACGTAATTCTCGTGCACTAATGTACGGTGGGAAACGACAAGTCGACCCCGCGGCTAAACTTCCCGGCCTGTGGGCCGAAATAACACGAATCGTTCGTCCGGCCCCGTCCTCCGATGCAGCCCAGCCTTCCCCAGGATTTTGTCGTTACCCCTGACCAGCTCTGTGTAGGGCTGTTCATTCATATCGACCTGCCCTGGTTCAGCCATCCGTTCAGCTTCAATTCTTTCAAGATCCGCTCGCCGGATCAGCTGGCGACCTTGCGCAAGCTGGGGGTGAATCACTTTCGCTACGACCCTGACCGCTCCGATGTGCAGCCGCGCGGCATGGCGGCCCCACGTGCAGAGGCGCCGTCGGCACCCGAGCCGGTCGTCGAGGACGAGGCAACGTCGGCCACCCTGGCCAGCAAGCGCGAACGCATCGCCCGCCTGGCCCAGCGCAAGCGCCAGGTGGTCGAGGTGGAAAAAGCCCTGGTGAAGGCCGCCGGGGTGATGCGCAATATCGGCAAGAACCTCTTCGCTCGTCCCAAGGAATGCCTGGAGGAGGTGGACGAACTGGTCACCCAGATGGTCGTCGCCTTTCTTGATCAGCCGGAGGTGGCGCTGCATGTGATCGGCGAACATGCCGGGACCGAGGAAACCTATTACCACGGCCTCAACACCTCCATCTTGTCGATGATGCTGGCCAAGGAGCTGGGTTTTCCCCGGCCCCACTGCCAGTTGCTGGGCGTCGGCGCGCTGCTTCACGACATTGGCCTGGCCGATATTCCCGACCGCATCGCCCGCCCGCGCCAGGAGCTCACCGTGCCGGAGCGCAACCTGCGGCAATTGCACTGCGAGTATGGCGTGCGTCTGGGCAAGCAGATCGGCTTGTCCGAACCGGTGCTGCGCATCATCGCCCAGCATCACGAACTGGCCGACGGCAGCGGCTATCCCGGCAAGCTCAAGGGCGACCAGATCGATCCGCTGGCGCGCATCGTGTCCCTCGTCAATTACTACGACAACCTGTGCAATCCGGCCGATCTGGCCAAGGCCATGACGCCCCACGAGGCCTTGTCGCTGATGTTCGCCCAGCGTCGTGCCAAGTTCGACGTCAAGGCCCTGCAGGTCATGATCCGCTGCCTCGGCGTGTATCCGCCGGGCACCGTGGTGAAGCTCTCCAACGACGCCGTCGCCCTGGTTTCGTCGGTCAATCCGGCCAAGCCCCTGCGTCCGTGGGTTACTGTCTTCGATCCGGACATTCCCAAGGACGAGGCGATCATGCTCGACCTGGAGCAGGAGCCCGACATCAACATCGCCAAGG
>ERZ724523.387-NODE-387-length-25759-cov-17.005602_pt1 | contig 25759 bp, 23 predicted proteins | sample MGYA00376056_ERZ724523 | MGnify/ENA primary metagenome ERZ724523 (study PRJEB28724, sample SAMN07190888) | wastewater metagenome | isolation source: influent of sewage treatment plant in Hong Hong | place: USA: Christiansburg, Virginia | collected 2016-03-01 ... | reverse complement strand
CCAGTGCTAGCTTTTCGTACCGTCACTTATTGCACTGAAAACGAGGAGACCCCAATGCCCAGCGAACTGTCGGGTGGGCAACGCCAGCGCACGGCTTTGGCGCGAGCCTTGGTAGCCGAACCCCGCGCCTTGTTGCTGGACGAACCCTTTGCCGCGCTGGACTCCGCCCTGCGCAGGCGTATGCGTGCAGAGCTGGACGGCTTGCAACAGCGCTTGCAGGTACCCATGGTTCTTATCACGCACGATCCAGAAGATGCCCACGCCCTGGGGCACGAGGTGCTGAACATGCACCACGGTACCGTCGTGAACGAGACCGCCAATCTGCAATTGGAGGCCGACTATGGATAAATTGCTGCACCGGGCCATTGCCGGAGTCATGTGGGGCGGGCAAGAGGGGCGTCTGCCGCTCTTTGCCTGGACTCTTGGGCTACCGCAAGCCGAGCTGCTGGAGATGATTGCGCAGTGTTTTCCTCTGCTGCAACCTTTGGAGCCTATGACCCCTGCGCAGTACGCCACGGTGCAAGCCAATGTTCCAGCAGAGTTCCATGGCATGGTTACGCTGCTACTCGCCCATGCGCCACGCAGTGCGGTGGAGCCTCCTGTACGCTGGCTGGCCCATGCCCTGGCTGTGGCTTGCAGCGGCAATCAACACCTGTGGGAAGATTTGGAACTCGATGGACGGGAGTCGGTTTCGCGGCTCTTGCAGCATTACTTTGAACCCCTGTACCGGCGCAATACGGACAATCTGCGTTGGAAGCGCTTTCTGTACGCCGAGCTGGGTGCGGCATTGGGCATTGCGGACATACGTGCCCCGGGATGCAGCCAATGCGACAGTTTTTACAGCTGCTTTCCATCCACCTCTACCCACATGACTCATGAACACGAAGACAGATAGCCAAGCAGAAAACAAGGGCATCGAACTCAACGGCTCCATCTGGATGACCGCCGGGGGCGAAAACCTGGGAGGCCGGGGTCGTATTGAGTTGTTGACCAAGGTGGTCGCGTGCGGCTCGATCACACAGGCAGCCAAGGCCATGGGCATGAGCTACAAGGCCGCCTGGGATGCCATTGACACCATGAACAACCTGGCGGGCGAACCCTTGGTCGCGCGGTCGGTGGGGGGCAAAGGGGGCGGAGGTACCAGTCTGACGCGCAGGGGCCAGCAATTGGTCGACAACTTCCGCGTGATTGACCAGGAGCACCGGCGCTTTATTCAGCAGCTTGGGCAGCAGGCCGCCGGATTGGCGGAAGACTATTTTTTAATCAGGAGATTGGGTATGAAAACCAGTGCACGTAATCAGTTCCAGGGCAAAGTCACCCGCATCACCTCGGGTGCGGTTAACGATGAAATTGAACTGGAGGTAGCGGGTTTGCAAAAGATTGTGGCCACCGTGACGCGCGAGAGCACCAACGAGCTGGAACTCAAGGTGGGCGTGGATGCTTTTGCCCTCATCAAGTCCTCGTCCATCATCGTGGTCACGGATGACCAGGGCGCCCGGTTCTCAGCACGTAACCGCCTCACTGGCACGGTGGGGCGCTTGCGAACTGGCGCCGTAAACACCGAAGTGGAAATTTACTTGCCTGGCGGGGGTTCGGTTTCGGCCATCATCACCAATACCAGCAGCGACAACCTAGGCCTGGCCCAAGGCATGTCCGCTTCCGCAATTTTTAAGGCGTCCAGCGTGATCATCGGCGTTCCGGCCTGATAACGAGGGCAACTCCGCCTACGGCGGTGGACCTCATCCTTTCTCCCAAACTCCTACCCTGTGCGGCGTGTTCTCGTACAGCGTGGCTGTTAGGAATGGGATATTTTTTTGCACATCGATATATACAAGTTGCTATTACGAAGGAAACTAAAGATGAAATACAGATACAAAAATTCCTTGCCACGTACGGCGCTGCGCCGTGTGTTGGTCAGCGCAGTCGTGCTGGCGCTGGTCGATTCGTCCGTTTGGGCGCAAGAAGGCGCAGTGGGTGCATCGAAAGAGTCCCGGGCGGTCCCCTTTCAATTAGGCACAGTGACGGTCCATGCCACACGGCCCCAGGTGGGGGAAATCGGGGAAGACCAAGCAGCGTCCGTTGTGACGCGCGAAGAGATGAAGCAGTTCAACCGCGACAACGTCGGAGATGCCCTTGGCCTGCTGTCTGGCGTCACGGTTTCTAACATGTCCAAAAACGAAAAGCGGATCTATGTTCGTGGCTTTGACTCCCGCCAGGTCGGCTTGTTTATCGACGGTATCCCGGTGTATGTCCCCTACGACGGCTCGGTGGATTTGAACCGCTTCACTACGGCCGATCTGGCCGCCATCCAAGTGGCCAAGGGATTCAGCTCGGTCGCCTATGGTCCCAATACCTTGGGCGGCGCCATTAATCTGATTTCCCGCAAACCCAAGACTGCGTTCGAGGGAGATGCCTCCGTCGGCGTGGCATCGGGTAGTGAACGGCAAACGGCGATCAATGTGGGCACCAACCAAGGCCCTTGGTATCTCCAAGCCGGTGCTTCTTATATCCAAAGCGACAGTTTCCCCTTATCGGCGGACTTTGTGCCAACCGCCACGGAAGACGGCGGCGCGCGTAATAACGCCTACCGAAAAGACAGCAAAATGTCCCTCAAACTGGGCTTGACACCCAATACCACCGATGAATATGCCCTGAGCTACTACAAGCAAAACGGCGAGAAGGGGCAGCCGCCCTCTACAGTGCCTGCTTCGGCGCGCTACTGGCAATGGCCGTATTGGAACAAGGAAAGCCTGTACTACGTCTCCAAGACCGACCTTGGCAAAGCAGAAACACTGAAACTGCGCCTGTACCAGGATCGCTTCGACAACGCGATCAACATGTACAAGGACGCCAACTACACGGCGTTGACCACTGGTGGGACTGGGCCAAGCGTCTACAACGACAAAACCGTGGGCGGCTCCATCGAACTGGAATCGGTCCGGTTCGACTCCCAAATCGTGCGTTTCGTGACGCATTACAAGGAAGACCAACACAACAAGTACGACACATCAGGCGCCACGCTGGTGATTGAAGACTTCAAGGATGCGTTGGTCTCGTATGCCGCTGAAGACAACATTCAGATCAACCCGCAACTGATGCTGTCCCTGGGCGCCAGCCAGCACCAGTTGCGTCCCAGCACCCTCTACAACTCCAGCAACCTGAGCCTGACGCTGCCCGATGTGAAGTCGGCGAGTGATGGGCAGGCTGGGCTATTTTATGACTGGGGGCCAACGGTTCGGCTGTACGCCACCCTCGCCAAGAAAACCCGGTTGCCTACGTTGGCCGATCGCTACTCGCAAAAAATGGCGACCTACATCGAAAACCCCAATTTGCAGGCCGAAGAAGCACTGAATTACGAGTTGGGTTATCAGGGCAGCCCCTGGGCTTCGGCCAAGGCCGAGGTGGCACTGTTCTACAGCGACATCACCAACAAAATTCAGTCCGTTGCCAATGTATCTGGAGTGAAATCCCAGATGCAAAACGTGGGCAAGGTGCGTATATCGGGGGTGGAGCTGGGTCTACGCAGCCCTGTATCGCTGTCGGTAGAACTGGGCGGAAACTATACCTACACCAACCTGGAAAACGTTAGCGACCCATCGACCAAAATTACCGATATTCCCAACCAGAAGCTAACCGCCCATGTGTTGTATCGCCCGGTGGGCAGCGTTGATCTGTTGGCATTTGCCGAATACAACAGCAACAAATGGGCATCCAACACCGTTGAGTTGGCCGGCTTTACCACCATGAACCTGAAAGCGGTGTACCGCCCAATCAAGGGCCTGTCGACAGAAGTCGGTGTCAACAACCTTGCCGACAAAAACTACTTCCTCGCCGACGGGTTCCCCAACCCCGGGCGTACGTGGTTTGCCAACCTCAACTACCAGTTTTAATTGAAAGGAAACATCATGTTCAAACAGATACGCAGCACACTGATTCTCTCGGCCCTGGCCCTTGCGGGGACCGTTTTTGCAGCCCACCAGGTGGACGATCCGTCCAAGTATGTGACGCAGAACATCACTATCACAGGAGCCGTGGAGCACAAGCTCAAGCTGGGTGTGGACGACCTGCGCAAGTTCCCGCCACAGCAGGTGGGCGAGCTGCCCATGGTGTGCCAGACGGGCGCCAATCTGGGGCAGATGGAAAACCTCAAAGGCGTGTTGCTGCGCGACATCCTCGACCAAGCGAAAGTGGTTTCAAAAGAGCATAACGACGTCAAGAAGACCATCATCATCGCCACCGCCAGCGATGGCTACAAGGTTGTTTTTTCCTGGAGTGAGGTTTTTAACTCGCCCGTGGGTGACGGCGTCATGGTGTTCTTCGAGAAAAACGGCGTACCGCTGGCCGATGACGAAGGGCGTATTGCCATGGTCTCCACCAAAGACATCCGTACCGGTCCACGCCATGTGAAATGGCTCAAAACCATTGAAGTAAAAAAGATTGCGCAATAAGGCCACCGCCATGCTCGTTCTAATTCAGCGCATTACGTTTGGTTGGTGCATTGGATGACCAGGTGCGCATGATAAAGACACCTAAAGTGAATGCACATGCGCGGTGACAGCAACGAGCGACTGACCATCCTCTCGGAAGCAGAGAAGACCGCGCTCTACGGAATTCCCAGTTTCGACGACTTCCAGCGGGTTGAATTTTTTGCCATGACCGAGGCGGAGCGTTCTCTGGCTTTGCAACGCAAGGGCATCTTGAAACAGGTCTATTGCCTGCTGCAAATTGGCTACTTCAAGGCCAAACAGGCATTTTTTCAGTTCTCCCTGGATGACGTGCCGTCAGAGGATGTCACATTCCTGCTGCAACGGTATTTCCCTGGGGAAACGCCTACTGCAGATCCCTTGAGCATCAAGGAATATTACGCGCAGCGCAAAGAAATTGTCGCTTTGTTTGGCTACCGCCTGTGGACGGACAACGATCTGCCAACTTTGCGTGACAAGGCGGAACTGCTGGCTCGAACGGACGTAACCCCTACGTTTTTATTGGCTGAATTGCTGGTGTTTTTGATTGGCCAGCGCATTGTGCGACCAGGCTACTCCACACTACAAACCATCATCAGGGACGCACTCAGTGCGGAGCGTGAGCGCGTTGAGCAATTGGTTGCAACCGCCTTGACCGATACGACACGCGAAGCGCTGCAACAATTGCTGGTGCGAGAGGACACCTTGTCCGATTTGGCCGCGCTCAAACAAGATGCCAAAAGTTTTCGCTACCGCCAGATGGGCCTTGAGCGCCAAAAGCGTCTCACCTTGGCACCTTTGTATACCATCGCAAAAACGCTATTGCCTGGCCTTGGTCTTTCTCAACTCAATATCGCTTACTACGCCAGTCTGGCGAATTTTTACACCGTCTACGATTTGCGGCGATTCAAGTCAGGCCAGACCAACCTGTATTTGCTCTGCTATGCATGGCAGCGCTACCGCCAGCTCACAGACAATGTGGTGGAAGCCTTTGGTTACCAAACCCGCCAGCTGGAAGATGACACCAAGGCGGCTGCCACCCAGCAGGCCGCCAAATTACATATTGAGCGCCAACAAGCCACCCCCCGGGTGGGCGAGCTGCTCTTGTTGTACGTGGATGACTCGCTCACCGATGTCACCCCGTTCGGCACCGTGCGCCACAAGGCATTTCGCATCATGCCGAAAGATGCGCTGCGCTCGACCGGCAAACTCCTGACGGAAAAGCCTGTCAGCCAGATGGATTTGCGCTGGAATGCCGTGGACAAGCAGAGCGGACTTTGCACCAAAAATCTGCGCCCCCTGGCCACCGCCTTGGACTTTGCCAGTAGCAGCGCCGGTGGAAAAGTCTGGCTGGCAGCACTGAAATGGATGAAGGATGTCTTTGCCCGCCAGCAATCCCTTGCCAAACAGCCCCTCTCTGATGTGCCGCCAGGCACACTTCCCAAACGCCTGCGTGCCTTCTTGCAGACCTTTGACCAGGATGGCAAGCCACTGGCACTGCATGGCGAGCGGTACGAATTCTTGGTCTACCGGCAACTGCGCAAACGCCTCGATGCGGGCGACATCTATCTTGACGACAGCGTGCAGCACAGAAGATTCTCAGATGACCTGGTGTCCATGGAGGCCAAGTCCGAAGCGCTCAAGGCGCTCGACGTTCCATGGCTGCGCAAGCCGGTTGATGAAACACTGGACGCCCTCTTTGTTGAGCTTGATGCACAGTGGCGCGCGTTCGATGAGGAATTGCGCGCGGGCAAACTTAAACATCTGGATTTTGATGTTGACAAGAAAACGCTCATCTGGCACCGCCCCAAGGCCGACAAGGACAAGCAGCTGCAAAAGGACTTCTATGCCAAGCTCCAGGCATGCGACATTGCCGATGTCTTCCGGTTTGTCAATGAAAGGTGCCACTTCCTGTCGGCAATGACACCTTTGCAGCCGCGCTACGCAAAAAAGATCGCCGACGAAGACAGCCTGATGGCGGTGCTTATTGCCCAAGCCATGAACCACGGCAACTTCAAAATGGCCGAAACCTGCGACATCCCGTACCACGTGCTGGATGCCACGCATCAGCAGCATCTGCGCCCTGCAACGTTGATCGAGGCGAACAACAAAATCAGCAACTTCATCGCCACGCTGCCCATTTTTCCGTACTACTCCATCGACATGGATGTGCTGTACGGCAGTGTTGACGGACAGAAGTTTTCTGCCGCCACCCCAACGCTCAAAGCACGGCATTCACGCAAATACTTTGGGAAGGATCGTGGAGTGGTGGCTTACACGCTGCTGGCCAACCATGTTGCGTTGCAAACGGAGATGCTGGGTGCCAACCAGCACGAGAGCTACTGGGTGTTCGACATCTGTTACAACAACACTTCCGACATCGTGCCGACCACTATCACCGGCGACATGCACAGCATCAACATGGCCAACTTTGCCATCCTGCACTGGTTTGGCATGAATTTGGCCCCGCGCTTCACCAATTTGCATGCGCAGTTGAAACACCTGTATGGCGGTGCTGGACAGGAGGAGTACGCCGCCTTCTTGATTCAACCCGTGGGTCAAATCGACCGCAACCTGATTACCTCCGAAAAAGCCAACATAGACCAGATTGCCGCCACACTGGGACTCAAGGAGATGAGTCAAAGCGTGTTGATGCGCAAAATATGTACCCTGTCCGGTCATCACCGAACGCGCAAGGCCATCTTTGAATATGACAAACTGGTCCGTACCATTTACACGCTGCGCTACCTGCGGGACCCAAAGCTGCAGCGTGACGTCCACCGTTCGGAAAACCGTATCGAGTCCTACCACCAGCTACGCTCTACCATTGCCCAAGTGAACGGTAAGAAGCAACTGACCGGGCGCACGGATTTGGACGTGGCGGTCAGCAACCACTGCGGCCGCCTGATCGCAAATGTGGTGATTGCCTACAACTCCATGCTGTTGTCAGGGCTGTTGAGCCGCAGTCTGACAACGGGTAATGAGAAAGCGCTGGACTTGCTCAGACAAATCTCACCTGCGGCGTGGCAGCACCTTCATTTCTTGGGGCATTACGCATTCCGCGACAAGCGAACGCCGATTGATTTGGAGTCAATTTTGGCTGGAATTGACTGGCAGTAGCTTAGTGTTGTTTGTCAATGGCAAATGACTGGAATTTCGGGTTCCTATTGTTGTTGACCTGTTGGTTTTCATAGTTACTGCTCGGGTTTTTTCGAAGTTACTGATTGTTTCCCACGGGAAACCGCCGTCATTCCACTCCCTGATCACCCGAATGGGGGATGTAGCGAGCGGTACGGCTGTCTAGTGTTTGATCAACTGCAACCTGGTTTGTGCGATGCATCCAACAAGCCACCATGTCCTTCCCCTCTGACAAACTACGGCTATTTCACTCCCTCGTGTAGAGGGGGGTTGGGGGGGTAGCTGACTTTGGCCATCAACTAAGAGCTGGCTCCACACCCAATCTCCAAGCCGATGACAGACTGGCACTATTTTGAAACTCTCTATGGTATTCGTACAAAACACTGCCCAACACCAAGCCCGCATCGCCCAGCGCATCCCCATCGAGTTTTCTCCCGCAGACGCCAAACTGGCGATGCTAAAAAGGGGAGGATAGAACCAGTGAGGCGCGCATGCTGGACCGTCCATCCCATTGCTTACACAGCAGCGGCAGTCGGGAACGCAGTGATCGTACTGCGAATATTGCACTCGTAACCCATTGCGCAAAAAGGCCAGCGGAAACAGCTTTCTACGCTAGCCGCTCCAGAGCAACGTGCATTGGCGTTTGGCTACCTTTGAATCAATCTCGAAAACACCTAAGATATCGACAGTCACTAAGAAATGAACAGTCTTTGGAAACTAAACGCCTCCATGCGCGAAACGTCATCCGGCGCAGCCTAGTGGCGGTGCTGTTCGTAGGTTTCGTTGCCAGCCTAACGGTCTACGCTTTTCACGATTTATTCCACGAAGTGTTACTCCCTTGGCTGGGAATTAGCAGTGCATTGGGCGACGCGCTGGGCTCCTTTTTGATTATCTGTTGCGCCAGTGTCAGCGTGGTAGTCGTTTCCTACTTCTCATTCCACGACATGGCGTTTGGCTTGGTTCGCAATGTGGACGAATTGAACCGGTTCAATACCAAGCTCAAGAGCGACCTGAGCGCGTCCGAAGAAATTGCCAGTACAGACCGGCTGACCGGCATCTGGAATCGGAACTACTTTGAAGAAGCGGCTGTCATCGAAACCGACCGCGCTGATCGACATGGGCGTGCGTTGAGCATATTGATGGTTGATATCGATCGATTCAAAGCCGTCAATGACACCTATGGGCACGTCACCGGCGACCTGGTGCTAAAGCAAGTCGTATTGCGGCTGGGTGAATATCTGCGTAGTGCTGATTTGCTCTGTCGTTACGGTGGCGAAGAGTTTGTCGTGCTGTGTCCGGATACCGCACTATCAACCGCAGTCGTTCTGGCTGAACGCTTGCGGGTCAACGTCGGTGCCCGCCCGATTAATCCAGCCGGTGTGGTCACCGTTAGCATCGGCGTGACCCAATATGTGCCTGGCGAAAAGTGGATGCCATGTTTGCAACGTGCTGACACGATGCTCTATAAGGCAAAGCAAGCCGGGCGAAATCAGGTTCAGTACTGTCCTTGATGTAAGGATTGGAAATAACCCCCATTTTATGGCGGCGGGTAAGGCTGAGTCAGTGCATCAGTGTGGTAGAGACTTGCCATGTGCCAACATCCGTTTAACCATGCTCACGGCAATAAATGCATCCTGGCTAGTGAGTTCGGGGAAATGCACTGAGCAAAGCGATGCAGGCCTGAATTTACGAAGAATGGGAGCGATGCAGTCAACTTGATGGAAGAACCCCGCTCCAAATATCCCCACATGCAAGTTGGCAGGCCATATCAGGGCCGCGCAATTGCCGCGCAGACTCCTAGCTGAGGAATAGGAATTGCACTGAACAAACACGTCCGCAGGCGAAATCGCAGCTCTGGACAGATTCCGCCGGTTTGGGCTTAGAACCCCATTGAGGGTTTCTACAATCGAGTCCGAAGGCACAGTCACCTAGACCAACTGAGCCCACTGGCATTCGAACGACTTCGAACTGGAAGTTGAAATATGTCTACGAAAGCGAGTGAAGTCCACTTATCCCCAGCCGTCTATGGCGACCTGGAACGGCTAGCCAAGGCTGCCGGCGGTATTCCGATGCCTAAGTTGCTGGAGAGCCTGGCCGCAATCGCCAATGTGGACAAGAAGCTTCAGGAGAAGCTTTTCAGGTTGTCCTTGGCTTTGGCGCTCAAATAGCAGTTGCAATTAGGCTGCCCAGTCGTCAGAAAGCACTTCTGCTTGCTTTAGAACCATCTCTATCGCGGCAGCAGCCTTATCGGGCGGGTACTTGTAATGGGTCAGGATGTGTTTGACTTTGACTCGCATTGCTGCGCGCACTGAGTCTCTCTTCGACCAGTCCACTGCCGCACTGGCCTTGAGCTTTTTGGTCAATTCCTGAGCAATGGCTTTGAGTACAGGGTCTCCCAGTTCCCGGACAGATGCTTCATTGGTGGCCAGTGCGTCATAGAAAGCCAGTTCATCGGACGTCAGTCCGAGCTCTGCGCCCTTCTTCCGTAAAAGAAGGTAAAAGTGTCACAGGTTTTTGGAGGTCGCCCACTCGAGGTGATGCGAATTGATTGACACATTTACCTGCACTCTTTACAAGGTAAAAGTGTCAATCCACAATCGAAGAAAGTAAAAGTGTCAATTTACATTTGTCATTGATTGAGTTTTCCGTAAGGGCTTGATTTCATGAACAAAGTTGATGCCGGGCACGCGTGCCCAGTCTCCTTTGCGCGCCGCGGCGGCATGCGCTTGATCGAGGGAACGAGCCCTAAGCTCCAAAGGCGCGTTCGTCTGTACAGTTACGCCAACTTCGCCATCTGGATCGGACTTGAGGCGTCCCCAGAGGTGACGGCGTTTTGTGAATACCCGGTGCGTACCGGGCCAAACACATCCGATCCCATCGTCGACTTCTGGGTGCGTACCAAAGATCGCGACGAATATCTTGTCAGTCCTGACCATCCTAGCGGCATCGACTGGCCTGCTCAGTTAAATGGACGAACCTTGCGTCAGGTCACCGACGCGGAAATTGCGGCATCTGGTCAATTCGTGCGAAATTGGGAATTCATTCTGTCCGCGCTCAATGGGCAGGAGCCCATCTCAGATGCACATGGTCTCGTGAAGAAGATTGCAAATACCGTGCAATCTCCTATGACTCTGGCTGAGATCGAGCGCCAGAACTCAAGTAGCGGAACGCCATTGGTTAGAGCATGTGTGTTTCATCTGCTTCGAATGGGCCGATTGTCGGCGCCGTCCCTGAGGGACCAGAGCTTGAGCAACCTAACTGTATTGGTGACGCCATGAAGCATCGTCCGCCACGGCCTGAGGTGGACTTCTCAACATGGCCCACCTATGACCCAGCTGCACTGAGTTCATCGGCGCGGAAGATCTTCACGGCGCGCAAAAAAGCTGTTGAACTCTATTGTGCCAATTTCACCATACAAGAAATTGAGAACCAAACCGGTGTAAACCGTCGCCAGGTGTACAGGCTAATTGCCGCATGCACTCAGGTGCACAGCGACGGACGAGTCTACGGCTATCGTGCCTTGAAGCCTTATGTGAGGATCGCGCTTTACCAGCGACAGACAAAGCCGAAACGGAACCCTGCAGGCTCAGTTTTCGGCGGCGCCGTAGGTGCATTTGGATATTTGTTGGAACGCTATCCGACGCTGCAAGCATGGTTGACTGAAAAAGTGACGAGCAAGGCCATCGCGATCGAACAGCAAGGAACGAGCGTACGCCTTCGCGGTTTGATCAATCTGCATGAGGACTTTCTGGTTCAATGTCGCAAGCAGGGGCTAACCGTAGCTGACTATCCGATGAATACGGACCTTCAAGGCAAGCGCGCATTGAGCGCGTGGGTCAAAAAAATCTGTCTGACTCGATTTGCAAAAGGTTCCAGGATGGCGGGAGCTCACCATCTAAAGGGTATGCCCGCCGATGGTGGCGAACATATTGGGCCAGTCGGGGGAGCGCTTGAGGTTGTTGAGTTTGACGGTCACCGCCTTGATATCCGTCTTCATATTGTTGTGCGTGATCCGATCGGGTTTGAACAGCGATTTGAAATCGAAAGGATTTGGCTGCTTGTGATCATCGACGTATGGTCCCGTGCCGTCCTCGGTTACCACCTCAGTTTGAATCGGGAATACAGCAGGTACGACGTCATCCGCACCATTGAAAAAGCTTTGGAGCCCCATCGCGATCGCCCCTTCAGTTTGCCTGGCTTGACCTACGGCCCCAGAGGAGGCTTCCCTTCCGGAAAATATCCCGAACTAGCCTATGCCACATGGCAGCGTCTCAAACTGGATAACGCCAAAGCGAATCTGTCCGAGGACGTCCGCTTTGCGTTAACGGAATTTGTTGGCTGCACAGTCGATGCTGGTCCGAGCTATACACCTGATGACCGACCCTATATTGAAAGGTTCTTTGGAACGGTCGCAGCCACGCTATCGAGCCGCATGCCTGGCTACACAGGGAGTAATGCCCATGACGTTCGACGGGCCTTGGCAGATCCCAAAAAAACGGTTCAGCTGTTTGTAACTTTGGACGAGCTGGAAGAGCTGCTTGAAGCTTCCATAGCGAGCTACAACGCAACGCCTCATAGCGGGCTTAACGGCAGAACTCCGTTGGAGGCGATTGAATATTCGTTGCGCGTCAAGGGCAAATTGTTGAATTGGCTGCCGGAGGGCAAGCGCAATACGATGTGCCTAATGCAGACGCCCAAACTGGTTAAGGTTCGTGGGTATTTGCAGCAAGGACAGCGGCCTCACGTCAATTTTTTCGGCATCCGCTATACCAGCACGTTGCTCGCAAGTTCTGGGGCATTCATCGGGAAGATGCTGAAGGTCTATTACAACAGCCAGGACCTTCGATGCATTCGTGCATTCACTTCCGACGGGTCGGAGATCGGGGAGCTCAAAGCACAAGGTGCTTGGGGTGAAGTGCAGCATGACCTAAAGTTGCGTCAGGAAATCCTGAAACTGCGCGGTCGAAAACGAGGGGAATCAGCCCTCCATCACCAATGGCTCTCAGAATTCATTGATCAAAAATTCTCCAAAGCGAAGAAATCCCGACGGGCGGCCAGTGATCTGGCACGGACTGTCCAGACGCTCAACAAGGAGCCCAGTCGGCCAGCGCCAATGGATCCCAAAAAGCAGCTGGATGCAGAAAACAATTCGGCACCGGCACCGGTACAGAGTAAGCGAAGTCAGAAAGTCCAAATAGTGGAACCAAAAATATTGACGATTGGTTCAGGATTCTCTGGCTCTCTATGAATGAGATCTGGACCGAAAGTGTTGGTTCGCCCTGGTGCTTTCAGTCATGTGTCTTCACCACGTGAGAAGGTCTACAGAAGGAGGCTGCGATGAGTCAAGCGCAAAATGCACCGACCAAGAAGGGCTCACAAAGTGGGCAGTCAACCCAAGACACCATTGAAGACGTAGTGCCCAATCCGGCCCGCCCAATCGCAATAGATTTGCACCCAGTCTCGACCGGAGACTACAGAATTGGAACGCCGGCCATTGAGAGTTTCTACGAGCTGATTACACGCTGCCTGCGATACCGCATTCCCGGTGCACTGACTTATGGGCCGTCGCGCACCGGAAAAACAAAGGCGATCGAGTACCTGCGGATGTTAATTGCGATCAAACATCCGAAGATCACCTTCTTTCACGTCCACGCAGAACATAAGCCAAGGCATGCGGAAGGCGCATTTTTTTCAAACCTTCTCGAAGCAGTTGGACACCCGGACCCGGACGGCGGGACTAACAGTTCCAAACGCACCCGCCTGTTCGCCAAGATTAAGGAGGCATGTTGCAGAAACGGAAGCGGTGTCGTATTGCTCTTTTGTGATGAAGCTCAGCGGTATGACGAAAATGAGTATGAGTGGTTGCGCGACGTTCATGACCGCCTAGGCGCAATGGCCATTCAGCAGTTTACTTTTCTTGTAGGCCAGCAGGAACTTTTGGCCGTCAAGACTGCGATGCAGCAGGCGCGGAAGACTCAAATTGTGGCGCGCCTGATGGTTGAAGAATTGGCGTTTCACGGTGTGCGTGATGTTCAAGACGTGGCCACCTGTCTTTCAGGATATGACCGTACCCACTATCCCCGCAGTAGCGATTGGAGTTACACCCGGTTTTTCATGAGGCACGCGGTCAAAGAAGGGTACTTGCTCAGCAATGACGCAACGATGCTTTGGGATGCTTTTGATCTCTTGCACCATGGCCAAGGACTGGCTGGCGAGCTTGAAATTCCCATGGAGTCATTCACGCGCGCAGTTGAAATCGTGTTCAAAGAAAGCGAAACATTAGACTGCCCTGGATACCGGCCATCTAAAGGTCTATGGGAGCTTGCTGTCAAGAACAGTGGCTATGTGCAATCCCGAGTGGCGCTCAGTCCTGGGATTCGGGGATGAATCCCCACTGTCAGCCGCTTTGACGTCACACGCTGGCAGGCATGGTTCTCCCCATTTTGCCCTTGGTTAGCGATATGCTGAGGCCGCATTACGGTTATGTGTTTGACCAAAGTTGGATTGACCCATATGAGTCCGTTCTTGGCATCCTTTGGAAATATGCAAAGATGAATTCCATTGCAGCGCCTCAGCTCATTCAACAAATATGCTTTGATGACAACCCGATTGATCCCTATTCATCGAATGGCCTAGGCGACGACGAATTTGACTCGATTGGGTTTGCTCAGGCGATTGGATTGCCAAAGAAGACCGTACAAGCAGGAATCGCCAAGTCCAAATTTGGGCGCACGAAAAGTCTAATGCTGCGTTGGTGCTCCAAATGCATGGGACGTGGTTATCACAGTGTCTTGCACCAATACGAAGAGGTTCAGTGGTGCCCTATCCATGGCGTTCAGATGCTGTCGAATTGTTCGGTCTGCGGGCAGGCAAGCGCGTACCGTCTGTCAGCGATGGTGCTGAACGCAGCCTTCAAGTGTTCAAGTTGTGGACGACCTTTTGCAAAGGGATCTACAAATTTTCTGAAGCGTCCAAGCCTGGATCAAGCTGCGCGGACTGCATTGACCAGATGTGCGATTGGTTTGCCCTGGTATCCACGGAAATTCAAGCCTGCAAGGTAGTGACACTTTCGCGCTAGGACTCGCCCGATTTTTCGACAGTGACACTTTTACCTTCTTTTTAAAAATCCCTTTTGCGACAACAAGTTAGCCGGACTCAAAGGTGCTTTCTTTGTCGATTGACACTTTTACCCTCGCAGTTGTGACACTCTTACCTTCTTCTACGATCGGGGAAGACTCAGATCCCCCGCACATCTCCCCGGCGCGGGGGCCACCGCTGTGGGATGACTGTAGTGATGCGCAGACGGATGAGGGGGTGCACATTGAGCCCGATTGGGACCTGGCGGCGCAACCGGCACCGGACTTTGAGGTCGACCAGCGCGTCAGTTGGTGAGAGGTCAAGACGGCGACTTTGATGCGCTGCTGGGTAGGCCTGCGCGGTCCACCGCAAATGATTCTGTCCCCATGCGAATTTTGGTGACGGCTCGCCCAGGAATCACGCTGTAGTGAGAATCACGAAGATTTTTGCGCAGGGGTGGTGGCCAATCAAAGGTGCGATACTGGCCTTGAGGCGGTTGAAAGGCTTATCCGTCAAGGCTAGCTGGTTGCTGATCAGCTTGGCTCCGATCTCCCCCAATTGCCCTGCCGGTACGGTGCGGTCTTCATAGACCGTGCGCAACGCCTCATTGGTCGCCGCTAAACCGTAAAGGCCCATGCCGCCCACAACAAGCAACAGGGCAGACAAAATGCCGCCCAACAGCGCCAGACGCGTAAATACTCTCACGATGTGGTCTCCTCTTACACCCGAATCAGAACCATGGTCGGGGCGTTGTGCAATGGCGTCAATAGGTGGATACCGTGCTTACACGGGCAGTTGCAAATAGTGCTGCGCCAGTGCGGTAAAGGCCTCGATTTGGGGGTCAATACCGGTTTCCTGGCGCAAAATTTCTCCCACCGCGTGTGCCAGCGTTGCGGCCAAGCGGGCATCCAAAAACAACAGCCGTGAACGCCGCGCCAACATGTCTTCCACGGTGATGGCGTATTCATGGCGCGCGGCAAAGCGCACCATGCCTTCGCTCAGGCCTTCGCAGAGCATTCGGTCCGCACCGGGCATGGCCTGTACGACGGCTTGTTCATCGCCATAGGAGTGCAAACCGGGTGGCATGCAGATGGACCGAATCTGCGCTGCAGGCACGCCGGAGCCCACAAGTTTGAGGTGAGTGGTGACGCCTTTGGCACGGCGCTCCAGCAAAGACCGGTCGGCGCAGGCATCCAGCACGTCTTCGGCCATGGCACGGTAGGTGGTCCACTTGCCGCCGGTCACGGTCACCATGCCGCTGCGACTCACCATCACCGTGTGTTCACGACTGATGCCTTTGGTGTTGTCGCCGTCGTCGTCCTGCGGCTTGACCAGGGGGCGCAGGCCCACCCACACGCTTTTTACATCGGCGCGTGTCGGTGCGCGGCGCAGGTAGCGGGCCGATTCGTTGAGGATGAAGTCCACCTCTTCCTTGAACGGCAGGGGCTCCAGCGCCAGATCGTTGCGCGGGGTATCGGTGGTGCCCAAAATAACCTTGCCCAACCAGGGCACCGCAAACAGGACACGCCCATCGGCGGTCTTGGGCACCATCAAGGCCACGTCGCTGTCCAGGAACGAGCGGTCCACCACCATGTGTACGCCCTGGCTGGGTGTGACCATGGGTTGGGTGGCGCGCTTGCTGCTGGCGCCGCTGGCAGCGCCGTCTTTTTGGCGCAGCGTGTCCACCCAGACGCCGGTGGCGTTCACCACACAACGGGTCTTGAGGGTGTATTGCATGCCACTCAAAGTGTCTTCGCAGACCAGGCCGGACACCTTGCCGTCGTCGTACAACAGATGATCGGCGCGGCAGTAGTTCACCAACAGCGCACCGCGCGCTGCGGCGGTGCGGGCCAGCGCCATGGCCAGCTTGGCATCGTTGAACTGGCCATCCCAGTATTTGACGCCGCCCTGCAAACCTTGTGGCAGTGCGGTGGGCAGATAGTGAAGCGCTTCGTCTCGGTTCAGAAATTCCGTCTTGCCCAGGCCGGCCTTGCCTGCCAGGGCGTCGTACATCTTGAGTCCAATGCCGTAGAACGGTGTCTCCCACCATTTGTAGGACGGCATGATGAACGGCAGGGGTTGCGCCAGATGCGGCGCGTTGTTCAGCAGCGTGGTGCGCTCATGCAGGGCCTCACGCACCAGCGAAATATTGCCCTGCGCCAGGTAGCGCACGCCACCGTGCACCAGCTTGGTCGCCCGCGACGAAGTGCCCTTGGCAAAGTCGTGCGACTCCACCAGAACGACCGTGAATCCTCGGGCTGCGGCGTCCAGCGCAACGCCCAGACCCGTGGCACCACCGCCGACGATGGCGATGTCATAGGACTGCACTTGTGCCAGTTGGGCCGTGAGCTCGGCGCGCCGTGTCAATTGGGGCTGCATGTGTTGGGGCATAGGCTATGTGGAAAAAAATGGCCGTGTGGCAGATGTGCTCACACGGCCAACCTTTAGAGCATGGGAGATTCAACGCAACGCATTAACGCGTTTTGCCGTTCTTCCAGGCTGTCAGCAGCGTGTTGTAGCCAATGGTTTCACCCTTTGGCTTTTCGTTGGCCAGCTTGGCCCAGGGTGCGCCCTTGTCGCTCAACCACTTGCTGGGGTCTTGCTTGGGGTTGAGCTTGGGTGGGCACACGGCCATGCCGGCACGCTCCAGGCGACCCATCACGTCGTCCATTTCATTGGCCAGGTTGTCCATGGCGGCCTGTGGTGTCTTTTCGCCCGTCACAGCCACCGCCACGTTCTTCCACCACAGCTGCGCCAGCTTGGGGTAGTCCGGCACGTTGGTGCCGGTGGGCGTCCAGGCCACGCGGGCCGGGCTGCGGTAGAACTCGACCAATCCGCCCAGCTTGGGTGCCATGGCCGTCATGGCACTGGACTTGATGTCGCTCTCGCGGATCGGAGTCAGGCCCACGGTGGTCTTTTTCAGGGACGTTGTCTTGGCGGTCACAAACTGCGCGTACAACCAGGCGGCAGCCACCTTGTCGGCATTGTGGTCCTTGAAGAAGGTCCACGAACCTACGTCCTGGTAGCCGTTTTGCATGCCTTGCTTCCAGTATGGGCCGTTAGGTCCGGGGGCCATGCGCCACTTCGGAGTGCCGTCGGCATTGACCACGGGCAGGCCAGGCTTGATCATGTCGGCCGTGAACGCGGTGTACCAGAAGATTTGCTGGGCGATCTGGCCTTGCGCGGGCACGGGGCCGGCTTCGCCAAAGGTCATGCCGATGGCTTCCTTGGGGGAGTACTTCTTCATCCAGTCGATGTACTTGGTCAAGGCGTAGACGGCAGCGGGTGAATTGGTGGCACCACCACGCGCCACGGAGGCACCCTGTGGCGTGCAGCCGTCGGCGGAGGCGCGGATGCCCCATTCGTCAACCGGCTTGCCATTGGGGATGCCGATGTCGGCGGAGCCGGCCATGGACAACCAGGCATCGGTGAAGCGCCAGCCCAGCGATGGGTCTTTCTTGCCGTAGTCCATGTGGCCGTAAATCGGCTTGCCGTCGATGTTCTTCACATCATTGGTGAAGAACTCGGCGATGTCTTCGTAGGCGCTCCAGTTCAAGGGCACGCCCAGGTCGTAGCCGTACTTGGCCTTGAACTTGTCCTTCAAGTCCTGGCGGTCGAACAGGTCGGCGCGGAACCAGTACAGGTTGGCGAACTGCTGGTCGGGCAACTGGTAGAGCTTGCCATCGGGCGCGGTGGTGAAACTGGTGCCAATGAAATCTTTGATGTCCAGGCCCGGGTTGGTCCACTCTTTGCCTGCACCCGTCATGTAGTCGGTCAGGTTCAAAATCTTGCCATAGCGGTAGTGGGTGCCGATCAGGTCGGAGTCGGTGATCCAGCCGTCATAAATGGATTTGCCGGACTGCATGGAGGTTTGCAGCTTCTCGACCACGTCGCCTTCGCCGATCAGGTCGTGCTTGACCTTGATGCCGGTGATTTCCTCAAACGCCTTGGCCAGCGTCTTGGATTCGTACTCATGGGTGGTGATGGTCTCCGACACGACGGAAATCTCTTTCACGCCCTTGGTCTTGAGCTTGGCAGCCGCATCGATGAACCACTTCATCTCGGCTGCTTGCTGGGTCTTGGAGAGGGTTGACGGCTGGAACTCGCTGTCAATCCATTTCTTGGCGGCGGCCTCGTCAGCCCAGCCTTGGCTAGCCATGGCACAGGCCACAGCCACTGCCAATACGGAATACCTCAATTTCATCGTCAATCTCCTAGGTCTAATGAACCCCTGTGTGAAAGGCTGCAACGGCTCCAGGGGGAACAAGCCGATCCTTGATTCAACAAAATAGTGTCAACCCTTGCGCATGATCAGGGCCAACAGAGCCATCGAAAGCACAAAGCTGATCCAGATGGACGGTTCGCCGTCCAGGCTCATCCAGGCCACCAGTTTTCCGCTGATGCCGACAAAGGCCAGGTTCACATAGGCGGCCGACAGCAAACCGATGAAGAGGCGGTCACCGCGCGTGGTTTCAATCGGCAGAAAACCCTTGCGCAGGGTGGTGGGAGACTTGATCTCCCACACGGTCATGCCGGCCAGCATCAGCACAATGCAAGAGAAGAACACCGCAACGGGGGTGGTCCATGCCATCCAATCAAACATCTCGAACTCCTGTGTCAAACGCGACCCATCGCAAAACCCTTGGCGATGTAGTTGCGAACAAACCAAATCACAATGGCGCCGGGAACAATGGTCAGCACCCCGGCGGCCGCCAGCGTGGCCCAGTCCATGCCGGACGCCGACACGGTGCGGGTCATCGTGGCGGCAATGGGTTTGGCGTTCACACTGGTCAGCGTGCGGGCCAGCAACAACTCCACCCAGCTGAACATGAAGCAGAAGAAGGCAGCAACACCCACACCGGCCTTGATCAGCGGCAGGAAAATTTGCACAAAAAATCGAGGGAATGAGTAGCCATCGATATACGCGGTTTCATCAATTTCCCGTGGAATGCCGCTCATGAAGCCTTCCAAAATCCACACCGCCAAGGGCACGTTGAACAACAGGTGCACCAGGGCCACCGCAATGTGCGTGTCCATCAGACCGACCGAGGTATAGAGCTGAAAGAACGGCAGCAAGAACACGGCAGGCGGGGTCATGCGGTTGGTCAACAACCAGAAGAACACATGCTTGTCACCCAAGAAGCTGTAGCGCGAGAACGCATAGGCTGCCGGCAGCGCCACGATCAAGGAAATGACCGTATTGATGCCCACATAGATCAGGCTGTTGATATAGCCCGAGTACCAGGCCGGGTCAGTCAGGATGGTCTTGTAGTTGTCCCACGTGAAATGCTGCGGGAACAGCGAGAAGCCGGCCAGGATTTCGTTGTTGGTCTTGAAAGACATGTTGACCATCCAGTAGATGGGCAACAGCGCAAACACCACATAGGCGATCATGAAGAGCGAGCGCTTCTGGAACTTGGGTTTATGCATGGCCGCCACCCTCCTTTTCCTGGGTGCCGACGCGCTGCATCCAGTTGTACAAGATAAAACACATCAGCAAGATGATCAGGAAGTAGATCAAGGAGAACGCGGCAGCCGGTCCCAGGTCAAACTGACCCACGGCTTTTTGTGTGAGGAACTGCGACAGGAAGGTGGTCGAATTGCCCGGCCCGCCCCCGGTCAGCACAAAGGGTTCGGTGTAGATCATGAAGCTGTCCATGAAGCGCAGCAGCACCGCAATCATCAGCACGCCCCGCATCTTGGGTAGCTGCACATACCGAAAGACGTCCCACTTGCTGGCGCCATCAATGCTGGCGGCCTGGTAGTAGGCGTCGGGGATGGAGCGCAGACCGGCATACCCCAGCAGCGCGACCAATGGCGTCCAGTGCCACACATCCATCAGTAACACCGTGAGCCAGGCGTGCACCGGGTTGCCGGTGTAGCTGAAGTCAATGCCCATGCCCAGTAGCGCAGCCCCCATCAAACCGATATCCGTTCGGCCAAAAATCTGCCAGATGGTGCCCACCACGTTCCAGGGGATCAGCAGGGACAGCGACACGATCACCAAGGCTGCGGACGACTTCCAACCCTGGGCCGGCATGGCCAGCGCCAGCAAGATACCCAGTGGCAGCTCCACCGCCAGCACCGCGAACGAATACGTGATCTGCCGCCACAGGGCGCCATGTAATTCCTCGTCACGCATGATCGCGGCAAACCACTCGGTGCCGACAAACACGCGGCGCTCCGGCGAGATGATGTCCTGCACCGAATAATTAACCACCACCATCAAAGGCAGCACGGCGGAAAACGCCACGCAAATCAGCATGGGCAGAATCAAGAACCAGGCTTTCTGGTTGATTGGCTTCGTTGTAGTGCTCATTCCACAATCTCCTCATTCTTGTAGATGCAGGTGTGTTCACCCAACACCTTGAGCCACACGGTGTCGCCGACCGTGAGCTGGGCCGCGTCTGTTGACAGGCGCGCCTTCAAGGTGGTGCCTTCAAAGTCGGCACTCAACATGACATGGGTGCCCACGTCCTGCACGCGTGACACGGTCATGGCCAGCGCACCGTCGGTCTGGGCCGGTACCAGAGTCAGGTACTCCGGCCGTATGCCCAGCTTGATGTCACCTGCTGGCAAGGAGCGACCAGCAGACAAGGCCAGTGTGGTATCGCCCACCTGCACACCCTGGCCGTTCACCTGCCCGGCCAGAAAATTCATGCCGGGTGAGCCAATGAAATGACCCACAAAGGTGTGGCTGGGGCGCTCGAACAAATCGGCGGGAGAGCCCACTTGCACCGCTCGGCCGCGTGTCATCACCACCACCTGGTCGGCAAAGGTCAAAGCCTCCACCTGGTCGTGGGTCACATAGATCAAGGTGAGCTTGAGTTCATGGTGGATTTGCTTGAGCTTGCGGCGCAGCTGCCACTTCAGGTGGGGGTCGATCACGGTCAGCGGTTCATCGAACAGCACGGCCGATACATCGGGGCGCACCAGGCCACGACCCAGCGAAATTTTTTGTTTGGCGTCGGCCGCGAGGCCAGCGGCGCGCTGGTTCAACTGGCCGCTCATTTCCAGCATCTCGGCAATCTCGCCCACGCGTTTGGCAATCTGCTCCTTGGGCATCTTGCGGTTGCGCAAGGGGAAGGCCAGGTTCTCCGCCACGGTCATGGTGTCGTAGATCACCGGGAACTGGAACACCTGGGCAATATTGCGCTGCTGGGGCGAGGCGCTGGTCACATCACGCCCATCAAACAGCACACTGCCCTGCGACGGGGTCACCAGGCCAGACATGATGTTGAGCAGCGTGGTCTTGCCGCAGCCAGAAGGGCCCAAGAGCGCATAGGCACCACCGTCCTCGAACGCCATCTTCAGGGGCAGCAGCGCGTAGTCGCTGTCCTGCTTGGGGTCACGCCGGTAGGCGTGGGCCAGATCCAGTTCAATGCGTGCCATATCAACGTCCCCCGCCGCGCACGGGCGCCAGCACCAGCATGCCCTGGGCGTCAAACACATAAACCAGCGCGGGATTGAAGTACAGGGTGACCTGCACGCCCAACTCGAAGTAGTGAACGCCGGTGAGCTGCGCCACCAGCTCACCCACCAGGGTGTGCACGTGCACAAAGGTGTCTGACCCCGAAATTTCGGCCAGCTCCACTTTGCCGGGCAGTGCCACGTCGCCCGGTTGGGCGTGTACGCGCAATGCGCTGGCCCGCATGCCAACGGTCAGCTTGGGGGTTGATTTGGACGACAGGCCCAGTGCCAACAGCGGCCCGCCTTCCAGTTGCACACCCTCGGGGGTCGCAGCGGCGGCCAGCAGGTTCATGGGGGGATCGCTGAAGGCACGCGCCACCCGCAACGAGGCCGGCTTGTGAAAGACCTCGGCGGTGGGGCCGTATTGCAGCAGCTCGCCCTCATCCAGCACAGCGGTGTAGCCGCCCAGCAGCAAGGCTTCGCCCGGCTCGGTGGTGGCATAAACCACGGTGGAGTTGCCCGCCGCAAACAGTGCGGTCAATTCGTCGCGCAGTTCCTCGCGCAGCTTGTAGTCCAGGTTCACCAGGGGTTCATCCAGCAGCATGAGAGGCGCGCCCTTGGCCAAGGCGCGGGCCAAGGCCACGCGCTGTTGCTGGCCACCCGAGAGTTCGGCCGGTAGCCGGTCCAGAAACATCTCGATGTGCAGTTTCTCGGCCAATTCCCGAACGCGCTGGTCCACATTTTTTTCGCCGCGCAGCTTGAGCGGAGAGGCAATGTTGTCGCGCACCTTGAGCGAGGGGTAGTTGATGAACTGCTGGTACACCATGGCGACGTTGCGCTCACGCACCGGGACCCCCACCACGTCACGCCCGTCCACCAACACCCGCCCGGTGGTGGGCACATCCAGCCCCGCCATGATGCGCATCAGGCTGGTCTTGCCGGCTTGGGTGGCCCCCAGCAGCACGGTGACCGCGCCGCTGCGCGGCGCGATACTCATGTCGTGCAACCAGGTCTGCGGGCCCACTCGTTTGTTGACGCCTTCCAGGGACAACTGCATCACGCCACCTTTTCTTTGTGTTTTCGTCTGAATTCGATTTCAGCGATTGTTATTCTTTTGTTTTCGATTTAACTCGGTATTTACCCTAATTTTGTTCGTTTTTATTCGTTTTAAGATGTGCCACCATGGCAACATCCGCCAAAGGAACCTCAATGAATCGACACCCCAGACTGTTTGAATTGCTGGCCTATGTGCAAACCCATGGCACCGTTTCCGTGGAGCAATTGGCCGACACGCTGGGGGTCACCCTGCAGACGGTGCGCCGCGATGTGCAGCGGCTCGCCGACGAAGGCTTGCTGGCGCGCTTCCACGGTGGCGTGCGGGTGCCCAGCTCGACGATTGAGAACATCGCCCACAAGCAGCGGGAAAACCTCAACGCCGAGGGCAAGATTCGCATCGCCCGCGATGTGGCCGCTGCGGTGCCCAATGACTGCTCGCTGATCCTGAATATTGGCACCACGACCGAGGCCATTGCGCGGGCCCTGCACGGGCACACCGGGCTGCGGGTCATCACCAACAACCTAAATGTGGCAAGCATCCTGAGCGCCAACACCCACAGCGAGGTGATCGTGGTCGGTGGTGTCGTGCGGGGCTGGGATCAGGGCATTGTTGGCGAAGCGGCGGTGGACTTCATACGCCAATTCAAGGTGGACATTGCGCTGATCGGCATTTCCGGCATCGAGGCCGACGGCACCCTGCGCGACTTCGATTTCCGCGAGGTCAAGGTGTCACAGACCATCATTGCGCATGCGCGTGAGGTCTGGGTGGCCGCAGACAGCAGCAAGTTCAACCGCCCCGCCATGGTGGAGGTAGCCAAGTTGTCGCAGATCGACCGATTGTTTACCGATGCCCCACCCCCAGACCCCTTCCCTGACCTGCTCACGGATGCGCAGGTACGCTACACCGTAGCATCCAGCACCGCAGCCCCATCTACCCCCAAGGTGAACCCATGACCTATCTGCTTGCCTTGGACCAAGGCACCTCCAGCTCCCGCAGCATCGTGTTTGACGCCCTGGGCCGCGTGGTGGCGCAAGCCCAGTTGGAGCTACCGCAAATTTACCCACAACCTGGCTGGGTGGAGCACGACCCAGAGGAGATCTGGCGCACCCAGTTGGCCACGGCCCGCGAAGCCCTGGCCAAGGCCGGCATCACCGCCAGTCAGGTGCAGGCGCTGGGCATCACCAACCAGCGAGAAACCACCGTGGTGTGGAACCGGCGCACGGGTCTGCCCCTGCACCACGTCATCGTCTGGCAAGACCGCCGTGCCGAACCCACCTGCGTAGCCCTGCGCGAGCGGGGTCTGGCCGACACCATCCAGGCCAAAACAGGCTTGCTGGTGGATGCCTATTTCTCCGGCACCAAGCTGAAATGGATACTGGACAACGTGGTCGGTGCCCGGCAACAGGCCGCCAATGGAGAACTGGCGTTTGGCACGGTGGACAGCTGGCTGATCTGGCGACTGACCAACGGGGCCGTGCATGCCACCGACGTCAGCAACGCGTCACGCACCATGCTGTTCAACGTGCACACCAACCAATGGGATGCCGAGCTGCTGCAAGCGCTGGACATTCCCGCAAGCCTGCTGCCAACCGTGAAGCCGTCCAGCGCACTGTATGGTGAAGTTGCACCCGACCTATTGGGCCATGCCATCCCCATTGGTGGCGGGCAGGCGACCAGCAGAGCGCCTTGTTTGGCCAGGCCTGCTTCAAGGCGGGCATGGTGAAGAACACCTACGGCACCGGCTGCTTCATGCTGATGCACACCGGTGGCAACTTCCAGACCTCCCACAACGGCCTGATTACCACCAGCGCAGCGCAAACTGCCCCCACGCCCGAGTTTGCAATCGAAGGCAGCGTCTTTGTCGGCGGCGCGGTGGTGCAATGGCTGCGTGATGGCTTGCACGCCATCCAGGCCAGCGGTGAGGTACAAGCCCTGGCGCAAAGCGTGCCCGATTCCGGTGGTGTGATCGTGGTGCCGGCCTTTACCGGGCTGGGTGCACCCTACTGGAAGCCCGATGCGCGCGGCACCATCACCGGCTTAACACGCGGCACCTCCGTGGCCCATATTGCCCGGGCCGCGCTGGAGAGCATCGCCTACCAAAGCGCGGCACTGCTGCAAGCCATGGGCCGCGACGTGGCCGATGTGGGTGGCGCCACCGTGTCGGAGCTGCGGGTGGACGGCGGCGCCTGCATCAACGATCTGTTGATGCAGTTTCAGGCGGACCTGTTGGGCATTCCGGTGGTGCGGCCCGCAGTGATTGAAACCACAGCGCTGGGCGCGGCCTATCTGGCCGGGCTAACGGTGGGCGTCTACCAAAACACCGACGAGCTGACGGATTTGTGGCGCTCCGAACGGCGCTTTTTGCCCACGCTGGACCGACCACGCGCCCAGGAGCTGATGGAGCGCTGGGAGCACGCCGTTCGGCAAACTGTGTTGTAAAGCGTAATGCTGTTCTTCAAGTTGTGCGTGCGCGCACCCCGGATGCTGATGGATTGCTGCTGCAAAGCCCGGGCAAGGTAGGTGCCGTCAGTTGGAGAGTTCAAGGTCATGGCCCACGGAAGAGAGGATGAACGGCGTTGGGGAAACCCACCATGATAGTGAAAGATGCCTGGCG
>ERZ724523.379-NODE-379-length-26034-cov-4.964125_pt1 | contig 26034 bp, 18 predicted proteins | sample MGYA00376056_ERZ724523 | MGnify/ENA primary metagenome ERZ724523 (study PRJEB28724, sample SAMN07190888) | wastewater metagenome | isolation source: influent of sewage treatment plant in Hong Hong | place: USA: Christiansburg, Virginia | collected 2016-03-01 ... | reverse complement strand
TTGCCACTGGAGCACAAATGAACACGCCGCAAGCTCATCTGGTCGATGACGATGAAGCCATCCGCGATGCGCTTTCCTGGCTTCTCAAATCACGTGGCATCCCAAGCACCACTTACGCCAGCGCAGAGGATTTCCTCGCCGCCTGGACGCCCGAGCTATCCGGTTGCGTCGTACTCGACATGCGCATGACCGGCATGACCGGCCTGGACTGCTTTGACCGCTTGCAGGAAATGAATTCAAAAATGCCGGTGATTTTTTTGACCGGTCACGGCGATGTCCCCCTGGCCGTCGCCATGCTGAAAAAAGGTGCTTTCGATTTTTTCGAAAAACCATTAAACGATAACGAGTTGGCAAACCGTGTCGCAGAGGCCATTGAACACCATGCTCAGCAACGCGAAAGCCATGCGTCTACAGATTCAGTCAATCGGCGGCTGTCCAGTCTGACCACGCGCGAAAAACAGATCATGGACTATGTACTGGCTGGCAAGCTGAATAAAATCATCGCTTATGAACTCAACATCAGCATGCGCACCGTTGAAGTGCACCGCGCCAATATATTCGACAAAATGCAGGTAAAAACCGCAGTTGATTTGGTAAATTTACTCAAACCTGCACGCTAACCCTTCCCTAAGCGTTTTTTTTTCGCTAGCATCTTGCGACACACTCCTGCGTCATTTCAGACGCCAGATTTTTAACCGCGCACACCCTTTCGCGTTACCCATTTTCACGAGGCATCTCAATGAGCGAGCATATCCATTACGTCACCGATGACACCTTTGAATCCGAAGTGTTGCAATCGCAGCAGCCGGTTCTGGTTGATTACTGGGCCGAGTGGTGCGGTCCTTGCAAAATGATCGCTCCTATCCTCGACGAAATCGCCAAGGATTATGCCGGCAAACTCAAGGTCGCCAAGGTCAACATTGATGACAACCAAGCCACACCGGCCAAGTTTGGCATCCGCGGCATCCCGACCCTGATGATTTTCAAGAACGGCAACGTCGAAGCTACCAAGGTCGGCGCGCTGTCCAAATCACAACTCGCTGCCTTTATTGACAGCAACCTCTAATCTACGTACTCTCCCGGCCTGAAGGTTTTAAAAATCTTCAGGCCGACGCAACGGCAATCTGCCGGCGTCATCCCCCCACCCTCGCAATATGCATCCCTCGGCCCCGGCAACCGCCCGGCCCCCAGCTGATGCCCCCCACCTAGAACACATGCAACTTTCTGAACTCAAGACGCATCACGTCGGCAAACTGCTCGACATGGCAACCACCTCCGGTATCGAGAATGCCAACCGGATGCGCAAGCAAGAACTGATTTACGCCATCCTCAAGCACGAAGCAAAATCTGGCGCCACAATTTATGGCGACGGCACGCTTGAAGTGCTCTCCGATGGCTATGGTTTCCTGCGCTCGCCGGACACTTCCTACCTTGCCAATCCGGACGACATTTACGTGTCACCTTCGCAAGTGCGCCGCTTCAATCTGCGCACTGGCGATACGATTGCCGGCGAAATCCGCACGCCCAAGGAAGGTGAGCGCTACGTAGCGCTAACCAAACTTGAGAGCATCAACGGTTTTCCGCCGGAAGCAAACAAGAACAAGATCATGTTCGAGAACCTGACACCGCTGCACCCGACGCGCATGCTGCGCCTGGAGCGCGACATCAAGTCAGAAGAGAACATCACCAGTCGCGTTATCGACATGATCGCCCCGGTTGGCGCTGGTCAGCGCGGTTTGCTGGTCGCCCCGCCCAAAACCGGCAAAACGGTCATGCTGCAAAACATCGCCCACGCCATTACGGCAAATCATCCAGATGTAATTCTGATTGTGCTGCTGATCGACGAGCGCCCGGAAGAAGTCACCGAAATGACGCGCACCGTCAAAGGTGAAGTCGTTGCCTCAACCTTCGACGAACCAGCCACCCGCCACGTTGCCGTGGCTGAAATGGTTATCGAAAAGGCCAAGCGACTGGTTGAGCACAAGCGTGATGTCGTCATCCTGCTCGACTCAATTACCCGCCTCGCCCGCGCCTACAATACAGTCCAGCCAGCATCCGGCAAGGTGCTGACGGGGGGCGTCGATGCCAATGCCCTGCAGAAACCGAAACGTTTCTTTGGCGCCGCACGTAACATCGAGGAAGGCGGTTCGCTGACAATTCTAGCCACCGCGCTGATCGACACGGGTTCGCGTATGGACGAAGTGATTTACGAAGAGTTCAAAGGCACCGGCAACGCCGAAATCCATCTTGACCGCCGCATGGCTGAAAAGCGCATGTACCCGGCAATCAACGTTAATCGTTCCGGCACGCGTCGCGAAGAACTGCTCCTCAAACCGGACGTCCTGCAAAAAATGTGGGTACTCAGGAAACTCTGCTACCCGATGGACGACCTTGCCGCCATGGAATTTTTGCTCGACAAGGTCAAGTCAACCAAGGGCAATGCCGAGTTCTTCGACGCCATGCGTCGCGGTTAAACCACCGATTTATATTGCAAATGCGTGATTATTCTAGGATAATCTTGCGTTTTCCAGATCGGCCACATCCGCCGATCGCGTAACGAAAGGACTAGAAGTGAAAGCAAATATCCACCCAGACTACAATGAGATCACGGTTACCTGCTCCTGCGGTAGCGTCATCACGACCCGCTCGACCATGAAAAAAGACCTGCACGTTGAAGTCTGCGCCATGTGCCATCCGTTCTACACCGGCAAACAGAAGATCGTTGACACCGCAGGCCGCGTTGAGCGCTTCAACCAGAAGTTTGGCAGCATGATGCGCAACAAGGCTGCTTCCTGATTAGCCTGACGCCTACGAAGAAAGGCAGCCGTCAGGCTGCCTTTTTCTTTTCTGGCCAAAATGTCTGAATCGTCAAACCTGAAAGCCTTGCTCCAGCGCGGTATCCGCCTACCGCCGGTCGGCTGGGTTCTGGCCGGCATGCTTGCTTTTTATGTGCTGGCCGGCCTTTTCGGTCGCGACCCGTGGAAGGGCGAAGACGCCATCCATATCGGCACCGCCTGGCACATGCTGACCTATGGCGACTGGCTGTCGCCCGACCTCGCCGGTCGCGCCTTCCACGAACCGCCGCTCTATTACTGGAGCGCAGCCATCACCGGCAAGATTTTCGGCTGGTTGCTGCCGATGCACGAGGCGCTGCGCCTGGCCAGCGGCATTTGGGTCACGCTGACCCTGATGGCCCTTTATTACGCAGCGCGTGAAATTTATGGTCAAGACAGCGCAGCAGCAAGCCCACTGCTGCTTGCCGGTTGCGCCGGCCTGATTTTGCATGCGCACGATGCGCAACCCATGCTGATCGGACTTGCAGCCTACAGTGGTGCCCTCGGGGCACTGGCCGCGATTGGTCGCCGGCCCCGCCTGACCGGTGTTTTCTACGGCCTTGCCATTGCTGGCTGCCTGCTTGGCACCGGCATAGCGCCAACATTGCCGCTTCTGGCGATCGCACCGCTTGCCTGGTGGCTTTCACCGGATCGACCCAAAGCCTTGCAGACACTGGCTATCGGGCTCACTATCGCGACCGTCCTCAGCCTGCCCTGGCCACTGCTACTGCTTGCGCTTGAACCATCACGCTTTCACGGCTGGCTGAACACCGAACTGGTCCCGCTCAGAACATCGTTCTCTTTCGGCGGCGCCGGACGTTTTCTCGCCATGCTGCCGTGGTTTGCCTTCCCAGCCTTGCCGCTGGCCGGCTGGACTTTATGGACACGGCGCAAGGCGCTGGCCGAAATGCCGCAACTTCTGCCCCTCGGTTTTTTGCTACTGACCTTCCTGATGCTGGCCCTGGCCTACCGCCCCCGCGAAATTCCCGCATTACTCATGCTCCCGCCGCTGGCACTGCTCGCCACGCCCGGTGCGCTGACCCTGCGCCGTGGTGCTGCGAATGCTTTCGACTGGTTTGGCATGATGACCTTTACTTTTTTTGTCGGCATCGTCTGGCTCGGCTGGTCTGCCATGGCACTCGGTTGGCCGACCAGACTGGCTGGCCGGGTCGTTATTCTGCGTCCCGGATTTGTGGGCCATTTTGACCTCATCGCCTTCGCCATCGGTATTTTTGCGACCTGTTGGTGGATTTGGCTGATCATCACCGCGCCCCGCTCGCCGTATCGTAGCCTGACACACTGGACGATGGGCTTCACGACCCTATGGTTACTAGCGACCACCCTGATCCTGCCCTGGTTCGACTATGGCAAAAGCTATCGCCCGGTAGCTCAGGAAATCGCCAAAATTCTACCTAGCGCACCGGGTTGTGTTGCCGAACGAGGCTTGACCGATACGCATCGCGCCTCACTCGCCTATTTCGTCGGGATCGAGCCGCTACTTGCCGAATCAACAGCCGGCAAGCAATGCAACTGGCTACTGGTAACTGGCGACTCACGACCAGAACTGGCAGCCCCCAGCGGCAAGTGGACCCTGGTTTGGGAGGGCCACCGCCCCGGCGACCGCAAGGAAAAATTCCGCCTTTTCAAACGTTGACCGTAACAGTTTGGTGTATCAGCCCTTCAAAAAGTGCTCGCGGTAATACTTGAGTTCATCGATCGATTCATAAATATCGGCCAGTGCCGTATGCCGGCCCTTTTTCTTGAAGCCTTTGTAGATTTCCGGCTGCCAGCGCTTGCATAACTCTTTCAAGGTACTGACATCCAGATTGCGGTAGTGGAAAAACGCCTCCAGTTCAGGCATGTAGCGCGCCATGAAGCGGCGGTCCTGGCCGATGGTATTGCCGCACATTGGCGAATGGCCCTTGGATGAGTGACGTTTGAGAAATTCCATGGCGGCAGCCGCTACTGCAGCCTCATCCATGTTTGACGCTTTGACTTTATCGATGAGACCGGAACGCCCGTGCGTTTTCTGGTTCCAGTCATCCATGGCGGCAAGCGTTTCATCCGACTGATGGACCACCCAGGACGGTGATTCAGCAACCAGTTCCAGCTCGGAATTGGTGACGACCATCGCCATTTCAATAATTCGGTCGCCATCCGGGTTCAAACCGGTCATTTCCATGTCCAGCCAGACGAGGTTGTTTGCGTTGCCTGCCATATAATTGCCTGATTACGTAAAAACCAGAATTTTCTCACAGCTTGCCATCCAACTCGTGACTTCCACTTTCAGCACCGTCTTTCTTTTCGCCTTCGCGCTCACCCTCGGCATCCGCCTGTGGCTCAAATTGCGCCACATCCGCTACGTTGCCGCCCATCGCGAGGCGGTGCCGGCGAATTTTGCCGAACGCATTTCGCTTGATGCCCATAAAAAAGCGGCCGATTACACGGTTGACCGTAACAGGTTCGCCCTGCGCGGCATTCTGGTCGATGCGGCGCTCCTGTTGGCGCTGACCCTCGGCGGCGGTCTTGCCTGGCTGCACGAATTCTGGTCGCCGCAGCTTGACGGCATCGCTTACGGCCTGGCGATTATCTTCAGCCTGATGCTGATCTCCGGCATCATTGACCTGCCTTTTTCGCTCTACCAGCAATTCGTCATCGAAGCCCGCTACGGTTTCAATCGCATGACGCTCGGCCTGTTCTTTGCCGACATGCTCAAACAAACCCTGGTCGGCATTGTTATCGGCGCGCCGGTGATTGCCGCCGTGCTCTGGCTGATGGGTGCCATGGGCAGTTACTGGTGGCTCTACGTCTGGCTCTTCTGGTGCGCCTTCAACCTGCTGATCCTCTTTGTTTACCCAACCTGGATCGCGCCGCTCTTCAACAAGTTTTCGCCCCTTGAAGATGGCGAAATGAAATCGCGCATCGAAGCCCTGCTGTTGCGCTGCGGTTTCCGTTCCAGCGGGCTGTTCGTCATGGATGGCTCGAAACGTTCCAGTCACGGCAATGCTTACTTCACCGGCTTTGGCCAGAACAAGCGCATCGTTTTCTTCGACACCCTGCTGTCACGCCTCGCCCCCAGCGAAATTGAAGCCGTCCTCGCCCACGAACTCGGCCATTTCCGCCGCCATCACGTCATCCAGCGCATCGTTCTGATGTTCGCCGCCTCTTTGGGTTTCCTCTGGCTACTCGGCCAGTTAATCGACGCGGCATGGTTCTACAACGGTCTTGGCGTCCCGGCGCAAAACACCGCACTGGCACTGATCCTTTTCTTCCTCGTCATGCCGGTCTTCACCTTTCCGCTCAGCCCCTTGAGCAGCTACCTATCACGGCGCAACGAATTCGAGGCTGATGCCTACGCTGCCGAACATGCCAGCGCTGGCGATCTTGTTCAGGCGCTGGTCAAGCTCTATCAGGACAACGCCTCAACCCTGACACCGGACCCACTCCATTCACTTTTCTACGATTCCCACCCGCCGGCTGCACAACGGATAGCCCGCCTGCAGGGACAAGCCGCATGAAAATGCTCCCTCTCACCCTGCAACAAAACAACCTGAAAAAATAATGGACGGTCGAGTTATCGCGGCCCACGGGCGCCAATACATTGTTGAACTGCCGGACAGATCACGGCTGAACTGCGTGCCGCGTGGCAAGAAAAGTGATGTTGCCTGCGGTGACCGAGTTGAAATTGAGCAGACTTCCGATAATCAGGGCGTCATCAATGCCATTTCGCCACGTACCAGCCTGCTCTACCGCTCCAATGAGATCAAGCAGAAGCTGATCGCCGCCAATGTCGATCAGGTCGTCATCGTCGTTGCCACCGAACCCGGCTTTTCGGATGAACTGGTCACCCGCGCCCTGCTCGCAGCGGAAAGTGAAGAGATCGTACCGCTCATCGTCCTCAACAAATGCGACCTCAGCGACAAACTGGAAAACGCCCGCGAGCGCGTCGCCATCTTTGCCAAACTGGGTTACCGCATTCTTGAACTCTCGGCCCTCGAACACGCCGACGACTTGCGCCCCGCCCTGCAAGGCATGACCAGCGTGCTGGTCGGCCAATCCGGCATGGGCAAATCAACGCTGGTCAATGCGCTGGTGCCGGAAGCCAACGCCGCCACCCGCGAGATTTCTTCAGCCCTCGATTCCGGCAAACACACCACAACGCACGCCACGCTTTATCACCTTGATGACGAAAGCGAGCTGATCGACTCCCCCGGCCTGCAGGAATTCGGCCTCGGTCACCTTGACCGCCAGGAAATCGAATACGCCTTCCGCGAATTTCGTCCTTACGTCGGCCAATGCCGTTTCCGCGACTGCCGGCACGACAAGGAACCCAACTGTGCCCTGCTGGCTGCGGTGGAAGCAGGCGATATTGATAAAAGACGTTTTGCCATCTATCACCGCATCGCTGCAGCGATACGTTAAGTTACTAAAGTCATAGCATTCTTCCCGAGGACGGATGATAATCAGGTCAAACCCAGCCACTTAGTGGCTTCAGAGGATATCGATGGCGACCAACCTGCCTACCATTCTGATTGTTGATGACACACCGGAAAACCTTAGCGTTCTCGGAGAATTACTGCAGTCCAGTTACCGGGTAAGAGCGGCCAATTCCGGTCGGCGCGCCTTACAGATTGCCCACAGCATCCCTGCCCCCGACCTGATCCTGCTCGACGTCATGATGCCGGAAATGGATGGCTTCGACGTCCTCGCTGAACTACGCAGCAAACCGGCCACCGCAAATATTCCGGTCATCTTTGTGACGGCGATGGATGCCACTGAAGACGAAGAACGCGGCCTTGATTGTGGCGCGGTCGACTACATTACCAAGCCAATTCGCCCGGCCATCGTGCTCGCCCGTGTCCGCGCCCAGCTCGAACTCAAGCAGGCGCGCGACCTGTTAAGCAACCAGAACACCTATCTGGAATCCGAAGTTTCCCGCCGGATGACCGAAAACCAGCAGATCCAGGACATCAGTATTCTGGCCCAGGCCCGACTCGCCGAAACGCGCGACCCGGAAACCGGCAACCATCTGCACCGCACTCAGGAATACGTCCGCACCCTGGCACAAGCCTTACGCGAGCACCCCCGTTTCTCGCATTTCCTCGATGATGAAACCATCAACGCCCTCGCCAAATCTGCACCGTTGCACGATATCGGCAAAGTCGGCATCCCCGACTACATCCTGCTCAAACCCGGCCCGCTGACGCCTGAGGAATGGGTGATCATGCGCACTCATGCCAAACTTGGCAGCGACGCCATTACCCAGGCTGAGCGTGATGCCACCGGAAAAGTCGAATTTCTGTCGCTGGCCAAGGAAATTGCCCACTACCACCACGAAAAATGGAATGGCAGCGGCTATCCAGAAGGGCTGGCGGGCGATGCCATACCGATTGCCGCACGCCTGATGGCCTTGGCCGACGTCTTCGATGCCCTGATCAGCAAACGCGTATACAAGTCGGCGATGAGCTTCGCCGAAGCAGTGGAAATCATCACCCGCGACAGTGGCAGCCATTTCGACCCGGATATTGTCCAGGCATTTACAGATAATTTTGAACGATTCAAGGCAATTGCCGAAACCTACAGAGAATAGGTAAATTCGGGCGCTTTGAAGGGGGAGGCGAACGCATGAACATGGAAAAGAATCAGAGTGCCGCCAATGAACGTGCCCAATTACGCGCTCTGCTTGACACCTTGCCCGACCTCGTCTGGTTGAAAAATCCGGAAGGGATTTTCCTCAGCTGCAATAAACGGTTTGAACAGCTCCTCGGGGCCAGCGAGACCACCATTTGCGGCAAGACCGATTTCGATTTCGTTGACCGTGAGCAAGCCGAGTTCTTCCGCGCCAACGACCGTGCGGTACTCGCTGCCGACGCCCCACGCAGTAACGTGGAATGGGTTACTTTCGCCAGTGATGGCCATCGTGAATACCTGCACACCACCAAATCGCCAATGCGTGATGAATCGGGCAAGTTGATCGGCGTTCTTGGTATCGGCCGTAATCTCACCGCACAACTCGAATTGCAGGAGCGCTTTGAAGTTGCCTTCAACGCCAGTCCTGCCGCCATATCCATTACCGAAGTTGAAACCGGCAATTTTCTCGACATCAACCAGCGTTACGCTGAAATGCTCGGCTGGCAACGAGCGGAGTTGCTTGGCAACAGCTCAGGAAAAATCAAGCTCTGGTCCAGCCCTGCCGCTCGCTTGGTCTGGATAGAAAAGCTGAAAGCCTGCCAACTACTCCGTGATTACCAAACCACCTGGCATCGTCGCGATGGTAGCCCGATCGAAATCAGCCTGTCCGGTGAAATCATTCAGCTGCAAGAAAAAACCTATGTCGTTGCCTTTATTCTCGATGTCAGCGAGCGCCGACGCGCCGAGGCCGAAGTCAGCCAGTTGCAGCGCCGTGTCGCCACCGCCTTCCGTGTCGCCCCTGTTGCGGCCTGCGTCACCCGCCTGACCGATGGCAAGCTGGTGGATGTGAATGACCGACTGCTCAAGGAATACAACTGGACGCGCGAAGATCTGCTCGGTCTGACAACGCTGGAAGCCGGTTTATGGGGTGTTGAAGCGGATCGCCTCAAGATGGTCGAAATCATTCGTCGCGATGGCCGCATCAACGATTTCGAGAGTATCGGCGTCGGGCGTGGTGGCCGGAAGCGACCGATGAGCCTTTCGGCTGAAGTCTTCGAAATGGATGGCGCGCCACACCTTGTCGTCTTTATCGCCGACCTGACCGAAAAGCATCAAGCCGAGGCCGAGCTTTTGCAGCATCGCGACCATCTCGAAGAACTCGTTGCCCGGCGCACTATCGAACTCGAACAAGCCCGGCAAACAGCGGTGCATGCCAGCCAGGCGAAGAGTATTTTCCTGGCCAACATGAGCCATGAAATCCGCACGCCCATGAATGCCATCATCGGCCTGACCCACCTTGCCGAACGTAACACCAGCGATAGCGCACAGCTGACGCGACTGAACAAGGTCAGCGATGCCGCGCATCACCTGCTGGCGATCATCAATCAGATTCTTGATATTTCCAAAATAGAGGCCGGCAAGCTTGAACTCTCCCCCGTCGATTTCTCGCTACGACGCGTCGTTGACAACGCCAGTTCGCTGATCATTGACCGCCTGCGGTCGCACGGTCTCACCTACAACTGCGCCATTGACCCTGATCTGCCACCGGTGCTGCACGGCGACCCGCTGCGCCTTGGGCAAATTCTGCTCAACTTCCTCACTAATGCCGTCAAATTTACCGAGCGCGGCGAAATCAGTGTCAGCGTCAGCCTGTTGCGCAAAACAGAAACCGGTTTGCTGCTGCGCTTTGCAGTACGCGACACCGGGCCGGGTATCGATCCAGAACAGCAGACCCGGATTTTCTCGCCCTTTGAGCAAGCCGACAGCAGCGCCACGCGACGTTTTGGCGGCACCGGACTGGGCCTGGCGATTGCCCGCCGCCTGGCAGAAATGATGGGGGGCGAAACCGGCCTGACCAGCAACCCTGACGATGGCAGCACCTTCTGGTTCACCGCTTTGCTTGGTGCTGGGCGCAGCAATACTGCTGATCTCAGCCTGCCAATTACCCAGGACGATGCTGAACGCTTGCTCGCCACCGCCTATCGGAGCACGCATATCCTGCTGGTTGAAGACAACGCGATCAATCAGGAAGTCGCCCTTGAACTGCTCTCCGCCGTTGGGCTGCAGGCATCCCTTGCGGTCAACGGCGAAAAAGCCGTAAAAATGTGTACCGAGAACTCCTATGACCTGATCCTGATGGACATGCAAATGCCGATCATGGACGGCCTCGCCGCGACCCGCGCCATTCGCGCCAGCGGTGGCAAACAACCGATTTTGGCGATGACCGCCAACGCTTTCGGCGAAGACCGCCAGCGCTGCATTGAGGCCGGCATGAACGACCACATTGCCAAACCGGTCGATCCGCATAATCTTTACGCCGCCCTGATCAAATGGTTACCAGCCCCCAGTTTGTTCAATCTGGAAGCACCGGCAAGCATTACGTCCAGCCCGGGTGACCCGACAGAAATCAGTCATGCCACACTGGCCAATATTCCCGGCCTTGACCTGCAAATCGGGATGAAGGCCGTACGCAACAAACAGCCCCTGTTCATCCGCCTGCTGCAAACCTTCCTCGCCACCCACAGCAATGACAACGAGGCAATTACGGCAGCCCTCGACAGCGGCCAGACAGCCGAAGCCGAACGAATTGCCCACAGCCTCAAAGGGGCCAGCGGCACGCTCGGATTACTCGACATACAAGAATCAGCCAAGGAGCTCGAAGCCGCCATTCGAGAGTGCCACCCGGCGACCCGAATCGCCAGCCAGCAAGCCTTGCTCGCTACCTTGCTTGAACGGACGTCGCAGGCACTCAATCAGTTATTCAGCACCCAACCGGCCCCCTGACCATGCCATTTGCAACCTCCACCCTCCTTGCCGAAATCATGACGCATGCCGTGCGCAGCATTGCGCCCGAGACATCAATCAAGGATGCTGCGCGGCTGATGTCAGCGGAAAAAATATCCAGCCTGCTGGTTGAACGGGACGGCGTTTCTGTCGGCATCATTACCGAAAGCAATATCATTCGTGCCCTGCATCAGCGTTATGCGCCGGAAACAACTGCCACCGACATCATGTCGCAGCCGTTGATTACCGCCCGCGCTGACCTGGATCTGCTCAGCGCCCGCCATTTGATTGACAGCCACGGCATCCGCCACCTCGTTGTTGTCGACAACGATGGCAAAACAGTAGGAATTGTCAGCGATACCGATTTCCGACTCTTCCTGGGTATCAGCGTATTCCGCAATTTGCGTACGCTGGGCACCGTGATGGATAGGCACATGCCACGCCTGCCGCCGGAGGCATTGCTCGAAGAAGCCATTTTCAGCATGCTGGAACAGGAAACGGATTACGTTATTGTCACCAGTAATGGCGCGCCGCTTGGCATCATCACCGAACGCGACATGCCGCGCCTGCTGCACGACTTCCCCAACCCGCACGCGATTACCGTGGCCGAGGCCATGACCCACCCGGTACTGAGCATTGCGCAGGATGAGTCGGTCACGGCCGCACTCGAGATCATGACCGAACGTCGCCTGCGCCACATGGCCGTGCTCGATGCGCAAGGCTTGATTGTTGGCGTCATCAGCCAGCATCGGCTGTTCGAACAGCTGGCCGTACACCAAATGGAAGCCGCGCTTGCCAAAGCGCGTCAGGAACACCAACAGCATCGCCTGGAAACCCATTTGCAACTGGCGATGAGCGCCTCCGGCTCAGGTGCCTGGGAATACTTTCACGAGCGCGACCAATTTGTCATCAGCGAAGGCCTGGCCCATCTGCTGGCCAACCTCTCGATCAACATTCCAACCAGCATGAGCGAATGGTTATCTCGCATTCACCCGGAAGACGCGCCCAGGCTAAGCGTTGCGGTCGACCAGCTAAATCACGGAATAATCAGTGGAATATACGAATACCGCACGCAAACACACCATGGCAGCTGGGTTTGGCTTGAAATCAATGCGACGATTGCAGAGAAAAAACCAAATGGCGCTCCGCGGCTCAGCGTCGGCATTATCACCGACATCTCGAAACGCCATGCCGAACGCGAGCAAATCCTTCGCCAGAACCGCGCGCTCACCCTGTTGAGCGGCGTCGCGCACGCGATCAGCCGCAATAATGATGAAGCGGCTTTTCTCGCCGAAATCTGCATTCTGGCCACCGAAGTCGGTGGCTATCGCCTGTCCTGGATCGCCGAAGCCCAACGCAATTCAGCCCGCTCTATCCGTCCACTTGCCGAAGCGGGTTTCGAGCCGGGCTATCTCGGCAGTGTCAAAATATCCTGGGCTGACGATGAATATGGCCAAGGGCCAACCGGCCGCGCCATTCGCACGGGCATTCCGGTGATTTGTCGCGATGTGCTCAATGACCCTGTTTACGCACCCTGGCGCGATGTAGCCATGCAATGTGGCTACCAGTCAACCGTTGCCATGCCGCTGCGCCTTGCCGGCAACGTCATTGGCAGCATCAATCTTTATAGTGACCAGCCAGACATTTTCGATGATGCGGAAATCAGCCTGCTTGAAGACATGGCGGGAGAGATCGGCGCCGGCATTGACCGCCTGCGAAGTCTGACCAAGCTGGCGGGAAACGAAGCTGCCCTGCGTGAAGCACAAGCGATTGCCCGTCTTGGTCACTACCGCTTTGACCCAAAGCTGGACATTTACGAGACCTCAGCTATTCTCGATCAGATTCTCGGCATCGACAGCAACTACCCACACGATACCGCCGGCTGGCAAGCATTGATAGACCCGGAGCAACGCGTGGCAATAAGTGCCGCCATGCAGAGTGAAGTACTCGGCAAAAAACTGGAGTTCGAACAAAAATACCGCATCATTCGCCAAAATGACGGTGCCACCCGCTGGGTGCTCGGCACAGGCCAACACCGGCTGGATGAAGCAGGCAATACGCTGGAAATAATCGGCACGATCCAGGACATAACAGAACAACACAATGCACAGGAAAGCATGCAGCAGAGTTTTGAACTGCTGCTTGAAGAACGCACCACTCAACTGATCCTCGCAAAAAACCAGGCAGAATCGGCCAGCCGCGCAAAAAGCTCCTTCCTGGCCAACATGAGCCACGAAATTCGCACCCCGCTCAACGCCATTATGGGCCTCAGCCATCTCGCCCAACGCGATGCAGAAACCCCGGCACAGCGTGATCGACTGACCAAAGTTGAGAGTGCTGCGCAGCACCTGCTCGCCGTTCTCAACGACATTCTCGATTTCTCGAAGATCGAGGCCGGCAAACTGGTGCTCGAAAACGCCGAGTTCTCACCCGCCGATGTCATGAACAATGTCCGCAATCTGATCATCGAACGGGCTGATGCCAAAAATCTGCCGGTGAAAATTGAAATTGACCCCAGTCTGCCGCTCGTCATGCGTGGCGACACCATGCGGTTACAACAAATCCTGCTCAATTTCCTATCCAACGCCATCAAATTTACCGAACAGGGACACATCACACTCGCCGCCCGCCTGCTCCATCGCAGTGCCGATGGTCTTTATCTGCGCTGCGAAGTGCGTGATACCGGCATCGGTATCACGCCGGAAATCCAATCCCGCCTGTTCCATGCCTTTGAACAGGCTGACACCTCAACCACACGCCGCTATGGCGGCACCGGCCTTGGGCTGGCGATCAGCCTGCGTCTGGCCGAAGCCATGGGTGGGGCAATCGGCGTCGATAGTGCGCCCGGCAACGGCAGTACCTTCTGGTTCACCGCCCGGCTTGGCCTTGCCGAACCCGGCAAAAAACCGCTGTTCCACAGCAGCACTCAGCAACACCATGAATACGAGGTCGCCGCTTTGCACGCCGGCGCTCGTGTTCTACTCGCCGAAGATAACCCGACCAATGAAGAAGTCGCCACCGAGTTGCTGCAATGTGCCGGCATTCAGGTCAGCGTCGCCCGTGATGGCGCTCAGGCACTTGCCCTGGCCAGCCGCGAGAAATTTGATCTGGTATTGATGGACATGCAGATGCCAATCATGGATGGCCTGGAAGCAACCCGCAACATTCGCGCCCTGCCCGGCTGGGCGGAAATCCCCATACTGGCGATGACCGCCAACGCATTTTTTGAAGACCGCAATGCCTGCCTGCAATCGGGCATGAATGACCATGTACCCAAACCAGTTGACCCCGAAGTACTCTTTGCCGCTTTGCTCAAATGGCTGCCAGCACCGGCAGCACTGGCCGAGAGCCCTGCCCCGGCCGCAGTAGCACGCCCGGCAGTAGCGCCACCAGCAAAGCCGGAGACAATGAAAATCCCCGGACTCGACATCGAACTCGGCCTCAAGTCAGTGCGTGGCCGCATGGAAAGCTACCTGCGCCTGCTCGTAAATTTTGCTCAGAGTCACAGCGCTGATTTCCAAAAGATCCGTGATTGCCTGCTCGTCAACAACAATAACGAAGCCCGGCGTCTTGCCCACTCACTCAAAGGCGCTGCTGGCGCACTCGGAGCCCATGCCGTGCAACACGCCACCGCCGCCTTGGAAAGCGCGATCACAGAATCTCGCCCGGCAGCCGAAATCTTCCAATTAATTGAAGATAGCGCAAACTTTTACGCTCGTCTGCAGCAAGATGTTGCCAGGCTGAAACCAGATAGCACGACAACAGCAGAGAATGCACTGGATCAAAACACCGTTCAGTCAATTATCGACAACATGCGCCGGCAACTGCGCAATAGCGATTTCTCAGCCACCAAAACACTGGCCAGCTATCCGGAGGTGTTCAGCCAGCGACTGGGTGATAACCATAAGCGCTTCGAAAACTGCCTGAACAACTTCGATTTTGAAGTCGCCCTCACCTTGCTTGAGCAAAGCCTGAACAATACTAATAGCCATGTCATCAGGTAAATCACGCACCCCCATCCCCGGCTGGCTGCTCCCTGTATTTGCCAGCATCTTCCTGTTGATTGCCGGCAGCGGCATCTGGCTTTATAAACACGAGAAAGTTCGCGCGCTCAACGCAGCGTCAGAGCAACTCGAAGCAGTTGCCACCCTGCTCAAGCACCAGATCGTCAATTGGCGCCAGGAAAGGTTTGGCGATGGTCAAACGCTGAGTGAAAGCAGTGGACTGATCGGCGAAATTGATCGTGTTCTTAAAAAGGAGCCGACAGCAAATAAAAGCCATGTTCTCGAACGCCTGCGCAGTCTAACCACGAACTATCGCTATCACGATGTACTTTTGATTGATCTGGACAACAGGATTCAACTCAGCGCCTCGGGCCGTAACAAGCCCCTTTCAAACGAGGTGCTGCTCGACATTCAAAAGGCGAGCGTCACCAGGCTCCCCGTAATCACCGACATCCATCGTTCTCCCGAGAGCGGCAAGCCGCACATGGATGTTGTGGTTCCGCTATTCACCAGCAAAGAAAAAAGTGCCCGGCAAATCGGCAGCGTTCTTCTGCAGATAAGTCTCGACACATTCCTTTACCCAACCCTCGAAAAATGGCCACTTCCCAGCGAGACGGCCGAAGTACTGCTTGTTCGACAGAACGGCAATGAAGTCCTGTTTTTGAAAGATATACGCTCCAGCAAAAATTCAGCACTTAATAAGCGTATCGCCAGTAGTGAAAGTGAAGTGCCATCGGTCATGGCCGTCTTTGGCGACAAACAGGGCATCGTTGACGGGAAAGACTACGACGGCACTCCCGTAATGGCCTTCTTAACGAAGGTAGACGATACCAACTGGCTGCTGATCACCAAAATCTCCCGCGCGGAAGCACTCGCTGCCTGGCAATTTGCTGCTTATCTGATCATCGCCGTTACCGTCGGCCTGCTTCTTTCCGCAACCGGCTTATTCGGGTGGATTTACCAGTCGCATGGCCTGCAACGCTATAAGTCGCTCTACGCCGCCGAAGAAGCCGCCCGTGAATTTCGCGAAAGATTCCTGCTGGCCTTTCAAGCCAGCCCGGTCGCCTTGTCGATAGCAACGTCTCATGACGGCCGTTTCATCGACATCAACAGCCAGTTCGAGCGCGTCTTTGGCTGGAGCAAGGATGAACTCATTGGCCACAATTCGATAGAAATTGGCCTTTGGCCAAATAGTGAAATCCGTCGCGAGTGGATTAGCAGTTTGCAAAAGATGAAAACCGTCGTCAATGAAAATTCCATATGGTTGGACCGCGCAGGAGTGCCACACAATGTAGAAATTTCGGCCGCCTTATTCGACATCGACGGCATCGAACATGTACTTGCCTTTGTCATTGATGTCACGAAGAAGCGCCGCGATGAAGAAGAGTTGGCCAACTATCAACGCCGTCTTGAATTCATGGTCGATGAGCGCACCAGCGAACTGAAGCTGGCCAAGGAACAGGCCGAACAGGCGAGCCGTGCCAAGAGTTCATTCCTGGCCAATATGAGCCACGAAATCCGCACCCCGCTCAACGCCGTCATTGGCCTCACTCACCTGATGCAACGCGAAGCGACCGAAAGCAAGCAGAAGGAGCGCCTGGGTCAGATTGATGATTCCGCCCAGCACCTGCTGGCGGTGATCAACGACATTCTCGACATATCCAAGATTGAAGCCGAAAAACTCCAGTTGGAAAGCACTGACTTCGCCATTGGCCGACTGCTCAGCGATGTCCTCGACATGGTTGAATTCAAGACCCGCGAGAAAGGTCTCAAGCTGCTTGCCGATCTCGATCCGACACTGCCCGATTCAGTCCGCGGTGACCCGGTCCGCCTGCAGCAGATTTTGCTCAATTTCCTTTCCAATGCGGTCAAATTCACCGAAAAGGGCCAAGTCCTGCTGCGCGCCAAAGTCAGCGAATGGCGTGACGATAAGGTGGAGCTGCGTTTTGAAGTTGAAGATACCGGCATCGGTATCAATGCCGAACAGATACCGCGCCTGTTCTCCAGTTTCGAGCAGGCCGACAGTTCGACTACCCGGCGCTTTGGTGGTACCGGCCTCGGCCTCGCGATCTGCCGCCAGCTTGCCCACCTGATGGGTGGTGAAACCGGCGTCAGCAGCACACCAGGCAAAGGCTCTCTCTTCTGGGTCACGATTTGCCTGGAAATCGCCGCAAATGCATTGCACAGGCAAAGTGTTACGGTCGACGTCGATTTTGAGGGAGAAATTCGCCGCACGCGCAGCAATGCCAAAGTACTGCTGGTTGAAGATGACCTGATCAATCAATCCGTCGCCATCGAAATTCTCGCCAGTGCCGGAATACACCCAACACTCGCCGAAAATGGCGCACAAGCGCTCAAACTGGCCGAGAGCCAGCACTTCGACCTGATCCTGATGGACATGCAGATGCCGGTCATGGATGGCCTTGAAGCGACGCGCCACATTCGCCAGCTGCCGGGCCGGGCCGATATTCCAATATTTGCGATGACCGCCAATGCCTTTGGCGAAGACCGCGATGCATGCCTGCGCGCCGGCATGAACGGCCATATCCCCAAACCGGTCGACCCGGCCATTCTCTACGCAGTTCTGCTCAATAACCTGCCACGCAATGTTGGCTCAGAGCAAGCCGCCGTGCCGATTCAATATCGTTCAAGCCAAGCCAATTCAGGTGCCGAAGCCATTATCGCCAAGCTAGGCATGGTGCCTGGCATCAACATTAAAACCGGCATCGCAGCGATGCGCGGCAAAACTGAGAAATACATCAATCTGCTCGAAAAACTTCTCGCCCACAATGATATCGCCCAACTTCGCGCCAACCTCGACAGCGGCGACAACCCAACAGCCCTACGCCAAGCCCACTCGCTCAAGGGTGCCGCCGGTTCGCTTGGCCTCAACCGCCTAAGCAGCGCCGCTGCCGCCCTCGAAGCTGCATTACGCAAAAATTGCCCCTCCGAGCAAATCAATCCACTGCTCACCGCCTTGGTAGAAATTCATGGCGAATTGACCCAGATTTTTAATCAAAAACAAGTAAAACCGAGCCAAAACACCGGAAGTTTCGATACCAGCCAAGCCCAGGCACTGATCGCTCGCCTATTACCCTTGCTTGAGAATGACGACATCCGTAGCGGCGACTTGGTCCACCACGAACACAACTTGCTGGCCAGCGTGCTCGGCCCATCCTTTGCCGATTTCGAGCGACACGTCGACAACTTTGATTTTCCCGCTGCCCTGGAACAGCTTCAAACGCTACTCACCACTCAGCCTGAGTTACGTCCGCAATAACCAACTTGTTACGGTCAACAGTAAAAACAAGCTGATTTTTTCAAACAGGTATTTCTACTGGCGAAACTTTTCCGCAACGATGTGATGGCGGATAAGTTTGTCGTAAAGCGTTTTCTTCGGCGTTTGCAGTTGTTCAGCCGCCTGGGCTACGTTGCCCGCAGCTAGACCAAGTGCGCTTTCGATGATCTGGCGTTCAGCCGCATCAACCTGTTCGGCCAGGCTTTGCGCATTCGCCGGCAAACCGGGATTGCCGCTCAGGGCATCGGGCAGACCAAGCGCCCAGCGTTCAGCCACATTCTTGAGTTCACGGACATTACCGGGCCAGGTGTAGGCTGACCAGCGGGCAAGGTCGGCCGGCGTCCAGCTGGCGACCGGGCGCGCGAAGCGCTGGGCGGCTTCGTGCAGAAAGTGGGCAAGTAGCAGCGGAATGTCTTCACAACGCTGACGCAGCGCGGGCAGCTCAAGGCTGACGACGTTCAAACGGTAATAGAGATCAGCGCGAAACTGGCCGGCATCCGATGCCAGTTTGAGATCCGTCTTGCTGGCGGCAACCAGACGGCAATCGACAGGAACCGCCGTGTTGCTGCCCAGGCGCTCGACGCTGCGTTCCTGCAACACACGCAGCAACTTGACCTGAAGATTGAGCGGCATCGACTCGATTTCGTCGAGGAAAAGCGTGCCGCCATTGGCGTGTTCAATGCGCCCGATACGCCGCTTGCCCGCCCCGGTGAAGGCACCGACTTCGTGGCCGAAGAGTTCGCTCTCGAATACCGTTTCGGGCAGTGCGCCGCAGTTGATGGCGACAAAAGCACCGCGCCGGTGGCTGGCTTCATGGATGGCGCGTGCCACCACCTCCTTGCCGCTGCCGGTTTCACCATTGATCAGGATGTCGACACCGGTCGGTGCCAGCGTTGCCACCAGCTGGCGGATATGCTGGATGGCCGGCGACTGACCGATGATGCGGGTGATGCCGCTCATCCCCAATTCGCCGATACGCTCCTTGAGCTGACGGTTTTCGATAATCAGCAAGCGTTTTTCGAGGGCGCTGCGCACCGCGGCGATCAGGCGCTCGGAGGGGAATGGTTTTTCGATGAAGTCGTAAGCCCCTTCGCGCATCGCCTCAACCGCCATCGCCACATCGCCATGACCGGTCATCAGCAACACCGGCAACTCGCGGTCGTGCTGATGCAGTTCGCGCAGCAAACTGAGGCCATCCCGGCCCGGCAAGCGGACGTCAGTGACAACCAGCGCCGGGTTGTCGGTTGCCAGCGCGGCGAGCATCGACTCGCCATCGGCAAAACCGCGCACCGGGATGTCGGCGAGCGAGAGCGCCTGTTCGCAACCCTTGCGTACCGCAGCATCGTCCTCGACCAAAAAGACCGAATGTTCAGCCATGAATCACCGCCTTGGCGTAACTCGGGCGGTCGAGATCGACGGTTTCAACACTGAGCTGAATTTCTGCGCCATTTTCGGCGTTGACCGTAAGCTTTAGCGCCGCCAGCACGGCTGCAGCCAGTTTCTGGCGTTCATCGGCGCTACGCCCGGCCAGCAGGGCAATACGGACGTGGACAAAACCGCGTGGCAGGGCTTGAATGCCAACCTGATAGCAATCGAGCGCCTGGGCGCGGCTCTTGATATCCGGCTCGCCAAACAGGCCGGAATCAAGCATCGCATGATTGATCGCAGCCAGTGCCGGCGCAGGCTCGAAGCCGCTCAGATTACGGGTGTATTCAAGCGTCAGATGGGGCATCGGGATCTCCGGCAGCAGGCAAGGTCAGCACAAATACGGCACCACCCTCGGGCGCATTGTGCGCGCTCAGGGTGCCGCCGTAACTTTCGGCAATGGTCAAGGAAATGGCCAGCCCGAGGCCGAGGCCTTCGTCGGCCTGCTTGGTGGTGTAAAAGGCTTCAAAAAGGTGCTTGCGCACATCGTCGGAAAGGCCGGGGCCATGATCGCGGACGGCGATACTGATCGCACCGGCAGCGCCTTGTGTCGTCACCTCCAGCACGGGTTCAGGCAGCCCCACCATGGCATCCAGCCCGTTGCGCAGCAGGTTGACCAATATTTGCTCCAGCCGCCCGGCTTCGGCAATGGCCAGCAGCGCCTGATTCGGCGCAGCCAGCACAATGCGCGCGCCAATCTCGCGGCGGCGCGGTTCGACAATGATCAGCGCGTGCTCAATTGCCAATTTGACGGTAACCGCTTGCGGAGTCGCCGCTTCCTTACGGGCGAAGGTTTTGAGCTGACGAACAATGCGCCCGGTTCGGTCGACCAGTTGGCTGATCATTTGCAGATTTTCGGCGACTTCATCGTAGCGGCCGCGGGTCAGCAAGGCGCTGGCATTGTCGGCAAAGGTTTGCAGGGCGGCCAGCGGCTGGTTCAACTCGTGGCTGATACCTGCCGACATCTGGCCCAGCGTGGCCAGCTTGCCGGCCTGCACAGCGGCATCACGGGTTGCGCGCAGGATGGCCTTGGTGTTTTCGAGAGCGGCGATCTGTTCAGTGAGATCCGCCGTGCGTTCCGCAATACGGGTTTCCAGCTCGGCATAGACGCGGCGCAGCTCTTCGCGGCGGCGGGTACGGTGACGAAAATGCGCGGCCAGCCCCAGCGTGAAAGCAGCAGCGAAGGCGACCGCAATCGCCGCCCCCAAAGCCGCAGCGCGAGCTTCGCCGGGATCGCCAAGCTGCACGACTTGCCAGCCCTGAGTGCCAACCGGGCGGGTGGTAATCAGCCTTTCGCGTGACGTTTCATCTGGCAATGCGATTTGCAGTGGGCTTGCTTGTTGGCCGGCAGGAATGGGCTGCTCGGCCAAGGGTGAGATGGGCTGATTGCCGTACTGGCGGGTTTCACTCAAGCGTGCCATCACTTTTTCATTGAGCGGCGCCAAGGCGCGATAGCGTAATTTACGTTCCGAGGAGAGAAAAACAATGCCGTCGGCGTCGCTCAGCAAAAGTGTCTCACCCGCCCCCGCCAGCGCCTGCTCCATCGCTTCCAGACCAACCTTGAGGACGACAACGCCCAGATTGCGCCCGTTCTCACGCACGGGCGCGGCGAGAAAATAACCCGATTCGCCGGTGGTGACGCCAACACCATAGAAGCGGCCAAGACCATGTGCCAGTGCATCGCGGAAATAAGGCCGGAAGGCGTAATTGTGGCCGACAAAACTGCGCGGCAAACGCCAGTTGCTGGCCGCCAGCGTCTTGCCATCAATATCGATCAGGTAAGCGGCAGCGACACTGGCACTTTGCTGGGCAGCTTCAAGATAGGCATTGGCCGCAGCAATGCGCGCTGCCACATCTGGCGCGCGGAGCAGCGCAGGCAGCGAAGGATCAAGCGCCAGCAGGCTGGGCAGGGATTCGTGGCGGGCCAGCGTGGCTTCCAGCGACAAGGCAAAAGCATCCAGCCGCTGGGTTGAGAGGCGGCGTTCGTTGTCGAGATAAATGCTGAAAAAGGCACGATAGGCCAGCCAACCAAGGAACAGGCAGAAACAAACTGCCGCCCCGAGCAGGAGCAAGGGGCGGCGGTTGTAATCAATTGGGGATTTGATGCGATTCACCCCTGTCATCGTACCGATTTTTGCGTTTCTTTTTCAGTCAACCGCCGCCAGCTTCATTTCATCATTGGCATGGCGTTGCTGCTCCTCCATGACCAAGCGACCAAGTTCGCGCTTGAGATCATTGAACTCTGCCGATGACGGATCACGCGGACGCGGCATGTCGACGTACTGATCACGCTTGACCGTACCTGGCCGATAAGTCATGACCACGATGCGGTCGGCGAGATAAATTGATTCCTCAATCGAGTGGGTCACGAACAGGATGGTTTTGCCCAGCTTGTTCCAGATGCGCAGCAATTCGTCCTGCAGATTGCGCCGGGTTAGTGCATCAAGCGCACCAAAAGGCTCATCCATCAGCATGATCGGCGAATCAAGCGCCAGAATGCGTGCAATGGCAACACGCTGGCGCATGCCGCCGGAAAGATCTTTCGGAAAGCGATCACGGAAGTCGTTGAGGTGCAGCATCTCAAGCAACTGATTGACGGTGAGGTCGATCTCGGCCTTGTCCTTCTTCTGGACTTCCATCCCGAAGGCGATGTTTTGCGCCACCGTCATCCACGGAAAGAGCGCATATTCCTGAAACACCATGCCGCGATCCGGGCCAGGGCCGGTAATTAGCTTACCCTCGACGGTAATTTCACCGCTTGAAGGTAGCGCAAAGCCAGCCACCGCATTAAGCAAGGTCGATTTGCCACAGCCCGATGGCCCAAGCAGGCAGACGAATTCGCCTTGCTTGATCTCGAGGTTGATGTCCTTGAGTGCAATGACATCCTTCCCCGGTGTTTTGAAAACCTTCTGGACGTTATTGACGATGATCTGGCTCATGCTAGTGCTCCAGGCCGCGATGCCAGCGCAGCAAGTGGTTGTTCAGGCGGCTGACGGCGGTATCGATGGCAAGACCGAGCAGGCCGATGGTGATCATGCCGGCGATGATCTTGTCTGACCACATGAACTCCCGCGCTTCAAGAATTCTGAAGCCCAAACCGTCGTTGACCGCAATCATTTCGGAAACGATGACAACGATGAAGGCAGTACCGATACCGATCCGCACCCCGGCCAGGATATAGGGCGTCGCGGCCGGCAGGATGACGCGAATGAACATCGTCCATTGATTGACGCCGAGATTACGCGCCGCGCGCAGGTAGATGCCATCGACCTGGCGCACTCCGGCAATGGTGTTCATCAGCACCGGAAAGAAGGCGCCGATGGCGATCAGGAAGAAGGATGGCGGGTTACCCAGGCCGAACCAGAGAATCGCCAGCGGAATGTAGGCAATCGGTGGAATTGGCCGCAGGATCTGCATCAGCGGATTGAACAGGTCGTAGATGCGGGTACTGGCGCCCATCAGCAAGCCGAAGGGCAAGGCCAGGCCGGCCCCGATCAGAAAGCCGGCGATCACGCGGTACAGGCTGGAGTAAGCGTCATGCAGCAATTCGCCGGAAAGCAGCCAGGCCAGCGTGCTCTGCCCGGCTTCCTGAGCCTGCCCCGGCATCAGGTAAGCCCACCATTTGATAGCCACGGCAGTGGGTGATGGCAGCAGTACCGGCGAGAAAAGCCCAAGGCGCGAGCCAGCCTCCCACAGGATAAGCAGCAGCACCGGCACCAGCGCGCCATAGGCGAAGTCTTTCAGCTTTTGCATTGCTTCCTCACTTCACTTTCAGTTCGGCCTTGGCCTTCTGCAACAGATCAAGCTTGACCCATTCGGCTGCCTTGGGCGGCTTGGCCATACGACCGACGCCATATTTGTTCATGAAATCGGTGGTGATATCGATATGCTCAAGGCTTACGTCATAGGTGTAGTCGGCGTTATCCATCGCATCCTTGAAATCCTGCGCGGTGATCTGGCCCTTGAACATCTGCTCGCGCACGTATTTGTCGGCCAGTGCCGTATCACTGTTAAACAAGGCCGTCGTTTCGACAAAACACTTCATCAGGCGCTGCGCGACATCCTTTTTCTCGTTGTACATCTTCTCGGTCATCACCAGCAAACGCACCGGCTCACCCATCCTGGTCGTGTACGGCTTCATGATTTCAACACCAAACTTTTTGTTCAGTGCTTGCGAAGACTGCGGCTCGGACTGGCACATGGCATCAATCTGCTTGGCGGCCAGCGCCTGGTTCAAATCGGCAAAAGCCAGGAAGACAATCTGTACGTCCTTGCCCGGCTTGTCGGACCACGTCAGACCGGCCTTTTCCAGCTCGGCGTAGAGCAACAATTCGTGCGCGCCGCCACGGGTAACGCCAACCTTCTTGCCCTTCATGTCCTGCAAGGTTTTGATACCCGTGTCGACACCAGCGACGATGCGCGCCCCACCCTTGGCAAAGCCAGCCACGGTGTAAATTTGCACGCCATTGGCGCGGCCGGAAATGGCGCCGTCGGAAGCCAGCGCAGCAATGTCGATTTCACCGGCAACGATGGCCGGCATGATGTCCGGCCCCTTGGGGAACATGCGCTCCTCAACCTTGAGGCCGTATTTGGCGCAAGACTCCTTCATGTAGGAAACCGCCCCGTAATGGGCAAATTTCAGGTTGCCAAGGCGGACGACATCTTCAGCCTGAGCAACGAGTGGGCTGGTGGTGCCAAAGGCTGCGATCAGGGCAAGGCTTAGCGTTTTGTTCATGGGAATCTCCTCCAGAGTTTTCTTGGGCCGCAGTGCGGATTGCCTTAAAACCATTGCAGGAGGCGTGCCAGCCAGAAAAAATAGCTAAGCAAATGATTTATATGAAATTAGTTGGGTAACAACCAGACTGTTTGTGCACAAATCCGGAATCTGCAAGCAGTTTTGTGCGGAAATCCGCACAAAACAAGTGCTAGCACTCTTTCAACCAGGCCTTGGCCCCCTGCCCGGCCACGTAGCCACTGGCAAAACAGCCGGTAAGCAGATAGCCGCCAGTCGGCGCTTCCCAATCAAGCATTTCGCCGGCGACAAATGTACCGGGCAACTGGTTGAGCATCAGTTGTGCGTTAAGGGCTTCAAATGGCACGCCTCCCGCAGTACTGATTGCCTCATCAATTGGCCTTGGCGCCAAAACAGGCACGGGAAGCGCCTTGATGGCATGCGCCAGGCTAACTGTTACGGTCAACGCGGAAATTGGGCAAAATTCTCGCAACAATGCTGCTTTGACACCGTCAATCCCGACCCGGCGACGTAAATGATTGGCCAGCGAATCGCGCCCTTGTGGCTTTGAGAGATCGGCAATCAAACGTTCAAGACTGCGACCAGGAGCAAGATCGAGGGTCAGCGTGGCTTTGCCGTCGCGTTCTATCGCATCGCGCAGCGGTGCTGACAGGGCATAGATCAAACCACCTTCAACGCCGTTATTAGTAATGTTGAACTCGCCCTGCTGGCTCTGTTGTCCGACACGGGCAATGACCGGCTTGATCGGCTGGCCGGCAAAGCGCTCGCGAAAATAAGCACTCCATGCCACATCAAAACCGCAGTTGGCTGGCCGCAGGAGAACAACCGGTATACCACGTTCAATGAGCAACTGCACCCAGGCACCATCGGAACCCAGCTTTGCCCAACTACCGCCGCCGAGCGCGAGAATAACGGCATCCGCCTTTATTGCAACCTCACCTTGCGGTGTTGTGAAGCGCAGGCTGCCATCTGCCTGCCAGCCAAACCAGCGATGCCGTACATGAAAGCGCACGCCAGCCCCGCGCAAGCGGTGTAGCCAGGCACGCAATAGCGGCGCGGCCTTCATTTCAGTCGGGAAGACGCGCCCGGAAGTCCCGACAAAGGTTGCGATACCCAAGCCAGCAATCCATTCGCGCAAGGCGTGCGGTCCGAAAGCATCGAGTAGTGAAGCCATCCGGGAGGTACGTGAACCATAGCGCGCGACGAAAGCAGGCAGCGGTTCGCTGTGGGTGATGTTCATTCCCCCTTTACCGGCCATTAAAAACTTGCGGCCAACCGAGGGCATGGCATCAAAAATATCGACGT
>ERZ724523.375-NODE-375-length-26102-cov-6.557454_pt1 | contig 26102 bp, 20 predicted proteins | sample MGYA00376056_ERZ724523 | MGnify/ENA primary metagenome ERZ724523 (study PRJEB28724, sample SAMN07190888) | wastewater metagenome | isolation source: influent of sewage treatment plant in Hong Hong | place: USA: Christiansburg, Virginia | collected 2016-03-01 ... | reverse complement strand
CCAACCGCGCCAAGAGCGCCTTCCTGGCCAACATGAGCCACGAGATCCGCACGCCGCTCAATGCCGTGCTGGGCATGGCGCGCATCATGCAGCGCGAGGGGGTCAGCACGACCCAGGCCGGACAGCTCGGCAAGATCGACAACGCCGCCCGCCACCTGCTGGGCGTCATCAACGACATCCTCGACCTGTCGAAGATCGAAGCCGAGAAGTTCCTGCTCGAAGAAGGCGAGTTTGCGCTGGAGGGCGTGGTTGCCAACGTCGCCTCGATGGTCCATGAGAAGGTGAGCGCCAAGGGCCTGCGCCTGGTGGTGGAAACCGAGAGCCTGCCCTGCCTGGTGCGCGGCGATGCGACGCGCGTGACCCAGGCGCTGCTCAACCTGGCCAGCAATGCAGTCAAATTCACCGAAACCGGCACCGTGACCCTCGGCGTGCACCTGGAAGAACAGCGCGACGGCCGTGTGCTGGTGCGGTTCGAGGTGCGCGACAGCGGTATCGGCATTCCGCCGGAAACCCTGCCCAAGCTGTTCCGGCCCTTCGAACAGGGCGACACCTCGATGACCCGCAAATACGGCGGCACCGGGCTCGGGCTGGTCATCACCCGGCGTCTGGCCGAGCTGATGGGTGGCCAGGTCGGCGCCAGCAGCACCGTGGGCGTGGGCAGCGAGTTCTGGTTCTCGGCCTGGCTCGGCATCGGCCGCCCCGTCGAGGGAAATGTCCCCGAGGTCGCCGAGGCGGGTGTCGCCGAGGCCACCCTGCTGCGCGACTACGGACACGTGCACATCCTGCTGGTGGAGGACGAGCCGGTGAATCAGGAAGTCGCCAAGCTCTTCCTGCACGATGCCGGCCTCGACGTGGCGGTGGCCGGCAACGGCGCGGTGGCGGTGGACATGGTCCGCCATTCCGACTTCGACCTGATCCTGATGGACATGCAGATGCCCGAGATGGACGGCCTCGAAGCCACCCGGCAAATCCGCCGGCTGCCCGGCCAGGCGGACACGCCCATCGTGGCCATGACCGCCAACGCCTTCGCCGAAGACCGTGCCCAGTGCATGGCCGCCGGCATGAACGACTTCCTGTCCAAGCCGGTCGAGCCAGACCGCCTCTTTGCTACCATCCTGCGCTGGCTGCGCAAGCCCGACAAACCCGCTTAACGAAAGCCCTCCAGCACAATCTTGCCCAGCGCCGTGCCGCTTTCGGCCAGCGCATGGGCCCGGCGCAGGTTGGCCGCGTTGATTGGGCCCAGATGCACCTGCGCCGTGCTGCGCACCGCCCCCTGGTCCACCAGATCGGCCAGCGCCTCCAGCAAACGGTGCTGCGCCTCCATGTCGGACGTCTGGAACAGCGAGCGCGTGAACATCAGCTCCCAGTGCAGGCTCAGGCTCTTGCGCTTCAACAGGCGCACGTCAATCAGCTCCGGGTCGTCGATCAGCGCCAGCTTGCCCTGCGGGGCGAGCACATCCACCAACTGAACAAAGTGCTTGTCGGTGTGGGTCAGGCTGATCACCTGGTCCACCGGCGGCAAGTCGAGCGCCGCCAGCTGCGGCGCAAAGGCCTCCCGGTGGTCGATGACGTGATGGGCACCCAGCTGCGTTACCCACGCACGGGTTTCCGGGCGTGACGCCGTGGCCACCACCGTCAGATCGGTACGCTGGCGGGCCAGCTGGATCAGGATCGAACCCACCCCGCCCGCCGCGCCGACAATCAGCAGCGTGCTCGGCCGCCCGTGGCCGGCCAGCGGCACCTGCAGGCGGTCGAACAGCAATTCCCACGCGGTAATGCCGGTCAGCGGCAGGGCCGCCGCATCGGCTGCCGACAAAGTCGTCGGCTTGCGGCCGACGAGGCGTTCATCCGCCAACTGGAATTCTGCATTGCTGCCCGACCGGTCAATGGCGCCGGCGTACCACACCGCATCACCGGGGCGAAACAGGCGCACGTCCGGCCCCACCTCGCGCACCACGCCCACCGCATCAAAGCCCAGCACTTTGTATTCGCCCTCGGCCGGGGCGGCGTTGCGGCGCACCTTGGTATCCACCGGGTTCACCGACACCGCCTGCACCTCCACCAGCAGGTCGCGGCCGGTGGGCACCGGGCGGGGCAGTTCAATGTCGATCAGGGCATCGTTCCGGTCGATGGAACCGGGCTGGCTGTAACCAATGGCTTTCATGGGGCGCATTCCTGGGTAAGGGGGATGGCGGCCAGTGTGGCGCCCGGCGAGCCGTTTGATAATTGGGCTAGACTTTGATGAACCATCAAAAAGGCTTTGAGAATGATCCACTTTGCCGATGTGCAGCTCTTCATCCGCGTCAGCGAACTGGGCAACATCAGCGCCGCCGGCCGCACCCTTGGCATGAGCCCGGCCGCCGCCAGCGCCGCCCTCAAGCGCCTCGAAAAACGCGTGGACAGCCAGCTCTTCGAGCGCTCCACGCGCTCCCTGCGCCTCACCCAGGCCGGTGAGAACTTTCTCGGCAGCTGCGTGCAATCGCAACAGGTACTCGAAGAAGGCCTCGCCGCCCTCAAGGCCGGGCGCGAACAACTCTCCGGCGAAATCCACCTCGGCGTGCCCTCCGACCTCGGCCGCGACCGCCTCGACACCCTGCTCGAACCCTTCCGCCAGCGCCACCCGCAACTGCGCCTCGTCATGCACCTGTCGGACGGCCTCATCGACCTCTACCGCAACCCCATCGACCTCGTCCTGCGCTACGGCCTCTCGCAGGATTCCAACCTCATCGGCCGCAAGCTGTGCGACAACACCCGCGTGCTCGTCGCCTCGCCCGACTACCTGGCCCGCCACGGCCTGCCCGACAGCGTTGAAGAACTGGCCCGCCGCAACTGCATCTGCTTCTACCGCAACGGCGAACTGTTCAACCGCTGGCGCCTCTTCCACCAGGGCCAGCAACGCGAAGTCACCGTCAGCGGCGACCGCGCCGCCGACGACGGCGCCCTGGTGCGCCACTGGGCCGTGCAAGGCCACGGCATCGCCTACAAATCACGGCTCGATGTGGAGGGCGATCTGGAAGCCGGGCGGCTGGTGGATCTGTTCCCGGATGCGCGGGGCGAGCCGTCGCCGCTGTATGTGGCGTATCCGAGCCGGCGGTATCAGCCGGCGAGGATCAAGGTGTTGTTGGGGTATTTGGAGGGGGTGTTTGGGTGAGGGCTCATGGCTTCGCTGCCCTCGGCTTTCTGGGGCGCGGTAGCTGCTTCAATTCCCTGGCCGCCTTCTCAAACGCCACATCCACACGCTGTGGCTGCACATCCAGCAGGGCACGGTAGCGCGCATATTCCAGCTCGGCCTTCGCACGGGCATCATCGGCAGAAATTCGGCCGGCGTGATCCAGCAGTTCGCGTCCGGATATTTTCAGGAACTCATCCAGCTTGGTGATCCAGTCGCGCATCGTCATCGGCTTGCGCTCCAGCGCCTGCAACTCGGCGTATTCGATGTAGAGGTTCACGATGCGGTTGAGCACCTGGAGTTCGGCTTCGGTGAGGTAGTTCTTGGCAATGGCGGCATCCGCCTTGCGCACGATACCGCCGGGCCGGGTCGTCAGCAGACCCATGTGCGGCTGCGTCGCGTCGGCGCGCGCGTGAATGATCTCGGCGGCCGTGTGGCCGTGCGTGGCCCAGTGCATCTTGTTCTGTACGGTGGCAAAGAAGCGCTGGGACTGCTCCGCGTCGGGTGTGTAGTCGATACTCGTGGCGTAGATATCGAGCACCTTCAGATAGAAGCGCCGCTCCGACGAGCGAATGTCCCGGATGCGCTCCAGCAGCTCGTCGAAGTAATCCGTCTGGCCCTTGCCCGGCGGATTTTTCAGCCGCTCGTCGTCCATGGTGAAACCCTTCACCAGAAACTCACCCAAGCGCGCCGTCGCCCACTGGCGGAACTGCGTGCCGCGCAGGCTGCGCACGCGGAAGCCGATGGCGAGGATCGCCTCCAGACTGTAGTGGCGCAGCTTCCTTGTGACCTCACGCCCACCCTCGGAACGAACTTGTAAGTAATCCTTACAAGTTGCGGCCTCATCCAGTTCGCCTTCGCCAAAGATGGCTTTCAGGTGCAAGGTCACATTCTGCGGCGTGGTCTGGAAAAGCTCGGCAATTTGCGCTTGCGTCAGCCAGAGCGTTTCATCGTCAAGACGGCACTGCACGCGCGTCTGGCCGTCCTCGGTCTGGTAGAGGATGAATTCGGATTGGGGGGAGGGGGCGTTGGTCATGGCTTTACTGCGTGTCGGGATTTCTGGTGGGGCAAGGCATTGCGGCTGAACTACTTCGGAGCGGATCGCCGGATAGCCCGCAGGCAGGGCTGCCTTGGCGTCGGTCTTTTGCAGAATCATGGACCGAAGCATAAATGGCAGGCGCCTATCGTACGCCTCGTGTCGCCTGTATTGCAGAGGGCGAATTGGTGATCTGCGCTTTGCAGGTGCAGAAGCGTCACCGCGAATGGCGAGCACGACGACGACACCCTGGTGCTCCACTGGGCCGTGCAAGGCCACGGCATCGCCTACAAATCACGGCTCGATGTGGCGGGCGATCTGGAAGCCGGGCGGCTGGTGGATCTGTTCCCCGATGCGCGGGGCGAGCCGTCGCCGCTGTATGTGGCGTATCCGAGCCGGCGGTATCAGCCGGCGAGGATCAAGGTGTTGTTGGGGTATTTGGAGGGGGGGGTTGGGTGAGGGGGCCGGAGCTGTCTGTGGTCGGTGTCTAGGAGAATGACAGCAATTTGTTGGATTTATGTCCTTTGACTCGTCATTTGGGGATCGAAGAGGGCTCCTGAGAGCCCGCTCCGATTTCCATCGCCCCATCTGGTCAGTCGCTGGCGTGCGCCGTTTCTGGTTACACAATCGGTTTAAATACCCCTGTGTTTTTACAGGCCTGAAGAAAACCATTCTTCAGAAAATTTTCATTGGCATAGGGCGATTGCTCCGCGTGGCGCTTCACTGCTCGCAGGTATTTGTCTGGCGTTTGCCCGTCCGCCCCTGCCGATTCATCGTGCCAGCGCCACTCGTCCCGAATTTCTACCAGCCAGGCCTTGCCGCCCCCGTTCAATAGCTTTTCCCGATACCGCTCCTCGATGCCATAAACGTCTTTCCAGGTCTCGATTTGTTCGGCCAGATTAGTCGGGCCGAACATAAGCTTGATCTCTGTAGGCGCCAGTTTTTCGATATCGGCGTGATCGAATGTGACCTGCAAATCGATGGCATAGGGTGTCGTTGAAAAAGGATAGAAAACCTTGCGCCGAACGGCTTCACTGGTAGGGTCCTTTTGCACATATGCCGGGTTTTTGCTGGTCTTGTAACTGCTGTTGCAGTGGTGGCAGGTCGGAACAAGGTTCCTGAAGTTGATAGAGTTGAAGGGGTATAGCGCTTTCGGCAAATAATGGTCGTAGGCATCGCGCTTGGTGGTGTATTCGCCCAACAAAGGACTGATGCCGCAGAACGGACATTTTCCCGAGTGGTTGACGGATACAAACGCCTGGTAGTGATCGCCTATTTCGCCAATCTTGGCGCGCAGCGGCGCCAAGTCCAGCAGCGTTTTTGAATACAAGCCCTTGAAGAAGGTAGCCAGGTGCTTTTCCAGTTCAGGGTACGCTGCCGCTACATCAACATAGCGAGCCAATTCCGCAGCGGGATCGTTGGCACAAACCTTTTCCAGATCGTTATTGCCCTGATACCAGCCTTGAAGTTGCTCAATCTGCGGCGGCGTAAACGTGGAAAAGAGCGCGTAAATCCGCTCCACGTGCCCGAGAAAGAAATCCGCTCCCTGGGCATCCGAGTAGAAAAACGCCTCCATCACTTCGTGCAGCTCCGGTTCGGCATCGAACAGGTCCAGACCGAATGGGACACTGGGCAGCGCCTTGCACCACACCTCAAAAAAGATGAAGTCGATGAACTTCTGCATCTTTTCCATCTGGTGCGGCACATAGGTGTAGGGAAACAGCATCAGTCTTTCTCCGCTTGGCCTTTTCTCTCCTGGCGGTCGAGAATGGCATTGATCAACAGTACCCTCTCCACTGAATCGCCCAGTTCGCGCTGAATTTCCGCAATCAGTTCTTCTTCATTCTCACCGCCATGTTCAAAGCGGGCACGCAAGGCCTCCAGCAAGGCTTGCGCGTGCCGGCCGATGGTTTCCCGTTTGCCGAAGGTGCTCATGGTGATCTTGTTGATCGAGGCGCCCAGGGTGTTGTAGTCGGGCTGGCTGATGCTGACCTCACCGCTGGTCTTGTCCTTCTTGAATATCAGCACCTTGTCCGGCTTGCTGTCCGAGATCAGGAACGGCGTGTGGGTGGTTATCAGCATTTCCTGCCCGACATCACCATTGCCCGGCAGGCACTGCCGCAGTTGGCTGATGAAGTTGGCCCGCCAGTCCGGGTTGAAATGGGTTTCCGGCTCGTCAAGCAGGAACAGGCAGTTGGTGTCGCGGAACAACAGGCACAACCCGAGGCTGTGCAGCAATTGATGCTCGCCGTCCGACAGTTCCTTGAGCATCATCGGTTTGCTGACGCCCTGCTTCATGAACTTGACGAACTTGAAGCGCATGATGCGCTGGTCGGAGGCCAGGGTTGGCACTGTTTCGCTGACGTAATGGCTGTTGGAGCGATAGATGTCGGTCTTGAGCTGTTCGCTGACCGCATAGAGGTTCAGCGTCAGCAACACCTGAAAGGCCTGGAACAGGGCCAGGGCCGAGTTATCGAAATTGTTACGAAATGCCGCCTTGGTGGCGTCATTGACCCAGTAGTCAAGGATCAGGGAATCGCTTTCTTCATCGTGGTAGCTCAAGGTCGCGCAACGCTTGAGCTTTTCGATGATGGAGGAGCGTTCGTCGCTTTCCAGGCGCTGTGTCAGATGGACGACGTAGCCGCCGGTTTCCGGGCTTAAGGAAATCGCCGGGTTGTCCGCAAAATAGCCTTCCTCGGCATAACCCGGCGAGACGTAGTCGCCGGAAGTCAATTGCGCCGCCTGCTTGGCAGTTACTTCAATGCTGCGCCGGATGATGATGCGGAATTCCTGCAGCGCCTCGACGCCGACATCCTCACGGAAAGGCTGCAAGCTCGCTTCATCGTGGAACAACAGGTTGCAGAGCAGGATGGCCTGGCTGAAACCGTTGTCGAGATAAGCCAGGCGTGTCTCCGGGTGGCCGGGATAGGGGAGTTGCTGCGCAAGGGCTTGCCAGTACTCGTCGTACTGCACAAAGCGCATCTTGAAGAAGGGCAGGCTGAGGATTTCGTTTTCGCCCGATGAATAGCCCAGCACATACTCGGGCAGGAGAATGTCGGCGTGCCCGCCCTTGAAGGCTTCATTCGGGTCGGCACTGAAATCTGCCTGGTTTTCCCAGCGAAAACGTACCGACTCGCCGGGGTTTCTCCAGACGCTAACCCTGGCCCACACCGGGCCATCCTGGCGCCGATATTGCGCGCGCACCCGGATCAGATAATCCAGTTCAAAAGCCGTGGGAGAGGAATCCTGGTTTTCACCCTGCAAGGCCTCGGGCAGAAAGCTGCGGCGTACGCGCAGCACTTCGAGCTGATAGAAGATCGCCGCCAGGGCTTCGAGCAAATTGGATTTGCCGCTGCCATTGGGGCCGGCGCAGACGAAAGGGGCAAAGTCGGCGGGCCCGGCCAGTTCATCCTGTAGCGTCCATTCGCTGCGAAAATGGTACTCAAAGCCACAGGGCAGGCTGCGAAAACCTTTGGGGTCGGTGATTTTGAGGCGGAGCAGCTTCATGGGCTAGAACGAGCCCCAATCGGCGGGGCGCCTGTGCAGTGATATGCGATTGCTCTCTTGGGCAAAAGTTTGAGCCACCGAGCCGCCTTCCAGAGCAGCAAACACCAGATCCTTCAGCGCGTCGTAATCGGCCAGGGTCAGTGCAGGGGATTCCCCTTCGCTTTCCAGTCGTGTTTCCTGAAGGGTTTGCCAGGCAGCCTCAAGGAATTCACGAGAATCCAGGCTGACATCCGGTGGTGAGGAATTCGCGAGATAGCGATTGAACCAGCGGGCGAGCAATTCGCTGCGGCTTTCTGGCGGGGCGTTTTGCACAAGGCTGTTGAGCACCTCGGTCGGAGTGACGATGTCCTCGGGCAGCGGTGGCCGATTGGTTTGTGGGGCTTGATCGGCTGGCAGCGGTATGCATGATAAATCGACTTCCCCCTTGAATGCTTGTTGGCTTAGCGAACCGTAGAGAGTTTCGAGATCGCTGAGACTGCTCTGATAAGCCGCCTTTAACCCTTCTACCTTGATAACAGCCTCTGAGAATTTTGCCCTATTAGGTGGCATGACAATGGCCAAGGGACGGAGCGTTTCTATATTAATATTCGCTCTAGCAGCCTCTGGTGCCTTTGCACGGAGAACAGGCTTCCAGAATCTCAACACATATTCAATAAATATAGCCTCACTGGCGTCCTTAGTCTTTGGTGTTATTCCGATCACCGAATCAGGCGCATAAGTTGGAATTTCCAGCAACGCGGTCTCTCCAATAGTGGCACCAACAATTGCAATGACAACTGTTCCAACCTTGAACTCTTTGCTGACCTTAATACCAAGCTCGTTTAGAGTTTGCGTGTATTCCCTCAGACGCCCTTGGGATCGACTGATATCACCCGTTTGAATAAACGGGTATTCGCCGCCATAAAACTTTGGGTCATTTCTAGGGCGCGGCGAAAAGCGGCCACGCTCAATTGACGCAATATCGCCTAGCTGTTCTGTTGCCCAGTCTTTTTCATTTCGCACCGGATCGCCAAACATCTCCAGAAACACGCTCTTGAGCAGGTCGTCGAGTTGTTGCAGGTGTTGCTTGCGCTGGGCGATCAGTTCTTCCACTTTGCCGAGCAGATGGGCGATGCGGATTTGGTCGTGGAGGGTTGGGAGTGGAAGCTTGATGCTTTCCAACCCCTTGAATTTCAGTGAGTCACGTACTGCTCCCTCTGTATTAGCGCGAATCTGAGCATTGCCCCAGCTACTTTTTAGATAGCGCAGCAAATAGTCAGAATTAATACCTTTATCGCATTCAAACACGATATACAAGGGGCTCACCAAAACAGGACTACTGTATCGGAGGTAATCAATCGACCCCACATTGATGCGCGAAGGGTTGTATGCGAATTGCCCAGGGCAAACAACCTTGTAATTCGAGACATCCTTGCTGAAAACTTCTTTGCTGAAGTAATCGGTTGATCTAGTGAATCCTTCTGAGTTTGTGACAGAAAACACTTCGATATCGGCCTCAGTGCGGTTTCGTTGGCTGGTCTGTCGAACGTGTTTTCCCAGTTCGATGATCGGAAAATTGCTCTTCATCTGAGCATTCCTCTTAACTCCAGTAACTGCCGCAGGATTCCACTCTCCACCTTGGTAAGTTCAATCTCATTCACATCCCCCACCTCGGCCCGAATCAGCCGATCCAGAATCATGCCGGGCGCGTCGTACTGCACTTCCTCGAACACGTCTTCCTTGTAGCGCGAAAGTGAAAGGTCGTAGCCTTCGGCCTCGATCTCGCTGCGCGGCACCATGAAGCTTTTGGCCGTGCGCTCGTTGTCGGTCGCGGCATTGCGGGCGTGGTATTTGGCGACGATGTCCTGCAGGTCACCATGGCCTTCCTGCTTGCTGCGCTTGTCGTCGAGGCTGTAGCCGTCGGCCTGCATTTCGTAGAACCAGACCTGTTCGGTGGCTGGCCGGTCGACCTTGTCTTTCGCCCCATAAACCTTGGTGAATAGCAGGATGGCGGTGCTGACCCCGGCATAGGGCTTGAAGACGCCGCTGGGCAGCGTGATGACGGCCTTGAGGTCGCAGCGTTCGACCAGCAATTGGCGCAGGGTCTTGAAGGCAGTACCTGAGCCGAACAACACGCCTTGCGGCACGATGACGCAGGCGGTGCCGCCTTTCTTGAGCAGACGGTAGATGTTCTCGACGAACAGTAGTTCGGTCTTGGTGGTGGCGAGTTGCAGGTTTTCGTTGATGTCGCCCTTATCGATGCTGCCGGTGAAGGGCGGGTTGGCCAGCACGATGTGGTATTCGCCTTCCTCGTTGTAGCTCTTGGAGAGCGTGTCCTGGTAATCGATATGCGGCTCGTCGATACCGTGCATCATCAGGTTCATCAGCCCCAGGCGCACCATGGTGGCGTCGATGTCGTAGCCCCAGAGGGATTCCTGCAGGATTTTCTGGGCGTCGGCGGTGAGGCTGGCGGCGACCGAGGTGCGGACGAAACCGTCTTCGTCGGGGACGAGATTTTTTGTATCTGCCCGGATGGCAAGCTGGGTGACGATGTACTGGTAAGCGCCAAGCAAAAAGCCGCCGGAACCGCAGGCCGGATCGGCGATCTTGTGGCCGAGTTGCGGCTGCACCAGGTCGGCCATCAGCTTGATAATGTGGCGCGGCGTGCGGAACTGGCCGTTCTTGCCGGCGGTGGCGATTTCGGAAAGCAGCATTTCATAGACATCGCCCTGGATGTCCTGGAAGGCTTGGCCGTTGATCCGCGAGTCGCGCTCCATGACCTCGAAGATCTCGTCGATGGTCTTCACCGCTTCCACCAGCAGCATCGGCTTGGGGATGATGAACACCGCATTCTTCATGTGGCGGGTGAAGTTGGATTCGGCGCCGTTGAGATCCTTGAGGAAAGGGAACACCTTGCTCTGGACGTGTTGCAGCATCTCCTCGGCCGGCATGCGCTTGAATTCGCTCCAGCGCAGGCGGCGCCTGTCGATCTCGTAACGCCTTTCGTCTTCCAGCTTCCTGGCCCAGTCGGCATCGCTATCGTTTTCTTCGCGCCGCGCACGATATTCGGGCGGAATCCACGTGCCAACGAACTTGGATTTATAGGTCTCCCCGGTAAATTCAGCGTCGGACTGGCGCTTCAAGTCCAGTTCGTCGAGCCGCTTCATGAACAGCAGGTAGGTGATCTGCTCGATGGCGGTCAGCGGGTTGCTGATGCCGCCGCTCCAGAATTTATTCCAGAGTTGCTCGATCTTGCCTCTGAGTTCGGGGTTGTTTTGCAGCATGGTGATGATCCTTGGCTGGCAGCGTGACCGCTGACCGGCAGATGGCGCGCGAGCGACTTATTCTTTCGGGGCCGGCAGTGTACCCGATTGCTGGACGAGCCTCTTTTCCTCGGATTTGACGCGCCGTTCCAGCTTCTTGATGTCTTCTTCCGGCGGCAGTTGTTCCGGCTTGATGCCGCGCTGGCCGAGCATGTCGCGCACGCTTTCGTTGTTCTGCACATGCTCGCGGGTGATGGCGCGTTCGCCATGCAGGTTGTCCTGGCTGACGTTGTGATTGGTGATCTCGGTCGCCAGGTTCTTGGCGGCGATGGTCAGGGTGGGCAGAAAATCGGCCAGAGGTCGGGTCTTGGTGATGCCGAAACGGTCTTTCATGGCTTGGGTGGTATGGCCGCCGAAGAGCGCCGCATCGCCCTGGGAGCGGATGCGCCCAAAGCCGGCATCGTCGACGCCGCGTTCGTAGATGTTCTGGGAAAGTGTCTTTTCCGATTCGCGCAGGCGCTCGCGGGCATCGAGCCGGGCTTGCAGGCGCATGCGATCCTCGATCAGCTCCTGCTTGCGCGTCTGGATGGCAAAGTAGCTTTGGGCAAAAGCGATGGCTTCCTTGCGCGGGTCGCCGTTCTGGGCGATGAGGTAGCAGGCGTAGCGGGTGAGCATGAAGTCGTCAACGGGGCGTTCGGCGCCACTGCCGATCTCGATCATTTTCGTGACGTTACGAAAATGATCCTCGGGGTTATAACCCGTCGTTTCGCACGATGTCATGGCTCTTTGGATGACATCCTTGAAACGCTCCCATTTTGCGTAGCCGAGGGATTCCTGAAGTTCCCGCGCAAACCAGAATTCGATGTCGTCGTCGGGCAAGGTGTGGCTCAGACCATCAAAATGATTGGTCAGCGTTTGTACTGTGGTCTTATCCATGGACGTTCCCCAAAACCATTTTCCCGGCGCCGGGAAAATGGTTTTCTGAACCAAAAACAATGAAGGAGTGAGTGGCCACGATGTTGTTAAGCGGCCAAGCGCTCGGTGAGTTGAAGTATTTCGGTGATTTCAGCCGGGCTGAACACACCACGGATGCCCTGCGGGTGGATGACGGTGAACGGTGCGCTGATCAGGTCCTTCTTCTCTACCCGTTCACGCTCGATGATGAAGTCCTTGAGCAGCTTGAGAAACTCCATCTGGCGGCCGCTCAGGGTGGTGTGGGCGCGGATGAATTGATCGAAGGCGGCACTGACTTCGTCTGGGTAGCTTTTCAGGGTTTCGATGCCGAGGATGTGGCGGATGAACTGGATGAAACGTGCTTTGCGGTTTTTGTAGACCTGGCGCAGCAGGTCTTCGGTGATGTGCGGGTGTTCTTCGTGCAGGAGCTCGGCCAGTTGCTCGGCCTCATCGGCACTAACCGTGTCGCCATTCTTGATTTTCTGTAGTACCGGGTTGTGCTCGGTTAGTTCGGCAATCAGGGTCTCGACCATTTCCCGGTAACGGCCGATGTTTACCGCTTCGTGTTGCGGGCCGAATTCCACCCACTCCTTCTTGTACAGTTCGTCGACCAGATCGAGGTGTGTCTGGCCCTCGCCCGTGGGCTGCTCGCGGAATTTCATCAATGGGCCAAGTTTACTGACCAGCTCGTCGAAGGCGTCTTCATCGGCCTTGCTCCAGTAGTGGCTGGTTTGCGCGGCTCGAATCAGGGCTTCTTCCTGTTTCACAAAGCCGACCGAGAGCGGCAGTTCGCTGATTTGTTCGACGATGCCTTCCTGGATGGTTGCGGCTTGTTCCTTCTCTTCGTTGAGCAAGGCCAGCGAGTATTCGAGCAGGTCGCGCTCGAAGCGCATGGCCTTGAAGTCGGCTTCGGAAACGGTGCGGAACAGCGGCTTGATTTCATTGCGCAAGAATTCGAGCTTCTGGTGGGTAAGGCTGATCCAGAAGTTTTCCTCTTCAAGACGCGACAGCGCAGCGGCGGCCTCCTTGATGACGACCGAGGTCTTGGGCAGCGTGGCAATCTGCCGGCACAGCTTGGCGATCTCGCGTTCGGCGATGTCGGCCAGGCCGCTGTCGACGGCTTTCTCGATCTTGTCGAGGCGCAGGCCGACCAACCGGACCGGCAAGGGCAACTGCGGTTTGAGTTCCTTGCCTTTGGGCTTGAGCTTGAAATATTCGAAGTTGTCCCAGCAATCGAGGATCAAGAAAACATCTTTTTCGGTGCACCAGGGCTTGGGTTTGTTGCTTTCCAGCAGGCGCGTGCCACGCCCGACCATCTGCCAGAACTTGGTGTAGGAATAGACTGGCTTGGCGAATACGAGATTGACGATCTCGCGCACGTCGATGCCGGTATCAAGCATGTCTACGCTGATGGCAATGCGCGGCATGTCGTTGTTGGTGAACTGATCGAGCAGGCCGCCTTTGCCATAGACGCGCGGATCGTCCGAGACCAGCACCTTGGCCAGTTCGCCGTGGTATTGCGGGTAGAGCTTGTCGAAAATTTCTTCCATCCGCCGGGCATGCGCCTTGGTGGCGCAGAAAAAGATGGTCTTGCCCGGCAGAACGCCGTTGGCATCCTTGATGGACTCTTCCATGAACTCGCGGACGATCAGCGTGTTAGTGCCTTTGTTGATGACCTGCTTTTCGAGTTGAGAGCCTTCGAAGTTGATTTCTTCAACTTCCTTGCCTTGCAGGATCAGCTTTTTCTGGTCTTCGAGAGAAATGGTGCGCTTGCTGATGCCTTCCATCTGGAACTTGGTCTGGATTTTCATGACCTGGAAGTTGCAGAGGTAGGGCGGCTTGTTGTTGACGGCTTCTTCAAAGGTATAGGCGAAGGTTGGCAGGCCGTCTTCGCAATGGAATAGCTGGAAGGTGTTGTGGTCGATGATGTCGGTCGGGGTCGCCGTCAAACCCAGGGTGATTGTCTTGAAATAGTCGAGTACGTCACCGTAGGTGTTGTAGATGGAGCGATGACTCTCATCGACTACGATGAAGTCGAAGAAGTGTGGCGAAAGGTGCTGTACCTCGTCCCGGATGATGTTGAGCATCGTCGGGTAGGTGGCGACATAAATGCGCCTGTCCTTCACGATCAGTTTTTCACCCAGGTTCGGCCAGCGCGGCTCGTTGGGCATGTGCTCCTTGAAGGCGCTTAGCGCCTGTTCCCGCAGCGCAATGCGATCAACCAGGAACAACACCTTTTCGGCATGCCCGGCACGCATCAGCGCATCGACCATGGCGATGCAGGTTCGGGTCTTGCCCGTGCCGGTAGCCATCACCAGCAGGAAATTGCGCTTTTTCTGCTCAATGCCGTCGAGCACCGAGCGAATGGCGCGAATCTGGTAGTCACGTCCGGCAATCGAGGTATTGATGAATTCCAGCGTCAGCGGCTTGCGGTTGCGGCGGATGTAAGTAAAGCGCTCTAGATCGTCGCGTGTCGGAAAGCCGATGACCTTGCGCGGTGGGGCGTTTTCCAGATCCCAGAAGTAGGTTTCCTGGCCGTTGGTGTAGAAGCAAAACGGCAATTCGCCGCCCAACTGTTTCTGGATGTTGTAGCAGTATTGCTTGGCCTGCTCGCGGCCTATGGCTGCATCCCGAATGGATTTTTTAGCCTCGACGACGGCCAGTGGCTTGCGGTCTTTGCCCAGCAGAACGTAGTCGCTGAACTGATGGCCTTCATAGCGAGAACGCGGCTCCGCCACGCCTTCGGGAGGGCTAGTCAGAATGTCGAACTCTTCGACGACCTGAGTGGGGTCCTTGGCGTTCCAGCCGGACTGGGCCAACTGCTGGTCAATAAGCTCGGAACGGGTCTGAGCCTCAGATTTGCCCATGGTTTACTTGGCTCATTGTGTACTTTTGACGCATTTAGATACCCGTTCGCCTAAGAAGTTGTTGGGAGAGAGGGATGTTAGTTGAATGAACAGGGATAGCGAAGTGACCCCGCATGCAGACCCAAATCGACCAGAGTTCTTGTGGACAACTTCGAACGTCTGCATCGGATCGGCATCGGTATTTCAATTGTCATTATTCGGAAGGCCGCGTTGGCCGAACAGCGACCCCATTGAACTCCGCACGCTCACCCCCCAATCCCTCCGGCCACAAAAAATAAGGCCCGAACTTCGGACTCATCCGAAACTCCCCACCCGCCTCCTTGCCCTTCTGCGTAATGAAGGGCTTCCCCTCCCGCAATTCCAGCAATCCAAGCGCGACCAACCGTTCAATCAATTCCGCGGTCTTTATCCCCAGCTTCTGGGCCAGTTTTGAGGTGGTCAGTTTGCTTGGTGCCGCTTCGACGGCCGGCGCAATCGCGGCTTCTTCGGGAAGCTTGCAGGCAGGCGCAGGCGCTGGTGTCGGTGCGGCGACCGGAGTCGGGACCACAACCGGCGCCGGCGCTACCGGCCGCAGCATCTCCTCCGTAATCCCGAACTTCGCTTTGTAGTCCGGCACCAGTGGTTTGTGCAGGGCGACGAGTTGCCGGCCGATTTCGGTCAGGGTTTCGAGGCTGACGATCTTGGCGATGCTCAGCGGTGAGCCGGATTCGAGGTTTTTCTCGATCCACTTCTGGAGTTGATCCGATTTCAGGACGCGATCCGTTTTGAAGGTCTTGGGCCGGCCGATGCGGGCGTTCTTGGAAACCAGCACCAGCGATTCGAAATTGGGCTGCAGTCGGAAGCCCATGCGGGTGGGCATCTGGATGGTCTTGAAAACGTCCTTGAGCACTTCGATGTGGCGGTCATTCTGTTCAAGCGGGGAGGGGATGCCGCGGGGTTTGCCGCCGAACCAGATGGAAAACTCGCCTTGCTCGTTAATCGACACGCCTTCGCTGAAGTGCTTGGTTTCGAGCACATACACTTCCAGCAGGCGGTTCAGGATCAGGTGATCGATCTGGGCGACCCGGCCCTTGTGTTCGAGGCGCAGGTCGTGGATCACGATGCGGTTTTTGTGCGCCCCGCTATAGAAGTCGATGTCGTAGGCGGATTCGTTTTCGCCCTTCATCCCCGCCCGCATGAACTTCAATTCCCGGTCGATCAGGGCTCGCTTGTCTGGCGACACGCCGGGATTGGAAAGCAGGGAGGTGAGTTCGGCAAGGTGGACGCTTTTGGCGTCGGTTTCTTTCAGGATCATGGACCGGGGTGATTATGTTTAACTAATTGGCAGGCACCAATCGTACGCCTCGTGCTCCATGCCTTGCGGGTGGAGGTTTGGTAATAGTTCACTTTTCAATCTCAGGTCAATGGGGTAAATGAGCGACCGTTTTTTGCCTCGTCGGCATAAGTATTCCTCTCGGACGACGAGATCCGTGGGGATGGCAGGCGCTGGACAAAGTTGCTGATGGCCTGGCCTTCGCGCTCCAGCAGGTGGCGCTCGATGTGGATGTTGAGCACATGGTGCGACCAGCCGTGTTCAATGGCGCGTCGGGCATCGGCTTGGTGAGGAGCGCCAGGTTGTGCCCCCACGGGAGTTGTCCAACAGCCTGTTGGACAATTACGGCGTCCGGCCAAGCCTCCCGCCCTTGCCGGACCAGAATGTCCTGAACGATGAAGTAACAGGCGTAGCGGCTGCGCATGAAGTCTTCAATCGTTCGTTTGGCGCTACTGACAAGTTTGATCATTTTCGTGACGCCACGAAAATGATCCTCCGCCAAACAACCAACCGCTGGCGCCTCTTCCACCACGGCCAGCAACGCGAAGTCACCGTCAGCGGCGACCGCGCCCTGGTGCGCCACTGGGCCGTGCAAGGCCACGGCATCGGCTACAAATCACGGCTCGATGTGGCGGGCGATCTGGAAGCCGGGCTGCTGGTGGATCTGTTCCCCGATGCATGGGGCGAGCCGTCGCCGCTGTATGTGGCGTATCCGAGCCGGCGGTATCAGCCGGCGAGGATCAAGGTGTTGTTGGGGTATTTGGAGGGGGTGTTTGGGGGAGTTCATACGTCGAACGAAGGACGAACTTCCGGCCAGAACGGCTCCTTTATTGAGGATTTAATTACGACCAGTATTGATTAACAGACACCCATCTAGGGCCTAGCTTTGATGTCAAATAAGTTAAAATGCAGTATTGAAACGACGTTTCGGCCTAAGAGATTGTAAATAACATGCTGTTCATGGATATGAATACAAAGCCAAAACCAAAATCAGTTCTGCACATTTATTTACTTGCCCACCCTAAGTCACAACGGGGGCAGTCCTTGATCAATGCATTGCAAATGCGATTTGTCGAGGAGCCGATCGGCGGTGGTTTGAGGCTTCCCGTGTCTTTTACCCCAAGAAGGGATGATGGGGCGCCACCTATGATTGGAGGGCTGGGGGGGATTGATCTTGATGCGGCTCAGCATTCTGTAGTTGTGGTGTTTGCTGATGAACGAATGTTACGGACCATTCCTGATGGCTCGGGTAATAAATGGAAAGAGTTCGTTGAGAGTATTCGTAAGGCCATTGTTGTGGGGGAGAGTCCTCATCACCTGCTATGTATTGCGTTAGATACAGAGGGATTCTCGATTAACGATGCTGTGCATATTATTGCAGCCCGCAATAATCCAAAAGACCCTGAAGAATACTTGTTGGAGCGGCAAATCTCCGGAGCATCATTTCACATTACTGCCAGATGCATCCAATTGCTGGAGCACGGAAAGGTTGTTGCTCTAGCGGCCGAAAGAATGCAAGCGCCGGTTCAGATATTTCTAAGCCACGCCAAGGTGAATCTCAGTAAAGACAATGATGACCCTGTCAGAGCGACTCAGCGCGCATGTGATAGCGAAGAATATCCCATCGAGAAATGGTTTGATTCCCGAAATATCGCAACAGGGCAGGCTTTTGAGGCTGCAATACGGGCCGGTATCCGTGACTGTTCGATTATGCTTGTGTTTCAGAGTGATCACTATGGTTCGCGACCGTGGTGCAAACGGGAAGTTGTTGAGGCCAAGAGACTTGGGGCGCATATTGTAGTTGTTGATTTTCTTGAAAATGGCGAGCCGAGGAGATTTCCTTACATCGGCAATGTGCCGGTTATACGTTGGCGTTCGGCATCAAACTCAGATGTCGAAGCGCGCCGTGTTATTGAACGTGCGATTCTTGAGGCTCTTCGTTTTAAGTTTAACTATGCTTCAATGAAAAACCTTGCGGAGCCTGATGATATTGTTTTGGCTGCGCCCCCCGAGGCATTCAATCTTTCTGCGTATGCAAATAAAAAAGGACAGTTTCTTTATCCCGACCCCCCCTTGGGGCGAGAGGAGTTAGAGATTCTCAATGCGCTTGATTCTTCGCGTCTATTTACGACCCCCTTAACTCGGCTAGCTTCATCTATTAATTTGCCGCATGCTGGTTGGCGAGTTGCTACATCAATTTCCGAGAGCGATGATATCGAATCGTATGGATTGTCTAATCGACTTTTTCTAACGTTAAGTGACGAACTGCATCTCTACTTGTTGCTGGCAGGTCTAAAAATCACCTATGGCGGCGCGTTGAAAGGTGGCCATTCTGATGGGGCGAACTTTACGTTGCGCTTGTTTGAAATCGTTCGAAGTTACTCAAGATTGGCCGAGGGGGTGGGGGCTCCGCCACTTACTGATGCGATTCATAACATTGCTCCTTGGCCGCTGCATCTCACTTACGGTGAAAGTGAGTGGCCATTGTTTAATGGGGGGGTGGCGAGCTTTGAAAAAGGGGAAAGGCCAAGTTTGCCTTGGCCAGACGAATCTATTTTTCAGAAGCAGGAAGAAAACTGGTTTCCTCCTTCTGATACACCGGAGCGCCGTTATGCATGGGCGCGGGGTTTGACTTTGATGCGTGAAAAGGTAACTGCTGAAACGAATGCAAGAATCGTCTTGGGTGGAAAGCTAAGCGGGTTTTTCGGTTTTTTGCCCGGTGTTATTGAAGAAGCTTGGATGTCGATTCAGAGTGAAAAGCCTCTGTTCTTGATCGGCGCTTATGGAGGCGCAGCCAAGGCGTTCGCGGATCTTTTTCTTGGGGTGGAAAGGGGGGAGTTTTCAGATGAGTGGTGTCGCGAATATGTGCCCGACTTCGATGCTGTTAATGGGCTCTACAAGTCACAATGTATTTCTCCAGTTTCGCTAGAAAAAATCTCGGTATCGCTTAAGGAGCGTATTTCAGATTTGGGTTTGGCGCGAGTTTTGAATAACGGGCTGGATTCCGAAGAGAACATTGAGCTCATGCTCTCTTCGAGCCCAGAGAGAATTTCGGGGTTAATACTAAGAGGTATCCGGCACGTAGTGAGAAATAAGTTAGCTCCAGCGGGCGCCTGAACGGTTCTTGGAAAAGCTTGGATAGGAGTTGTCTGGTATTACTTTGCTACGGCGCAAGAATGCGTCATGGATCCATCTCTGCACTACATCCGGATTAGTGTTCCAGTCGTATATTTCGGCGAACTTACATTTGATGTTGTCGTTTAGGCGTGGGGGGATCGTATATTGGTTGTACTCGCCTGGGTTTGGTTTGGTGTAGCTGGGGAGCAGAATTCCAATTAAGCCTGATCTTGAATTATATTTTGTCTCGCGAATGCTTGAGCCGATTTCCCAGTCGACATGTTTGCGCTGCCAAGTCTGCGATCCAATTAATACAACGGTTACGGTAGATTCCTGAAGGTATTGGTCGCGAATCTTTTGACGAATTGTTTCAGGAGGAAGATAGGGGTCAATATCACCAATTTGCACTGATTTCGGGACAAATATTTCGTGCTTTGCAGCGAATAGTTTCTCGAATTTATCTCGATAAGCTTGGTCGTTGTCGTGGTGGTAGCTAACAAATACTTTGTGGCGTTGTGTCATAAGAAGCCCCTCGTTAAGAAAATTTGCATAGTTCTCTAAATCTGACCAAGTTGGCGTTTTAGTGATGAGTGGAAACTTTCGGCGGTTACTATATTGCGCGTGGAGTAATTGTAGCCATCCAGAGTCGTAGCCTCTTCAAGGGCGACTGTTTTATCCCTCTTGTATAAGTTGACGAATTCTTCAAGATCCCTTTGATGCGTCATGATCGGCCATTTTTTTAGATAATCAGGTAGGTCCGATGGTTGAAGCGCATAGGTTGTAATCCGACGATCTTGATCGGTAGCGACGCCGATTTCGAACGGAACCCACCAAGATTTTGTTGTTTCCATTGATGTCACTGCAATTATGTGTGTGCACGTTCTGACGCGATCAACAATCACGGATGTGATGTCATTCGTATTCTTGAGCGCAGGGTCAAATATGTCGATATAGACCCTGACGCGTCTTTGCTCCAGATACCGCGCAATTATTAGCGCCTGATCCTTATCTGAGCTTTTGTGGGAGATGAAAACTGGCATGTTTACTCCTGATGGTTAGAGAAAGTGTAGCTTTGTAAGAACGGTTAAGCGGTGGCTCCCGGCCAATGTTTCGGAGCCCTTCAACTGCGGGTAGGCCGCCTGCATCAGATGGCTCACGGCAATGTTCCTGAAGGTTTCGTTATTCATTGGGCGAACGAGTATTTTCTCGTTGCTCCCCATGCGTCCGGTCCTAATCGTACGCCTCACCCCCCATGCCTTGCCAATGCCATGTTGGTAATAGTTCACTTTTAAAACGTTGCCGATTGGGGTAGCGGAATAGCGGGTGTTGCCCGAATGACATAGCTCTATGTAATATCCAGCCCGGCGCCGAGGCCTGGGTGGATTCGCCTCCCGGCTTCTGGCGCCTTACTCAATTTACTTATCCGGAGTGATGCCATGTCCCAGAACCTGATTTCCCTCGAACTGTCCGCCGAGTCCCTCACCAAGCTCGATCAGGCGATTGCCACGATTGAGGAGGTGTTTGCGCCTTTCTTGTCGCTTTCGACCGAGGAGGTGCGGGGGCTGGCGAAGATGGGTGACAAGTCGGAGCAATTCTGTCGGCAGACGGCGCTGGTGCTGGAGCAGAACCAGGAGATCCTGCCGTCCACTTTCTATCTGGGCGAAATGCACAAGGACATTGCGGCTTTCGATGCCTTGCGGCAGCGCCTGGTGCGGCTGCGCGGGGTGTTGGCGAAGGGGGAGGACACGGGGCTGGCGCTGGGCAGCGATATTTTTACGGCGGCACTGGAGGGCTATGCGCTGATGAAGATGTACGGCAAGGCCGAGTGGCTGGATGAGTTGCGGCAGGCGATGGCCGTGCGTAGCCCGGGGCGCCCGCGCAAGCCGTCGGCTGCGGCAGTCTGATTGCCGGATGGGGTGGCGGGGCGCCCGATTGGTGCTCCGTGCTGGATTAATGGATGAAAATCGGGGATTTATCTATCGGCGGCGTCGTTTTTTTCCCGGTTTTCGTGGATTTAATATGAGCGGGTGGGGATTAAACGACGATTTTTGATATTAAATCCCCGACGCGGATGGATTTATCCCGACCGGCTCATGATTTTTCCCCGAGGGGGATGGATTTATTATCGGCGGAGCGGGGTGTTTTATCGGCCGGTGGGGATTTTTGGGTGGGGGAGGTCGTTTTTTTGGGTGTGGAGGGGGTTTTGCGTGGGGTGTCGGACTGAAGTCCGACCCACAGGGGAATGGGGCGAGGAGGGGCGGTTTGTCGGCCTTCCGTTGAGCGCAGCGGGGTTTTGTGTGTTGAGCAACAGACCCGCCCGGTTTTTGCCGTGACGATGGACTGGCTCCTTAAACCACCTCTGAAGGATTCCGTCATGAGCGAAAAAACCGCCAGCGTGCATTGGGAAGGATCGGGCAAGAAAGGCCTGGGTCAGATAAGCACCGAGACCGGGGCCCTGCAGGGCTATCCCTACGGCTTTGCCAGCCGTTTCGAGGACGACCGCAAGCGCGACTGTCCCGTGTCGAAAGCGCTGGCAGGCGTTGCCGAGATCAGCTTGCAGGCCACGCTCGACAACGCGGTATCAAGGGGCGTTCAGCGATGACCATGCCGACGCAACTCCCGCAGGTCCATTGAATGTCCGGCATGCTTTTCTAATGGCGAATGGATGCGCGAGAAATCATAAAGCCTATCGACAGGCCGATTGTGGTCGCTACCCGCCGCTCACCCCCCCGTCGTGCTTGCGGGAGGTGAGCGATGGGGAGGCTGTTCAGCCGATTACCACTGCATTTCGCCCTTGTTCACCTTGGCGCCGATGTCGAGCGCGATGCCGAGGCCGGCTTGCGGGTAGGCCTTTTTCATGGCGTCGATGAGCTGGGCGGCCGTTTTGGCCTTGGCGGCTTCGGCGTCAAAGCGTTGCAGGTATTGGCGGGTGAAGCGAATGGCGCTGGCATCCAGTGCAGAGCCGGCGGCCATGTGGCCGGGGACGACGGCAAGGGGCTTGAGGGCCTCGATTTCGTCGAGCTGGGCGAGCCAGGCCTTGCGTTCGCTGGCCTTCTGGGTGTCGGCAGTCCATACATGCAGGTTGTTGAAAATGGCGATGTTGCCTGCGATGGTTTTGATCGACGGAATCCACACGTAGGGGCGATGCGCCAGCTCGCCGGTGGTGCCGCGCACTTCGATGGTTTCGCCATCCACGCTCAGCGTGGTGCCTTGCAACAGCTCGGGCACGATGGGGTTGTGCGGGGCGTTGGCCCCCATCTTCGGTGCCCAGAAGGCGAGCTTGCCGGCCAGCTTGGCCTGGATCTTGTCGCGCACGGCCGGGGTGGTTAGCACCTGGGCTTGCGGAAAGAGGCCCTTCAGCACTTCGGCGCCAAAGTAGAAGTCGGGGTCGGCGTTGCTGATGAAGATGGTTTTCAGGGTTTTGCCGCTATCGAGCACATTGGCGGCAACCCGCAGGGCGTCGGCGTGGGTAAAGCCCGTATCGATGACGATGGCTTCGCTTTTGCCGCTGACGAGCACGGCATTGACATGGAAGCTGTTGCCGTCGGCGTTATAGTTTTTGACGGTCAGCGGGGCTGCGGCGTGTGCGCCGGTAGAAGCAACAACGCCCAGGCTCAGCAGGGCGGGAAGGATGTAGTGGGTCAGTTTGCGGGTGCAGGACATGGCGTGGTCTCCTCGAAGGGTTAAGCAATCAGTGCGTGACGAACTTTATGTTTTGCGAATCGGTTGATAAAGTTCGTGCAGATTGATTGTTTATTGCATGGATCGATGGAATGGACCGCCTGACTGCCGTACATGTCTTTGTGGAAGTGGCCAATCGCGGCAGCCTGACGCAGGCGGCCGAGCATCTGGACATGTCCGCGGCCATGGTCAGCCGCTATCTGGCGGCGGTGGAGGATTGGTTCGATGCCCGTTTGCTGCACCGGACCACCCGCAAGGTGAGCCTCACCGATGCGGGCCTGGCGGCGCTGCCGGCGTGCAGGCAAATGCTCGAAATCGCCGAGGAGGCCCGCTTCATTGCGGCACAACGCAAGCGTGAGCCGGCCGGGGTTGTGCGGGTGACGACGGCCAGCTCTTTTGCCGACACCCAGCTGGCGGCGGCATTGATCGACTTTCAACACATCCACCCGCAGGTCGAGATCGTGCTGTCGGTCGGCGACAAGGCGACGGATCTGGTTGCCGAACGTGTCGATCTGGCGGTGCGCATCACCAACACGCTGGATCCGGCGATGATTACGCGCCCGCTGGCGCGCTGCCGCTCGATGCTGTGCGCCTCACCCGACTATCTGCAGCGCTATGGGCTGCCACTTGCCGTTGATGATCTGCGCCAGCACCGCTGGATTGCGCACGCCTTTGGTATCGGCAAGCAATACCGGCTTACCCGCAACGGCGAGACGGTGATTGTTCCGGTGAATTGGCACTTTCATACCAACGAGACGGCCGTCGTGCGCCGGGCCGCGCTGTGTGGCGCGGGCATCGGCATGTTGCCCACCTACTGCCTGGAGGATGACCTGCGGACGGGGCGTTTGGTGCACCTGCTGCCCGACTATGAACCGGACGTGATGGGTATCCACGCCATCTATCTGTCACGCCAGCACCAGCCACTGGCCTTGCGTCTGCTTGTGGATTTTCTGGTGGCGCGGTTTGCCGGCGAAACCGCGCCATGGGACCGTGTGTTGAAGCCCTGAATCGGGCGGAATCAGACCGCCTTGACCTTGGGGTTGTCGCTGAGCAGCACGAACTCCATGCTTTGGCCGTCCAGCGCGTCAATGTGGCCCTTTTCGATGTCGTATACCCAGCCATGCAGATTCAGCCGGTGTTGCGACAGGGCCACCGCCACGGAAGGATGGGTGCGGATATTGGACAGTTGGGCGATCACGTTTTCACGCACCATGGCATCGGCCTTTTCCTGCTGCGTTGCGTATTCCCGGCCAGCGACAATGGCCTTTGCGCTATCGGCATAACGCAGCCAATGGGCCACCGCCGGCAGATGGTCGATGCACTGGCAGCTGGAAATGGCCGCCATCGCGCCGCAATTGGAGTGGCCGCAGATAACGATATCGGTCACTTTCAAAACAGAAACGGCGTATTCCACCGTGGCCGACACGCCGCCAGGCTCGGGGCCGTAACAGGGCACGATATTGCCGGCATTGCGGATCACGAAGAGATCGCCAGGCTCTTGCTGGGTCAGCAGTTCAGGCACCACCCGGCTGTCGGAACACGTGACAAACAAGGCCTTGGGACTTTGCCCGCCCGCCAGTTGTTTGAAAAAATCCGTCCGTGCCGGAAAAACATCGTTTTGGAATCTCAAAAAGCCATCGATAATTTTCTGCATGGTTGATCTGTTTTTAATGGATTAAATAAACGTCGGACGTGGGCGATTGTAGTCATACATCCCGCGCGTGGAGAAGAGCCGGACTTGGCAGCGTGGATTCGACCTCAGTCCGACAGCACGGGTTCCGCGCTCTCAGTCGGACTGAAGTCCGACCCACAAGGGGGCGATGCGCGGATTTACTGTGGGTCGGACTTTAGTCCGACAGCACGGGCTCCGCGCGCTGAGTCGGACTGAAGTCCGACCCACGAAGGGGCGATGTGTGGCTTTGCTGTGGGTCGGACTTTAGTCCGACAGCACGGGCTCAGCGGTCTGAGTCGGACTGAAGTCCGACCCACGAGGGGGCGATGTGAGGCTTTGCTGTGGGTCGGACTTTAGTCCGACAGCACGGGCTCAGCGATCTGAGTCGGACTGAAGTCCGACCCACGGGGCGTGGCCATCCCCTCTGGTGCGTGTCTTCGCCTGAGCGTAGATTTCCCAAACCCATCTGCGAGGAGATCGCCATGAACCCCATCGTCCGTATCGAAGCCCGCAGTGCCGACCTCGGCGACGGCATGCTCGTGCGTCGCAGCCTGCCCAGTCGCCAGCAGCGCATGGTCGGTGCCTGGTGCTTTCTCGACCATGCCGGCCCGATTGCCTTTGCACCGGGGCACGGCATGCACGTTGGCGCCCACCCGCACATCGGGCTGCAAACCTTCACCTGGCTGATCGAGGGCGAAGTCCTGCATCGCGACAGCCTGGGCAACGAACAAGTCATCCGCCCTGGTCAGGTCAATCTGATGACCGCCGGCCGGGGCATCGTTCATACCGAGGATTCGCTGCACGACGGGCAGGCACTGCACGCCGCGCAACTGTGGATTGCGCTGCCGCCCGACGCACAGGATTGCGCCCCGGATTTTGCGCATTACCCCGACCTGCCGCGCTGGCAGGAAGGCGGTGCCCAACTGACCCTGCTGGCCGGCCGCTACGGCGAGCGCAGCGCTCCGACCCGCCTGTATTCGCCATTGCTCGGTATGGACATTTCCTGTGCGGAGGCGACGGCGCTCGAACTGCAACTGGCCCCCGATTTCGAATACGGACTGCTGCCGCTGGCCGGGGAGGTCGGCATCGGCGAAGAATGCTTCCGGACCGACGAATTCGCCTACCTCGGGCGCGGCCGGGATGCCTTGCGCCTGAACCTGGGGGCCGGCGCGCAGGTGCTGCTTCTCGGCGGCCAACCGTTCGAGCAGCCGGTCCTGATGTGGTGGAATTTCGTCGGCTTCAGCAAGGCCGCCATCGCCGCAGCGCAAGGTCAGTGGAACAGCGGTGATCCCCGCTTCGGCCCGGTCGGCGACGGGCGCGCACCCCGCCTGGTGCCGCCGCCCTTGCCGTGGGGCGACGGCTGAGGCGGCGAGGTTTTGGGTATGGAGGAGGTTTTGCGTAGGGAGTCGGACTGAAGTCCGACCCACAAGGGGCGATGTGAGGATTTGCTGTGGGTCGGACTTTAGTCCGACAGCACGGGGGTAGCGGTCTGAGTCGGACTGAAGTCCGACCCACAAGGGGCGATGTGTGGATTTGCTGTGGGTC
>ERZ724523.365-NODE-365-length-26517-cov-9.247865_pt1 | contig 26517 bp, 30 predicted proteins | sample MGYA00376056_ERZ724523 | MGnify/ENA primary metagenome ERZ724523 (study PRJEB28724, sample SAMN07190888) | wastewater metagenome | isolation source: influent of sewage treatment plant in Hong Hong | place: USA: Christiansburg, Virginia | collected 2016-03-01 ... | reverse complement strand
CTTCCATAGAGCCATTTTATGGGGTAACGGATTACCGTCAACTGGTTTAGACCCAAACAAAAATACACACGAGACGGTGTGTATTTTGAGTGGATGAGTTTTGGATTTATGGTGTGGTATATTTTAGAAGGATGGAATACAGAGAATGGTAGATCCCCGCCTACGCGAGGATGACATAAAATTATTTGTCATTCCTTATGCAGGTAGGAGTTAGGGGATCTAGTGCTTTCCTTGAGTTTCGTATATTTCATTATTTCCCAATCTTCACGAGTAACATAAATATACTTTGTTGGTTCTCATAATTCCCAAGTAGGAGGCTGCGTGCTTCACGTACTTCATCGTGATTGATGCTAGAGCGATGACGTTTTTCCCCGAATATTTCGCTCTCGTTAAGTCTAACAAGTTTCTTTCTGAGTGGTTCTGAGAGAAGATTTTTTTCGAGAGATTCATTTCATTTGATCCAATCAGCAAATATTTGTGTATAAGGGAGAAGGGTGACTCCGTTCTCACGATGGTCTCGAATCCGTGAGAGGAGTGGTGTGATTCTCCCAATGGAGAGAGTATAATTTTTGGTAACCATAGCTATGAGTGCTCGTTCAAGTGGATCATTGAATTTTGGCGGGACCTCTCATCGGAGTCGATCACGTGCGTATTTGACAAAAGATTTGGTGATAATCTCATGGATGAGGCAATCATATGCCTTCGTAAGTACTGATATAATTGGGAGTCCATCATTAAATCCTCGTTCGGTGGTGAGAATATAGTAGAGCCGCTCTGCCTCGATAAGATAAGCAAAGAATTGATGTGGGAGAGTATCAAGGTAGGAGCCAAAATATTCTCGAATGAGATTGACTGCTACTCATTGTGTATCTTGGTCTCAACTATTGGAGGCAAATACTTCGTTGAGTGCTTGGATAGTGCTCTTGGTGGCAAGTTTTGTTTGAATTTCTTTGGTTCGTGTCTGTACCTCTCTCTCCATCCATCGACGAGCTTCCGTCAACATATGTTCGAGGACTGTGATGCGTTCAAGCAAAATTTCATTGTCTTTTTGCAACTTCATAAATTCCTCATTTTGAGGGCTTGTGGAGTCTTTGAGCGGTTGTTTTGATCAAGTCATAGATATTCTTGGATGAATTCTAACCTATCTTTTCATTTTGAGCAAATTTTCGTTCACAATTGTGAAGTAGCAAACTTTTGATACAATAGGAGAAATTCTCCCTATGTACCAAGATCGATCGATTTTTACAGCAATTATGGCGTATGCGCGCCCGAGATCAGAGAGACATTCATTCGAAGAGATACTCTCTCAATCTGGGATTAACCTCTCAGATATTGATATGACGCTTCCAGAGAATATTCTTGCTCTGGACTCTGAATATTTTCGCCTTCTTTGTGATAAAGATAACTCGAGTGATCGAGAAGCAATGAGGGTAATATTTGATCTCGAACATGAGCTCACGCCAGTGCTCGCACGTATGGAAGCAGGTGGAGTATTCCTAGATCGTTCCTTACTCGATACGGAGTCAGTCAATCTTCGTCGAAGAATAGAAGATCTCAAGAAGACGATATTTTTCTCTGCATGAGAAGAATTTAACATCTCGTCTTCAAAACAACTTCAAGTTATCCTCTTCGAGAAACTCTGACTCCAATCAGGCAAGAAAAACAAGACTGGCTATTCTGTGGATGCTGAAGTATTGGAATTCCTCCAAGACAAACATCCTATTATCCTGCCTCTTCTTGAGTACCGTACACTAACGAAATTGCAGACAACCTACTTTGATGTGCTCCCACGAAGCATTTCTCCTCGGACCAATCGTATTCATCCAACCTATATTCAGATCGGTGCAGCGACGGGGCGTATTGCATGTGAAGACCCGAACTTACAGAATATTCCAGCTCATGGTGAGGGAAGTGAGATTTTGCGTCGAGCATTTCGACCAGAAGATTCGCACACGGTCTATGTGGTGGCAGATTTCTCTCAAATGGAACTCAAGATTCTTGCAAATCTCTCCGGTGATCAGGCTTTTCAGGATGCATTTCTTGCATGAGGTGATATTCATCAGAGGACAGCAGAGTTTCTCTTTGGTCATACGAATATATCATGAGATGAGCGTCGTATTGCAAAGGCGGTGAATTTTGGTGTTATCTATGGTATATCAGGTTTTGGCCTGATGAAGACAACAGGGTTATCACGCAAAGATGCAGATAGCTTCATCAAGGCATTCTATGATGCTTATCCTGGTGTGTGAAGTTATTATGAGAGGTTACTTGAATGAGTTCGCACCAAATGATATGCAGAGACATTCCTCGGTCGTAGACGCTGGATCGATGGGATCAATGACTCGAATAAGATGCTACGAAGTGCTGCCGAGCGCGAAGCTATGAATATGCCCATTCAGGGGACAGGCGCAGACGTACTCAAACTCTCACTTATCAAGGCAGATCGACTTATTCGAGAGCTCTTTGATGAGGTAAAAATGGTTATGAATATTCATGATGAGATCGTCTTTGAGGTCCCGCGATTCCAAGCAGATGCGTTCTGTGAAAAACTCCGAGAAATTCTAGTCTACAAAGATCTTGGTTCCATTCCACTCAATGTGGATATCGGAGTAGGGGAGAACTGGTGGGAAGCAAAGTAGCCTTATGAGATCCCCGCCTGCGCGAGGATGACAATTTCCTAGGGTCGAGATGATAAAAGGTAGATTTCTGATCGTGTTATACTCCTGAAGATTGGTGATCGTAGGGAATACTATTTATTCACTTTGTATAATTTAAAAATTAAGTCCATAAATAGATTGAATTATATTATGTATTGTATATAGTATTAAAGCAATGGTATTTGGTATCAAGTTTTGATCGTATCTATCATGCGGTGTATATCTTATAGTTTCTTGGTGAAAGTGGAAAGTGAGAGGTGTATTATGTTAAAACTTCATATACCTGAGCCGAATGACTCGCGTATCATCGTTGCTCTGGATTTTCCTGAGGTAAAACAGGCACTGGATTTTACAAAAAACATCGATCCAGATGAATGTTGTGCACTAAAAATTGGCAAAGAACTCTTTGTTGCTGGTGGACCACAGGTTGTGGAAGATATAAAAGCTCTTGGTTTTGATATCTTCCTTGATTTGAAATTCCACGACATTCCGAATACAGTGGCTGGCGCTATTCGTGCCGCTGCTCGTCTGGATGTATGGATGGTGAATGTCCATGCAAGTGGTGGTCGCAAGATGATGGAAGCTGCAGTGAATGCAGTGAAAGGCATCTCACACCCGCCTCTTATCATTGGTGTTACGGTATTGACGAGCTTGGATCAAGATGATCTCCTCGAAGTTGGTATCGACTGTGCGCCTATCTACCTTGCAAAACGTCTTGCTCAGCTTACTCGTGAATGTGGTCTCGATGGCGTGGTTGCATCGGGTAAAGAAGCAAAAGTAATCCGTCTGGATTGTGGTAATGAGTTCTTGATTGTCACGCCAGGCATTCGTCTGAATGGTGGTGATGCAGATGATCAGGCACGTATTGTGACACCAGAAATGGCGATCAAATCTGGGGCAAATTACTTGGTAGTCGGCCGTCCAATTACTCAAGCAGCTGATCCAAATCTTGCGTTGAGTGCTTTTAACAGCATGGTTCGCCTTGCTCTCTAAATATAATTTCTATCGGGAGGTATGAAATCAAACTCCCCGCATTGCGGGGAGTTTATATTTTTCAAGAGGAGTACGAATGTATTTTTTCATACTAATACCCAGCCTAACTGAACGGGAAAATTGAATTTTTGAGGATAGTAGGTGTTCTTGTTACAATTTCCCAGTCATAGAATATCACATTTTTTATGGAAAATTCATAATCAATTTAGAAACATAACTTTATTTCTATCAATGATAGAAATAAAAAAAGACACTCACGGAGTGAGTGTCTGAATGAGGATTTAGCACTAATTGGCTGCTAGCTCCTCTGGAAGTTGTCTTCCCTTTGAACACGCTTGTGTGAGTTCATCGTTTCTCAAGTGAACCTTATGTTCGACTTGTCGAAAGATTTCCTCGCGATTCTTGACAATCTTGAGGTCAGCTTTTGTTGGCTTATGCCAAGCTACATATTCGGCCGAACTCATAAAATTTGCATGAGCAACCATCAGCTCGAGAGAGCCTTCATCCATTTCAGCCTTTATTTCAGGCTTTTCCATGCATGAATCAAAGGCTGTTTGCATAGGTGCTACCACCTTTTTACTCGGTAAAGCCTTGCTCTCAGTTGGTTTGAGGTTTTGATAAGACATCAAACCAACAACCATTCCAACGATCAATACCAGCAACATTTTTACATACTTCATGTTATTCTCCTGAGACATTGTGTCTCACTTTGTTGTAGAAATGGGTAGACAACCCTCAAAAATTATAACATATACTTTTTTGAAAAGCAAAAAAATCATACATTGATCGACAAATCATCTTTGTTGTTATTCGTATATCTTTGGATTATTTGAAGGTTTTTGTGCAATTGTTTGAATTCATAGTTAGTTATTGGATAGCTTAAGTGGTTCATGAGATTGTTTCTTTCATTATTTTTGATGATATAATTTGTGTTAGAAATGAGGTAATCAAAATCCCCGCATGGCGGGGATTTTATGTTGGTTGAGAACAATACGAATCTATTGTTCCTTATATATTTAGAAAAAAACTATGAAAGAGGATTGTTTGGAAGACTCTTTATAAATTTCTGATCTCTTCTGATAGAGAGTATATACATTTCCATTTGTTCGCTATATTTTGTTATCAAGTGATCATGTTTTTTGTAAGCCTCCTTCATTTCTCTACAAAATTCTTGATATCAATTTTGCAACTTCATATTTTTCTCTCATTCGTATTGAATAGTTCAGATTGGATTTTCACAGTAGAGAGTTGACGATACTCCATCCCAATTGTTCACATGAAAACATGATCATGCCAATCATATATCGTAGGTTGGATCGATAGTAACCCATTGCTTATCTAAATAGATTTGGAGTGCGTAGTGATAGTCCACCTGGTGAGGTATATACTTTACTTCATCAGGAAAATCTCGAAGTTTGTAAGGAAAAGTGACATTTCGTATTTGGTATCATTCTTCTTCCAAAAGTTTGCGAAGATAGAGGGATTTTGCATGACAATTTCCTTTTTGTTCTTTTTCCACATCTTCTGGATTCCAAATATTAAGGGAGTAGGGAATATCGCGAACATTCTCGAATATTTCAATTCGTTTTTCAATAGTCGTCATAGTCTTATTTCTCTGACCACAACTTCACACTATACCCACCTTGCTCAAATACCTCACGATGGATCATCCCCGAGATGCTCGCATCAGCACTTTCTCATGAGAGGAGGTCTTGGGCGGTATTGACGAGATCTAGATGAGTGACTTCGAGAAGATGTCGTCTCAAGATATTGCGATCATTCAGGTCTTGTCAGAGCAGCATAGCACGGACCAAGGATTGGGATTCAAGGAGTGGAGACTCGACTTTGTCGTAGCCTGAGAGTACTCCAAGCTTTGCACCGAGGAGTGTCTCGCTATGATCGCCGGTCTCACTTGCGATACGCTCCATACCTATTTGAAAACTCTCATAGGTTGCAAGGAGTCTCGGATCACGATAGGAAAATGTTCGAAATATTCCACTGTCTCGATCATAGTTCGCTCCTCCTCCATAGGCCCCACCCTGTTCACGAATCATCGTATGGAGATAACAATCGCGCAGGTACTGTGCAAGGATCATTTTGGTAGCATCATCTTTCAAGTTTCGTTCCGCTGTATTTCAGCGATATGCTCGTGAATGATAGGAAACCTGTGATTCAAAGAGCCATGCAATTTTTGTCTCACCAGAGAGTGTACTCGAAAATGGCTGAGGTGTGATCGCAATATTTCATGCAAATACTGGAGCATTTTGTTCGGTCTTACTCAGCCATTCTACAGAATGAAATTGCTTTGAACTCAGTATCTTGATTCATCTTTGGATTTCAGATTTCGCTCGTTCAAAGTTAGCATCTTCCCCATATTCTTTGAGGGATTGGAGTGCTTGTACACTTCGAGTTTTTCCACCTAAAGTACTGTATCATGAGAGAAGGGCAGTGGATTCAAGCATAGCAAATTTCTGTCCGCTCCCAATAATCTGAGCATCAAGCCCTTGACTCATATCTGAGAGTACAACTTTGAGCCGTTCATCTTCGATGATGGTATCATGGAGCATCTCTCCGAGAAGTCCATCTATCTGATCACGATAGCGACTGAGGTATTTTGTATTCGTCTGCCAGAGTCCATAGAGTTCATTTGTGTTTTTCTCATTTGCTCGCAGATGAAGTGAATGAGAGATTCCGCCGGTGTATTTGCCAATATTCTCACCAAGCTGGGTATAACTATGATGCTTGGTGGAGAGTTCTCCGAGAACGCTGGTAGCGAGAGACAAAGATGATAATTCATCTACATTCTCAATGCTGGTATAGGAGCTAAGGCGATCAACTCACTGTGTTGGGATAACGACATGGAGATTCTTATCACCGAGCAAAATTGGAGTCTCGATCTTGAGTTCACTTGGTATATCTTCAAGAGTGAGTGTTGGGAGGACATTGAGTGATTCTTTTGTTTCCTGCAACTGTTTGAGTTGTCTTGATTGTTCGATAATCGCATCTTTCTCTTCCAGAGTGAGTTTTGCTTCTATTTGTTCAATATATGATCGTTCTCGTCGGTTCTCTTGCTCATTCATTGCTGGATCAGGAAGATGAATATTAGTTACATAGTGTGGATTGTTGTTCCAGATACGATCGATATTTTCGCTCCAGAATGTTGGCTCTTTCACACGTTCTGAGAGTTTTGTCGTCGCTCATGAGAGATCAAGACTTAGAGCAATATTGCCATCATGCATAGCATGACCAATCATCGTGAGCATATATTCGAGACCGAGGGGATAGCTCGATCCATTCGCACGATCCAAGAGACGGAGTTCAAGTTTATCGAGGAGCGATTGATATTCTTCCTTAGTTGGAACTAGAGTTCAAAGCCCCTTAATAAATACCTCAAGATCATTTGCTACACTTTCTGCATCTTCTCGATTCGCTACAACAGCACCGAGCGTGATGCGAATTTCTCTCCCACTATCATCGATACCCATGAGGGGTGATGGTGAGATGACACTCGGATGTTCATCGAGCCATTTTGTGAGAGGTGATCCAGCATGATCCGTAAGATAGGAGAATACGAGGCTGGCCTCAAGGTATCTATCCATCTCGGTGATACGATCGAGAAGCACCGAGATATGCACGTAGCACTCTGCATCTTCTTGATTTGGGTAGTGAAAAATATGTTCTTCTCGTGAGGCAAGACGCTTTTCATCCTTTGGACTTATCTGGTGTCCTTTCTTGAATTCACTCAACACCCTCTCTTCAAATCGCTCCTGAATTCGTTCCGGTGCTATATTTCCAAATGTCATGAATGTAGCATTGGTTGGATGATAGTGCTCCGCATGGAACTCTCGAAAATTCTCATAAGTGAGATCGGGGATATCGCGAGGATTGCCACCTGAGTCGTGATGGTAGGTTGTCACAGGATGGAGTGTCATCTTGAGGTCTTCGTAGATGCGTTGGTAGTGATCAGCGTAGACTCACTTCATCTCGTTGTAGACGATTCATTTGATCTTGAGAATATCATCATCATATTCGAATCTATGTCCCTCTTGGGCAAATGAGAGTGGATCGAGCTTTGGGAAGAATACCGCATCGAGATACACATCGAGAAGTCCAAAATAATCCTTTTCATTGCGCGTTGCAAATGGATACGCTGTCCAATCACTCGAAGTAAATGCGTTCATGAATGATTGGAGTGATCTCTTGAGCATCGAGAAGAATGGATCTCGTACTGGGAATGATCGAGAGCCACAAAGTGCGGTATGTTCGAGAATATGTGCGACTCCCGTAGAGTCATTCGGGAGAGTTCGAAGCGCTACCATGAATGTATTCTCATCGCTTTTGCTCTCAATATGGATATGACGAGCAAGTGTGATGCTATGTTCGTAGATATGGAGGGTAATATCGAGTGAATCGATACGATCGGAAGAGAGGAGTTGGAAATTGTTTTGGGACATAACAGGTTGCTAAATAATGACAGAAAGTAGTATATAGAAAAAGATGAGAATGAAAAAATCCTTGCACAAAAATGTGAAAGGATTTTCGTCTGGACCTCCTTTATATTTGCATATGTTTTTCTGGTGGCTTGAGAAAGTTTACGCACATCGCAATGATACTTGCAAGTATAAAGAGTGAGTAGTAATCAAGGACAACTTTCTCTCCAATGCCCGACTTAAAATGACTGACATTCAGAAAGGTCACGCTTGCCACACCGAACATCACCATCATTGGAATTGACCAATATTGTAGCACATTTTTTCTTACGACTGTTGCACGATAACTTTGAAAAAATAAGATACCAAAAAAGATCGAGATGAAGTTAGCTGTGATTGATACAGCGAGCGAGTCTAGAGATACCCCTAAGCTCATACAAGCAATCAGCACAACGATCATTGCTTGTATCCAACACATAAAAAATATCATTGCGTACCCCCATCCCTATTCAGCCTACCTGAACAGAGAAAATCAAACATAATTTGAGAATGATAAGCATTCTGTTTTGATCTACCAGTTTTTGACAACTGGATGAAATCATTGTAATATAGAATATATATTGTCAAATGCAAATGATTGGATGTTGATCATTATTGACACGATAGATGAATGTTGTATAATTTCTCTCGTTCAAATCACAGCTTCAAAGGAGAGGATCATGAACAAAACAGTTGAGTACCCATATGAGGGTTGCTATCCAGAACAGGAAGGAGGTTTTAAGGTTTGGTTTTTGGTAATGATGATATTGCTTTTTACACCATTATTATCTTTGGTAGTCCAAGAAAAAATCCTGTTTCATTGGGGTTATATTATTGGAATCTATCCAATCGGTGTCGTAGTTTGGTGGTTTGGATATTTTGCAGATTACAAGGATATGTTCGTTTGTGCTGATGATAAGAGGCGATATATACTCTTGAGTCACTCCAAACAATACTTCCAATTTGCCCTCAAAAGGGCGATGGGATGGTTCATATTTCTCTTAAGAAAATAACCAAACCACGAATATTAAATTCCCAACTTCAGATGAAGTTGGGAATTTTTTCATTTTTTCTGTAGAAAGTACTTTATTGTATGCGATTGGAAGTATATACTTTTGACAAATAATATATACTATATAGAGTAATCAAACGATTGAAAGAAATAAGGAGTCTATTTCAATGAGTTCTACAAATACTTGTACTTGGTGTGTACTACACAAGCAAGACTGGCTTGCAAATTACGGTCCAAGAAAACGAAATGTTCTCTTTGTTATGATCGTAGCGAATATACTCGTGCTGATCATGACATGGCACCTTCCGGTCCTGATTGAAGTATTGTGCATGTATCAAATATGTGTGATGATGACGTTATTTGCATATACTCTTTCATATCGAAAGATATGGAAGGATGTACAAAGAAGTCTTCCTAATCTGACGTGGAGCGATCATGAGGCGTTGTTCGTTTACACAACCAAGCGTTATGCAACGCGCGCATTTTATTGCTCCATGTTTTGGCCAATTTTTTTCCTTCCTCGATCTCCGAAGAAGGGTAAATATTGTCGCTAGATTATGACTATTGTTATCCCGGCCTTGGAGGAGGCTGGGATTTTTATATGGTCAGAAATTTTGGTAATTCAAAGCAAGACCGGTGTATTCCGGGGGTATAATATTTGAGATCATCGAATTGACCTGGATGGTCACAAAATCTTCGAGGAATACTGGGAAGATCAGAACTCATAAAAAATCCAAAACAACCACTGTGGTACATCGGAACAAAAGCAAGATATCGATCGACACTGGCAAAATTCCTCGTAAACATCTGATATTGCTTCTGATAAAAATCCGAACGACTAAAAGGGGAATCTCCATAGCTCACGATGAGAGCATCTGGATGGGTAATTTTCTTTATATCTGCAAATATTGCCTCACCATGAAGCTGACCTCCGAGCTCGCCATCTTCGCTATCGTCAGTGCTATCTACGAAGACGATATCAAAGGGAGTTCAGCTATATTCTTGCACAAAGATTGCACCATCCTGATGGACGAGTGTTGACCGAATATTATCGAATCCAGATGCAACGTGAGGAAAATATTTGCGAGCGACCTGTGTGACGACTGGATCGATATCGCAGGTGATAACTTCTTCTATGCTTTCATATCTGAGAAGTTCTCTCAAACACCCACCATCTCCACCACCGAGAATGAGGGCTCGCTTTGGATTCTGATGAGTTTGCATAGCAACATGTACCATCATCTCATGATAGCTCCACTCGTATGTATCACAGAGTTGTATCACGCCGTCGAGGAGGAGTACATTCCCCCAATCATGATGGTGGATGACCTGTATATGCTGGAATTCGGATATAGTATCGAGGAGTATCCCTGTGTCAGAGAGTATGAGTGTGCTTTTGTGACAATAGTCACTTTCTTTGTGTTCGTACATAGACTTATGGATGAGTGACCATCGATCGATGAATGGTTTGGAGATTTTGTTTTTGTGAATGAAAAATATCTATAAGACTCTCACAAATCCTCTTGGCTTTTGATGAATTATCGCTGCTCTGATTGCAGACGAATACATCGATCGATACATAGCCAAATTCAGGCCATGTGTGAATGGATATGTGTGATTCTGCAAGAGCAAACACAGCTGTAAATGATGATCCTCAGAACAGATGTATATATTCACCGAGTCGGTTCAGTCATGTTGTATCGATGAGACTTCCAAAGGTCCCAATAATTGATGCTTGCGAGATCGCCTCAAAATCCTCAAAAGAACATTCGTAGAGATCTCCTATAATATGAATTCCTCATTTTTGTGATGGCATAGTGTTACTTTGATTGGAGGGAAGATTGGGGAATTATAAAAAAAAAGATGAAAAGTAAAATTCATACACAATTGATCCTTAACAGATATTTTATATCAAAAGAAATTTTTGAGCTTTTCGAAGAACTTGCTACACTCTCTCTATCATTATTGATTTGTACTATGTCTCTTCGAAATATTTGTGATATTGTTGTATTTCATACGCCCCTTGATACAAATGAAAGCATGCTCATGCGAACGAAGATCGTGAGAGAAATGGTAGATGGTTATCTCTCTGGTATGGGAATATCATGGAAGACTCACGAGGATGTGACTCACGCTACTCAGACGATTCTATCCGAATTTCAGGGTACGATTTTTACGATTAGTTTTTCTTCATCTATAGGATTGATCCCGTCGATTCGAGTGAGTCTTATGCCCGCTCCACAACTTTCAAAAGTAGTTGTTGAGAGTCTTCTTTCCGATATTGTTCGTATTTTCCGTGGGCAATTTTCCGGAAGATATTTTCTCGAATACGATCCAATCTATCATCTCGATGAAATGAATATGGGGAAAAAATACGATCTCGCAGATATTGCCTGATGCAATATATGATCAGCCTCTCATGATGAAATAGTGGGCTTGCTGGATGCTATTTATTTTCTCCATTTTCGCCTTGTTCGAGAACTCTCTCGTTCTCTTGATAGTGAAGAAAATATCAGTACACTCCTCGAGATTCCACTCTCGAGTGATCTCACTCTTGGACTTCAGACTTCATGAATGCGAATCGGAGAGATACAACAGTTACTCATCTCACAGATCGCACAAGTGCGTACGCAAATAGAGCTTTTTAATTCTTTGCTTCCTTCACTATGATACTCGACCCATTCGTAGTACTTTCCGGGCTTTGTTATCTGCTTCTCGGTATTCTCCTTTTAGCGATTTCACTCTGGCTTTTTGAGATATGGACACGGTTTGATGTGCGTCATGAGATTCTCAATACGCAGAACAAAGCACTCGCTCATATTGTAAAATGAGTTGTGATAGCGCAGGGGATTATTATCACAGCTGCTATATTTTTCACTGGTTATACTCCTGATCATGAGACACCGATTCTCCAAGTATTTCTCCCATCGCTTCTTTGGAGTGCGATTTTTGGACTCATTGGCATGATGTTCCTCCAAGGGTTACTCTCACTTTTCTTTCGTATGCCACGAATGGAAAAAGAAATTCTCATCGATCAGAATACAGCACTTGCGAGTATTATCGAAGGTGGATTGGTGGTTCTTGCTCTGATGGTTTCGGTTGCTTTTTATTCCTACTAAGCATTCTTCTGAGATATGGCATCATTACATAATGAAAATAATACAAAAGACGGTGTAGGGCAATTGGGAAGATTTATGATTGCTCGAGATGTAGAGGATTTTGTTGTACGCGAAGGATGACAAGTGCATGGAAATATCCTCATCGAAACACTCGCCGCAATACCGAAGAATACACCGAAGTGAATCTATGATGCTTATGAGCGAATTTTCTTCAAGGAGACAGCTGATATACTCAAATACTATCAGAACTCGGCACTTTTTTTGAAAAATCTCCATCTTGATGCAATTATCACCTCACTTGCTGCATATATAGGAGAGATGACAAAAATACTCAAGAAGAACCAAAGTAATAAGAAGAAACTCCTTCTCATCCATCTTCCGCCGATTGATATGGTACTCTTGGCGGTCATACTCGATGAGGCTGGTGTGAAGAATGCAGCTCTCAACTTCAATCGTGCTCCGGTTGTGAATGGTATCTCCAAGACATTTGAGGCACATCTCCTACTTGCATCTGCACGAGAGAATCCTCGTCTTATGGCAGCTCTTGTACCACTCGTAAAGATGTTACCGTCAGATATTGCGCAGTATGATTGTATCCTCGATGAGAATGACAGCGCACCTGATTATGATATTGCAACGATTGACTCGTATATTGCACAGGCGATAGGATTCAAGGAACATCAGGTGATACTCAGGAGTGAAGAATATCCTGATGCTTCATTTCTCCTGGAGCAAGGGATACAGGAGCTCCGCATTCTCGATATTGATGAGAGATCAGGCTTTGATACATTCTATGGGTGAACATTGATCAAAGAATGAATCGACGTTCACCGAGAGACAATTCCTTATCTGGGTGTCAGAGATATTGGGGATTATGAAGATTATGTTCTCACAAAGAACAAAGAATACCTTGCGAATCGCGTCCAGCAAAGAGAGCTCTCGATCGCTGGTGGTGGTATGAACAAATATGAGTCATCATCGGGAACTAAAGTAAAGAATAGTTCATCGACGATCCCAAGTGAATGAAAGAGTGATAATCAAATATCAAAAGGACAAGCATGAGTTGCTATGGGGACGCTTGCTATGCTCATGATATTTCTCTTTATTATCGATATGAGAAATGGTGCGCCAATATTTGCTGACAAGTCAAAATACAAGACTGGAAGTGGAGCTTCATCATCGAGCCCATGGTCATCTGGAGGTCGTTGGACTTCTGGATCGAGTTCAAGTTCATCAAGTTACTCTTCGAGCTCAAGTAGTAGCTCGAAGAGTGTAAGTTCTTTTGGCGGAGGCTGATTTTCTAAGTGAGGAGGGTAATATGCAAATAACACCACATATCTCACCACAACGTGAAATGGATACTCAATATGTCACAGAAAAAGTAGAAGCTCTGTATGGAAATCTCAATCTCCCAAAAGACTACTTTGACTATGTGGATAATGAGGTATTTGTGAGTCTATCATCTGAGGAAGATGAGAATCTTCGAACTCTGGTGAGTCGTGTCGATGCGATCATGCGACAGGCATATATCTATGCCTATGAAGAGCGATATATTCGACTCGATGAGTATCGCCCTTGGCTTGATCGTTTTCGTCAGGAATATCCCTATGATGAGCATTTCATAGCTCGCTATGATGCAGTATTTGATCAGAATGGTGTGATCAAATTTGTTGAGAATAATGCAAATACTCCTGGGATGCAATTAGAGTCGATGTATTTTAGTGATTGGCTCACTCCGGCTGGATATACGAGTCATGCAAATCGTATCCGATCGAGCATCCTTGATTTTTGGAGGCGAAAGAGAGATGAAAAATGACTCAAAAATATTGCTATTCTCACAGCCTACACATTCGAAGAAGAAGATCATCTTGTGTGTCGTACCTATGCGGAAATACTCTCAGAAATCTTTGAGCCATCATCTTTGGTAGTAGGAGATATCTATGATATGCATATTGTTGACGGACAAGTTTTTGTTCGTGGAATCCCCGTTGATGCTATTCTTTCTTATTTTCCACTCGAATTTTTTTTGACGGATTATGAGTTTGCTGATGATTTCTTTCAGGTAGTGTTCGATGGATGATGTTTTCTCGCAAATCCTATTGAATCAATCATTCTCCAGGATAAGTGACTCTTTGCAACGATTTATGAACATAAATCGAAATTTTCTGAGGAAGACCAGCTCATCATTGAGCAGCATATTCCCTATACACAGCGCAAGATGCCTGATTCGAGTGATGGATGGATTGCAAAATGGCGATTTGGGAGATACGGTCGTGAGATATACAAAGCTCATTTTGAATGAGAAATCGTCGAAGAGTCTCATTATATTTATCAACAGTATTTTGAGCCGCAGAGTATCAATGATAAGAATGATTTCCTCGTATTTTCCATCTATACGACGATGCGAGAGGTGCTTGGATATATTGTGCGTCGGCAATTTCGGCACACGACGGATGACAGAGACAATGTTGTAACGATGGTGTATACGGATAATACAAAAAGCTTTATTTGATAATGATGTCTATGGAAATATTTATTTTAATAGCAATGGGTCTCATTTTTGGAGCACATAATGTAATTATCAAGCACTTCAAAGGAACTCATCGCACGATGATCATTGTCTGATTGATTGTCGGGTTCCTCTCACTCATATTTGGGATGAGTTGAATGATCGCTTTCTTTGTGTTTTGTTTTGCGTTTTATACGATGATGTGTGCATTTCGCCGAACCAAGAATTCAAATAATATTCCAGCTCTTCCGGTAATTTTTACCGTGATCACCTTCTTTATATTTATGTTTCTTGCAGCGGCATTTAATAGTATAGCTACATTTTTTCTTGCAAGCGTTTGCCTCTGTTATTGGTGAGTGCAATATATGTTTGCTACAAAATAACTTGTTTCTGATACGAAGTAAATTCTCGCTCAATTATCATGTTTATGCATTTAGATCAGTTTAAAATACATTTCGGACTAGGTATTGCTATTGTACTCAGTATCCTTGGGCTGTTTTTTGGTAATTATATTTTATTTTTTTCCGCTCTCATTACACTTGCTGTGACATTTTTTTGACCAACAATTGCGTTGTTCTTCGTAATTTTTGGCTTCTCATTATGTTCAGAAGCTCCCATTATGGGAATGGTTGTGCTATCAATAATCATCGGCTGCTGAATATTTATACTCTCTCCATTTTCTTTCTGGGAAATTCTCTGAGACCTGATAAGAAGGCTTGCTCGCAGAGAATCTTAGTTTTATTATATCTTTTTGATCCATTGGAAAATAATTTTCTTTTTATGTCTCAATACTTCCTCACGATCAATGGCAAAGAGCTTTGATCATATGATGCAACTCTCTCTTCCGATGTATCCTACCAAGGAGATATTCGTCCATTTGTCTATGATCGAGCGACGCTCAATCTTCGATCCGATCAGGGATCATTTGCTCTTGGGGCTTCGTTTGGAGTGAATATGCTCGGCGCAAAGACGCAAAAAATTGACGTTATCAATGAACAAAGTGGTGATTTTTTCACACTTTTTGCTGATAATATCTACTCGACTACACCACAAGAGGGGAGTCTCGTAGTGATTGCACGCATTGGTGATGAAATTCGTGCCTACGAAAAAGGGATCAAGAATGATATTCATCTTGAGATCGATGGAGACAAGACAGACATGACACCACTCGGTGCATATGAGATGTATGTTCGATACGATGATGATTACTACTATCCATACATTCTTAACCCGTCATATCAGAACACCAAGAAGGTAGAGAAATTCTTTGATTACTATGGCTATCGATCCTACGAAGATAGTGAGGGGGGCAAGCATTTTATACTCTTTATCGAGGATATTCGCTCGACAGAATCGAAACCGTACTGGTATTTTACTGACAATTTTGTTCAGATTTCTGAGAATATTGTCCTCTCAGAAGAAGAATATGTTGAGACATGGGAGATCACAGCCTCAGGTGATATTACCTTTGTTGTGACCAGTGGTGCGAACTATTATGTTGATCGATCAACCGGTAAATACTACCAAGGAACTCTCGCAGCGAGACCAGTATCCAGCTTCAGTTATACTCGGGTATTTGAAGACACTGATAGCGAATATGTGATCGCGAAGAATGAAAAATGAACATTTATCATCGACTCAACGATCAATAATCTCTCCCCAGAAAAAGAAAAAACACTTCGATACTTTCAGGATTTTTACTGGTGTCTCTCTCCGAGTGAAGCAAATGAGAACGCTCCACGATTTCTTATGCTTACTTTTGATGATCAGATCATTCTCACGGATGAATCTGGTGCGACTATTGCTGGTACAGATCTCACACCAGAGAAGCTTATTGCATCAGCAGCGATCAGTGAGGATATATTGCAAGTTTCCTTCGAAGATGGAGAGACTCGCAGCTACTTTGTCGGCGTCTAGCTATGCAAAATCAATCACCAAAATATACACTGATATCCCCATGGTTTGATGGGATATTTTTTTGGTCAGCATTTCCGATTGTACTCATAGTGACTGGCGTCTTTGAGCTCTTTGCACCTGAGATGATTCATCCTGGATATTATCCTCTCTGGTTCTTTTTATTGGTTCTCTTGGTGGATGTTTCTCACGTATGGTGAAGCCTCTTTCGAGTACTTGCCGCACCTACATTGAGTCGCGGATATCGGACTCTCATTGCAGCGATACCAATCATTTCATTTGTTGTGCTGTTGATATTGGCATATAGTTCACAATGAGAAGGATTCTTTCTCCTTTTTCAGGTGCTTGCTCTCATTGCTGCGTATCATTTTATCAAGCAGCAAATTGGTATCACTCTTCTCTATGCCCGAAGAGATTATGTCCCACAGAAGATGGATCAGAGATGGTTGCGAAGACTCGATAAAATGGCTCTATGGATAGCAACAGGAATACCACTTGCATACTGGATATCGCGTTCAGGTGATATTGATTTGGAGTGGTTTGTGGATGGTGAGTTTGATTTTCTCTCTCCGTTCTTCGCACGATTTGACCTGCTTTCACTCGTTGCGATCCTGCTGAGTTTGATCTATATTCTCTCGCAGATGTACTTTATAAAGGGAGAATGATATCGCCCGAATCCACTCAAATATCTCTATATCCTCATGACGGCTTTTATCTGGTGATGGGGGATTATCGTGTATGAGAGTTTTGTGATTTTTGGTTGTGGAGTCATGCTGTTGCATGGGATTGCCTATCACGGATTAGTGATATCGAGCGTCACAAGAAGAAAATCTGACTGGTCAAAAATATCGCGAATACTGCTCGGAATTTGAGTTTTTCTCTTGGTCATGGCACTTGCATACATTGAAGAATTTAGCTGGGATCAATTTGTCTGGCGAGAACACGCAGTCGTATTTGGTAATGTGTTCTACTCTATCTCTACGAAGAATATATTGCCGATCATTGTTGCATGACTTGCGAGTATTCAGCTAACTCACTACATTCTTGATCGCTATATTTGGCGAAAGGAATTTGGTGAGGTGATTGAGAGATAGGTTCTAATTTACTATTGATATTTGTATGATAAAAAATATTTTTCTATTTGCTGCGAGTACATGTATTTTATCTGGATGTGCATCATCCATTTTTGTATCAAATAGTGTCTCTCAAAACTCTGAAAAACATGATATTTATAAGGAAAAAAAAGTAGATAAATACAATCTATCTTCTTCTCAGCAAATGATTTATGAGAAAATTCGTCTTCTCGATACTGTTGCTACCTACCGACCATACAACCGAACACCATATCAAGAAACCCAAAAGAAAGACCTTAATTTGAGTGATGATGTGATCCGTGCGTTTAACGGTGTTCCATGAAAGGAAGATGCCGATAATGACGGATTAAATGATAATTTTGAAATAATGAGGGGTTATCCATATCTTCAGCCTGACAAAAAAGATACGAATAGCAATGGAATAGATGATGCAAAAGATGATCAAGATGGCGATGGTCTGACGAATCTAGAAGAATATCAATATATGACGAGCCCAATAAATCCTGATACTGATGGTGATGGTCTGAGTGATAAAGTGGAAGTATACACGACGAAAACCAATCCGAATACTTATGATAGCGATAAAGATGGTATCTCTGATGATTATGATGTTCTACTCAGTGCTGAGAGTGGTTCTGTGCTCTTATCTGGATCAACATTTTTAGCGAAGGTTTGAGAGTCACAATTTCCAGAATATGGAGAGTCGGTTCTTACTTCTTCGGGGCTTACTATATCATGGTATCAATATGTGACATGATCTGGGCAGTTAGAAATGACAAATCTTTGAAAAGCATCCGATATGTATGGTATTTTAACAAATCTTAATATACCGAAAGATATTGAGTATCTATCAATATCAGGTTTTTCGAAGTATGTGACAAGAGAGCAATTGCAAATGCTTCTTCCAATAAGTATTCAAGCTTATCTTGATCCATCTACATTCGTAAAGCAAGATTTGCCAGCCTTTCGAATCGATGAAGACCGTGTTATAGTCGATATGAGTCAACTTGACGATGTGCTCGCATTTATATCAACGGCTCAATTATCTGATCAGGATGAAAATGTAGTACTTACGAAGGTACATACGGGAGAAATCGAGAGTCAAGCATACGAGCAGACTTTGATCTCCAAAGAGCAAGAATTAGCACTATTTTGAATTGATGAGATAAAAGATAGGGTAGTGTTTCAACAGATTCAAACACCCGAAGAGCAAAATAATGTTCGTACATTCTTTGATATACCCGATGCAACAGTTGATCCAAAAGAAATATGTACTTCTTTTGAAAATAGAATGAGGGTAAACTACCCAAGAATGTGATTTCGGCGGATTTGTTCGAATGATGTACTTATTTCGACACCATTTCTTTGAGTGAATGCTATCAATAATAATTATGTGAATGGATTTATGATAGTTCAGTCTGCAGATGCTACAGAAAATGGCATTTTGTTCTTTTCGAATGCGAAAGATGATGGAATTTTCTTGCCAGAATCTCAGTCGACTGAGCTCTATATTACCGCGGAAAAGAATGTATACGAATGGAGTGCAACCGGATCAAACATACTTTGGTCTTCAACGGGACAGATTCTCGGGATGATATCAGCAAATAAAAAATACTTTGTGAAGGGAGATGAAGTTTTTGAAACCCGTACTCAAAAGAAGCTTGGGGATTTTCCTCTCTCCAACTGGCTTGCTTCATTCGATATCGTATCTCTGAATTTTGAAAAAGATCAAATTATTCTTATAGAAAAAATTATAGCACCACGTACCATACGGGATATAGTTATATGAGACATGCTTGTGTGGAGACAACAGATCACGGTTCGATCACTCTCAAACCCATTAAATATTCTCAAAACATCATTCATTTCATTTACTCCAAATGATATTTTTCGATGACGGAATTCGCTTTATTTTCTACCGACCTATAGTTTTGAGAAAGATGGCATGTATAATTTTCCATTCTATAGTCATCCAAAGGGTGCTTTTCAGCGTGAGGGTGCTCAGTTTCGTTTTGATTAATCAAAGGCATCTTTTGACTTTTTACCCTCTCTCAATACAATATCCGCGTCTTTTTGGGATTGCCTTGTCATCAGGGCAATTTTCTCTATAATCCCGAAGCAAAAATTTTATAATCTACAACTGTATGGCGATCTCCAAAGATCTCAAGGATATCCGAAATTTCGGTATCTGTGCACATATCGATGCTGGTAAGACTACTACATCGGAGCGTATTTTGTTCTACTCTGGAAAATCTCATAAAATCGGTGAAGTTCACGATGGTGAGGCAACTATGGACTGGATGGAGCAGGAGCGAGAGCGTGGTATCACTATCACATCTGCTGCAACAACGACTGAATGGAAGGGAATTCAGCTCAATCTTATTGATACTCCAGGTCACGTTGACTTTACGATCGAGGTAGAGCGTTCTATGCGTGTTCTCGATGGTGCAGTTGCGGTATTTGATGGTTCTCAAGGTGTTGAGCCTCAGTCTGAGACGGTTTGGAAGCAAGCTGACAAGTATGATGTTCCTCGTATTGCCTTTGCAAACAAGATGGACAAGACAGGTGCATCATTCAATATGACTTATGACTCTATTATCAAGCGTCTTGCTGGAAATAAAGTTGTTCGTATTCAGATGCCAATCGGTGAAGAGTCAGAATTCACTGGTATTATTGATCTCGTTGCTATGAAGGCATACGAGTTCGAAGGAAAAATGGGAGAGAAAGTTGTGGAGATTGCTATCCCTGCACATCTTCAAGCAGAAGCAGACAAGCTCCATGCAGAGCTCGTAGAGCGTGCAGCCGAGCAAGATGAGGAGCTTATGAATAAGTTCTTTGATGCTGGTACTCTCGAAGTTGCTGATATCAAGAAGGGTCTCCGTAAGGGAACTATTGCAAGTGCACTCTATCCACTTATGTGTGGTTCATCACTTATGAACAAGGGTGTACAACTTGTCCTCGATGCGATCGTTGACTATCTTCCATCTCCAATGGATGTAAATAATGGTACTATTACCGGAATTGATCCAGATGATGAAGAGAAAGCTATTACTCTCAAGCAAGATCCAAAAGAACCTCTTGCAGCTATTGCCTTCAAGGTGATGACTGATCCATTTGTAGGGCGTATTACTTTCGTTCGTGTATACTCTGGTACTCTCAAGTCTGGATCATACGTATACAACTCTGTATCAGGACAGAAGGAGCGTATTGGACGTCTCCTCCAGATGCACTCAAATCAACGTCAAGAGATCGAAGAGATCCCAGCTGGTAATATCGGTGCGGTCATTGGTCTCAAGGATACAAAGACGGGTGATACTCTCTGTGATGAGAATGCACACGTTGTACTTGAGCGAATGGTATTTCCAGAGCCAGTTATCTCTATCTCTGTAGAACCAAAGACCAAGGCGGATCAGGAAAAAATGGGTATGGCTCTCAACAAGCTTGCAGAAGAAGATCCTTCGTTCCGTGTTACATCCAATGCTGAGACAGGTCAGACAATCATCTCAGGTATGGGTGAACTTCATCTCGAGATCCTTGTTGATCGCATGAAACGTGAATTCAAGGTAGAGGCAAATACTGGCGCTCCTCAGGTTGCATATCGTGAGACATTTACTCAACCAGTTATTGACCAAGAGACCAAGCATCAAAAGCAAACTGGTGGTCGTGGACAATACGGTCATGTGATTATGACATTCGAGACTATTACTCCTGAAATGCGTCAAGCAGATCCAGAGGGACTCAAGGAAGAGAATGTATTCGTCAATAAGATTGTGGGTGGTGTGGTTCCTCGTGAATACATCCCAGGTATTGAAAAGGGTCTCAAGGCTGCATACTCTCGTGGTGTGATCGCTGGATATCCGATTGTTGATATCAAGGCAACTCTTACCTTCGGTAGCTACCATGATGTTGACTCGAATGAACTTTCATTTAAGCTTGCTGCATCAAAATGTTTCCGTGAAGCATCAAAGAAAGCAAAGCCAGTACTCCTCGAGCCAGTAATGCTCGTAGAAGTGAATACTCCAGAAGAGTATATGGGTGAAGTTCTCGGTGGACTCAACTCAAAGCGTGGACAGATCATCGAGATGACGGAGCGTGGTCTTGCAAAGATTATCCGAGCTAATGTACCTCTCTCTGAGATGTTCGGATATGCAACAGACCTTCGATCTTCATCTCAAGGTCGTGCAACCTACGTTATGGAATTCGCTCATTATGCACAAGTTCCAAATGCTATTACGGAGAAGATCCGAGCAGAACGTGGTGTGAAATTCGAAGAGGATGATGAATAGTAGTACAAATATAAAAAGCCAGCAAATTTGCTGGCTTTTTATATTTATGAACGAGATATTTGCGTAGTATCTTCTCAATTATCTGAATATGCATGATGAATGCGATTGATTTCTTGCATTTTTTACAAGAATATGATGTAATGGACCCTCGAGTATATGCATACTACAAATAGCACCACAACCGTCACACAAAAACATAATCATCCTGCAAATATATTGAATGATTCCAAGATGGTGGATTTTGACCAATATATAGAGCAAGTCAGAGCAATGGTCTGACAGGTTATACATGAAGAAACGGAGGAAGATATATTATTGTCTGATGATACTCCTATTGATTTTTCGAATATGAGCGATGAGGAGATTGAGGTATGTGCAGAAACTAGCAAAGAAAATCCATGGATGTTTTTGCTCATCTGAAAATATCTTCCGAAGACCCAACATCGTAACATTCTTGAATGCTTGTTACAAGATGAAAATATAAGTGAGGGTTTTGAAAATCTAGCCCAATATTTAGATATCTCATGGCTTGATATATCTGATCAGCAGTATCTCCATACAAATATTATAGAAAAGTTATTAGCTCATAATAAGCCTATAATTAACTATTGGCGAAAGTCATGAGTGAATTTGATTTTGGATAATTTTGATAAATTTATCGGAATCGAATCATGTCATAAGAGGATAGTAAATCAGCTATGGACAGAGTGAGAAAAATACAAAGTTATTCATAATATCGAGAAATTCAGAAATATTGATGAGTACTATGGGGAAATATTAGCATTCTGTATAGAACAAGATGATACAAATAGTGTAGCTGAAGAATGCATATACTTTATACTCTCTCAACCAGCTTTTATACCATCAAAAGAATTTATCAATACATGTCTATCAAAACAGTTATATACTTATTTGATAAAAATTGCCGATAAATATGATGAGAATTTCATTCATAAGATAGCAAATCATATTTTGAGTGATAAAAAAGACTGGCATATTTTGTTCGAGCACAGAGATATATTTCATTTTGTTGATTATCGAGAGATGGCTCAGCAGTTTATAGATGCATGAGATTATGTGTTTCTCATAGATATACTCGATAAAACTCCTGAAATTGAGCAGCTCCACAGAGAAATTGTTATGAAGATGTTGCGTGATGATTGTTGGATAAGTTTACTTCCAGAATATCTCGAAAGGTTTCATAATATTGAAGATCTTCATCCACAGATCGCAAATAAACTTATTGAAAGAGGTCATCATCATAATTTTCTCCCATATCTTTATAAATTTGTTGGCGTTGATGAAGTTGCTATCGCTCTTCGGATGATCGAACAAAATTGCGCTGATAGATTTTTGCATTACTTCAACCCAAAAACATCGACTATGTATGGATGAAGGTGATTTAATAGATCACTGTTTCAAAAGGAAGATATGAGAAATATCATCAGGGCTATTGCAAATAAAAGGCAATACTTCTTATTGGCTCAAAATATTGATACTATTCCTGAAATTGATCCACTAAAATTTGCTCATCATTTGATTAAAATTAAGCAATTTCAAGCACTTGCACATTCTCTCAGGAATTTCCCATGATTAGGGCACGAAGAGTTGATGGTCCTTTTTTGCCATGGATATGGAAGTGATATTTCCCATGATATAAAAAGTTTTACAAATCTCGATCCAAAAGTGCAAAGATTTTTTCAAAAGCTCAAATGAAAAGTGTCAGATCAACTCATCGTGGGGAATCTTTCTCGACTTTCTGATCGAGTGAAAAACTTAAGGGAAATGCTTGACTATATGCTTGTATACAAACAATGAGCTATTATTCCATTTATACAAAAAATAACGGATGCTTGGGATATGTGAATGCAGACGAATTTTTGAGCATTGAGCCATCTCACTGATACTCAATGGATCGATGGAAAAGAAATAACATACATAAAAGAACATCTTCTCAAGAATTTCGAAAAACTGCTGACTATAACGAATGATACAGGAAAAGAAAAGAAAATTCGGTCTTTTCAACAATATCTCTCAAGTATCAAAAACTTTGATGCAACAAATATTGTACTCCTCCAAAAGCAATATGAACCAGTTGTTGTTAAGTATTTTGAGAGAATTTTGGATCATAAATTATACACGACTATCAAATCACATCTTTGAGATATTTGATCAGAATCGATTTCAAGACTTCTGCAGAATCATGATTTTATCGAAATATTTAAGATGTACCTTAAAACCTCTATCAATAAAGAGCAGTTTAAAGATATCTTGCAAGCATATACGAAAAATGAAAGCATTGGGAACGTAAAAAAACTGCTTGATAATCCAAAAAATAATGAATGGAGATCAAAAATGGAAGGCCAATGAATAGATATGTCATATTTTCTTCAAGAACATAGACAGACCTTTCAGATTCAGAAGGATGAAGAATATTCCCATGATCAGGATATCCAGCATTTTTATGGAATTGCCAAAGGTTATATGCAACAATTAGGATATGACGATGAAATTCAAACCGTTGAGGATCTTGTCTCAGTTTTTCAAAGAGAATGGAAATCAAAAGAAAATCAGGAGTTGATTTACCAAAAATCTTGATTCACACAAAGTGAATTTGATCAAATTTTTGCAAATATAGAGCTGCAAGTTCGATCCATACAAGAACTATTTCATTCACAAAAAGCGAAAAATATAACGTCAATTACTCTATACCGAGAGACTAATCCTATGCGCGTTTTGATGATGGGAAACTGGGTAGACGGAAGTTGTCTGAGTTTTTATTCCTCCGTTGGTAATTTTTGGTCAACTGCCATCAATGCCCTAAATATCAATAAAAGTGTTTTTTACTTTGAAGATCAAAATGGAAATATAATTGGTCGTGTATTGGTAGCAATTGATAATAATTGAAATCTTCTCCGTTTTCATATGTACAAAAAAGGAAATATCTCAATCAATCTTGATCAGTATTTTGATCCATATATTCGAGATATTGTACAAAAATCTAGCATGTGAATGAATGGAGATGTTGAATTGGTAGACTTATTGAATGGGGAAAAGTGGTATAAGGATCCAGTTTATGTTATAAAATAGGGCGCATAATCACTTAGGTTACTCTCATAACATAATGAGAGATTGATTTTTTATACACTTGCAATCTTTCAAAATCCTTTACTATACGAGAGTTTATCCACTCATTTTTTCGTATGGATTTCTCCAGCCTCGCGACTCCTCTTTTTCTTTTCATTGTTGCCTATCTTGCCGTCGATCTTCTCATCGGTCTCTATGTTGCACGTCGTGTGAAGACTTCTACGGATTTTATCCTTGCAGGGAGGAGCCTCTCACTTCCGGTCGTTATCGCGACTGCTTTTGCGACTTGGTTCGGCTCTGAGACAATCATTGCAACGGCTGCTGAGATGCTCAATCATGGGTTTCTCGGAGTGATTACTGATCCATTTGGTACGGCGCTTTGTCTCATACTCATTGGTGTCTTCTTTGCGAAGAAGCTCTATTCACTCCATCATCTCACGATCGGTGACTATTATCGAGAACGGTATGGGAGATTTGTAGAGATTATCTGCTCACTCATTATCGCACTTTCGTATTTTGGGTGGGTTGCAGCTCAATTTATAGCACTTGGAATCATATTCCAGACGGTGACATGAGGAGCGATTCCGCAGATGTATGGTATGTTTATCGGCGCGCTCGTTGTCCTCATCTATACCTATCGAGGCGGTATGATCTCGGTAGCGATCACGGATTTCATCGAGATGTTAGTGATCTTTGTCGGTCTGATTGCGATTTTCTGGTATCTTCAGGATAAAGCTGGTTGATTTGCTCATGTGCTGAGTGTGACCCCGGTGGATCATTTTCGATTTATTCCTTCGGAATTAAGCGCAAAGGATTATCTCGCCTACATTGCAGCATGGATTACAATTGGGCTTGGCTCGATACCACAACAAGATGTCTATCAGCGTATCATGTCTGCAAAGAATGCGAATACCGCTCGATGGGGATCGATCATCGCGGGACTCTTGTACCTCTCATTTGCAATGATCCCACTTGGTCTTGCTCTCATTGCTCGTGTATTGGAACCGAGTTTTATCGGTATGGATAATGCTGAAGGCGTGATTCCTTCACTGGTACTCAATCATGCTCCGCTCGTTCTCCAGATCATCTTCTTCGGTGCACTTCTCTCAGCGATTATGAGTACAGCTTCGGGTGCACTCCTCGCTCCTGCGACGATTCTCTCTCGTAACTTTCTTCATCCGCTCTTTCGTGGTAATCTCTCGGATAAGAGTTTTCTCCGCCTGACTCGTATCTGCGTGATATTCGTAGCAATTGTTGCCATGTATCTTGCTCTCGGTGACTCGACGATATTTGAACTCGTGCAAAATTCCTATACCTTTGTACTTGTTGGTGCATTTGTTCCGCTTGCTTTTGGTCTCTATACTCATTGGGCAAATA
>ERZ724523.364-NODE-364-length-26524-cov-4.209415_pt1 | contig 26524 bp, 15 predicted proteins | sample MGYA00376056_ERZ724523 | MGnify/ENA primary metagenome ERZ724523 (study PRJEB28724, sample SAMN07190888) | wastewater metagenome | isolation source: influent of sewage treatment plant in Hong Hong | place: USA: Christiansburg, Virginia | collected 2016-03-01 ... | reverse complement strand
AGCGTAATCTTTGCCTCCGGCAACACCGGATCCACAATCACAAAGTCCACCCGCCGGTTGAGCGCCCGCCCCTTCACCATCTTGTTGTCGGCAATCGGCTTCGACGGCCCAAAGCCCTTGGCATCGAGCCGCGTCGCCTCGACCCCCTTCACGATCAAGTAGGCCATCACGCTCTTGGCCCGCCGATCCGATAGGTCGGTGTTGTAGTCGGCCTTGCCGACGTTATCCGTGTGGCCCTCGACACGCACCTTCTTGAGGTGTGGGAACGCCTTGAGCGCCGTCGCCACCGCATCCAGCACCGGATAGCTCTGCTTCAAGATGGTGTCCTTGTTGGTCGCAAAGAACACCTGCTTCAAGATCACAATCTGGCCGCTTTCCACAACGACCAGGCCGGGGCAGCCGTTCTTCTTCGGATCGACCGAGGGCGCACCCTTCTTATCGGGACACGCATCGACCGCATCGGCAATCGAGTCGCCATCGCGGTCCGGAGAGGGACAGCCCGCTCGCATCGGGTCCGGCATCAGGCCCGCGTGAACATCCTTGCACTGATCGACAGAGTCGAACACGCCATCGCCATCTGTGTCCTTGTCCGGGCAGCCCTTGCGGCTCGGGTCGGCCACCTTGCCAATCGGCTCGGTCGGGCACATGTCCTCGGGATCGAGCACTCCATCCTGGTCGCTATCGCCTGCTGGACAGCCCTTGCGATTCGGATCGGGCACTTTGCCCATCGGATCGGTCGGACACAAATCCTCGGGATCGAGCACTCCATCGCCGTCTTTGTCACCGAGCGGACAGCCAGGCCGCGCCGGGTCGGGATGCTTGCCCGCTGGAACATCGGCACACAGATCCTCGGGGTCGACGATGCCGTCGCGGTCGCGGTCGTTCGGCAGCGGACAGCCGTGCTTCTTGGGATCTTTGTTCGGTCCGCCCGCTTCCTCCGGACACGCATCGCTGTGGTCGGCAATGCCATCGCCGTCCCGGTCAGGCTGCTTTTCCTCGCGCCACGGCGCATAGGCAAGCCGCGTCAGAATCCGCACGTCCGGGGCACCCGGAATCTGGAAAAAGGTCGTTCCACCACCCACGCTAAGCTGCACTTGCTTGACGATGCTGTAGTGGACGCCGAGGAGTGCCTCGATGCCAAGCGAGTCTCGCTGAAACGCCCGCCCCCCGGCCACCACCGTCGACACCAGCACTTCAGGACCGATGGCCAGTCCCAAGCCGGTATTGGCATAGGCCACAGCGGCTCCAAACTGTAGCTCGGCCCCGATCGAGTTGCTGTTGGCCGGTTGCAGCTTCGACAGCGACTGCGTCGGTCGATAGTAGTAGCCTGCGGTCACCGACCACATGATCGAGTGGGTAAGCCCGCCCGCAATCAGCTTGGGCAGAATTCGCACGCCGCTTTCGCCGGTCTGCGCAGGAAAGGGCGGTGGAGAGCCAAACGAGTTGATGGGAATCCAGACATCGGCCCCCAGGCTCAGCGAGGCCGCCCCCCGATACGGCTGCCCGAGCAGTCGAACCCGTGCCCCAATGCGCGGATCTCCGACCGCAGCACCCGTGGCGGGAGACACTCCGTACACCGAATCACCGCTCTCGTACATCGTGATCGGCATCGACAGCGTCAGGAGGATGCGATCCAGGAACGAGCCTGCGACATCGATATGCCCGATGAGCTGGTTCCCAATGATCGAACCCGTCTGCTTGTACGAGCCGTCTTGGAACCGCAGTCCGTACGTCAGCGGGTTGTGCGCGTAGTTGAGGGTGATTCCCGCAGCAAAGTAGCGAGTGCTGCTGTACCACGGATGCTCGACGAGCAGCGACCACTCTCCGGCGGCGGTCGGCTCGTAGCGGTTGACCTGAAAACCGGGGCCCGCTTGTTGAGCAAACGCCGCTTGAGTCACACCGCAGGTCCAAAGCAAGGCAAAGGCTGGCAAGAGTTTTCGCACGATCTACCCCTAACGATGTCGGAAGGGCCGGCTTCTGCGAAGACGGCGAAAAAAGCGAGGCACAGCCGCAAGCAGCAGCAGCGCCAAGACGGAAGTTATTTGCGAAAGTGACGAGTGCTGCGCCGAAAGCACACAGCCAAAGCCACCACCGCCGAGCTGAGCCGGGCGATACGGTGTGAGCGCGGCATCGTACGGCACCACGGCCGTCGTCTCATTGTTGGCGAGCACGTCATCGGGAACCAAGCCACTGACCTGCGCTGAAAAGCGCAGCTCACTCGGGTTGGTGTCGGCCATCGGCTCGATCACCAGCAGTACGTCGTGGGTGGTAAAGCGAGTCAGCGCGGACTCACGACACTCGTAGCCCGAGCTTTGCCCGGTACAGACAAGCTGCGGAGAGCTTGGCTCGCGGACCACCCGAAAGCCAGCGGGAACCGCAAAGCGCAGGACCACATCGCGGGCGTCGCTCGGTCCCATGTTGCGTGCCGACACCAGCACCGTCACAGGTTGCAACGGAGCGGCGGGGGTCGGGGCCGGAGTCACCAACACTTGCAGGTCCGCAGACGGCTGAATCGGCGTGGTGAGCGTCGCTTGGTTGTTGCTCAGGTCGACGTCGGTGCTACCGCTGGCTGCGGCGACACTCGCTCGATAGGTAATCGGTCCACTCGCCGAAGAGGGCACCGCCACCACGACCTGATACACCGCCTTCTGACCCGGCGACAAACTCACCGTGGAGGCAAGCTCTTGGAAGCCACGACTGGGGTTGCAGCTCGCGACCTCGGTCGCAGCGGTTGGGGTTGCGCTACAGCTCCAGTTCACCGAGGGAAATCCGCTCGGCGTGAGCAAGCTGGAAACGGGCGCGGCCAGCACCAGTTCGCTCCCGACGTTTTCCACGGTCACCGTCATGGTGTAGCTGGTGCCCGGTACCGCGCTCTTTTGGGTGCTGGTCACGGTCACCGCCAGATCGGTCGGTAGGCACCCCGGAATCGCACTGCCCGGCACAAACGTAAGCTCTTCGCCCTCGCTGCCACGGGTGGCACCATTGACCGGAAATTCGCTCACGGCCGCCGCCAAAGAGGTTCCGGCCGCCGCTCCTTGGCTATCACGAACCACACTGACCGGCAGCGTCGCTGGCACGATCAGCACGCCGCCGCCGCCACCACCACCGGGCCCTGCCGCATCACCAACATTGGCCGGAGTGCCCTGATTGCCACCGAGCCCGCCCCCCGCTTGCAGCCGCAGCGTCCCTTCCAACGTGGGAACCAGCAGCGCCAGCGTGCCACCGCCACCGCCACCACCAGCCGCCTGATCATGGGTCGGCCCCGAGGTGCTACCGCCGGGAAGTCCGCTGCCGCTGACCCGACCGATGCCGGTGAGGCGACTGCCCCATAGAAACACCAGCCCGCCGCCGTTGCCACCGGGTGCTCCGGGTGCTGCGGTCTTGCCGCTCGTATCACCACCACCGCCGCCGCCGCCGAAAAACAGTCGGCTGCTGGCGCTCTGGACGATCGGATGGCCACCGCGACCACCGCGCTCTCGCCGCTGGTTGCCGCCCCACGACACGATGCCGGGTGCGCTGGTCAGTGCGTCTTGGTCGCTCGCGCTGCCCGAGTAACCGCCACGTCCGCCACCGCTCGAGGCGCTCAGCTTACCCAGGCTGATGGTGACCGGATCGAGCATCCACGCCGCTTTGCCAACGGCGTTCGGATCCATGACACCGCTGCCGTCATAGGTGACCGCTGCGCCACCGTTGGCACCGCCTCCACCACCGCTCTTGACCCCATTGCCGCCGCCACCCCCGTTGGCCGGAGCACCTCGACCAAAGTTGCCCGACGCCGCCGCATATTCGACCGCGCTGCCGGCGATGCTCTCGCCCTTGGCCGCACCAAGTGAAGCCTGGGTGGTGCGAAAGCCACTGCGATCGACCGTCTCATCGGCTTGGGCCACAAGTCCAGTCTGCGCCGCGCCCCCGCGAAAACCCTGGCCGCTCACATCAATCGCGCCGTCGATGGTGACGCTGCCCGAGGCCCGCACGGCCACGATACCGCCGCTCTGCCCATCCCATCCGAGTGCCTTTACGCTCGCTCCGGTCGTGATCGTGAAATTACCGACCTGAGGCACCCGTACGACCTGAGAGTGACCCGCCAAGCTGTAGGCATTGCGCAGCCCGCCGCAGCGAGTATCGAGCAGCACCTTGGAGTTGGGGCCATCGACACCGCGCACCCGCAACAACTCGTATAGACCGGCACCTTGGAGGCTCTGCACCGTGCCGTATTGATCGTCATCGGTGGATCGGATCTGCGCCCCTTGCATCTGGATGATCAGCACCAGATCGTCGGCCTTCACCCCGAGCAGGGCCAGGCTCTGCACCGTGACCGCGGTATCGCCCGCTGCCGCCGCTGCTGTCAGCGGTGAATAGCCATTCACCACCTGTCCGGCCGCCGATACCGTGAGATCGCCGTCGGGATTTATCACCAAGCGCGACGAGTGGGTGTCTGCCCAAGGCAGCGTCTGCTGCGCCGAACAGGCAGAAGCGCACGACAGAAACCCCAGCGTCAGCAAGGCGCGGGCTGCCATCGTCTGTCTAGGTGGTGACGCTTTCGACACGATACTCAGTTGAAATTGTATCGTTGCCGATTTTGTATTGGCAATTGCTAAAGATTTATCCAGCTTTATCCGAATGTGGCGAGTGTGGCTTAGGTGTTGCGGCGACAGTACTCGAGGCCGTCGCGTAAGTTTCGCAGCGTCTTGAGCGCCGACAGATCGACTCCGGCCCGTACGATGGTATGGGCCAGGGCGGCCGCCACGCCGGTGATGACCGACTGTGAACCCAGCAGCTCTATCGAACGCGTCAGCCGCAAGAGCAGCCGCGCCCCTTCCTCATCGAGTGCGCCGCAGCCGGTCAAATCGAGGATCACAAACTGCGCCCGCTTTTCCGACACCGACGACAGCAGTCGCTCGGCCAGCTCGCTACCACGGGCATCACTCAGCTCGCCAATGATCGGCACCGCCAGCGTCCCCCGCCCGACATCGAGGATTGGTGCCGACAGTGCCAAGATCTCCTGACGCTGCGTCTCCACCAGCGCCAGCGTGTGGTGCAGCTCTTCAACGATCTGGTTGCGGGTTTCGGCGAGCGCTTCGGCTTGACGACGTTTGGTCACATCGCGCTGCTGCACCAGTATGGCCGCTCCTCCCGTGACCGGATCCGTGGCCCGCCGTGCTTCGACCACGTACCAACACTCACCTGAGCTCACGTTCACCGACAACTCGGCCTGATACAGCTCGCCCGCCGCGATGGTGCGCAGGATCTCTTGCCAGTCCTTGGGAAACATCGAGAACAGCTTGGCATCATCACCAAACTCACGAAGAACCGCCGGGTTGTGGTACAGCTCGCCGCCCTGCCCATCGAACAGACTGACCAGCATCGAGGTGTGACGCAGCGCTTCCACACCCCGCACCATCGAACCTTCGAGCGTCTGGTCCTTGTGCATCGCCTGAAACAGGATCGCCAGTCGTCCATCGTCTAGCTCGACTCTGGAACCATGCAGGGTCATGGTCGTTGGCTTGCCCCTCGGGTATAGCGTCCAGTCCTCGGCGACTTCTTCACCTCGACGTACCGCCCGCATGTAGCTGTCCAGCCGAGCCTGCGTCGCGGGTGAGTTATCTGAATAGTCTCGCGCCGCCAGATCGTCCATGCTCTTGGCCTTCCAGAGCAGCAGCGCCTCTGGGTTGGCCCAGCGGATGCGGGCTTGGTCATGGTCATAGACCCACACCGGAAGCTTCGATTGTAGAAGCGCGGACAGTTGCTCAGATAATCCCATGGCTTCGTCGACCATAACAGTCCTTCGCGCTGCTCATCAAGTACGTGGTTTCGGTACCGACTGAGGTTAGGTCTTCCCAGGTGCGCGCCCGCTCCCTATAATCCGTCCGCCTCGACGTACCACCCGGAGACTTGAGCCGTGAGCACCGCAAACGTCCACCCCGCCGACAGCAATGCCGCCCCGAGCGCGGCCCCAGGTACTACCCCGATCGGGGAACCCACTCGGTCCAACTTCATTCGCGACATCATCGATGCGGATCTACAAAGCGGTAGGCATACGCAAGTCGTCACCCGCTTTCCTCCGGAACCGAACGGCTACCTGCACATCGGCCACGCCAAGTCGATCTGCTTAAACTTCGGAATCGCTCGCGACTATGCGCAGCAAGGACGCAGCGCGGCGTGCCACCTCCGCTTTGATGACACCAATCCAACCAAAGAAGACATCGAGTACGTCGAAGCGATCCAGCACGATGTAAAGTGGCTCGGCTTCGACTGGGGCGACAAGATGTTCTTCGCCTCCGACTACTTCGAGAAGCTGTACGAGATCGCGGTCTACCTGATCAAACAAGGGAAGGCGTACGTAGACAGCTCCACGCTGGAAGAGATTCGCGAAGGTCGCGGCACGCTCACCGAGCCCGGCACAGAGAGTCCCTATACCAAGCGTACCGTCGCAGAAAACCTCGATCTGTTTGCCCGCATGCGCAAAGGGGAGTTCCCCGATGGCGCGCATGTGCTGCGGGCTCGCATCGATATGTCGGCCAAGAACATGCTGATGCGTGATCCGGTGATCTATCGGATTCGGCACGCTCATCATCACCGAACGGGCGACGCATGGTGCATCTATCCGATGTACGACTACGCGCATCCTTTGTCCGATGCGATCGAGTCGATCACGCACTCGATCTGTACGCTCGAGTTTGAAAACAATCGTGAGTTCTACGACTGGGTGGTTACCGAGGCTCGTGAGCTGCTCCCCAAGGTAGTCCCGCATCAATACGAGTTTGCGCGGCTGTCTTTGGCATACACCATGATGTCAAAGCGCAACCTCCTCAAGCTGGTGGAGGAGAAGGCTGTCTCGGGCTGGGATGACCCCCGGATGCCGACGATTGCCGGGCTGCGCCGTCGTGGCTACACCCCGGAAGCCATCCGTGACTTTGCGGACATGATCGGAGTGGCCAAAGCCAACAGCCAAGTCGACTTCGAAAAGCTCGAGTACTGCATCCGCAACGACTTGAACTACCGCGCACCGCGACGGATGTGCGTGCTCGATCCGATCAAAGTGGTGATCACCAACTATCCTTCTGGACAAAGTGAAGAGGTCGAAGCGGCAGACTTTCCTCCCGATGTCGGTAAGCCGGGATCGCGTCCGCTGCGCTTTTCCCGCGAGCTGTACATCGAGCGCTCCGACTTTGAGGAGAAGCCGCCGAAGGGATTCCACAGGCTCTCTCCCGGTCAGGAAGTACGACTCCTGTTTTCGTATATTATACGCTGCGAAGGTGTAATATCGGACGACTCTGGAAGGGTCATCGAACTGCACTGCACCTACGATCCCGCGACCCGTAGTGGACAGTCCTCGCGCCGCGTCAAAGGCAACATCCACTGGCTGGATAAGGAGTCGGCGCTGCCCTGTGAAGTGCGGCTCTATGAGCGGCTGTTTGTCGCAGAAAAGCCCGGTGAAGAGCACGACTTCCACGAAGACCTAAATCCGGATTCTCTACGAGTAATATCCGGTGCGCTGATCGAGCCGAGCGTCGCCAGCGATCCTTCCGGAAGTCGTTATCAGTTTGCGCGCCAAGGATTCTTCGCCAGCGATTCGATTGATAGTCGTCCTGGTCACCTGGTGTTTAACAGAGTGGTCGGACTGCGCGACTCCTGGGCCAAGCAAAGCCAGAGCGAAGTCGAGCCGGAAGAGTCTAAGCCGACGCCGAAAGCAGAGCCGGTCACCAAAGACGAGTCTACGGAGCGAAGTCGTCCGCAGAAGAAGAGTCGAGCCCAGCTCCGCGCAGAGGCCCGTCAAAAAGATCCGGCTCTGGCGGCCCGCTATGCTCGCTATCTCGATGAGCTAAAGCTCGGTGAAGAGGAGTCCGATATCCTGTCGGGAGAACCGTCGGTACCGGAGTTCTTTGAAGCCGCGCTGGCAGTCTATCGCAACCCCCAGAGCATCGCGAAGTGGATCATGAGCGAGCTGCTGCGCGCACTCAAAGATCGACCGCTTTCGGAAGTACCGTTTGCCGCCACTCAGCTTGCCGAGCTGGCCCGACTGGTGGATGAAGGCGAAATTTCGGTGGGCGCTGGCAAGAGCGTATTCGCCGCCATGATGAGTGAGGGCGGCTCACCCAAAGCGCTCATCGACAAGCTCGGACTAAAGAAGGTCGCCGACCACAGCACGCTGGAACCCCTGGTCGACAAGGTCATCGCCGACAATGCCGAAAACGCTGCCCGTTACCGCGAAGGCAAGAAATCGCTGCTCGGCATGTTCGTCGGCCTAGTCCTCAAAGCGACCGGCGGCTCTGCTGATCCCACCCTCGTCCGCAAGCTGATCATTGCCCGCCTCGGCGAGTAGTTAGCTCTTCCGGAGCTTCGAAAACAGCGGACCGTCGCTGCTCGGACGCGCAGGCGGCTCGGGAGGCAGCGGTGCGGGCTCCCCTGCCGATTTGTTCAGATCGAGAATCCGGGTCTCGCCAATATAGGACTGAGTCTCATACAGCGTGATGCGGCCAATCTTGCGCACGATATCGGCCATCCGCTCTGACTCCAGCAGCATCACGTCGTCACATCGATGGAGCTCGTCATATTCGCCCGGTAGTTTCTGCTTGAGCAGCCCGGCATAACCCATCACCGATGTAAGAGGCTGATTCAGCTCATGCGCCGTCGTTCCCGCCAGCTCGACCAGTACCGCTTGTTTTTGCGTCTCGGCGAGCTGGTGCTGGGTCTTGCGCAGGTTCTCTTCCATAAAGATTCGTTCGCGCAAATCTTGGAAAATGCCGACCGTCGCCAGCTCACGCGCACCATCACGAATCATCGCCGCCGTGAGCGCCACCGGAATCGGCTCGCCGCCCTTGCCGACGATGGTTCGCCGCGCCTGAAGCAGTCGCCCCGGTCCACCGAATTGGTCGCTGCGCAGCTCCGCCATGATGTGAACCGCCTCGCGCTCGGCGAACAACCGCCACACTGGCAGATGGCCCAGCACTTCCTCGGCGCTGTAGCCGGTGATGCGACTCGCACCTTGGTTAAAGATGCGAACCCGCCCGCGCAGGTCGGCCACCACGATGCCATCCACCGTCGAATCGATCACCCGATCGAGGAACTCCTTGGCCCGCCGAAGCTGCGCTTCGAGCTGACGCCGCTCGGTGACATCTCGGAAGGTGACGACGCACAGCCGCTTTGGTTCCAGAATCTGTGAGGTCGACGCCGACAGGGTCAACAGCTCTTGCGAAGTCGAGATGAGCGGAAGATCGAAGTTCGACGGTGTTCGTCCGGTGTGAACCTCTTCAAGCACCGCCTGCACCCGCTCGCGCTGGGCCTCGGGAACATGCTCGGTCAGCGGTCGCCCGGCGAGCCCCGCCGTCGCATATCCCGTAAGCTGCTCGGCCACCCGATTGAGCCACACCACTTTGCACGTGTCGTCGAGGACAATGATACCGTCGGTGCTCGACTCGAAAAACTCACGATATCGGCCGAGTCCCGGTGGTCGCAGCGCTGGCCCGAGTAGCTCGACCCGCAGGGGTCTCGTCCGCTCGCGCAGCGTTTCATCGAGTCGCAGACCCGGAATCGCCAGCGCCAGCACCTGCAATAGCGGCACCAGCGCCGGATCATCGGCCGGATGTTTCGTTGCAAACAGCTCGGCCCCACCACCCAGCACCAGCGCCCAACGGACCGCTTCACGACCGCCCGATGGCGTCGGAAGCAGACACAACCACAGCTTGGCCGCATTCTGGGCTGTCCACCCGAGCGCATTGTGAAGTTGCGCCGCTGCACTGTCGTCGTGAAGTGGCGCCATCGCGCCCTGCCGGAGCGCCGCCCGCATCGCCAGAAGCGGCAGCCGCCGAGGCACCAAGCTAGACTCTTGACTGTCGGCGGCGATCATCACCGTCAGCGGATCGTGCTCCTCCGAGACCAAGCACAGCGCTGCGTGCCGACAGCCAAGCGACTCTTGCAACAGCGACAAAATCTGGCGCAGCGCCGCAATCGAATCCGACAGCGACTCACCGCCGTCATCGACGGCAACCGGCACCGGCGCATTTTCATCACGAGCTCGCAACGCCGCTGGCAACGGGCAAAGCAGCCGCAGTGCCCGCATCACCAACTCATTGCTACTGAGGCCACCAGCATCACCTGCGTGCTCGGCTGTGGCCGGTGATACCGACTCGTGGACGGTGATAAACGGCAAAGTCAGCAGTTCTGACGACGACATGGAGACCGGCACAGCGGCGCAGGTTAGCAAGCTTTGGTTTCGCTGTCAGCGCGCTCGCGTCACCAATCCGTCACGGAGTACACTGAAACAGATGCTGATTCCCCATAGCGCCGCCTTGCTGCGTGTCGACTGGCTCGTCGCGGGTCAGCGATCTCTCGTCGAAAGCCCGGGGCGCATTGGACTTTCGGCCTGTCCTGGACGGCCCGATCTCGGCGGTACCGTAGAGGCCGATATCCGAAAGCTGGCGTCACTCGGAATCTCGGTGGTCGTCACACTGGTCGAGGAGTCCGAGCTCGAATTTTACGGCGTGTTTGGGCTGCGCAATGCCCTGCGCGAGGCCGGACTTCTCAGCTTGCAGTTTCCGATTCACGACGCCGAGCCACCGACCGACGTGCTGGCGACGCGGGCGCTCTGCACGGAAATTCTGCGCTGGGCCGGAGAAGGCAAGCACTTGCTCATCCACTGCATCGGTGGTTGGGGTCGCTCGGGAACCATCGCGGCGGCGCTCCTCATCCACGAAGGCTACCCACCCCAGCAGGCCATTGGACTGGTCCGCCAGTCGCGCAGTCCACGCTGCATCGAGTCCACATCGCAAGAGCGCTTCGTGGTCAAGTACGCAAATGCCCACCGAGAAAGCCGCCGCTTCTATGTGATCCTGACCCGGCCCGAGCTACCAGAGCGCCTCGGTGGAGAGTCGGGCAATCGACGACTCCGTCGCAGCGGCCGCCCCGCCATTGAGCTGCTCTCAGCGGAGACCCTGCGCGAGCGGATTGCCGAGCACACCGATCTCCACGACCCAAACCCGCTATTGGTCCTGTCGGGAGAAGCGCACCCCGAGCAGATCGACAGTGACCTGGATCTTTCGCTCGACCGAGCCTTTTCTTGCGAAAACTCGCGCTGGCAGGCGACTCCGCTGGGCTCACTTCACGAACCCCCATCGACCTCGGCTGCCCACCGTGGGCATCCCAAGTAGCGCTCCGGTCCACCGCTGGCCCCACTGGGTCACTGCGACTTGAGCAGGACTGCGCCACCAGCCCCGACCGCCAACACGCGGCGACCGGTCACCAACACCTGAAACAGATCATTGGTGGTTCCACTTGCGAAGCTGCGCCACGTAGTGCCGGAACGCTGCAGGAGCTGGCCGCCCGTACCAACAGCCCAGACCGAGGTCGCGCTGCTGCCCATCACGCTCCACAACTGGCTGGTCGTGCTGCTCGGCTCGGCAACCCAACCGCTACTGCCACGACGCAGAATGGTTCCTTGCTCACCCACCGCGAAGGCGTTCACCGAATCAGCGGCCCACACCCCCAAAAGCCCAGCGTTGCTCGGGCTGGTCTCGTTTTGCCACTTCCCAGCGCTGCGGCGTACGATCGTGCCACTGCTTCCGACAGCCCAGACATTGCTCGCATCGAGCGCCCACACTCCATACAGGTCAGCCGTGGTGCCACTTACTTCTTTGGTCCAACTCACGCCGTCGTAGCGATAAATTCCTCCACCGTCACCGACTGTCCAAATGCTGCTGGGCCCCGCGCCTGAGATCGAACGAGGCGACATCAGTCCGAGCGACTTGGGCGACCACGCCGTGCCATCCCAGTGAATCACGACTCCAGAGGGCCCGACCGCCCACACATCACTTACAGAGCTGCCCCACAGCGACCACAGCGGATCCGTCACTCCCGAAACCACATGGTTCCAAGCTCCCCCCTGGGAACGGAACGTACCGCCCGCATCGCCCACCGTCCACAGCTCGCTACCGACACCAAACACTCCGTTAAATGTCTCCAGATTCCCATTTACCCGCTGCATCGCCAGCCCATCGAAGGAAAGGATGGGTAACGGGAGTTATTACGGCCCGCATGGGCACACAACAGAACACAAGCGGCACCAAGACAGCGATCGGCTACGTGCGGGTAAGCACTCAGGAACAGGCGACGGAGGGTGTGAGTCTCGACGCACAACGCGATAAGTTGCGGTCATATTGCAAACTCAATGGACTGAAGCTAATCGACATATTGGCCGATGAGGGAATCTCTGGTAGCACGCTGGATCGGCCAGGGCTGCAAGCGGCACTCCGTATGGTTAGGAGGGGGCGGGCCAGTACGTTGATCGTGGTGAAGCTCGATCGTTTGTCGCGCTCGCTCCGCGATGTCTGTTCGCTGGTGGAGGACTACTTTACCGACGAGCGGCATCACCTCCTGTCGGTCTGCGGAATGGTGAACACTCATTCTGCTGCGGGACGAATGCTGATGATGAACCTCGCCAACTTCAACCAGTTTGAACGCGAGATGATCTCGGAACGGACTCGCGATGCGCTCCAGCATATGAAGGCGCAGGGAATCCGTCTCGGTCCCGCTCCGTACGGATATGCTCTCGGAACGGAACTGGATGAGCGTGGTCGACGGAAACTTGTGCCGCTTCCGCACGAGCAGGAGGTCATCGCCAAGATCAAAGCGATGTACGCGGAGAAGCTTTCGTTCACGAAGATCACGAAGCGACTCAATGAACTTGGGATACCTGCGAAGAGTGGCGGGCGCTGGGTAGTGTCGCGAGTCTGCACGACGCTTCAGCGTGAAGGCGCGTATCGGTCGCGAACGAACAAGATGCAGGGACCGCTTCGCCATGACCGCGAAGCAGCGACGGAAATTGCGCTCAGGCTGCGCGCTGAAGGACTCAGTCTGAATCAGATCGGGGCGCGCTTGCGGAAGGAGCGACTGACTCCGCTGCGCGGTGGGAAATGGCATCCGGCGCAGGTCTCGCAGCTACTCTGTAAACCTGCTGATCGGGATACGGCAGTGCGTCGTGCTTGTGAACTGCGAGCGCAAGGAATGACCCTGAAGGAAATCGGAGTGAGACTGACGATGGAGGGGTTCCAGAGGGAGGACGGAGGGGTTTGGTATCCGTCGCTGGTGCATGGGTTGATTCTGTCTGTGGAGTCCGAACGGGAGGACTCACCGCAGAGTCCGTAGTGGGCTCCTACATCTTTTGGCAAAGCAGAATCGCAGCGTCGTCGTAGCGGTAGTGGTTAAGGACACGCCAGCCTTGCTGTTCCAGAAAGGTGGAGAGCGAGTTGAGTTCGTATCTCATGACGACGGCGAGCGACTGAATGCGGGACTCCTGCCCGAGCTGGTATCGACCGTAGAGGTTGATCACGTAGCTCCCAGGGAGCTTGCCCGGTTCGAGCCGGGGCTCGACAACCACAGGATTCGAGGTGCCGATGATGCTGTGGATGGGGGAGGAGACAAAGCCCTCCATCAGAGCCCGGAACTCGGGGCTCCGCTCGTTGTTGAGGCTGGGCTCTGATTCGGGATTCTCTCGGGCCAGCGTGATGTCGAGCAGGAGCAGATCACCGGGTCTGCTCGCCGGCTGAGCGAGTGCTCGCTGAAACAGTTCTTCCTCTTGGCGAAGATTGCCGAACGTGTACCCAAACAGACCGAACACACGGAGGTGTTCGACCGGAGAGCTGAGCAGCGACTCAGCGTGCCGAGGAAATTGATAGATGTCGCCGATGAGCCCCTTGATATCGATGGCGTACTCGCGCAGTGCGTGGCGCGCTTGCTGATACCCCGCAATGAGCAGATAGACCGAGATGTCCACGAGCGCGAGTCGCGTCGGGAGACTGAGTCCCTTGAGGAATCGCGCCAGCGCAATCTCGTGTTCCGCAGTCCCACAGCCGAGCCCAATGAGGTCCACGGGCAGACCTCGTGAGATCGTCGCGATGTCCTGCGCAATCTGAAGGAGCGGCATCCTCTCGACGAAGGCGGCCTGCTTGTCCACCACTTGCAGCCAATAGCGAACGCCTCGCTGGTCGAGATACTTGGCGCTCTGCTCGATGGGGCGATTGCTGCTGATGGCCTCCTGAACCTGAGACAGCACCGCGATCGGCGCGAAGTCCGAGGCCACGTCCAGCGTATGCGCTTGGCTGCTCCCTTCCTGGAATCCAAGCCAGCCCGGCGCAATGTGGAGCGCGGTGGCCAGGGCTTCGACCGTCTTGATGGTGGGAAGACCACTACCGCGTTCCAAGGCTTGAATCGTGGTGTGGCCCACGCCGGACGCGGTGCCGAGCGCTCGCTGTGACATGTTCAAAGCGCGCCGTCGGAAACTCAGCCGACCACCGAAGCTCTCTGATCTGGTCTTCATGAAACGCGCCCATCCTCACCATCGAGAGTCTCGGCTGCAAGCAATTCCATCAGCAGGTAGCCAAACTCAGGCGACCTGAACCGCGTGATGGACTGTATTCAATCCATGTGACCTAAATACTGGTCATCATTCGACATTCTTGATAGAAGCGAAGCCAACAACTGTACCCCGGACGGAGTCACCGCAGCCCATCCGCCGGGCATCCAGGGTCGAGGCTGCATCCCAACCGGAGGAGTGCCAGATGATGTCGAGCTTTGCGGAGAGTTGGCCGTTTCTCGTAGCGGGTGGCCTTGCTGCCCTTCCTGCCCTGATGGTGGCAGCGCGTGTCCAGCGACTCGAAGCGCTGAACCATCTGGACCATCAGACGGGGCTGCGGAGTGGCCGACTTCTGGACGATGACGTCGCGCTGCTGAGCCGGGCCAGAGCGCCCATCGCGCTGCTGCTCGTCGATCTCGACAACTTCCGGCAGTTCAACCAGACCTCCTACGCCAATGGCGACCGGGCGCTGCTCACCGCTGCGCAGACCATGAAGCGCACCCTTCAGCGGCTCGGCGACCGCGTGTACCGCAAGTACGCCTCGGGAGATGAGTTCCTCGCGCTGCTCTCACCGCAAGGTTTCGAGGATGCGCATCATCAAGCCGAGCGAATCCGTGTCGCGCTCGAACAAGTCGGCGTACCAGCATCGATCGGCATCGCGTATTGCCACGGAGAGCCAGGGCGACGAGCCGTTTTCCCTGGCGACCTGATCGAGCGAGCGACACTGGCGAAGAACGAAGCGAAGCGGCTCGGTGGCAACACCGTCTATCCGCAGCTCCCAAAGCAGCCCCCGCTGCCGCCAATCCCCCCAGCGATTCCCGTCGAGTGCGAAACTGAGATCACGACAGCCCAGCTCGTCTCGGTAACACCATGAGTCACAATCGACCCCACCCCGCTATCGGATCGACTTCATGAAAGACGAGGGTGATGTGGTGCTCGGTCTATCTGCTCGCACCATTCCTACGGCCCAGCGAATGCGGCTGGCTAGTATTGCGATCCGAAAATTGGAAACTTTCGTAAGTCAGCGACGGCTGGAACGGCTACTCGGACTGTCGCAGGGCTACCTCTGTCGTCTGAAAGCAGGGAAGCAAACCCCAAGCCTGCCCATCGTAGCCTTGCTCGTCCTGCTGGCCGCCTCGCCAGAAAAGCGCCTGCAAAGACTGTCGGCACTATGGGAACGAGCCCACCAAGACCCGCCACCGCCGTAACCGCACGACCACGACCGCGTTCTCGTCCCGATCATTGCAGCCAAGACTTCACCCTGCGCTGAACTGTCCCACAACAGCGACGGCCCAAATTGAGCAAGGCGCTCGGACGCTCTGCTGATAAGCTGCGCAGATCATGTCCCCGGTGACGAAGATCCTGTTCTTGACGGCCAGTCCTTCCGACAAGGCGGCGCTCCAGCTCGATGAAGAGATTCGGCTGATCAGTCAGCGGATTCGACGAGGCGAGTATCGGAATCTGTTTGAGATACGCTCCGCTCCGGCAATTCGGGCGACGGACCTGCCGTTTGAGCTGATGGACAACGCGCCCGAGGTCGTTCACTTCAGCGGGCATGGGTCGAAGACGGGAGCGCTGTACTTCATCCACGACGAGGATCGGACTGCGCGGCCCATTCCGCCACGGACTCTTGCACGGGTGTTCAAGCAGTTTCGTGACCGAGTCAAGTGCGTCGTACTCAATGCCTGCTACTCCGCGGCGCAAGCAGAGGCGATTGCGGAGTCGATTCCGTGCGTGGTGGGAATGTCGCGTGCGGTCTATGACTCGACAGCCATCGCCTTTGCCGCAGGTTTCTACGAAGCGCTGGCCTTTGGAAAGAGTGTGGCAGAGGCGTTCGAGCTTGGGCTGACCCAAGTCGAGCTGTCCGCGCCGAGTGCCATTCACGAAACCGAGATTCCCCAGTTGATTGTCCGAAAGGGCGAAGATGCCAGCAAGATCCGGTTGCTTCCGCCGCAGCCGGAAGCGTCGAAAGCACAGCCCCGAGCGGTTACACGGACTCGGCCCGAGGAGCAGGTTGTGGCCGTGTCCGACTTATCGCCCAAGCGCCCGATTCCGACGGCAAGCGCGACCGCAAAATCCAGCAACGACGCGGCACAAAGGAAACAGACTGATACGACTGTTGGCCCCTCAGATCGTAAGCTGACCTGGCTGCACGTCTCGGATTTGCACTTCGGGCATGGGGATGCGCACTACCGCTTTGATCAGAGCGGAGTCACGAGCGCGATCATTCGCAATGTAGAGTCCATGGCAAAGCGGATCGGTCCACCGGATCTAATCTTCGTGACTGGCGACATCGCGTTTTCGGGTCAGGCTGCGCAGTACGCACTGGCCAAGGAATGGCTGGGTCGTCTCCGCTCCATCATCGGTGGGAATCCTCGTCTGTTTCTGGTTCCGGGCAATCATGACGTAGATCGCAAACTTGCGATGAAGACCAGTGCAGCCGCCCTCCATCAAGTGCTGCGCGCCGATCCCCGCAAGCTCGACGAACTGCTTAATGACGACACCGAGATGCAGCCGCTGTGGCCGAAGCTGCGTGCCTACTCCGAGTTTGCGACCGACGCTGGGAGTCCGAGCATGAGCGCTGACAAGCCGTTCTACGTCGAGGACGTATCCTGTCGACTGGGCGGCAAGCTGCGGATTGCAGGGCTCAACACGGCACTGCTCAGCTTTGACAACGACGACTCCCCCAAAAATCTGAGTCTAGGACGTGGCCAGTTGCTCAAGGCCATCGAAGAGCAGCCCACCGATGCGCTGCTGCTGGTCTTGGAACATCACCCCCAAGAGTGGCTGCTAGACGGCAAAGCGCTGGTTGCGCAGCTTCAGCAGCGGGCGCACATCCAGTTTTCCGGTCACGTTCATAACCAGCACGGCGTGGTTCATATGCCGCTGCTTGGCGGTTCACGGTTGCAGTTCGTGGCTGGAGCCGGACACAAAGATCAGAGCGAAGAGGGCTACCATTCCTACGCCTGGGGTCAGCTCTCCGAGGAGGGTCTGGCCTATTACTCCTGGGTCTGGCAGCCGGAACGAATGGCCTTTGCGCTGGCGACGATGATTGAGACGGATGACTTCAAGCGCGGAGATCATGCGTTCGTCGAGTGCGCCAGACTGCCAAAAAGCATTCAGCGCTGGCTTCCCCAGTCTTCGCCACCGCCAGCCAAGAGTTCGAAGCGCCAGCGAGAAACCGGAGCCAAGTCCGCCGGTCGAGCAAGCAAGAAAGGCAAGAAGGCACCGGTAGCCTCGGCAACGGAAGACGAACCAGAACCGAGCGCACAGAAGCCGGACTCCCGTAGCGTTGGGGGTACGCAACCGCCTGGTACACCAGCACTCGACGCACTGAAAGCCGAAGTGCGGAAGGTTCTTTTTGCTGCGCCAGAACTGGCGACGGCGCTGGCGCAGATGGGTTACGGCGCTGCTGCGTTGACGGCGACAGCGCTTGTGGACTCGGTGTGGAACCATCTGTCGCAAAGCTCGGTCGCAGAGGTTGCGGTGGACATCGCGAAGCTGGCCAATCAGGCCAAGCTGCTCGAATCGGCTCGCTTGCTTTTGTGTCACATTCTGCCGCTGGCAACAGAATGGAAGTCTGTGCTGGGCAGTGTGGCGTCGGAAGCAGGGCTGAAACTACCGCTGGAAACTGCCACGATTGCAGAGGTGGTGATGGCACACAAGGACGGACGCTGCTGTGAGTTCGTCCCTGGACGGGCGTATCCACCGGGCACACGAAGCATCGAAATGCCAGCGGTGGCGCACGCGGCGCTGTTCGATCCACACGGAAGTGGAGTCGCCGACGCCGTCGTTGAGAACTTGTGGCAAGAGCGCAAGATGGGCGACCCGCCGATTCCCGATGCCGCAAAGTGGCGCGCCATCAAGTCGGAAAAACCGACTGAGCAAGCGTTTCGCATCGCCGCGAAGGCAGAGCTGGAAGTCAGCGCGCTGCTCGACAAACCCCGGTATCTGCTGTTCGTGGATTCGGATCTGGACCCAAACGGGGTTCTGCGTGAAAAGGGCGGACTTGATGCGGCCTGGAAGGTTCAGCAGCAGGCCATCCAGAAGCAGTTGCCAGGGCTCCGTCTGGTTCGGCTCACCGGGCACGTCGGGCCCGACAAAGACCGTGAGCACAATGCAGAGCTGAAGATCGCGATTTGCGTCCGTGAGCTACATTCCTCGTAGGAAGAGACTTTCATCATGTATCAGTCCCGTTTGACGCTTGCTCCTGGCTCGACGATTGAACTCCCTGCGCGTGGGGGGATGACGACATCGTGGCACATCATTGACGACGATTCCATCTTGGCGATTAACGCGGCACTGGCGACGGGGCGACCGCTTTTGGTTCGCGGCGAACCCGGAACCGGAAAGAGCCAGCTTGCGCGGGCCGCCGCCGAATCAATCGGGCGGGCCTTAGTTTCGCACACGGTGGATTCGCGAACCGAGACGCGCGACCTGCTGTGGTCGGTCGATGCAGTGGCCAGACTCGCCGAAGCCCAGCTTGTCGGGGCGCTGCGCGATGTAAATGAAAAAGCACTGCGCGAGCGTCTGGCGATCCAGCGTTTCGTGCATCCGGGGCCGCTGTGGTGGGCGTTCGATTGGGAATCCGCAGAGCAGCAAGCGGCAGCGCTACAGCTTGTGGTCCCGCCGAAACCCGATGGATGGAAAGCTGAAAACGGAGTGGTCGTGCTGGTCGACGAAATCGACAAGGCCGATCCGTCCGTTCCCAATGGCCTGCTCGATGCGTTTGGCCACGGTCGCTTCGAGGTTCCTGGCCGCGACCCAGTCGTCATGAATCCAAAGGCCAGGCCTCTAGTTGTCGTTACCACCAACGAAGAACGGGCACTTCCCGATGCGTTTCTGCGGCGCTGTCTGGTGTTGCCGCTGTCCCTTCCAAAAGACCGAGCGGAGCTAATTGCGACGCTCTGTGCGAGAGGCCGCGCTCACTTTTCTAAGATGGGAGAGGAAGTCATCCAGAAGGCCGCAGAGCTTTTGGCCGACGACCGAGAGAAGCTTCGCAACACCGACCGCTGTCCGCCTGGACTCGCGGAGTACATTGATCTGCTGCGCGCTGTGAGCGAACAGGAATCGAGTCAAAAGAAGCAGCTTGCCCTTCTGGCTCGCATTGCAAAGTTCGCGCTACAGAAGCACCCAGACTTGTGGGAGCGGTGAGGTCTGTGGCAAGTCGAGAGGCGCATTCCGCACCATGTGCGCGCGGTCGGACAGTGGTCTGGCGGGCCGATCTGGTCCGGCTTCTGGCCGCAGTGCCAGCATCGCAAGCCGATGCCTCCGCTGCGCAGCTTGGCTTTGAACCGCAAGAGCAGCCGCCTCGCCAAAGACGCCCAAAGTCCTCGCCAGTTCTTGTTGCCCCTTTCGTGCGACTGGGTCAGGTAGAGCCACTGGTCCAGGTAGAGCCTGAACTGCCATCGATACCGGTCTTCCGCTTGGAGCAGATGACATTTTCGGACCCACCGGGCGCGTCGGGTACCGACTCCGATTCGAGAGGGCTACAGCCAGCGGACTTGCACAACCCAGACTATTCGATGTTCTACACGCCGAGACCCGAGCCGCTGTCGCCGTGGTCGCGCCTGTGGCCTGCGCTGCGGAATGCGCTGCAAGGCTCTGCAAAAACCAGGAACCCGGACCTCCCCAAGCTCCTGCGAATGTGGGGTCGTGGCGAAGTTGTCCATCGCATCCCGCATGAAACCCGCCGGGTCTGGGCCGAGCGCGTCGCCCTGTGGGTGGATCGCGGTTCGCGAACGTTGCCCTTCCGTTCCGATCAAAACGAAGTCTACCGCCGACTGCTCGACTGCTGCGGGTATAGGGGAGTACAAGTCCGGGTCATCGACAGTGCAGACCAGGCAACGGTCACGGCACGAGGCTTGGACTATGCTGCGGGTGTCCGGCTGAATCCAGAGCAGCCTGTGCTGGTGCTGGGGGACCTGGCCGCGTATGGCTCAAAGGAGGAGCAAGCGGCCTGGCTGCGCACCGCACAGCGGTTGCGTCTTGCTGATGTTCGCATCGCGGCGCTTGCACCAGTGCCCCAGAGGCTTATGCCCTCGTCCTTGGCGGAAACATGGTCCGTTGTGCCTTGGGAGCGTGGACGCACGGCACTTCTGTCATTCCCTGGGGTGATGGAAGAACGACAAGCCCGGGCCGAGCGGCTTTTGCTGCTGGCTTCACCGGCTGGATTTGTGCAGCCGGGACTTTTGCGAGCGCTGCGACGACTGCTGCCAGCCAGCGACACTGATGCAGCGACGGAAGTTGATGTCTTTCGCCACCCTGATGTCCGCGCTGCTGATGGCATGGGATTTGTGCTTCATGGCGGCGCAGCGGCACGACATCGCCAGGCGTTTGCCGAGCAGGAATCGCCGCAGCTCAAAGTCCAGGTCAGCCAGACCATCTGGCACTGGCATGAGCACGTCCCGCGCGAGCTTCTCCATGTCGAGACGCTGAGCTGGTTGAGCCTGGATCGTTCCGAAGAAGTGCCACCACCGGGTCCAGTGAGCGAAGCGCTAGTGTTCGCGGAGCGACTGGCAACTACGCTGCGCACAGGAACGGAGCCGACCCCCATCGCGGCGGCGGCGAAGCGCTGTGCCCTGGCGATGCTGGAATCGCTACCAGACAGTGCTAATGACGGTCTGCCCGCGCTCCAGCAATTGAGGGAAGCGACGTTTGTGGGGGCCGCCCAGCCACAGTGATGGAGCATGCGTCAAGTCGGGGATACACTGGTATTCAAAGCCTCCGCAGATTCAGCGTGGCCGTCGTCTGACCGCGGACCCGGCAGTCCCGTCGCTTGGCTGCGAGCGGCCGGGTCGCATCTCGAAGCCAAGTGGGAACGAGGCTCGAGCTTCTCGCTGGCACTGGAGGATGGTCTGCGCATTCCGCTTCGCTCCCAAGGACGATTGACGCTGCGCAGTTTGCGCTCGACCGTCACCATCGCCCCCTGGCAGCCCGAGCCCTGGGCGACCGCCGCCGGTCGAGACCGCTACGGACTGTGGGCAGACGCATCGATCGAAGGAATCACCGTGCGGTTCCGCTACATCCCGCCCGGGCGATTCATGATGGGCTTGCCAGAGTCTAAGGCCAAGCGCTACAGCGATGAAGGCCCGCAGCATCAAGTGACGTGGACCCAAGGATACTGGCTAGCCGACGCGCCGTGTACGCAAGCAGTGTGGGAACGCGTAATGGGGGAAAACCCCAGCCGGTTCATGAGCGCCGACCGACCTGTAGAGCAGGTGAGCTGGGACGAGTGCCAGGAGTTTGTGAAGCGACTGAACGAGAGGAACCCAGGTCTAATGGCGCGGTTGCCAAGCGAAGCGGAGTGGGAACACGCGTGCCTAGCGGGAACGGAGACGGAAACGTGGGTTGGGGACCTAGTGCTCCTGGGCGGAAACAATGCACCGCTGCTGGATGAGATCGCTTGGTACGGAGGAAACAGCGGGCAAGACTATGAGCTGGCGAATGGCTATGACACGACAGCCTGGCCAGACAAGCAGTATCCAGACACCAAAGCCGGAACGCATGGAGTAGGAAAGAAGCAGGCGAACCCTCACGGACTATATGACGTGCTAGGGAACGTGCTTGAGTGGTGCCTAGACATGTATGGAACGTACGAAGCGCAAGCAGCAACGAATCCCACACCGTCTACTATGGGCTCCCGTCGAGTCAATCGCGGTGGCTCGTGGGACTGCTTCGCGTGGGATGTGCGTGCGGCGGAGCGGGGCAGGGACTCGCCAGGCGACCGCTACGGCAACCTTGGTTTTCGGCTAGCCCGAGGTCAGGTGGGCTGGGAGGTAGGGACGCGGAGCGGACCTGCTGGGCGGGGCGATAGCGGAGACGGGAAGTGATGGCTAAGCAACCCAGACTACGATACGGAATGCCGGAGCCGTGGGCGGTGGAGTGGGGACAAGACCATCACGGGATGTTCATGGGATTCGGAGTGGGAGAGGTGGTGCAGAGGCTGAGGTACATGCCGCCGGGTCGATTCCTAATGGGCTCGCCCGAAGGGGAGCTGGGCCGTTATGGCGATGAAGGGCCACAGCACGTAGTCGAGCTGAGTGAGGGCTACTGGCTCGCGGACACGCCGTGTACGCAAGGGCTGTGGCGGGCGGTGATGGGTCAAAACCCAAGCGAATTTGTAAATCCCGAGAACCCAGTTGAGAACGTGAGCTGGCACGACTGTCAGGAGTTTCTGCGACGACTCAATGAGCGAGTTCCCAGGTTGAGCGCAAGGCTGCCCAGCGAAGCCGAGTGGGAATATGCCTGCCGAGCTGGCACGAGCGGAGCGACGTGGGTGGGCGAGCTAGACGGAGAAGAAGCGGCGACGATCTCGGACCGGATCGCATGGTACGGTGGAAACAGCGAAGGTCGAACACATCCAGTAGGATGCAAGGCACCCAACCCCTTTGGGCTGTATGACATGCTGGGCAACGTATGGGAGTGGTGCCTGGACCGGTATGGTCCATACAGCATGACTGCACAGGTTGATCCTACGGGTCCTACTGTGGGCATGGGCCGAGTCGGTCGTGGTGGTGCGTGGTTCAGCCGTGCGAAGCTCGTGCGTGCAGCGGTCCGGTATGGGAGCGCGCCAGACTTCCGTAACAGGCTCCTAGGTGTTCGGCTAGCCCGAGGCAATGGGGAAAGTTAGGCGAGCAGGAGCCAGGGATGCGTAGTGGCCCTGGCCGCCAGGGCGACGGCTGCGCCGCGGGAAGCGGCTCAGCCGCTAAAAGTTCAATCAAAACAACCCCTTCGGTGCCGCCATGATATGATGGCAGCACTTTGCAATGTCTGCCTCTCCTCCCCGTGATACTCCGCGTCGCCATGTGATGGCACGCTCCAATGGAATGGACCTCGCTGTCCTCCGGCCGCTCTGTCTCGTACCTCAGACATGGGCGTCTCCAACCGCTGCCCGATTCCCAAGAGGAGTCTTGTGATGACCACCAAGAACGGCTCTCCCCCCGATGCTGCGCCGAAGCCCGAAGGGGGTGAAGAGCGAGAGGAAACCAAGTATTCCTATCCTGTCCTCAAGCTCCACCAAAATGGACATGACATCTTTCTAACCACGATTCCCATCGACGATCTGTTCCCATTCTCTTTCGTCGAGCGCTTTCATGAAAACCCCGAAGTGGGCTACCAGCGGAAGTTCGATTCCCGTCGAGCAGATGAGATTGCGGAGTATCTAAGCACCGAAGGCGAGTCGATTCCCAGCAGCATTGTGCTGTCCGCGCAGGATGTTGCAGAGTTGTCCTATTCCAGCAAGACCAAGCAGCTCTCCTATCAGCGCGTGGCCGAAGCCTTCGCCGTTCTCGACGGACAGCACCGGCTTTGGGGGTATCAGAAGTGCCGTATTCGTCACCGTGTTCCGGTTGCGATCTATGCCGGGCTCGATCAGCAGACGGAAGCACGGCTGTTTCTCGACATCAACAACAAGCACAAGGGAGTGCCCAAAGCACACCTCGTGAACGTCAAGAGTGTAGCCGGGACAGAGACGGAAACAGAGGCCTCCCTCCGTCGGCTGTTCACGCAACTCGGGCGCGATGAGAACTCTCCGCTGCGTGGACATCTTATCCCTGGTGAAACCTCGCCGAGCAAGCTGTCTCGCACCGCCTTCGACACCGCCGTAGGGCGGGCCCTGCGGAATGAGTCCTTGCGCAAGCTGCCGTCGGACAAACAGTACGAACTCATTCTGAACTATCTGCGGGCGGTCCACCTGGAACTCGATGACAAGGAGCAGCTCGCCAAGCGGAACTACTTTGGCGCGATCTTTGAACTATTCGATGAGGTACTGCGCAAAGCGAAGAAGGACCACAACTCGGTGAAGCTGACTGCCCTTCGCGGTATTGTGCAAGCGATCGCATCTATCGCAGAGTCCGACTTCACTGGACCCGCAAAACGGCAGCGCCTTCTGAATGCAATGAAAGCCAGTCTGCATCGCGATACCGAGATCGATGACGAAGATATTTAATTCGCAATAAATCCTGTGTTCAAAACACATCTTCAAATACGACAAAATCAGCTCACAGCCAACTCAATCGACTCGATGCGGCCGCATCGCAAAAACGCTACGGCCGTATCACCTTTTATTGACATAAAATTTGATCGCTCTCGACGAGAAATCGAGATTGAGAGCGGCCGTGCTCAATAGGCAAGCGGCCGCCCGTCGGAGAGTGCGGCCGCAAAACCGACCCACCTTTGGCGCGGTAGTGCGCATCATGCAGCAACACGCCGACCACAACTTACACACATAGCGTCATCGTTCGATTTTCCTATCGAGATGATAATCTCGCTGGCTATGCGAATCATGTGTACTTGGTGACATGTCCGCCGTTTTGAGTAATTCTCGTTGTGTGGTCAAATTTATTGAGCTTTCAAAATTTCCTCAGTGTGGTGATATCCGTCATAACCATATCAGATTTCGCTGAACGTGATATTCGCTGGTCGATGCAGAAGCAATCGAAGCATCGCACCATCGAACGAGCTGGCTTGCCATTTACCAAATTGAACCACCGAGAGAAAGCCCGCACATCATACCGTGACGAGAGACTCCTTCGTGGACCGTCAAGCGACATGGCAACCCAGGACTCCCCATCATAAAACGCATAGCAAAGTGCCTGGTAAAACGCATAGCGCGCCCTCCTCAGGCACCCCCGAGGTGCGCCAAGTGCAGCCAAGGTAGTCACACCGCGTCGAGATACCAGCGGCAGTCCGCAATTTGGTCGAACCACAGCCCCACAGCCCAGCTATCCAAGAAGTATGAGTGTCTTCCAAAACCAGAAAAAACGCCGTTTTGAAGCCGACTCGATTTCGCAATCTTCGACGGGAATCAAAAAATAGATTGAAAGGATGGCGTTTGCAGAACATGCTCCGGTCGTCTGGATGGGGCTTAATTCGCGTAGGTGATGCGCCGGGTCGTTGGCGCAATCAAGCGTGGGAGTCTGTGCGGATACGCGGTTGAGAGTAAGTGCGGATACGCGGGTGGGTATGACCAGCAGGGTCAAAAGGAGGCTCCAGGTAGAGCGCCAGTCCCTCCGCGAATGCGTCCGCAACCTGGTTACGCAAAGATCGTTCGGAGCAGGCGCTCTGCGATACAATAACTGGTCCGCGAGTCTGCTCCGTCGCGCACCCGAGGGAATGGGGGGCTTGTAGCTCGCACGAAGCAGGAATGCGCTCGTCGACGAAACGACAACGCAAGGGGAGCGAGCTTCCCAGATAAACGCGTGGCTCAGGCGCTCGGCCTGAGACGCGTTCCTAACAATAGGAGTGCACGATGAATACGCTTCAGCGACTTGGGATTTCGGCTGGTGTTTTGCTCTGTGCCGCCGCACTCACGCAGTGCACCGACACGATGCCGACCCAGACCGACCTCGGTACAACCACGGATCTTACCGCTCTGCCTGACCTCTCACCAGCCGGACCAACGATCACCATGGTCAGTCCGAGCAGCGCCGTGAACACCGGCGGCGGCACCATCACCATCACCGGTACCGGCTTCCAGCAAGGTGCCACCATCACGATTGGCGGCGTTGCGGCAACCAACGTCATGTTTGTCTCGGCCACTCAGCTCACCGCCACGATTCCGGCCAAGGCAGCAAGCTGCGGGGCCGCTGCGATCGTGGTCAAAAACCCCGACAATCAGATGGCCACCAGTGCGACCGGGTTCAGCTACCGTTCCACCATGATGAGCTTTGGAACCGCGACGCCACTGGCGATGGCTCAGACTCCGCGCCAAGTCATCGTCGTCGATCTCAACGCTGACTCGAAGCTGGATCTGGTCACCGCCAACAGTGGCAACAGCAGCCTCAATGTCCGACTGGGGAATGGGGATGGGACGTTCGGTAATGCAATCCCCAACTCTCTCGGTACCGGAACACAGCCCTATGCGGTGGCAGCCGGAGACGTAAATGGCGACAAGATCATCGATTTAGTGACCGCAAACAACGGCATGGGCAACATCTCGCTACGGATTGGCGTTGGCGACGGTACGTTCACCACTCCGGCCACCGAGAGATTCTCCGCAGGTGCGGGCCCCTACGACATCTCGCTCGGCGATATCGACGCGGATGGCAAGCTCGATGTGGTGGTCGCAAATGACGGCAGCAACAATGTCAGCTTGCTCATCAACACGTCCCCGACCTTCAAGGCGGCAGTCTCCACAGCGACAGCAGGAAACCGACCCCAGGGACTGGTCTTGGC
>ERZ724523.354-NODE-354-length-26777-cov-5.811354_pt1 | contig 26777 bp, 23 predicted proteins | sample MGYA00376056_ERZ724523 | MGnify/ENA primary metagenome ERZ724523 (study PRJEB28724, sample SAMN07190888) | wastewater metagenome | isolation source: influent of sewage treatment plant in Hong Hong | place: USA: Christiansburg, Virginia | collected 2016-03-01 ... | reverse complement strand
ACTGCTGACATGTTGCGCATGATCGAGAAGATCGGCAAGATATATTTTGGTCTCAGGTTTAATTGATTCTGAAGTAGAGGATTTGAATTTTATAATTGCTTCCTGAATTGGCGTAATGGTCTTTAGGAAATTGATAAACTCTCTTCTGAATTTAAAGATCTCCTGCTTAAGCGTTTTATCGGGATTGGTTTCTATTTTATATTCCATTTCCTCAATTTTATCTTCAAAATACTGCGTGGCTTCGTTATATTTATCTACGATTAGGTCAATTAACGCATATGCCATATAATCAGGCATCCTTGTCCTGAAGCGACTTTTAGCATTATCCACCCTTTCATGAATAGGTTGAAAAGTGTCATTGACATTTTCCTGAAATGAAATAATGACAGTTTCTGTAAAAAAAATAGAGATTTGTTCCTTTATTATATTCTGACTCGTTTTATCATAGGAAAACGATTGAAATGATAGGAAGTTACCATTATCAAGGTCCATATATTTCGGTACTTGATCCACATCCAGGATATCCTCAAGTAGTAAATTGCTAATCTTATATTTAAGCCCAATTTGTTCAATTATGGTAACATCATGAATACCTATCACATCGATCCAGGTCATTCTGGTGCCATGATGAATGCGTGATACATCTCCATTTGTGATTAATTCCCTTTTTACATCGACATCATCAAACTTTGTAATATGCAGCATTGTCTGCTGAACCTTCCTTTTCCCTGTAAAAACTAGAGTGCCTGGTGGAAGGCCTGGTTTTTTATAAATTCTTCCTTGTTCATATTGATTATCCCTCTTTGACCTATTTTTCATAATTTACCACTATTTTGAACGCTCCCGCCAGTGTCAGATTCTCCGGCTACATTGATCGAATTTACTTCATTGTCAATAGAATCTGACATATCCTCAAATGTGCCTACTTTCTCATCTTGCCCCATTTCTGACTTTTGTTCTGTATTATTTTCAGCCTTAGCAATTGAATCCTGACGCACAAAATATGCATCAACAGCTGGCATCTCACAAATTAGCCTTTCCAACAAAGCAAAAGCGATCTCATTTGATTCCAATATATTCCTCCCGGTGATTATCAGCTGCATGTTGATTCCCTTTTCACCTACATTAGTAATATTGATTGGGACAGCTTGTTCAGGACTTAAGTTTATATCACTTCCTCTTCTATTGATAAATTTAGGATGCTGGGTGATAATATCTCTAATCAGCATCTTGGCATTCCTAATGTTTGAATCGTGGTGCAAAAGGATATCTACAGATTTTTTAATATTCTCTTCGATAAAATCAAAGTTGACCACTACCTCATTATTCATAAGAGCGTTCGGAATTATAATCCTTTTGTTCTCTCCATCTCTTAGAATGGTGTGTCTTAAGGTAATGTCTTCAACTACACCTATTATATTATCCCTGATCTTCAATCGGTCGTTGACACCAAATGGCTTGAAAAGTACAATGAATAAGCCACTAATAATATTACTGAGAGCATTTTGAGAAGCAAAACTAACTGCTACTGTAATTAAACCTGCTCCAGCTAAAAGTGAGGTAGCCACAGGTTCTAAAAAATTGATTCGGCCTATAGCGGAGCTAAATCCAATAATATAAATTATTGCTGTACTAACATGAGCAAAAAATTTAAGTCTGGTAGGGTCTTGGAGAAGCACATTGTTCTTCTTAGCAACTCTTCTGTTAATTAGAATACTTGCAAAATGAGCAATTATTATGGTAACAGCTATTATTAAAACGAATATAAGTAGTTGTTTTAGGTCAGATCTTTCCAGCATTAAGATATTATTTTAAACTTCGTCAAAGTTAAGGAAATGATCGAAGCGATCCCAAATAAATCTTTATATAGCAAGATAAACGTCATTAAAAAAGGATTCTACCTTTGCTTTGATCTGAGCCGATGAGCAATTATAATTATTTATAATTAGAGAAAAAACGTATTCTTTACCAGAATCTCCCGTGATGATCCCAGAAAAACTTCTTACCTTATCCATTGATCCAGTCTTTGCTTTAATATGTCCGGCAGCCTTTGAACCTTTAAGGTAATTTTTCAATGTGCCCGTCATGCCTGCGACTGGAAGTGCATCAGTAATTACATCGGCTATGGAAGGGTCTTTAAATAACTGAAGTAGCACTTTAGCAAAACCATAACTCGGCAAACTATTGGAGGTAGAAAGCCCTGATCCGTCACAAACAAAAAAACCTGTTTGCCCTTCGGTGGTTTTTTGCAAAAAGGCACCAAAAGTTTTTACTGCATCATCTGTAGTGCTTGCGACTTTGTCCATAGATTTGCAATATCTCAAGATTCCTTCTGCATTTATGTTTATACTTTTTAATATGGTCTCATTAACAATTAAGTCAAGACTCTTTGATGAATGAGTATACAATACCTTTCGCTTGCCGACAGGCTGAACATCTTTTAAAGACCCACCAACGCCATTGGAGGTAATGCCTGCCTCTGTCAGTGCATCTTTTAGTAATAATGCTGCCATAAGCGGCGGATCAGGCATTGAGCCTTTTATTTCAAATATACCGTTTCCGGCAGGAATGGTGCCTTTGACCTGACGGTTATATTGTAAAGGACCACCAAATATATAGGCATTATCGCCGGTGTTAGCGCCTGCACATAACACTTGACTTGCAAATTGGAGGCCTGGTATATTGGGATATGTTCCAATGACTTTTGGATAAGTTCCTTGTTTTGATTGTTTAAATTTTAATCTAAAGAGATTATCATAGATATTTAGCCCATACACACCAGCAGCATAATAATTTCCAATGTCACCCCACAACCATGAATTATAAATCCCTTCATCTGAAAGGTATGAACCATCGCCATAGATTCGGCCCTCGATAGACTTTATGCCCGCTGATTTCACTTCGGTTGCAAAGATTTTCAAAACTTTATCCAATTCTCCCGAATCATTAGATAAGTCTGAACCTAGGGTTGGATCACCATAGCCTTTAAGGATCAGGTCACCATGTAAAACACCATTTTTGTCAATCTCTCCAGTAGTCTCAATTGTCGTTTTAAATTTAAAATTTTTTCCTAAAGTCTTAAGTCCGTAAGCGCAAGTAAGTATTTTGAGCGAAGATGCTGGTATTAATGATACATTTGGATTGTGGGTGGCTATAAGTTGTTCTGTCTTTCTGTCAAAAATAGTGAAACTCATAGCACCATTTTTTAAAGAAGGATCTCCACCTAGCTTAATTATAGCATCATTTAAATCTTGAGCTGCAAGTATGACCGGTGTCAGAAAAAAAATTATCCAAAAAGTGTGGACCACTCTAATTAATATCATAATTGAAAATTGTGATGCTAATAAAAATTAAAAAAAATATCAACAATAAATAATTTGGGAAATAACTATTGTTTACAAAGAATGAATTAAATTCAGAAATTCCGGTTAGAATTCTAATAATATATCACTCGAGTCTCGGTATTCAAATTTTCTTTTTTGATGGATAAATTTAAATTTTAATAAAATGTTACAAGTTATATTTTAGATGGCTTTCCATTAATCAAATTGATATTTTTTCTATTAAACCTATTAAAAAAAAATATGAATCAATTGACTAATATCCATCTAACATCTAATCCCGCAGCTGCGGGACCATCTACCTTTGTTTCTTAATTGCCGAAACTTGAGTTTTATCATTAAATAATCTCTGTGTTCTTCGGCAAATGTAATTAATCCATCCAATATTTCCTGTGCATCGACTAAAGGAAAATGTAAATTAAACCATTCCTACATTGAACAATGCATCTCCAGGATAGACTACCGGCTTATTATTTATGCAAAACACATATCCATTTACTTTAGAAGTTATGGCATAGTTTGACTGACCAAAAGGATCGTGGATCCAGCCCAACAATTCACCTTTAACTATCTGGCTACCATTATTGACAGAAGGATAGAAAAGGCCAGGTGTATTAGACCTAACCCAAATTGTTTTTGTTAATAGAACACTATCCTGTTCTTCGATCGTATAATTATTCATTTCAAGATGTGTCAACACCCTTTTGATGCCGCGCAGTGCTTGTTGTATCACAAACCCATCAATCCTAAGAGCTTCACCCCCTTCGTAAACGATAATAGGAATGCCCATATCCAGTGACATCCTTCGCAATGACCTTAAAATAGTAGGTTTGACTATGGTGAATGGAGCATTGAATACCTGAGCGAGTAACTTACTGGATGGTTGTCTATTAGTAAACCTTACTTGAGGATAGTTAAACCTGGACTGACCTCCTGTATGAAAATCAATTCCTAGGGTGATGAGTGGTAAAATATGCCTGGTAATTATTCTAGCTACTCTTGAAGCCATGCTTCCATTGAGAGAACCAGGAAAACTTCTGTTTACATCTTTTCCTTCACTTAAATCTCTTGAAAAATTGATAAATCCAAAAACATTCACAAGAGGTATAGCTATGACGGACCCGCAATGAAGGTTGTCGAACAACTTCATGTCTAATGCCTGACGAATGATTTCAATACCGTTGATCTCATCACCATGAATCCCGCCTGACAAAAAAAGTATAGGGCCTGGCTTTAAAGATCTGAATACATTGACACTTATAGTAATCTGATTGCCTGAAGGTAGCCTTCCTACAGGAATTCGAACTACAGCATTGACGCCTGGAGCTATTAGTGTTCCATTAATATTAAATACCTCATTCAACGTTCATCATTTTACTTTTTTGCCCTCACAAGGCTATCACCATAGGCAATAATAGCACCAGCCACATTGACTTTCGTCACTCCTTCTATTCCTTCAAGTCCGGGACTTGCGTTGACCTCCAAGATTAATGGACCATCATTGCTTCTCATGATATCGACGCCGGCAACTTTTAAACCAACGGCTTCAGCAGATTTCAAAACTGTTTCAGTTTCTTCAACGGTAAGGTCTATGATAGTAGCAGAAGCGCCTCTATGCATGTTACTCCTATATTCACCTTCCGGAGCACATCTCAACATGCTGGCGATTACCTCACCATTAACCACAAATGCTCTAATATCCTGACCTGCAGATTCTTTGATAAATTTTTGGATAATAAATTTATGGTGTAGCCTTTGGAATGCTTCTGATATTGCGATTCCATTTTGGGCCGATTCAGAAAGAATGACACCTAATCCATGTGTACTGTCAAGCAATTTAACAATGGCAGGAAATTCAAATTCCTTTTTGATCAATACTCCATCGATTTCCATTGGGCTTGTCAATAAAGTCTTGGGAATTGCAATTTTAGCTTTCGCCAACAATTGAAGTGCAACTAATTTGTCTCTTGCATCCAATAATGCCTGAGAAGATGTAATAACAGAAACACCTTGTAATTCAAATTGTCTGATGACTGCAGCTCCAAAATTAGTTGCTGTGGAGCCTATGCGCGGTAGCACCCAATCGGCTACTAATTTTTGACCCGAATTATCAATAATGTGAGATGCATCATTGTCAATAATGAGATTACAAGTCAGAGGATCAATAACTTGCACACTATGGCCCTTTTTACGACACTCAAGAATAAGTCTCTGAGTAGAGTAAAGGCCTATATTTCTGGATAAAATTATTACATTCATTTTGTACTATTCAAGCGCAAAATGAGGATTATTTGTTCAATAGCAAAGGAAACTGAATATTATTTTTGATCCTAATTTTAGGTAGGGTATTAAAACCGATCGAGGGCTCTATCTATTTTTAAGATTAGGGCTGCAAAAATATCTTCAATATCCCCTACCCCTTTGATGGCTGAGGCCAGACCTAGTTTTTCGAAATATTGAAAAACAGGTTGAGTTTCAGCATTATATACTTCAAAACGCTTTCTGATGATAGATTCATCATTATCGTCAGCACGACCCGAAGTTTGGCTTCTGGACTTTATCCTATTCACTATTTCATTCTCGTCCACTTCAAGTGCTATCATTGCAGTCAAGGAAGTATTGTTTTCTCTCAATAAATTCAACAAGGCTTCAGATTGAGGAATCGTTCTTGGGAAGCCATCAAATATGAAGCCATTTGCTTCAGGATGCCTGTCCATTTTTGACTTCAGCATATTTATGGTCACTTCATCAGGCACTAAATTACCTTTATCCATGTAACTTTTTGCCAATATTCCTAAGGGAGTTTGATTGCTCAGTTCATACCTAAAGAGGTCACCAGTCGATATGTGGACCAACTTATACTTATCTGCAAGCTTGGTTGCCTGAGTTCCTTTTCCAGACCCGGGAGGACCAAAAAGTATTAAATTTATCATTAAATTTTATTGAAATAAACGACGAAAATAGGAAATACTTTAGAGATTCAAAATATTCTTGGTTTAAAATATTGAATTTATTTAACCAATCACTACTTCGATTAGATTATCTATGCTAAGATTTCTTCTACCGGTTTCCATAACTTCAGTCGTTTCGATTGTGGCGATTTTATTTATTAGCTGTTGAACAGATGCAAAGTCTACACCCTCTATAAGACAAGATCTTAATGTTTCCACACAGTTATACACTCCATCAAAAGAAGTCATCAATGTGCCTAAAAGGTAACCTCTGACTCTTTCTAATTCCGCTTTTGGGATAGGTTTATCTAATAATTTATCAATCTGAGTATAAATCTCTGTATTCATCTTAATGACTTGATCCTGAGAAGTATCTGCACTAATATAAAATAAACCACCATACAAATAAGTGTCATGAGTGCTGAATATGTTGTATGTCAGTCCTTTTGCTTCGCGGATCACGTTGTTTAATCTTGAATTAAAGTAGCCCCCTAAAACTGTATTAAATACAAACATTCCATCAAAATCATCATGCTGCCTCGACACACAATCAATACCTATTTTAACTGAAGACTGTGTTTTTTCTAGTTTAAAAGATTTTATCGGTCGCATATCCTGTTCGATATCTTTTAGATCATTGCGGGTTGGTGTTTTTTTTAATCCAATATGACCGAAATTATCTTCTATCTTTTGAAGTATAGTATTAGTGACATTTCCTGCTACAATAATAAAAGAGTCTGTGGTCTGGTAGTTCAAGTGCCAATGGGATAAAATATCTGAAGTACCTACTGATCTAATATTCTGCTCAGTACTATTGTAACCATATGGATGATTAGAACCAAATATTTTCTCTGTTAATATCCTGTAAGAATTAAAATCTGCATCATCCATGTCTTGTTTTAATCTGGATATGCTATTAGTTTGGATTGTATTCAACTCATCCTCCGGAAAAGAAGGATAAAGCATCACTTCAAGAAATTTTTCCAAAAGCGGATCAAAATACTTTCCGAGACAATAAAAAGAATAACTATTATAATCCACTCCCGCATTATGGGTCAAGGCCGAACCGTAATAATCAAAATACTCTGATATTTCATATCCGCTACTGTATTTGCTTCCTTCTTTGATAAGGCTATTACATGATTTACTAACGAGCTGCTTTGACTCAGTACTTCTCCCTGCCTTGAAGCACCACTCAAGCTTCAAAGTGTCACTTTCGCCACCTTTAAATATGTATACTTTCAGTCCATTAGACAGTTGGATCATCCTATATTCTGGGATGATAAATGCCGAAGGGGAATATATGCGGGGTTTGTTATTGTTCATTTATGAAGGAATTTAGGATCAGCTTTAAGCCTGTAGGCTTTTTTACAAGGTCATATTTTAACTTCATTCTGCCTCCGGTGGGACAGCAATTAGGATCCATTTCATTGTATAGCGGAAAAAAACGGTAAAGGTGTTTTTTTTCTATTGCAAAGCTATCATGCCCCAAATATTTCTGGGAGAGTTCTTCAGATAGTTCATCCATGCTAATTGAATCTAACTTACTGCCATTATACTGATAGGCAATTAGCATTCCATATGAACCGCTGCCTGCTGACTGATTAAACACATACACCTCATCTTTTCCATCGCTATTAAGATCTGCTGTCACTGCATCCAGTATCGTGCCATCATACTGAATGGCCTTACTATAAGGCTTATCAGAAGTATTTTTCTTGACGGCAAGTTCCAAATGCTTCAAATCATTGGTTCCTTTAGAGGTGATACTTATATTCATATCCTTAGTGCTCAGATTTTTCTTAAATTCCTCTTCATTTATATTCAAAGGTAAACTTAGGCTGTCTGAAATTTGGGAGCTTTCAGCCTGGACATTTTCTGTATTATTGTCAGATTTGCAGGAGGCGAAACAAAGCAATAGGAACAAACACAGAAATGTAAACATTCCGGAAAAATTCATTGAATACATTTTAACCAGATTATAATTTTTTTAGATACGTAAGGAAAAATAACGAACCAAAATGCGTTTGGTTGTTAAAATACCTTTACAGCATCATTTAGACTGCAAAAATACAGAATCTGAAGCGCTAATAATACATTTCAATTCTGCAAACGTTATAAAAGTAATTTTTATACTAGTTAGAACTTATTTTTTATACTTTTGCGATTTTTAGAAAGGATGGATAAATTTTATAGACTTTGTTGTTCTTGTTTGATGACCCTAGCGTTTTTCCTAGGTGGCTGCAACAATGAAAAAAGCGAAATTCCTACGTTCCTATCTCTAAAATCACCAATAATTGAATTCGTACCCGCGACAGGAAGCACCAAGCAGAATGTAGAAGATTATTGGTTATATGTAGGAAATGACTTGCTTGGAGTATTTAGTCCCGGACAGGTTGCTCCAGTCATTGGTGAAGGCATGAAAGATCTATCTATCCACCCTGGGATAAGGGTCAATGGTATTAGGGACAATGCAATTATTTATCCATTTTTAGAACCTTTTAGAAGTTCATTGGATTTGTGTGCATGCGCAGAGGTTATAGATATTCAACCATTATTTAAATATAAACCCACAGCAAAGTTTTCATTTATTGAAGATTTTGAATCCAACAATTCATTCACGGAGGACCTGGATGGTTCCAATTTGACAAGTGCTACAATACAAAATACTAATGTATTCGAAGGTGATTATTCATTGATGTTAAATGTAGATGAAGTCAATAGGGATAATCAAATCACAACGCCTTTATACTATACTGACATACCTTTGGATTCAAGAGATGTATTCCTTGAATTCAATTATAAGAGCAATCTCAATTTTGCAGTCGGCCTTGATGCCAAGATTTTAGGTGCTGACCCTGTATATAATTTTGGTATTTATTTATCTCCCGAATGGAAAAAAATGTATATTAATTTGACTGACCTTATCAGGGAGTCCAATGCAGAGGATGGTTACAGAATAGCATTCAGATTGGTACATCCTGGAGGTTCTTCCACTGAAAAGGGATTCTTATATCTTGACAATATTAAATTAGTACATTATTAAGGCTGATGAATAGTACAAGGAAGAGAGATTTATTATTGTATGGGATAGTAGATGCAATAATGGCAGTCATTGCATGGGCCTATTTTTCAAATCTGGAGCTTGACAAATCCGGATATGTATTGGCTCAAAATATAAATCTACAATCTGTTGGGATTTCAATTTTCATTTTAACCGGGTGGTTATTACTTTATATTATATTCGATTGCTACAACGATCTTTACAGACAATCCAGGCTAACAACATTCACCAGAACATTTTTTATCTCAGCATTGGGATGCATTGTAATCATACTTTTGGGAGATGATTTAATGGACAATCATCTAAGTGTTTTGTTTTTTAAATATTTCAGCATTCATTTTACGTTAACCACCGTATCGAGAATGATCCTGCTCACCAGGGCCAGCAGAAGGTTAAAATCGGGTGCTGTCACATTTAATACACTAATCATCGGAGGAGATGAAAACGCACTTGAATTGTATTCAGAGATCAAAAGCAGGCAGAAAGGACTAGGCTATAACTTCATTGGTTTCATAGACAGTAATGGCAATTCAAAAAACCTACTAACATCTGAACTGAAATTATTGGGTAAACTTAATGACCTTGCGGCGATCATCGTTCAATATAAAATAGAGGAAGTAATAATAGCTATAGAGACTCAGGAGCACGATAAATTGAGAGAGATCCTGAATACCTTATTTGATTTTGGCAATAACATTTTGATCAAAGTTATTCCAAGTATGTATGATATCATGCTGGGTAGCGTGAAGATGAATCACGTCTATGGTGCTGTTCTTATTGAAATAGAACAAGTAATGATGCCCAAATGGCAGATAATTGTAAAGCGACTGCTTGATGTCATCATAAGTGTCATTGTAATGATCATACTTTCACCACTCTACCTCTATATCTGGATCAGAGTAAGATTGTCATCTCCCGGTGATGCTATATTTAAACAAGAAAGAATTGGACTTAATCACCGTCCGTTCAATATATATAAATTCAGGTCCATGTATCTGGATGCTGAGGATGATGGACCTCAACTAAGTAACGAGAATGACAACAGATGCACACCTTGGGGTGGCGTGATGAGAAAGTGGAGGCTGGATGAATTGCCGCAATTTTTCAATGTACTAAGAGGTGAAATGTCAATCGTGGGACCGCGCCCGGAAAGAAGATATTACATAGACCGCATCATGGCCAGAGCCCCTCACTATAAGCACTTACTTAAGGTGAGACCGGGAATTACTTCCTGGGGTCAGGTCAAATATGGTTATGCGTCCAACGTGGATCAAATGATACAAAGGCTAAAATTCGATATATTGTATATTGAGAATATGTCACTTTCTCTGGATTTTAAAATCATGTTTTATACCTTATTGGTATTATTCCAGGGAAAAGGAAAATAAATTATTATCGTTCATTAATTTTAAACTATTTATCTATGAAGCAATTACTTATAATTCTTTTAGCTGCAATCAGTATTACTGCTTGCAAGAAAAATGAAACTACCCAAACCACCGTCAACACTACCGACTCTATCAAAGTTGAAGAAGCACCTGTAATCGCTGAGCAACCAAAACTTATTGAATTGGCTGATCAGGATGCAGTTACTTACGCAACAGAGTACGACGATGTACTGAATGCAATTGTATTAGCAGACGCTAAAAATGATAAGGCAGAAATCATGAAACTGAAAGCCAAAATCACAGAATTGGATAAGAAAAAAGATGAAATGGGCGCTAAACTAACGGGTAAGGACCTGGATACATATAACGGTTTTCTTGAGAAAAGAATGAGTACAGCACAAAGGATTATCTCCAAACAGGAATAAATTTTGGTCTCATGTATATTTGTGGTTGGTACTAGATCCAATAAATAGAAAAAGGGTACAGGAAGATTTTCTTGTACCCTTTTTTATGAAAAAAATTGATCTAATCGCCCCTTTCGTTTCTATTTTGTTTACTTATCTTTTTGATTAGTTCCTTCTTAAAACCTCTTTCCGCTTGCTGCAATTTTGCAACTTTAGTCGCTGGAAGTACTTTTCTAAATTCTTTTGTGTAATATTTCTTTAATTCAAGCTCTTTTTCTTCTGCCTCAAGAGTATTGTTCAAGAATGCTGATGCTTCACCTTCATTCATAAGATCAATAGCTTTGGAAGGGATTTGGCCTCTTTTTACCAACCTTTCTTTATTCTTATACTCGTTATATAAAGGCCAGAATTTTTCTGCTTCTTGTGGGGTTAATGAAAGTTCCGAGGTCAGGTATGCTACCATCTGAGCCTGGATCCTGTCACCGATCTGACCTTTTTTGTTCCCTTGCTGTGCTTGAACGCCTGTTAAGGAATAGACAAATGCAAACAGCATTATTGCAATAAATTTCAATTTCATGATTTATTTGTTGAATATTATTTAAACTTTAAAACAATTCCTCGATATTAATTTCATCGAGAAGATCATCTTGATTTATATTGCTATCTGTATCGATCAGATCAAGAACATTTCCATTATACTGGCTCCCATCCACTAAAAGGTCCAATTCTATTTCATCTGCATTTTCATTCAGATAATTAATTATTTCAGTATCTTTTAAATTGGATAGGTTGTATTCTTGATACACTTCTCCCCTATTATAAAAAACGAATAACGCTGCACAAGCTGCCACGCTTGTAACTCCGATCGCAATGCGTCTCCACAACTTGCGGCCTCCGGTATGCTGGCCAATATTTATCACTTTTGGGTCAATCATATTGGATTCCAACCTAGCCAAAACCTTATCCTCGAGTCCTTCAAAATACCCTTCAGGGACTTTGAAATTTTCTTTGTTCAATTTTGAAAAATGATTATTTTCCATATTCTTTATATAATATTTGATTTCTTAATAAACGCTTCAATTTTCTTGACTGCATGGAAATAAGAAGCCTTCAGCGCTCCTTCACTTGTATCCAAGAGTTTGCTCATATCACTATACTTCATCTCCTCATAATACTTAAGATTAAATACCTCCTTTTGCTTTTCAGGCAATGCTGCCACGGCTTTTTGTAATTCTAATTGCAATCTATCACCTTCAAAATATTCATCTGAAGTAAGTAAATTATCAGAAATGTTTTCCGGAATGTTATTGTCAAAATTTCCAAGACGTTTTCTAATTCGCAAATGCGTAAGAGATTCATTGGTAGCAATCTTGTATACCCAAGTGTAAAGTGAAGACTTGAATTCAAAGTTTTTGATATTTTTAAAGACTTTAATCATTGTATTTTGAAATACATCGTCTGCATCCTCGTGCACCAAAACAATTCTTCTGATCACATAATATATTTGTTCTTTATATTGACTTATCAGCAGTCGAAACCCTTTCTCGCTTTCTACCGGATTTAGCAACATAGAAATTAATTCCTGATCTGTCAATATTGAGTTTAGTTTATTTGCTTCTCATTCTTTTGATGCTTTATAGCATAAAAGGTTTAATGTCACAACATAATATTTTAAAATTATTCAAGGAAATTTTATTTTTAACAAGCAGTTGGATCAAGACTAATTCCATTGATTTTAAGCTGATATAGCCTTAATTTGATTTTGTAATAATACAACAGGATGCCAGACGATGCTCAAGGACCCAAATTTTCAAATCAGTAGAAACTATAACTCATCCATTAAATTTATATGTAATATTTATCTTCAATTATAACAACAACTTAGTACCTTTGCAAAAATATTTAGTATGTTATTTCAACGCAGGTACTTGCTCTTATTATTGTCGATTTTAATCCTTGTGGCGATCACCTATTTTTTTAGCGACCTGGTCACCTACATTGTTGGCGCATGGGTATTGGCACTGATTGGAACTCCAATCAAAAAAATAATTTTAAGTACCACCAGGTTACATAAGTTAAAGGGCGGAAATGTCATTGCTTCTATTTTAACTTTATTGATATTCATGTCATTCATTATTATCATTCTAACTATTTTCATACCGATCTTAGGCGAACAATTTAATGTATTAACTACCGTTGATTACAACAAAATAGCAACTACTTTACAAGCACCTCTAGCTTCTGTCGAAGCATATCTGAAAAAAATTGGTTTTTTGCAGGATTCTGCTTCCTTGCTACAGGAAATATCCATTCAAATAAAAAACATATTAGTTCCGGCAGAAGTAACAGTTTTCTTTAGTAGTATTGTCAATACCATTGCTAGTATAGGCATTGCAATTGGTTCAATCCTTTTCATCGGATTCTTTTTTATCAGAGATCAGGGTTTATTTGAAAGTTCAATCCGATCATTTGTTCCTGACAAATATGAAGAAGCTATCACAAAAGCAATAAGCGATATTGGAACCATGCTATCTAGGTATTTCGGTGGATTGATCATTCAATCGTGTTCGATCTGGCTTATTATTTCTACAACTTTGTCGATCATGGGTTTTCACAATGCATGGCTGATAGGTTTTTTTGCCGGGATGGTCAATATCGTGCCATATTTAGGACCATGGATCGGGGCAGGATTTGGGGTATTAATGACCATAACTGCAAATGTGGACATGGATTTTACCACACAAATATTACCTATGCTTATACAAATGGCAGCTGTATTCGGCATTACTCAACTGATCGATAATTTTTTAATATCACCAATGGTATTTTCGAATAGAGTCATTGCCCACCCATTGGAGATCTTCATCGTCGTCCTTCTCGGTGCTAAAATCGGAGGCCTTGTAGGCATGATCATTGCTATACCGATGTATACAATATTGAGGGTTTTGGCAGGAGTATTTCTAATAGAATTTAAGGTAGTCCAGCGAATTACTGCAGGAATCAGAAAAGCTACGGAAACATCTCCCGCAGACCAAGGCCAAACTGAAGACATTTCAACAAAATAGCATGTAGATATTAGTTTCTGTTACTATCCTGTTTGGCGAAAACCTTTCTTAGCAATTCTGAAATTCTTTTAACGGGATTCCTTCTAATTTCTTTTTCCTCGTTGGCGACCATTTTAAAAAGTCCATCTAATGCTTGATTAGTCACATAATCATCTAGCTTCGGATTGACGTGCTGTACCAAAGGAATATTGTTATATGCGTTAGTGGCTTTGGACCAATATTCAATTGCATTAAACTTATTCAATGAGTTCACTATTACAGGATTGAATTCACTATAAAGCGAACTGTAAGTTGCATTTTTCAAGTACTGAGTTGCAGCATCATCCGCTCCCATCAATATATTAAATACATCGTTTAAAGTTATACTTTTGATAGCACTGATAAATATCGGCTTGGCCTTAGTCGCAGCATCTTCTGCACCTCTGTTAATTTTCTCTAGAATCACATTTTCTACATCTGAAAAACCAGGGATAACTTTCAATCTCTCAGTTACTTTTCTGGCTTCCGGTGGTAGCAAAATTTTGTAAGCACTTTTGAAATAGCCATCTTTTGCAGAAAGTTGGTCAGCACCTTTTGATATCCCAATATTTAGCGCTTCTTTAAGGCCACTTGACACTTCAGCACTTGTCGGCTCATTGATTCCGGATGTACTTAAAATCTGTTGCAGTTCAGCACAGCCTGTAAAAGTTAGGCAGAAGATAGTCAAGAATATTACATATTTCATAGATATTGATTTAGTTTTTTAAGATTCACAAAGTAAAGATAAAAATACTGTAGATTGAAATTAAGTCATTATAGGATCTGATCAAACAACAATCATTTTACAGAATTAATTATTTAAACGATATTGTGACTTTTATAATCACAATAAGTAACATAATTTTTACTTAAAAAGACACAAATAAAATCTTAAATATTTGAAAGCACGTTGGAGGCATTGCATTGATGTAAAAAATGGTTTGTTTGAGATCATGAATCAGGGGCAGCACGCAGAATTTATTGTAAAAAAATACACCTCTTCCCCTAATAAAGGTTCTAAGGATAGGAAATTTATTTCTGAAGCTCTTTTTACGATAGTTAAGAACTTTAGTTATTATCAGTATTTGGCTAAGGGGCTATCTGATCATAAGGATATAGATGAAGACATTATTAATGCTTATTTATTTGAACAGGGTATTGATGCTCCGGATGGTCCAGACTGGAAAAAAAGCAATATAAATGAGATGGCTGAACGAAAGAAAGCCATTCAGGACATACCTCATTTACTTTACTCCATGCCACTTTGGATGGATGAAATAGGGACGGCATCACTTGGAGAAAAATGGCAGGATATTAGAAAGATATCTGTGGAGCAGGCACCTATTTATATACGGATCAACTTTATCAAGACCAATATGCAGGAAGTAGTCAATTACTTTTCTTCATTAGGTATTGACCACGAAGTTTTGTCAGAAGATTGTATTTTATTAAAACAAAGAATTAATCTTCTTAATGATATAGCGTATCAAGGAGGATGGTTTGAGATACAAGATATGGGTTCACAGAACATAGGACATTTTGCTCACCCAAATGCTAATTCGTTTGTCATAGATGCTTGTGCGGGAGGTGGTGGCAAAGCACTTCACCTGGCTTCATTAATGGGAAATGCCGGTCAAATACTAGCCTTGGATATCAATGAAAAAGGGTTATCCAATTTGAAAATTAGGGCAAGGAGAGCTGGTGCAGATATCATTGGCAGTTCCAATTATTCCGATGATGAAAAAATTAAATCGCTTCAAGCTTCAGCAGATCTGGTACTATGTGACGTTCCCTGCAGTGCCACAGGTGTGATGCGCAGGGAAATAGATAAAAAATGGCGGCTGACTCAAGAAAAAATTCATCATCTGCTGGAGACTCAAAGACAAATTATGTCTGATGCTTCAAAGTGGGTTAAACCCGGTGGCAAGCTCGTATATTCTACTTGCAGTGTATTCCCTATGGAAAACGAGGATCAGGTTAATCAATTTCTTACATCAAACCCTGATTTTAAAAAATTAGAAGCGGTACAATTGTTTCCGGAATCAGGCGGCCATGATGGTTTCTATATGTGCAGTATGATGAGGAGCTGATTAATATTATTGGAAAAATTGCATTCCAGCGAGGATGAGAATCTTCATGATTAAAAAGAGGAATTTAGTTCAGCTTAATTGTAATATTGCAATATTACGATGAACCAATGATACAAGTATTTTTAGAGCAAGTAGCTCCCCTATAATGCAAAAACAATGAGATTATCACATCGATTAAGTTTTGAAAAAACATACTTTTAAATGATGAAAGCGATTAGCCTTAACTAAATCAAACATGTCAATTCCATTAAATTAATTGCACCACTCTTTCAAGATACTATTGTGTGTCTGCTCATACTTCCCATTTTTACATATATTTGCGCAATTTTTATAATATGAAGATATCACATAACTGGCTTAAGGAATTAATGCCACATAATTTTACTACAGAAATAATTTCTGAAACACTTACAGACATTGGACTTGAAGTCGAAGGTGTCAATATAGTAGAATCAATAAAAGGTGGATTAAAAGGTGTTATTATCGGTCAAGTAATGACTTGTGAAAAACATCCAAATGCAGACAAACTATCATTGACCACAGTTAATATAGGCGGTCACACAAATCTCTCTATCGTCTGCGGTGCTCCAAATGTAGCAACAGGTCAGAAAGTATTGGTAGCAACAGTAGGCACCGAGCTTTATGACGAAAAAGGCGACGCTTTTACCATTAAAGAAGCTAAGGTAAGAGGGGAATTGTCCCAAGGTATGATTTGTGCCGAGGACGAACTTGGTTTAGGGAAAAGTCATGAAGGCATAATGATTCTTCCTGAGGATTCTGTGGTCGGGACCAAAGCCTCTGAATACTTCAATATAGATTCTGATGAAGTATTTGAAATCGGATTGACCCCAAATAGAGCAGATGCCAACTCTCACTTTGGGACGGCTAGAGATCTATGGGCAGCGCTTAATATTCATAAAGGATATGATACTTCCCTCGCTCGGCCAAAAATACTGAGTATAGAAGGTAAAGTTGCTTCGCCATTCAAGGTCACAATTGAAAATACTGAAAGCTGCAAGAGGTATACAGGAATTGTGCTTGAAAATGTTAAGGTTCAGGACTCTCCAGATTGGTTAAAAATAAGACTGGAAAGTATCGGTCAAAGACCTGTAAACAATATTGTGGACATCACGAATTATGTTATGTTCGAGCTAGGCCAACCACTTCATGCATTCGATGCAGATAAAATTGAAGGCCAACATCTAAAAATAAAAAATCTACCCCAGGGAACCGAATTTACTGCATTAGATGGCTCAGTAAAATCACTTGACAAAGATGACCTCATCATATGTGATGGCACTGACAGGCCATTGTGCATCGCTGGTGTGTATGGAGGTTTGGACTCAGGTGTCAGCCAAGACACAACCAACATCTTTTTAGAATCAGCTTATTTTAGTCCTACGCCAGTTAGAAAGACATCATTCAGGCACAATCTTAGAACGGAATCAGCAGCACATTTCGAAAAGGGAACGGATCAGCATCAATGTCTGGAAGCATTATTGCGAGCAGCATTAATGATCACTGAAATATCAGGAGCGCATTCTAATTCTCAATATATTGACAATTTTCCCAATCCTCTCCCATTAGCTGTGGCAGAAATTCATACTGAAAAAGTAAGATCACTTATCGGCAAATCTATTCCTAATGGAGAGATTCAATTAATTCTTGAGTCTTTATCGATGATCATTGATAAGGTTGATGAAAATAAATGGAACATTACTATTCCAAGCTATAAAACAGATGTTCACAGGCAGGCAGACATTATAGAGGAAATAGTGAGAATATATGGTTTGAATAATATTGAATCCGCCAAAAAATTTAGTTTTTCAATGCCAGAACAATTGGCAAATGATTCTATGACCTCAAGACAAATAGCGATGCAATATCTGGCAGATTCAGGATATAGCGAAGCCATGGGATTATCTATCATTAATAGCACTCAATGGTCAAAAATCACCAAAAATGAAAATTTTGAAGGTGTAAGGATTAATAATACATCCAATGTTCAACTAGATTTGATGCGACCTGAAGCGCTTGCGACAGCTCTTGAAGTAGTAGCTCATAATCAGTCTCGCCAGCAGAACGACATAAGAATGTACGAGTATGGAAGGTCTTACAATGTCACTGATCAAAAAGAATATAAGGAGGATGAATATATATCTATATTCGGCACAGGCAGCCTCTGGGATGAGTCTTGGGCAATCAAAACTAAAGATAGCTTTGATAGTTTCTATCTAAAGACCACAATTTTAAATCTCTTAAAGCGGCTGAATGTCACTAAGTTTCAAGAAAAAAAACTTACCGGTGATCCAAGATTTGAAGATGCAATAGAATTGACAATGGGACCTAGAAGAATTGCTGTTCTGGGTGAAGTAAGTAAATCATGGCTTAAAGCATCTGGAATTAAAGGAAACATGACTTTTGGACAAGTTTATTGGGAAAATGTCATTGAAATGATAAACAACAAGCCGATTAAGTTCAAGGAATTCAGCAAATTCCCTGTCGTAAGAAGGGATTTGGCAGTCATAGTCGGTGCCGAAGTTACCTACGAATCGATAAGGTTATTGGCAAACAAAACATTATCTAATTACTTGACAAATATGAAATTATTCGATATTTACAGTAATGAGGAACAATTAGGTAAGGGAAAAAGGAGTATGAGCATCGCATTTTATTTTACTAATTCCGTCAAGACCTTTGAAGAAAAGGAAATAGAGGATATGATGAAAAAGCTGATAGAGACGCTTGAATCAAAAGTAGATGCTTTTATTAGAAAATAAAATTGTAGTTTTGTTTTTGAATAGAAAATTTATAACAAATTAAATATTTTTTGCACCGTTAGGATATGATAAAAACCTTAGCAGAGAGATTGGAAGCGATTGATAACAAGGTGAAAAAACTCGCGCAAAAATATGAGATAATAAAAAAAGAAAACATTATGCTAATGGAGGAGAACATCCGCCTGAAGCAAAATGCAGGAAAACATAAAGCTGAATTAGAAGTAGTGGGGAGTGATTTATCAAAAACAAGTAGCGATCTTAAATCTGTTAGTGAAAAAACACAGCATGATGAAGAGGTCAAAATTACTATAGATAAATATATTAAGGAAATTGAACATTGTATAGAACTTTTAGAAAATCTATAAGAAATGGCTGATGAGGAAAGTAAGCAAATTTCTGTGATCATAGCCGGTAGAGGCTATCCACTTAAGATCAAAGAAAATGAGGAAGAGGTGATTATGTCTATCGCAGAAGAAGTGAATAGACGTATCAGAGAATATCAGGAAGCCTATCCAAATAGAGAAAAACAAGACTGGCTTTCTATGGCAATACTTTCATATGCAATAGAAAAATATCAGGCGGAAAAAACATTTAGTGACGCCAAATTAGTTCAAAAATTTTCACAGGTAGAAAGTTATATCGACGACCTGTTAAAATAATTCAATTTCCCTTCCTTTCGAATTATGATTCACTTTTTTTAACAAAATATTGTAAATCAATTGATTGATTTCATTTCATTCAAGAATTATCCCTTGAATCTCTGAACCAGTCAGTTAAAAAAAGAATCATGGATACATTAACCATAGGTATTGTAAGTGCCATAGGAGGCATCGTGATCGGATTCATTCTGGTCAACTTTTTTTCTAAGAAAAAATCTCAAAATCACATTGACGAAATGAATGCCAAGGCTGACCTTGCTATTCAAGAGGCTCGGCTAACCGCTAAAAGACTGGTTGATGATGCTGAAGTCAATGCAGAGAAGCTCATTAGTAAAGCTGAACGTGAAAATGAAAGAAGAAAACAACAAAAAATCAGTGAGGCTAAAGATAACTTTGAAAGGCTAAAGTCAAATTTTGAAGGAGAAAAAGATAAATTTTACTCCAAATTAAAAGAAAGGGAAATAGATGTAGTAAAAAAAGAGACTGATCTTAAACAATCCCTTCAATCAATCCAGCAACAAAAAGATAACAACGATTCTAAAGAAACTGAACTAAAGGCTATACGCGAAAATCTTGATACACAGCTAAAAATAGTTGGAAAGAAAAAAGAAGAACTCGATGCTGCAAATGAGATCAGAATTAAAGAACTAGAAAGTATTTCTAAATTATCCCAGCAGGAAGCTAAAGAGCAGCTCATACGCGCTATGACTGAGAAAGCAGAAAATGAGGCAATGTCCTTAGTGAAAGATACTATAGAGCAAGCGAAACTCACAGCAAATAAAGAGGCGCGAAAGATCATCATCCAATCTATTCAAAGAATGGGTGCAGAAATCACAATTGAAAATACGGTGACTGTATTCAATCTTGAATCTGACGATATTAAAGGACAGATAATAGGTAGAGAAGGACGTAACATTCGTGCTATTGAAGCTGCTACTGGGGCGGAGATCGTTGTAGATGATACTCCTGAAGCTATCGTTATATCTAGTTTTGACCCAATAAGAAGAGAAATCGCAAGATTATCCCTTAAAAAACTAGTTACGGATGGTAGAATCCACCCTGCCAGAATAGAAGAAGTAGTTGCAAAAACAAAAAAACAGATTGAAGAACAAATAATCGAAATTGGGGAAAGGACCGTTATCGATCTTGATATTCATGGATTAGATCCATATCTTATCAAAATGGTTGGTAGAATGAGATTTAGATCATCTTATGGACAGAACTTGCTCAAGCACTCAATAGAAACATCTAATTTATGTTCTATCATGGCTTCTGAGCTAGGGCTGAATCCTAAGCAGATCAAACTTGCCAAGAGAGCCGGATTGTTACACGATATTGGAAAAGTATCAGAAGAAGAAAGCGAATTGTCTCATGCCATCTTGGGTATGAAAATAGCTGAAAAGCATAATGAAATCAAAGATGTCATCAATGCTATTGGAGCGCATCACGATGAAATTGAAATGGACAATATTATATCGCCTATTGTTCAGGCTTGTGACGCCATTTCAGGTGCAAGACCAGGTGCAAGAAGAGAGATCCTTGAAAGTTATATGAAACGCATCGGTGAACTTGAAGAACTGGCTATGGCGTACGAAGGTGTTCAGAAAGCCTTTGCAATGCAAGCTGGCCGTGAATTAAGAGTCATAGTAGAAAGTGAAAAAGTTTCTGATGCTTATGTGGATGATCTCTCATTTATGATCTCTCAAAAGATCCAGAATGAAATGCAGTATCCGGGTCAGATAAAAGTTACCGTGATCAGGGAGAAAAGAGCAACAAATTTTGCAAGGTAATTAAACCCTTCATTAGCACTACTCTATTCGAAAATTTATCTCCTGAATTTTACAGCAGTATCGTTTCGAAATAAATAATACCAGGGGAATTTATAAAAAAGGATGCTCAATTGAGCATCCTTTTTTTATTAATTTTTAGTCAAATTCAATTAATACGGAATGGAAATTCGTAATAGACCCTTAAAAATGGCCTAAACGACTATCATACCGAATAGCGTTTACTAATTGTCCTGCTATTGCAACTCAAAACGAAACTCTATTCAGAATGGATTTCCTAATTTGCTATGCTATAGCAACCCAAAACTAAACCCAACTCGGCATTGTAAAATCCGGTATTCTAAGGCAAAATTTTGGACTCATTTATTTGCCTTTCTTATAAGATAATATTTGTTGTTCACGCCATCCGACGCATTATTCCCATTATATTCTTCAGCTCTATGCAATAGCTTCCCTCAATCTTTGGGTCGTCGGATGTTTTCGTATTTTTATCAATATCCCAAACAAAAACGTCAGATGACCTGAAGGCATCAAACGACGTTCCACATCATTTATAGTTTACATCAAAAATCAACACCAAACATCACACATCACACATCACACATCACACATCACACATCATCCTAATAAAAAAGGAGACCAATAACTGATCTCCTTTTCTATTATAAACTGTTAAAAGCAATTTTACATTTTAACGTACTTGTGTGTCACTGAACCTGATGCCGTAGTCAACTGGACCATATAAAGTCCACTTTGAAGCGCATTTAAGTTAAGATTAGCAAAATTAACACCTGCATTACTTTGCTTTTTGCCTTTAGCAACAATTTTACCAGATGCATCCATCACTTTAATCTCCATTGATTCATTACTTACTTGCTTCCATGAAATGTTCAAACTGCCATTTCCTGGATTTGGGTAAATTACGCTTTCGAAATTCACCTGGTTAGCTTTTTTACTTGAAAGAATACCATCATGTTTTACATATGTACCTAATTCAACTGCTTCAAGACATTCTTCAGCATCTCCATCGACTGTGATACAAGCTTCACTGTTCAAAAACTTAGCGTCAACCATTTCAAAATTGTCGATATCCCATGAATCATAAGTAGCGTTGCCATCTGAAGCTCCATAATAGATGCTTAAGAATAACTGTTCAGTATCCTGTGCTTTGACATCCACAAATGAATGCACATAGCCATTAGAATTACCGCTAAATGCAGGAAGGTTGGGAATAGTCAAACTTGCATATGCGAGTTTACCAGGGTACTTACCTCTCACTACTTCCTGATCATACGTAAACCAGTTGAGTTCATCATTTGAGTACCGGATATTTCCACCATCGATACTACCTTGTGTATTGTATCTGTGCGCCATGATCAAATATGGGTTCTCTCCTGCTATAGTTAACTTTTCAGTTTTTTGGAAAGAAGTTTTATAATCACCATCTTTTGATGAGATAGAATAAGCTCCTGATCCATCCTCTCCTGCTCCGTCAAAAAATTCAAAGAAAACTTCTCCATCCTCAAGATTGGTAAACCAGTCACCATCCGGGAAATCAAATTCCGTATTAAAGTCTTCCTGATACATTAAAACTGATTTATAATTCGCATCTACCTGGACTTTATATTGAAATTCATGTTCATCTGCAGTAACCAATGAATCAAGATTGAAAGTTACCACATTGTTGCTGAAAGAACCACCTGACCCCGCTACATAAGTACTATGCTCAGGGACAATATCAGTAATATGTATATTCTTTGCAGTCGTTAATTTATAACTTTTAAGTTTTAGAGTGATGGTGATTTCTTCACCAGGATCGACTTCCTTAGTTACAAGTTTCTGCATTTGTACTTTATTCAAACAAAAAAGATTCGGTGTAAAGTCAACGATATTATCAGAAATTGAATTTGCAGAACCTCCAGAAGCATTAAACCCAAGTCCTCTCCTTGCAAATACATCCCAGATCAAACATTCGTTCTCTCCATCATATAATAGTCTATCAGCAGCTAAAATAGCATCTCTTCCATCTTGAAACCCTACACCACATGGTTGCAATTTCATTCCTTGGAATACCAATTCGATAGCACGGCTATTTCCACCTGTGCCGCCATAAAGAAGCCCATCATCTCCATGTTTTTGGATCATTGCCCAGTAAAGATCCCAGATCATATCACACCAGATCTCTCCTATTGCGTGAGGACCAGTAACTGTGGCAACATCAGCAAAGGTATTAGGACAAATAGTCATATCCGTTGAATATGGAAATCTTCTGATTCCACTACCATTAGTTTGTTGTCCTTGAACATAAGTTCCGATTCCTCGGCCATCAGTCGCCTTGTCGCCAGGACGTTTAGAAGTTACTAATGCCATAAAATCGCTCCATCCTTCGCCCATTTGTTCTGCTGAATTCAAGCAACCAGAATTCGAAGGACCACCTGTCAATCTGTTAGATATTCCATGTCCGAATTCATGCGCTATTACACCATTATCATACGAAGCATCCAATAAAGATGGACCGCTATTCTCAGGTACAACCATTCTTGAAACAACTGTTTCGCCAGCTGTTAATTGCCCTTTGATTAGATTACCGGTAGAAGCTGCAACAAACACAGACGGTATCGTAACACTTCCTCCATTCAATCCACTAGCCATTCCAATTACTTGCTCCTCAAAATTCATTATTATTGCGGCAACAGCACCCGCCTGTTGTGCATTATATACCTTAAGCGAGAAATCGCATCCACCACGATTGATAGCTACTACTTTTCCTACCAATTTATCGGCATTTTTTGCCTCTTCACAGAAGAAACCTTTATTTCCAAGTTTGTCTTCGACCAAAACCACTTCTGCCTCTACGGGAGTGGAAGATATGGCAGGTCCGAATCCAGGATCTCCCACTTCGTATCCACCGGCTATCGAAGCAGGGCTCAATATTTGGAATTTATCAGTGGCACTATCCCATAGAAACATTCTCATAGAACCATTCCCTCCGTCACCTGGAGTAGAGAAATCCGCGTTATTTTTAAAATCGCCTTCACCATTTCCGAATTGTGACATTCCTAATACATAGTCACCACCCTGGCCACCTTTGCCATAGTTATCTAACTGGAAGTTTCCAGCCTTCTCATCAAATCCATAATTATATGAAAAATCATGCATTTTATTGATCATATAGAACAAGTTGACAGCTGCTGCATCTTTTGACATCTGCGGTTCAAGCGCTGTATCAAATACTTTGTCAAATGAAAGCTCAGTGCCACCATCTACTTCTGAATCTGGAGCATAATCGCCGCTATTATCATTGAATGCATGCACATTATTTCCTTGAAGTGTCGTATTGTCAACACCTTCAGTGCCATCAAGATCATGCCAGCCATAAGGGGAGGCAATTGGGTCTGCTGGACTTGTAATTAATTTAGACGCTCCAAAATTTGGTGCTTCCAACGGTAATTCAAATACCCTGTATGAACTTACTTCTGCAGAAGGGGGCGGAGGTGCTGATTGCTCATTAGTAGAGATGATATTAATATGATCATGACTTTCACAATTGCTGTGATTTGTAAATTGATCAGGGCCATCAAATTTGCAGGAAAGGGTGTAATTAACTTTATTCAAGATCTTACCAGTCACGCCGTCAACGACGATCTGATAATAATCCATGCTGTTGATCTTTTTGATCTGCAACACATAACTTAAAGATAGTTCATTATCTGATGTTTTGAAATAGGTCATTTGTGGTTCAATTGGCAACTGAGAAATATTACTTGCCTCAAAAACAGGATTATCTCCTCTCTTTTCTTTCAATTGTGTCTTTGGGTTGACTACCCCAACATTTAGTGCGGCATTTTCAATGGCTTGCTCTGCACTTATGATAGCACTTCTTGATCCGGATACCTGAAATTTGTCAGTACTGATAAATCCACTGGAAACTGTCCCAATTTGACCTTTTCTACTTATGAAAAATGTAGTCTGAACATTATAAATTGGGATATCATTTAATTTCTGCCCTATATAAATGTACGAAATACCTCTCTTGTCATCAGTATACTGATCGAGAATCAATAAATGCTGAGCATCATTATGAGATAAATTGTATTTATCCGAGTTTTGTAGGATTTCATTTTTTACCTTTGCCTCAATTACAACATTTTGACCTGATAAATTCAAGGTTAAAATGCTGAATAGAAACAATGCAAAATAACTTGTAAAGTTCTTCTGACTCATTTTTTAGTATATATTGTTAGTAATTATTATAATTTGCCAAAGATATATATTATTTCCATTTTTTAGACAACATAATATTACATGGACAAAGATTTTACATCACACATATATGGTAGACAACCCGTTTTAGAAGCACTCGGTCAAAATCTTCAAATTGAAAAGATCTTCCTGCTTGCGGGTGGAGACAGAGAGTTTGAAAAAGAAGTTCGAAATGCGATCAAAAACAAAGAAATTGATCTTGCTTATGTACCGCGTGAAAAGCTGAATAGGCTTACAGCAGGGAATCATCAAGGTATCCTGGCGGTGGTCAATTCATATGAATACCTCACCATGGATGAGATCTTGCAAAAGATTAAAATCAATAATGAAGTACCATTTTTATTTATGCTGGATCAAATGACAGACGTAAGAAACTTTGGCGCAATAGCAAGATCAGCACTATTAGGAGGTTGTCAAGGTATTATTATTCCTGCCTCCAATAGTGTCAGTGTGACCAGTGATGCAATGAAAGCTTCTGCCGGAGCTCTCGCTCAGATACCGGTTTGTAAAGTGCCTAACTTATCCGATGCTGCTGATCACCTGGCTCAGCAAGATATCATGATTTTCGCATCGAGTATGGAAGGAAGTAAAATGCTTCACGAGATTGAATTAGAAGTACCTTGTTGTGTGGTCATGGGATCTGAGAAACTTGGTGTTTCTAAAGCTATTTTAAGTAGAGCGGACGTACAGTTTTCAATACCTCAAAATGACCTGCTAGATTCATATAATGTCAGCGTCGCCGCTGGAATAGTTGTTTATCAGTCAATTTTGAAAAGAAAATATGGACTTTAATAATCAAAATTTGATATAATAACTATCTCAAGTTTCGGCAGTTAAGAAACAAAGGTAGATGGTCCCGCAGCTGCGGGATTAGATGTTAGATGCTTGCCCGACTAGCCAAAGTGACGGCGGGGAGCTTAGTCAATTGATTCATATTTTTTCTTTAATAAGTTTAGTAGAAAAAATA